>SL_3KL_010_SEDDRAFT_10000890_pt1 | contig 26335 bp, 20 predicted proteins | sample SodLakKL_010_SED_2_FD_10381 | JGI IMG/M metagenome (IMG submission 10381) | reverse complement strand
CTCGGCGGCATTGGGTGGTATGGTGCCGCTGGAGATCATATAGAAGTTTTTGTTTTCACTGCTTTGACTTATAATATCTTCCATTCCGAACTGACCGGCAAGATAATTGGAAAGTCCCCGGTTTCTCCAGATATCACCGTTAAGGCTTACGGAGGGTTTGCGCATATCTGCATCTATATAGATCACCTTGCGGTCAAGCATGGCAATTGATGCCGCGAGGTTTACAGCAGTGCTGGTTTTTCCTTCCTGTCCCCTTGTGGAGGTTATTGCAATAAGCTTACTTTGCTTTTTCGGTGAATAGAACTGCAGGTTGGAACGCAAACTTCTTAAAGCCTCCACTAATGGCATCCTCTTTTGATCAAATATGACCGGTTTGGGTTCTTTTGCATGTTTTAGTTCCTTGTGGTGGGGAAGAAGACCTACCACAGGGAAGTCAACTGCACTGGTCACTTCATCCTTATCAGTTATACGCGTGTTTAAGAATTCACGTAACACAAGGAAAATCAGAGGCAGTATAAGGCCGAGCCCTATTGCTATTGCATAGTTTAAAACCGGCCGGGGAGATACAATCCCTTCATTATCCATGGGATCGGGGCGGGCAGGGTCAATAATCTTGTGGTCGGGTATATTAGACGCTTTGGCTATACCTGCTTCGGCACGTTTTTCCATGAGAAAATTGTACGTGGCTTCATTAAGGCTGAACAGTCGTTGTATTTTGATCATGTCGCGCTCTGTTTGAGGCAGCCTGTTTATACGTTCCTCATTTTGCTCAATTCGGCGGGAGAGGTTGTTAACCATAATATCTGAAGCTGATTGCAGACTTTGAATATTTTCCTTAAGAGTTGCCTTTGACTGCCTGATCTTCTCTTCAACAATCTGTACACTGGGCGTGCTTTTTGTAGTGGTAAGCAACAGTCTTGCCCTCTCATTATAAAGATTGCTAAGTTCTATAAGGAGATTGTTCAGAAGCGGGTCTTCAATTCCGAGGGCTGAAGGGCCGAATACTTCGCTGAACTCAACGTCGTCATGAACATAGTCTACCAAAAGGTCATAATACTCACGCTTAACCTGCTCTATGCTGTATTCCCTGTCCAGCTCTTTCAACTCCTCAAAAAGGTGGGTTGCTATCAGATCCACTTCCATCACCTGATGTTTCTCACGGTAATTCTGAAGTATCACCTCGGTTTCTTCCAGGCTGGCAGTTACTTTTTCCAGTTCACTGTTAATAAAGTCTTCCGTGTTTACTGCCGTCTGGTTCTTTTCTTCAAGATTCTGCTGTAAGTATGTGCTTGTGAGACTATTAACGAAATCGAACGCCCTTTGCCTGTTTGTAGCCTGAAAGAACACTTCTACAATGGAGTAATCCCGACCCATTGGTTCTATATCAAGGTTTTCCATGTAGTCATTCAAAAGGCTCATTTCATCGTGGATGACGAACTCGTATGTATCTCCCCGGAAATTGTTGTCATTGTATTCCCCTCTCAATTCCAGTCTGAATGAGTAACCGTTGCCATTAAAGTGATAACCGAATTCATACTCGTTATTCTCACTGAATAATGATGATCCACCTGATCCTTCAATGCTGAAACGGCCGCTTCCCAGTATTTCCACCCTGAATGATTCACCGAAAGGCTGCTGACTGTTTTTATCCCAGACCACTCTGAAAGGTGAATCCGTATAGATCTCATTGCGCAGGGAAAAGCCAGGCCTGCGTTCTATTGCATAATATGATACATCAACATCCGAGTCCATATTTTCAATAGCCTTACTTACCAGTGTATGCGACTGAAGGATGGCTCTTTGATTATGCCAGCTTTCTCTTTGCATAAGACCGGTTATTTCCGGCATAACCGGACTTGGTCTGCCTTCTTCACTTATAAGAACCATTGACTTTACACGGTAAACAGGTTCGGAAAGGGTGTTGAACATAAATGCTGCAATAATTGCAACTACCAGGCAGGCGGCAAAAATATACCACCTGGCAAGGTATTTCAAAAACAGCTTTTTCAGATCAATTTCGTCGTCGTATCCGGCTTTTCTTGCCATAACAATTTTTTTAGTTAATATAATTCAAAAGCAGTATGAGACTTGATAGTGCAGAAAACAATACAGAATATGGGAATTCTGCAAGAGCAAAACGTTTTGCCAGCATGGGCTCAACATAAACCATATCATTTGGCTTTAGATAATAAAGTTCTGACATAGCTGATTCCCTGTCTGTCAGGTCAAGTTTTTCAAATATCCTTCCCTCATCTGTCTTTCTTACAACATGCACCTCGCGTCTTCCGTAGTCAGTCATATCACCTGCAACCCCAATGGCATCCATTACAGTGAACTCTTCATCGTAAACATTGTATGTCCCGGGACGGTTAACTTCCCCAAGCACGGTCACCTTGAAATTAACCAGCCTTACCGACACGGTTGCATCCACAAGATACTCCCTGGTACTTTCCTTGATCAGCTTCTGTATCTCTTCAATTGTATTTCCGGCAACATTTACCTCACCTATTACAGGAAGTTCAATGTTGCCCTGACTGTTTACTGAATATCCGTAAAGAAACATATGAGGGTCTCCAACATCACCTGTTGTTGCCCTGTATGTTCCTCTTTCATCGATATTGAAAAGGTCGTAAACATCGGGATCGGTAGTCATAACCCTGACATAAAGGATATCCCCTGCCTGTACCCTGTATCTCTTATCATCATCCGGTATAAGGCTTCCCGAATCATGCTTGTCCTGCAAATATAAAAGCCTGCTTTGCGGGATGCATGATGAAGCAAGTATGCCGCAAAGGAGTGCAGGAAGGATTGCCTTTAAAAGGCCTCCCTGAATAGATTTTTGAACTCTTTGCATAGTGTTCAGTATTATTGTTGAATAAATAAAGGTAAATTTTCCGGAATTCGGATATTGAATGAAGCAGTAGCGAGTTGTATTTTCAGGTTTGATCACTTTAGTCTGGATACAGCTTCGCCTCGTCAGTCACATAAGGTGACCTTTTATTGCTGAATTTAATAAGCCGGACGGCTTTATAATTGATTTATTTCTTAATGGCGAAACACAAATGTAACAGATAAATACATTAATATAAAAAACTGTTTCCACAAAATTCTTTTAAAAGCCATATAAGAATGATTTAAAGATCTTTGCCTTAAAAGATGATTTAAATCATCTGAAAATTATTCTTAAAAGGTTGTACTTTCCTGTTCAATGTTATAATTTTGTTTTTTAGCTGAAAATGCAAAACAGAAACATCCTTGAGAAACGTCCAATAAATACCAATGCTCTATAAATAAAGAGCTGTGTCTATTTTTTTTCCGCCGGAGAGCGGATCGTATGCTTAAGATTGAACAGGGCCCTGATCATTTTATCAATCAACTGATGAAGATTTTTAAACTCAAGCGAAACAGCAAACAATAAAATATAAATTTCTGGCAGTTAGCATTGCAAAGAAAATCGGTTCATTGTGTAAGTATAAAACGCCGGGAAATAATAAGCGGGCAGTTTTTTTAACTTTTTGAATGAAATGATAAAAGAATTGGTTTTTGTAGTGCTCTCATTGATCATCGGGTTTATAGTATCCTTCATAGCTATTCCTGTAATTATAAGAATTTCCAGATATAAAGGTCTTACTGATAAACCGGATGAAAAACGCAAGATTCACAAAAAAAGCATTCCCAATTTAGGTGGAGTTGGGGTTTTTTGCGGATTTGCAGTTTCCTGCGGAATTGCAATTAACAATTATATTCCCGAATACTTCACCGTAATGACCGCTTCTCTCATTATTCTCTTTTTCATCGGGATCAAAGATGATATTCTTGTAATAGACTGGAAAAAGAAACTTGCCGGACAGATAATTGCGGCAGGTTTGATTGTTTTTATCGGTGGGGTATATATTCCCGGACTTGACGGGCTTTTCTCAATCAATAGTTTTCCTCATTATACAGGGATGCTTTTCAGTGTATTTACCATTATCATTATTACCAATGCTTTTAACCTGATTGACGGGGTTGACGGACTGGCAGGTACTTTATCTGTAATTGCATGTTCAGTTTTTGGAGTTTGGTTTTTAATCGGAGGACATTTCTCTGAAGCAATAATATTGTTTTCTCTTACCGGAACACTGGCAGCATTTCTTTTTTTCAATTTTGAGCCGGCAAAGATATTCCTGGGAGATACCGGGGCGCTGATGATAGGCTTTATTCTTTCTGTATCTGCATTCAGGCTTATGCAGCTTAATAATAATACTGAACATGTAAGTCTGGCTTCACCAGCAATTTTTACATTTTCAGTGATGATAATTCCGTTGCTCGATACACTCAGGGTGATTATTATAAGAATTGTCAGGGGGAGGTCGCCACTGAAGCCCGACAGTAATCATGTTCACCACTTTCTTATTGAAAAAGGTTTTAGGTACAGGGATATTGTGATTCTTCTTACATCTTTCAGCCTATTAATCACCTTTCTAAGTGTAGTTATAAACTCGTGGGAACCTCATCTTTACATTTCTGTTGTTATGTTAACCGGACTGGCAATATTTCCTGCTGCAGGAGGAATAATGTTGATTCTTAAATCGCACCGGGTTAAAAAATCCACTAATTTTACTTTTGATCCGAAAAATGCCCCAGAATTTCTTTTATGGGCTGAAAACCCGGATTCAGGTAACGGTAATGGAAATCATTTAAAAAGAAAAGAGACAGCAAGTAAAGAGAGTGTTGAAACAGACTATGACTGACCCGGCTTAGATGAGTGCTGCAAATCCGTTTCGGTTTGGATACTCTTTTAAACAGACTGATATACCCTCAGGATAAGCAAACCCCTTACAGATATTTCAGNCCCGNTGNATTNTAGCGCCAAAATGCGTTGGTTATTTCTCTTAAAATTGTTTTAACTTTACATATTCGGCAAAACTTTCCGGTATATGCTCATATTCACTGCCGGAAAATGATTTTCAATTTCATTCATCTGTAAAACAAGCTCTAAAGAGATAAGAATTATGATCCAGAGAATACAAACGGTTTATTTGTTTCTTTCAACAGTGGTATTGGCAGCTTTGTTGTTCCTGCCCCTTGCGGAAATGGTTGATGCTATGGGACAGTTTTACGTGCTTGATCTTCACGGATTAAAGGAGGTGGGAGAAAAGAGTGTGACAGTTATGCCCCTAATGCCTCTCACATTCCTGGTGGGAGTGTCTGCAGCAGTGAGCTTTATTACCATATTCTTTTTCAGGAACAGGATACTGCAGCTGCGGCTCTGCATATTCAATATACTCCTTCAGATCGGTTTTTACCCGCTTTTCTTTTACTATTACTACCAGGCGAGAAACCAGATTGAAGGGATAGCTGATATCAAGATTTCCGTAATGCTCCCTGTTGTATCAATAATACTTGTATTTCTTGCCACAAGGAATATAAGGAAGGACGAGCTCCTTGTCAGGGCCTACGAAAGATTGCGGTAAAAAGAAAAGAGTCTTCCGGGGCCGGTGGCCGGAGTACTTCATTTAAGTTCCTGGTCAGGTCGGACGAAAGATTGACGTAAAATGAAAACATTGCCTGAACTGCCTATATACAGCAGATAGTCGCTTATCTCTTTTAAACCGGTGTAAATTAACTGTCTAAATGTAAACCATGTGCTCCTGGTCTGTTATCTTTTCGCAGTAACGGCACTTTAGAGAAACATCTTTTTTGGCAACAACGGTGAATTTCTGCTTAACCTCTTCGTTGTTTGTTACGCACTTGGGATTAACGCATTTAACTATGCCTTCTATATTTTCAGGGACTTCCACAATCTTTTTTTCAACCACCTTATAATCCCTTATAATATTCAGCTTGGCCTCCGGTGCTGCCATTGCTATGCGGTTTATCTCCTCATCAACGAAAAACTTGTCAGATATCTTAATAATAGCCTTGAATCCAAGTTTTCCGCTTTCCAGGTTGGCGCCGAAAGTAATGGGGTTGTCAATATTGTTCAGTCCCAGTATTGCAATAACCTTGAAAAGGTTTTTTGCCGGGATATGGTCAATTACAGTGCCGCTTTTAATTGCACTTACCTTTAGTGTTTTCTGGTTTTTTAACATTGCAGTAACTGAGTTATTTTTTTAAACCTAATATTAACGAAATGATAGCCTGCCTCGTATATACCCCGTTCAAAGCCTGGGTAAAATAGTATGCCTTCTCATTTGAATCCACATCGCTGTTTATCTCTGTAACCCTTGGCAAAGGATGGAGTATTTTAAGGTTTTCCCTGGTTTTCTCGAGCATATTGTTACGAAGCACATATGCGTTTTTGGTCTTTTCATATTCAATTGGGTCTGAAAACCTCTCCTTCTGAACCCTTGTCATGTATATAATATCTGCCTCGGGTATTATATCACTGAAATCTGTCTGCTCATGATAATCGATGCCAAGATTTTTCAGATGAAGCTTGTATTCATTTGGCATCTTCAGTTCATCAGGTGATATGAAGAAGAAGTTGACATTGAACTGCGACATTGCCATCAGCAGGGAATGAACGGTGCGGCCGTACTTGAGATCGCCTACCATGAATATGTTCAGGTTGTCAAGTGTTCCCTGCGTCTTTCTGATTGAATAAAGGTCGAGCAATGTCTGGGTTGGATGCTGGTTTGCACCGTCACCGGCATTTACAACGGGTACTTTAGAAACCTCGCTTGCATAGCGGGCGCTTCCTTCAATAGGATGGCGCATTACAATCATATCGCTGTAATTGGCGACAGTGCAGATAGTGTCTTTAAGCGACTCACCTTTCTGGACACTTGAAGATGAGGAATCGGTAAAACCGATAATCTGTCCGCCAAGCCTGCTTACGGCACTCTCGAAGCTTAGTCTTGTGCGGGTTGAAGGCTCAAAAAAAAGGGTTGCCACAACCCTCCCGTTGAGGAGATTTTGTATCGGCTCTTTTTCAAATTCCTCGGCAAGGTCGAGCACTTTAATACACTCTTCCTTGCTGTAATCGTTAATGGAAATAAGGCTTTTGTTCAGCATTTTTTGATATTTGAATTTTGCAAACTGTTATATAACATTTGTTGTAAAAATATGCAAGAAGCAATGAAGTTAAAACAGTTGTTAATTTTTTATTGATAACTTTTTCATACTGTTTCCAGGAATTTAACAACGCTTACAGAATCGGATTTTTTAAGCTTCACTACAAAAGGTTCTGACCTGTCCCTGCGAACCGATACTATAATCCTGCAATCAATGCCAAAATCCTGCTCCAACTGTTCGGCGCCTTCTTCCTTTATTACACTCATTACATGATTCATAGCCGGGTAACCGAATCTAACCTCGAATATGTGATCAACCGTTCTTTTTGCAATGGTTGCATTTTCAATGGCATCGGCGGCTGCACTCTTGTAAGCGTTTATCAATCCTCCGACACCCAGCAGAGTGCCACCGAAGTACCTTACAACAACTATCACTATGTTGGTGAGATCGTATTTCCTGATTTGTCCAAGTATGGGCCTTCCTGCAGAGCCTGACGGCTCCCCGTCATCATTGAACCGGTAATGCTCTTTTGCTGCACCCAATCGCCATGCATAACAGTGGTGCCTTGCGTTGTGATGTTTTTTCCGGAGTTCTTGCAGTTTATCTTTTATCTCTTCCCCGGTTTTCACTGGCCATGCATAAGCAATAAATTTACTACCGCGGTCTCTGAAAAGACCTTGCGACTTTTTTTCTATTGACAGGTAAGTGTCGTTTGCCACAACTCAAATATTATGATATGTGAAAGCCAGGATGTAAATAGCTATGAATGAAAAAACTATCCCAATCCAGTTAAGCCTTGTAATCTTTTCCCTGAAAATGATTATTGCGGAAATGGCGGTCAATGCAACAATACCTACATTGTTCAGGGCAAAGACCACTGAACTGTCAAATGGACTATGGTTAAGGGCATTGACAAAAAAGAAGAGCGTTCCCCAATTACTTATACCAAGTAATGTGCCAAACAAGAGGGTTTTGCCCTTTAGAAGACTTTTAAAAGGTTTCCGGGTAAATCCCCTGGCTACCAGACCGCTAAAAGCGGAACAGGAAAACAGAACAGCCGAGAAAAGGAAAATATTCGAATCATCTATAAATGCTTCCTGTGTGTATTTTACCATTGAGTCAACAATCCCGCTGCCAAAAAACAAAATGAATGGCAAAAGCATATACTTAGGCGGTATTTTAACACTTTTATGCCGTATTGATGTGAACACAACGGCAAGCAGTGCAAGTGCAAGGCCAGCAACCTTAAGAGTTCCAAGTGGTTCGGTGTAATAAAGTATCGAAAAGATTATGGGTATAACAACCGACATTTTTCCTGCTACCGACGAAACGGTTACACCTACTTTTTGAGCAGTGAGACCAATAACATAAAACATTACGACGAACAGGATCCCGATAACAATTGCCGGGCCAAGCCATGTTTCAAAACTGATATCCGAAAAAGCGCCTGTCCTGTTAAGTCCAAAACCGAGGCAAAGTGCAGCAATATAGTTTATGATGATGGCATTGAAGGTGTTGACCCTGTTTTTTTCAATGAACTTGAAAATAACAACAACCGCGGTGGATGACAATATGCTGAAAAACAGGAATATCAAATTATCACTTTATGATGCCATTAAACATATCAGAAGGCAAAAATAATCAAAAACTTGTCCTTGTGTCATTTTTCAGGAGAGTTTAATTTTAAAAACATCCGAAACAGTCGAAAACGGCGTGGGTTTCAAAAAATTGACGAAAAATGTTTTATATTCGTAATTTTACATGGAAATTATAAGGGAATCCGCTTTTTAAGTATACTGACGGAGTGGGTTCTTTGATTTTCAGACCAAAAAACCATTTAAACCAAAAACAAAATTTGCACTCATGAAAAAAACTGCTTTAAATCTATTTGCTGCATTACTGCTTGTAATATATGTAAGCGCATGTGCCCCGGAAAGAGATCAGATGGTATTCCCGGGCGAAGAATGGGAAAGATGGGAGTCGGCCGAAGCGGCTGGATATGACCCTGCAACCCTTCAGGAAGTTACTGCCTTTATTGACGAGAACATGAATACATCAGGGATGATGGTAACTGTGAACGGCAGGGTATTGTACGAATACGGTGACATGGAAGTCCTCAGCTACCTGGCCTCTGTGAGGAAAAGTATTCTGGCAATGTTGTACGGCATTTACGTTGAGGATGGCACAATAGATCTCGACCTGACACTTGAAGATATGGATGTCGATGACCATGAAGGCCTGCTGCCGATTGAAAGGCAAGCTACTGTGAGAAACCTCATTGAAGCAAGATCCGGCGTTTTTCATCCGGCATCCAATGCGGGCGATGATTTATCCAGTGCACCCGAAAGGGGGTCGAAGGAGCCGGGCTCCTATTATCTTTATAGCAACTGGGACTTTAATGCGGCTGGTGGCGTATTTGAAATGTTAACCGATAAGGATATTTACGATGCACTTGAAGAAGACCTTGTAATCCCATTGCAGATGCAGGATTTTGTTCGCGACATGCACCGTAAATCAGGAAACCTCGAAAGATCAAGATTCCCCGCCTACCACATGCACCTTTCAACCAGGGATAAGGCACGCATTGGCCATCTTATGCTCAATATGGGTGAATGGGACGGGGAGCAGATCATCTCCGAAGAATGGGTCAAAAAATCAACCAGTCTCATTACACCTCTTGAAGAGATGAACCCTGATAGAAGGCGTGACGGTTACCTCGGTTACGGTTACATGTGGTGGATTTATGACGGTGAAAGGGTTGAAGATGAAGACAGCCCGTGGCGTGGTGCTTACACAGGACGTGGTGCCCTTGGGCAATGGATAACCGTTGTTCCAAAACTGAACATGGTGATCTCCCATAAAACCACCAGGGATGAGGATGGGACGACCAACTGGCCCGAGTATGATGAAATGTTGCATATGTTGTTTGATGCAAGACTTAATTAACAGATCCGGCAGATAAATCATTGTCGTATGGCCGGATTTTTTAAACAATAGAAGGCAAAGCATTGTTACTGTTACAATGTTTTGTCTTTTTAATATGCCCTGTCCGGCATATTTTTACAGCCCGGCAGGACATCCGGCAAGCTTTTAGAGTTAAACAGAAAGGCAATCAAATCAGTTTAACAAATAAAATTTAAGAAATGGATAAGCAAAAACCGGGATTATTATCAATCTGGTCTGCCCAGATCAGGGCAAATTTTCTGTTACTGGCAGTATTGCTTGTTTGTATAGGACTGGCATATACGTATAAGTTCAATCCTTCGTCATCAGGCAGCTTTAACTGGCTTCACGCCATTCTTGTAATGGCAGGGGCTGTATTTTCTCACATTTCCGTGAACCTTTTCAATGAGTATTTTGACTTTATATCCGGAGTTGATTTTAAAACAAAGCGAACACCTTTCAGTGGCGGAAGTGGAATGCTTGTCAGGGGTTATACCAAACCAGGCCCTGTTCTGGCAGCAGCAGTATCTTTCCTGCTGGCAGCCCTTGTAATCGGAATATATTTCACTATAGTATCGCACCCGGTTATTGCATTTTTTGTTATTACCGGCGGACTGACTATTGTCCTTTATAACGGACTGCTATCCAGGCTTATGCTGGGCGAATTGTTTGCCGGATTGACCCTCGGGACTTTCGTGGTTATAGGGACTTACATTGCCATGACTGCCAACCCCGGCATACCTGTTTCAGAAACAGTGCCCTTAGGATTGCTGCTGCTTTCGATCCCTCCAGGGATCCTGACCTCCCTTTTACTTCTGCTAAATGAATTTCCCGATGCGGAAGCTGACAAAACAGGAGGGAGGAAGCATATTGTAGTCAGACTGGGTAAGCGTAAAGCTGCTTACGTATATGTTGCCGGGATATTTCTTACATTCGGGACAATCTTGTTTTTGCCCATTGCCGGATTAGCATCAGGATGGATCTTTATAGCGTTGTTACCTTTGCCGATTGCTATGAGATCTGCAGTGATTGCTGTCAGGCACAACCGTACTCCTTCACTTATGGTTACGGCACAGGCCAATATTGTTGCCACTGTGCTGGGCACAGATTTTCTGCTGGCGCTTGCAATCCTGATTTGACAATTATTTATAAAAAGGCAGGCTGCTGCCAGCCGCCATCGGGAGGAAGCCGAAACTTGCAATCCTGATCTGACAAACCTTTATAAGTAAGGTTATCTCTGTTTTTTTGCAATATTATTTCGGCGGAGCCTGCATTCGTTAAATTTATTGTATTTCCGGTGCCGGGGTTTCTTTTTTAAGTACGTAGCTTGTCTCTTTTTCGGTCACCACCATTTCTATTACATTGAGAGTTATAAGGTTGACAAGTATTATCTCTGCACGTTTTTTTGAAAGGTTTCCGATCTTCCTGAAACCGGAAAAGGTTATACTCCGGTTTTCCCTTAAGTAATTCAGGAGAAGTTTCTCATTGTCAGAGTATTTCACGAATGTGCCGATTTTTCTTTTACCCCGCCTCCAGACTTTGAGCTGGATACTGTTTGCAAGCAGATTCTGGTCTTTTATCCTTATGTAAGCAAGCCATTTACCGTTCTCATCCTTTGCATAATGGGGAATGGTTTTACTTTTCGGTATGGTAACCTCGAGAACCGTTTTCCCTTCAATGTCCCAGGGAGTAACCCTGAAAGGCACCTCAGGCCGGCAGTACATTCCGGCCGCTGCTTCTATCATGTAATACTCCTCGTCTGAGCGTACCCCGGCAATCCGCCCGTTGTCCTTCACTCCGACAAGCAGTTTTCCGCCACCGGTATTTGAAAATGCCACCAGCGTTCGGGCAATTTTCCGTGAGTCGGATATCTCAAACTTGAAGTCCACGGATTCATTTTCCCCACCCGCTATAAGTTGATTTATATGAGTGCTCACGCCACGGCTGTTATGAAATTATAAAATAAGTTAGCTAATTTAATAATGACAGGATGAAAATATTATTGCCCATTTTGGGTTAACTTTTTCAGGAGCATTCTTACACTCTCAACCGAATCAATATAATAAGCCGCCTTTGTAGATTTTGTGCCAACCTTTATTGTAAATGCCTTATCAGGCAGTGCGCCAAAGGTATATTCATCAGTCCAGTCATCTCCCAAAGCAATTATAAAGTCGTATTCTTCTTCAGCAAGTTTGAGTGAGGCAGCCCTGCCTTTGTTTATACCGGAGTTTTTTATCTCAATTACCTTGTCGCCGTCCATTATCTCGAGGTTCAGATTTGATACAAGGTCTCTCAGCTCAGCCTTCAGCTCCCAGGATCTCTGGATGCCAAGGTCGGGGTCAGCATCCCTGTAATGCCAAACCAGGGAGTAGTTCTTCTCTTCCAGAATCGATCCCGGAGTTCTGTCAACATAAAAATCTATTGTTGGACGAATTATATCCATCCAGTTTTTATCTATCTTTTCTGCCATTCCCCATTCTTCACCGGGATCTTTTATCCACACTCCATGCTCAGCCACGAAACATATTCCCTTGTATTTCCCCATCCACTCTTCCAGGGTTTCCTTGTCCCGTCCGCTGATAATAACCAAAGTGTTTTTATTCTCACCCTCCAGGCTGTCCAGGATAGAATAAAGCTCCTTGTCGGGTTTTGCCTCCTGGGGGTCATTATGGAAACCTGTAAGGGTCCCGTCATAATCCAGGAAGAAAATGCGTTTTGAAGATTTCCGGTATGATGATGCAATCTTGTTAATTACTTTATCGGAAATTTTGCGTGTATAATTTATTTCCTGGACTCCCTTAACAGAATCGAGGCTTTCAAGGAGGTGGTCTGTCCATTTTTTTACATTGTAAGCCTTCAGGCGTTTGCGAAGGACACTGTTGCGCTCTTTCTGTTCTTCCAGGGGCATTTTAAGAGCATCTTTTATTGCCGTTGCAAACTCAAGGTTATTGTAGGGGTTTACAATCAGCGCTTCATTCATCTCTCTGGATGCACCGGTGTGTTCACTTAATATCAGCACTCCCCGTCCATCTGTTTTGCATGCAACAAACTCTTTGGCTACAAGGTTCATCCCGTCCCTGAAGGGAGTAATGATGGCAGCGTAGCAGAAATTGTAAAACTCAACCATCTCCTCTCTTGTAACATTCCGGTAAAAATACCTTACAGGAATCCAGTCTATGTTACCGTATTTACCGTTTATCCTGCCGACAGTTTCATCAACCCTTTTTTTTAAAACTTTATACTCATCAACTATTTCATATGCAGGAAGGACAAAAAAGATCAGTACCACCTTCCCGTGATATGAGGGATTTTTTTCAAGGAAAAGCTCAAAGGCATCCAGACGGTTTGGGATACCCTTTGCATAGTCCAGCCTGTCAACAGATAGAATAAACTTAACATCTTCTTTCTGCCTGAAATTCTTTTTAAGATTCTGTATGGTTTTGCTCTTTTCATGAAGTTTTTCCGATTGCTTAACATAATAATCAAAGTCAATGCCCATGGGGAAATTGTCTATTTTCACCGTTCTTTCCCCAAGCTTTATTGTATTCAGCTTGTTGTCTATACCAAGCAACCTTCGTACACAACTCATGAAATGCCTTTCATAGTCAAATGTATGAAAGCCGATAAGGTCGGCTCCCAGCATTCCTTTCAGAATTTCAATGCGCCAGGGCAGTATTTTGAATATCTCATATGAAGGGAAAGGTATGTGCAGGAAAAAGCCAATTGAAAGATCAGGCATATCCTCCCTGAGCATTCCTGGAAGAAGCATCAGGTGATAGTCGTGTATCCATATTTTGTCCCCCTTTTTGGCGACCTTTTTTACCTTTTCTGCAAACTTGCGGTTAACCCTCTTGTAAGCCTTCCAGTATTTATTCTCAAATCTGCTGTACTGCAGAAAATAGTGAAAGAGAGGCCAGACCGTCTTGCTGCAGAAACCGGCATTATGATCTGATTTATCGTTTTTTGTAAGTTCAAGAGGATGGCAATCCTTTTTTTTCAGTTCAATGAAAATCTTCTTTTTCTCTTCCATTTCAAGGGAATCCGCTCTATTTCCTGCCCAGCCTATCCATTCGCATTTCCCGATATTGTAATATGCGTGGAGTCCTGAAGTGAAAATACCTGCCCTGGAAACCAGACCGGCTTCACCTTTTTCCCTGACAACCTGCAGGGGCAACCTGTTGGAAACAATTATCAGTTTACCCATAATTTTTAATGTTTTTGCATTTTTAAAGGGACTTTATCCTGCATAAAAGGTAATTAAAACAACTACAAAAGGTCGGTCAACAAGGACAAACCGTTTTTGTTTTTCCATTTTCTCATTAAAGTTACCAAATAGCAATGCCATAACAAAATATGAACAATAGTTATCATCCGGAAGCGGCGCGAACCGGGGAATATACATCCAGTAAACAAGTTCACTGCCGGAACGGTATTGATGATTAAAAAAAACTCCTCCTGCGGGTTAAAAAGTGTATAAGTTTAATGCCTGAACAGCATTCATGATTATCTAAAAACTCCTCTGCGGCTTAAACATTGTGAATGTTCACAGCCGTAATTCTTTTCATGGTTGTCTGAAATTCCGGGCTTCTGGCTGGTCAGCTTTCCACCAGTATCAGGTGTATTTTGTGTCTCTCATTGTAATATTTGCTGCCGGGAGGTGAGAAATAGTTCCTGTCGAAGATCTCCTCTTTTTCAACAGAGAGATTTTTTTCCTGCAATATTTCTTTAAGTTCATCTACTTTGCCGGTTTTGGCAATAATATAAAACCTGCCGGGCAGGCTGCTGGATAAACTGTCAATATCAAAAAGTAATGAAGGTTCTCCTGCTTCCCATACCGTCTCCGGATCAATTTCATAATAATGGTATAAAGGCAGTTCTTCCCTGTTCACGAATTGGTTGAAAGGCCTGTAATTGTCATTCTGCTGCATCATCTCGACTGTTTTCACTCCTATGCCGGCAGCAAGGACAGAGATCAAAACGGTAAGGTAAAATGCGTTTTTGAACCTGCCGGATATTGTATTTTGTAAGATAAATAAACCGGTTGCAACAAACGAAACACAACCTGTCAGGTACCAGAACATGTCCCGGCTTGTTTCGATATTCAGAAAGAAAATTAAAACCGGAAAACTCAGGCCGGTTAATCCAATCAAACCAAAGGATATGCGGGGTGTAATTTTTTCACACGTCTTTTTCAGATTCTGGAAATTGTTGAACAGGTAGTTCAGGTATATTGCCGTTGTTACTGCAAGCGGGATAAGTAATGGTACTATGTAGCGCGTCTTCTTTTCGGGGATTGCCGAAAGGAGTACTAGTCCGGCTATAACCCATATCCAGCTCAGTTTGTAAAGATCTTTTTCATTCACCCTTGATCTGATATATGGATATATCAGACTCATAAGGGCCGGAAGAGCCCATATCCCCGACTGGAGGAAAAAGCTCCAGTAATAATAAAACGGTCTGATATTATAAGAGCTCCAGTTTCCGGTCTCTTCCCTGACAATCTCCATAAACACTTCCGGGTCTGCTATCCTGACATACAGAAACCAACTGCCTCCCGTCACTGCTGCTACAAGGATGAAAACGGCAAGCAAGGGAAATTTTTTGGCGGGGAGAGGGCTTTTAAAAGTGAAAAAGTAAGCTGCTAAAAAAGGAAGCAGAAGGGCGTATGGGCCGACAGGGCCTTTTGAAAGGATTGAAAGCCCTGTTGCCAAACCAGCCAGTAAAAGGAAACCGCTGTTTACCGATCTTACTCTTAAGAATTTGAAAAGGAAATATATGGCGGCAAACATGAATACATGTGTATATGTATCGGAGGGAGCTTCAAACCTTATTGCAACATAGTAGAAGGAGGTTGCAAGTACCAGGGAACTGTAAAGGGCAAGTTTTCCGTTTCCCGAGACATCCCTGACAAAGAGAAACATGATTAAAGGTCCCAGTGTGGCAATTATTGATGTGGGGAGGCGGCATGCAGCAATACTGTTGTTCCCTCCCAGTTCCATAAACGGGGTGATAATCCAGGCCGGCAGGGGCGGTTTTTCATAGCGGGCTATACCGTTCATTGTGGTTAACAGCCAATTGGAATCGGAAATCATCTCCCTTGCAACAACAAAATTCCTGGCTTCCATGATGGTTACCTGCAAAATGCCAGGGTTGAAAAAATAGAGCCCTGCACAGACCACCAGCAAAAATGAAACGGGATGCCTTTCAATTGTCCTGATCATTTCTGTTCAGTAATATTAAGTTTCGTATATAAAAAATGCTTCCGAAAAGATGCCCTGCAATCAGAACAGGGTCTTTTCTGAATATTCCGTATGTAAGTATCAGAAGTGAACCGGATAAACTTATAAGCCAGAACCCCATGGGTAAAACAGATATTTTCTTTTGCTCGGAACAGATCCACTGATAAATGAACCTGAAGGTAAAAAGCACATGGGCAAACATGCCCAAAATGAAAAGCCATGTGGGTATATTGTGGTTAATCAGGAGCTTTTCAATATCGTTTTGATCGTTGGTTGCAGAATAAAAGACAATCAAAAGTGGTATGGCAAAGAAAAAATAGCGTGATAAGGGGGGGAATTTTTTCCACGAACCTATTAGCTGGATGTTTCTTATGTAGATGAAATAGGTAAGTGTTTGTCCCAGTATAATTGCAAAATCTTCCCTCATGTAACCGTAGACAAAAAGAAGAAAAGAGGCAAACAGGCTAATTTGCCAGAAAAATCTCGGGGCAATAACCTTTTTAATTCTTTCCGATGCCAGCCACTGGTATATTGTTCTCATTGAGAACATTGCCTGTGCGGCAAATCCTGTTGAATAAATAACCCATTCTGGCATTAACGTGAACTTTTCACCTTATATCTTATATATTTCTTTTTCATCCAGAGGTAAGCAAAACAGTCGGACAGGGGGCCCGGAATTCTGCTTATCAATCCGAAACTGGACTTTCCGGACACACGCTTATAATGCCTTACGGGAACCTGCTTGATTTTACCGTTTTGAAGCAGGATCATTGCCGGCAGGAACCGGTGGAGCCCCTTGAACATTGGTATTTTTTTTGCAAGTTCTGTTTTGATTATTTTCAGAGGACAACCGGTATCGTCCATTCCGTCATGAGTGAAAATGTTTCTTATTTTATTGGCAATTATTGAGCTAATTCTTTTTAAAAAATTATCTTTTCTGGTTGACCTGACTCCTGTTACAAGATCATATTCATCTGCAAACTCCAGCAGTAGGTTGAAATCTTGCGGATTGGTCTGCAAATCGGCATCGATATAACCTGTCAACGGAGTATCTACATGGTCAAACCCTGCTTTCAAAGCTGCGCTTAATCCTGTATTCCCTTCAAACTCGATAAAACTGAAATCTTTATTCCTTTCACAAATTTTTTCAATAATCACCTGACTGTTATCTTCAGAACCGTCATTGACAAACAGTACTTTAGTCCCTGCATTAGAATTTTCCATGAATTGTTCCAGGGACGATGAAAGTTGCTCCATGTTTCCTTCTTCATTGTATACCGGCACTATTATTGTTAATTGCTTGTACATGAGAAGTTATTCTTTTTTATCACGCAAATATAAACATTAGATAAGTGCAATGCCAATTTGTTAATAACTGACATTATATTTTCTTTATGGATGCATTGATCCTTAGGTTGTTTATCATTATATTTAGGAATGTTAAAAACAGGTAAATCCAATGAGCTATTCTTTTGATGCAGTTATATTTGACCTTGACGGTGTAATAACCAGGACTGCAACATTGCACAGTGCTGCTTGGAAAAAGGTTTTCGATTCATACCTGAAGGAGAGGGAGGAAAAGTACGGGGAGCCCTTCAGGGAGTTTACAGTTAAGGAGGATTACCTGCCATATGTTGACGGTAAACCGAGGTATGAAGGGGTTGAGTCGTTCCTGAAATCAAGGGGTATTGAAATACCTTATGGTGACCCATCCGATCCCCCGGAGAAAGAGACATGCTGTGCAATTGGAAACAGGAAAAACAAAGCTTTCAATGAAATAATTCAAAGAGATGGGGTGGAGGTTTTCAGCTCAACAATACTCCTTATTGAAGAGCTGAAGCAGTCGGGCATAAAACTGGGTGTTGCATCATCAAGTAAAAACTGCAGGCTTGTGCTTGAACATGCAAAGTTGATTGAGTATTTCGGGACAATAGTAGACGGGACGGTATCTGCTGAGCTTGGTTTACGGGGTAAACCGGAACCGGACATTTTCACGAAGGCATGCAGTAACCTTGGTGCGGGAATTCACCGTTCCGTAGTTGTTGAGGATGCTGTATCAGGAGTTCAGGCGGGAAAGAGGGGCAATTTCGGACTCGTTATCGGAGTTGCAAGGGATGACAACAGCCTGGAGCTAAAAAAAAACGGAGCTGACCTGGTTGTAAGAGATATTGAAGAGCTAGGGGGTTTTGACAGGATTGAAAAATGGTTTGCCGAGGACCTGATTGATGATTCCTGGAGATTGAACTTTTACGGAGCTGGCAGCGAAAAAGAAAGAGCCAGGGAAATACTCACGGCTACAGGTAACGGTTTTATCATAAACCGCCACTCTGTTGGGGAGATGAACTTTCCATCATCTTATATGTCCGGGTCTTTCAAAAATGAAACCGGAAAGGACACTTCTGAAGCCGGAATTGCTGAACGGTTTGTCCCTGCCCCCGGATGGATGTATTTCAATTTTCGCATAGAAAACGGACCCTGGCTTAATCCCTGCGAAGCCCATGTTTGCGGTCTGGAGAGAACCCTTGACATGAGAAACGGACTTTTCAAAAGTAAGATGACGGTGAAGGACAGTGCAGGGAGAGAAACAGGAATTACTTTCTCCTGTGTGACCAATATGGCGTCCAGACACCAGTCAGCTATCAAAATCTCACTCAAACCACAGAACTATCATGGTGTGCTGACTCTTCGCACTCGTATTGATGCCGGTTTTCCCAAAAGTGATCCAGAGGGTTATGGCTGCAAAAGCCTTCGGAAAACAGAGTGCGGTTATGAAGGCCCGATAACCTACCTTGTTGCAAAAACGGACAGGCCGGAGATATTTGTGGCTGAAACTGCAATAAACAAGATTTTTATCAACGATTCCCCTGTTGTTGTGCCATGGATGCACAGGGAAAGGGAAAACAGCCTTGAGGCGGAGGTGCAGGTCAATCTTCCCGGTAATTCAGAGTTGACAATTGAAAGGTTTGTTTCTGTATACAACTCTCTGAATATTTCTGAAAAGGAGATTTTGCAGCTGGCAAAAAAAGAGGTCACCAAAACCGTTTCCTTCAGGCAGGTGCTTGGTCAGACCTCATGGGTATGGGATAAACTGTGGACTGGTGCCGGAATAGATGTGGAAGGTGACAGGCTTGCACAGAAGATATTGAGAACGTGTATTTATCATTTGATGGCTGCAACCCTTCACACCAATACCGGACCTGGTTTTGGAATACCTGTATTTGACAGCAACGGTGAGGTAAGCTGGTCTGAGTGCACTGAGGAGAGAGATCTTTTCAATGAGATGGGAGAGAAGGCGGGTTTCGGAAACAGGAAAACCCTAAGGAGGCCAGGTGACCTCAGAAGATTTTACTGCCTTGAACCAGAAGATGTGAGACAAATTGTTTTTGAGCTGACTTTAAGATATCCTGAAGAGTACAAAAGCACTAAAAAATTTCCGGGTGAAAGGCCGAATCTCGGAGAGGTTACTGCTATAATACTCTTTTCATATTGCAACATTCCTTCACGGAAAAAAACAGAGGCGTCTCGGAGAAAGAGTAATGCTGTGAAGAACATTCCGGAGAAAGAAACAGATCTGCCATCAAAGGGAGAAAATGCAGCAGCATTTGCAATAAAAAACATTGCCGGAGTTTCATTTAAAGGCGGCACGCCTGTAATTGAGCCCCTATTACCGGCACATTGGGAGAGATTATCATTGAATTGCTGCATAGACGGTTATTTGATAAGAATGGTGGTAAACAAGGATAAAGAAACAGAGATCGATTCAAATAATAAAAACAATGTTCCGTTAAAATTTATATCTGACGGGAAAATTTATGTGGTAAATCCGGGAGAGAAAATAATTGTTAAAAGAGCAGCCAAAACTGAAACAACTTCCGTTAAACGGAGTAAGAAGAAATAATCGTGGTTGGCTCTGTTATTATAACAGAATGTATGGCTTGAACTTTTTAAATAAATAATTTGTTTAAAAATAAAATATATCAACAAGAAGTGGTATGATCGGAGATATTCTTTTAATAAATGATCTGCACAGGAGTGCTGCAAGGGAACTGGCCGACAAGGTTCTGGAGGATAAAGCACGCAAGGAAAAAGAAAATGACGGAATGTACAAATATATTGTTGCTATTTCCGGAGAATCGGGTGCCGGCAAATCGGAACTATCATATTCTCTTGCACTGCATTTGAAGCAATACGATATACGTGTAAAAGTACTGCATGCTGACAACTATTACCTGATTCCCCCGCTTCTCAGGCGTGAATGGCGTATGTCACAGGGAGTTGATGCAGTTGGAAAGGAAGAATATGACTGGGAGCTTATTAACAGGAACATACAGGATTTCAGGGAAGACAGGGTTAGTACGCTGCCGTATATTGATATCATATCAGGACAGATCGACAGGCTGACGACCGATTTCCAGAAAATACACCTTCTGGTTGTGGACGGACTCTATGCCATTAATGCGGAAGATCTGGACATGAGGGTTTTTATCGAGCTTACCTACCTGGAAACCAAAATGGCGCAGCTTATAAGGGGAAAGGAAGCAAACGATGATTTCCGGATCAGGGTGCTTGAGAAGGAGCACCAAAGTGTCCTTTCGCTCAAACCTATGGCAGACATGGTTGTTACACGGGATTTCAATGTGATATCAAATCCCCATAAAAACAGTCATATATAATTTTTCCCCGTGCTCCCGGTCTGACAGGTAAAGTTTTAGTTAATCTTTAAAACCCGTCTTCTTTAGGCGCGGGAAATTCCTGCTGGCCCTTGCTTGTAAGGCATGTTCGCTAAAAAAAAGACCGCCCTTTTGAGGCAGTCTTTCTTTTAGGTAAAATTTATAAAGATCACTTTTTATTAACCCTCAGTATAGGATAGTCCGGTTCTTCAGTGAGATATTCAAATGCGTCGTAATTCACAAGTCCTATCTGTGACTGCGGTTCAAGTGCCAGAACCAGCATGTTTGAGTGCAACTGGTTGATCGGTACATAATAATAACCTATGCCTAATGGGAGGTCATCAAGCTGAACCAGTCTTGCATTTTCAGGATCGGTCACATTTGTGTACCTGTAAATATCGTGATCCTCCGGCACGAATTGTCCCGTAATTATAACATTGTGCATTTGCAGAAGGTTGACAATCTTTTCGTCTTCTGCTGGAACAAGGTATCCTGTGGGTTTTTCAACCTCAAGTACAGCCTCCACATGGGGATAATATTCATCAACAACTATTACAGTATCGTTACCTGTTGAAACGGATTTAAGAGGCATGTGCAGGGGCTCGTCACCTTTGACGTATTCCATTTGTATTGCAACCTTTTCTCCTGGCTGTGACTCTATCAGGTTGTTGCGGCCTTCTTCAACCATTTGCTTGATAGCCTGTTTATTCTGGCTGACAAATTCAAGAAGTCCCACCATACTTTCATACTGGCAGTTTGCCCTTTCTTCAATGTTGTCGGCATAGCGGTCACGGCCGTTCTTTCCTTCGTATATCATGGAAAAAGTGTTCAGTATTCCCATGCTTTGCCTTCCGTCATTTATGTCAACTGTGCTGTGCCTTGTAACACTTTCGTTTGGAATACCTCCAACAAGGTAATTGTGGAAGCTGTACCCTCTTTCTTCAATATACTCTTTCATGAAAGGCAGGAAAGTGTCGTTCTGGTACTGAATAATCTCGGATGAAATATTGGGGTTTGTAACCAGACCTATCTGCATGTCAAAATCTTTCCGGTACCCGAACTCTTCCCAGGCCGAACCGTAAGGGAAGTATTCATGTACATCAACACTTACTTCAGGCAAATAATCCATGAAAAGTGTCCGTAGTGCCTGGCTTTCAGGTGATTCAAGTGCCAGGTGATCGCGGTTCAGGTCTATGTTCTGTGCATTCCTCCTCTGGGTTTCTTCAGCACCGTCAGGATTCATCAGCGGAAGCACCATCAGGTCAATATTCCCAAGGAAATGATCAAGATTCCCGTTGGCAAATTCCCTTATCAGCTTGAGCGAACCTTCTTTTCCGGAATGTTCGTTCCCGTGAAGCATTGCAAACATTATCATTTTAATCTTGTCAGGATTTGTGCCGTATGTGTCACCGGAAATCTTCAGCACAGGTATTGCTCTGCCTTCAACGCTTTCACCGATTATTCCCATAGTTATCTGCCTCGACTGCCTTTCCGCATCTTTTACAAACTCCATTAAGTCCTCATGTGAGGTTGGTTCTTTAAATTCGCTTAACTCGAGTGGTGTCTGAATATCTGTTTTACAGGCGGACAGAAATATTGTGAACAGCAAAATTAAACTGAAAACTGACCATTTTTTGTAACACTTATTCTTCATGATTTTGGAATTTTTGGTTATTAATCAAAGAAACAGGGCCGGCAGAAACTTATTGCTTCAAACCTGCCATAAAAATGCAGTAAAGGATTATTCTCCGAAAATTGCAACTTCCTTTTCGCCGGTTGATTTGACATAACCCCTGTACATTCCTGGGGTATTAAAAGGCATTGCAACATTTCCGTATTTGTCAACTCCTATAACACCACCTGTTGCTCCGACATTTACAAGCTTTTCATTTATTACGTAATTTGCAGCATCTTCAAAGCGCTGACCATAATAGAGCATGCGTGCTGAAATGTCGCTTGCCACTGTGTGTCTGATGAAGTACTCACCGTGTCCTGTTGCTGAAACTGCACAAGATTCATTGTTGGCATATGTCCCGGCTCCGATAATCGGGGAGTCGCCTATCCTGCCATACATTTTGTTTGTCATTCCCCCGGTTGATGTACCTGCAGCAAGATTTCCGTAACTGTCCAGTGCTGCTGCACCTACTGTTCCGGAGTTATCCTCCTGAGACTGTTCAATGGCTCTTTTTACGGCATCAAGTCTCCGCTGAGTATGGAAGTACTCATTTTCCACCATTTCCATTCCCTGTTCACCGGCAAAAACAGATGCTCCGTCGCCTGCCATCATAACATGGGGCGAATTTTCCATTACGGCAATAGCAGCTTTAATCGGATTTTTCACATCCGTTACCCCTGCAACCGCACCTGCATTAAGGGTTGATCCCTCCATTATTGATGCATCCAGCTCGCATCTCAGCTGGTTTGTGAAAACCGCCCCCTTGCCTGCATTGAACAAGGGAGAGTCTTCCATTATTATAATGGCAGCTGCAACAGCCTCTATGCTTGTGCCGCCGTTTTTCAGGATAGCTTCACCGGCTTCAAGGGCTTCGTTGAGTTTATTTTTATACTCTTCCTCCTGTTCAGGAGTTATTACATCAGGACTGATTGTGCCTGCTCCTCCATGGATGACTATTACATATTCAGGAACTTCCGCTTCCGTTTCTGGTGCTTCGCATGAGTGGAATGCCAGTCCTAAGAATAAAGCGATAATAAGGCTTATTGAATAGATTGGTTTCATGTAATTTTGGTTTAAGTTTGTTAAAAAATTGAATGAATTAAAGTCGAAAGTTATAAAAAAAGTGTCAAACCCCCATGAAAATATGTAATGGGCGGAGGAGTTATCAAAATGGGGGCTTTAAAGATAATCAGATAAAATATCGAGAAGCTTTTGCTGATTGATTGGTTTTGTAAGATAATCATCACATCCCGATTCCCTTATCCTTATATGTTCTCCTCCTGTAGAATAAGCTGTTTGGGCTATAACCGGTACACCGGGAAGAATGGTTTTAATTATGCGGGTAGCTTCACATCCGTCCATTCCGGGCAGCTGAATATCCATAAGGATGATATCTATTCCTGTATTTTCCCGGCAAATATCTATTGCATCATTACCGTCTTTCGCGTACAGTATTTTAGCCAGGGTTTTCTCAAGCATTTTTTCAAGCAACCTGTAATTTAGCTCATTATCTTCCACGATCAAAATTACTTTTTCCTCCCAGTCGCCTGTTTTCTTATCCGGAGTATTACGCATTCCTTCTTTCGGTTTTTCTCTTTTTTAAAAAACAAATGCAATATTAATTCAAATTACAATAAAAACATTGATTTATAATACATTTTAATATCTATTTTTTCCGGACACTGAATATTCTATATTCAGTGTCAATGGGATTTCAGATTATTTTGTGTTAATTTTGCGGACTTATTATTAAAGAATTTTGGATACAAGTTATATACCGGTATGAGGAAGTTGTTGATTTGTATTGGATTGCTGCTGACCGGATTTGATTTGTGCGGCGGAAGCGTTTTGCCCGATACGGTATTTTTTGCAGGCGATACTGTTTATTTCAAAGAAATAACTGTAAGCGCAGACCGTGCCCCTGCTGTTTACTCGGGATTATCCCGCCGGGTTACGGTGCTGCGGCAGGAAGAGATAGGTATGCTGCCGGTACAAAGTCTTCAGGGCATACTGGGATATGTTAACAGTGTTGATGTAAGGCAAAGAGGAGCACACGGAGTCCAGGCAGACGTAAGCGTCAGAGGAGGCTCTTTTGAGCAGGCGGCTGTGCTGCTCAACGGTATGAGAATAAACGATCCGCAAACCGGTCATCATAATTTAAACATTCCGGCAGGTTTTCATGATATTGAGAGAATCGAAATTCTGAAAGGACCCGGAACGAGAATATATGGCCCCGATGCATACAGCGGAGCAATAAATATAGTTACCCATAGTTATGACGGGCCGATGGTAAGTGGTTCCTTTGCCGGTGGGCAGTACGGCTACTTCAACTCATCGGCCACCTTACAGTTCAAGACCGGTTCTCTTGGCCACCGTATTTCCGGTTCTTACGGAAGCTCTGACGGATATATTGAAAATACCGATTTCAGTACAACCAACCTTTATTACACGGCAAACACCGATATAGGAAACACTTCTGTCGGTGTTCAGGCCGGATACACTGATAAGGGGTTCGGTGCAAACAGCTTTTACTCAGCACTCTACCCCGAACAGTATGAGGAGGTAAGCTCAACATTTGCCGGTATAAGCCTTAATGGGGGAGAGAGGATCAGTTTCAGTCAGTCCGTTTACTGGCGCAGGCATTACGACAAGTTTGAACTTTTCCGGTATGATGCTCCTGAATGGTACGGGGGGCATAATTATCATATGACAGATGTGGCAGGTATGGATGCCGGGTTGTCAATTCCCGGGGAGACAGGGATAACGTCGTTCGGGACTGAGGTAAGGGTGGAACAGATATACAGTAATGTTCTTGGGGAAAAAATGGATGAAACCCGCCCTGTAAAAGGTGAAAACGAAGCATTTTACGAATATTTCAAAAGACGCAGTTCTTTGAACCTGTTTGCCGGCCATACTGCATTCATTGACAATCTTGCTCTTTCAGGAGGATTGATGGTTAACAGGACTTCCGGATTGTCATGGAAATTCTTCGGCGGTATAGATGCCAGCTATGCCATAATCCCGGATTGGCGAATCTTTTCTTCCCTGAATAGCTCTATGAGAACTCCCTCTTTTACAGAAATGTATTACGAGGGCCCTGTAAATACCGGCAACAGTTCACTTTTACCAGAAGAAGCGGTTACTGCAGAAACCGGGATAAAATTAAACTCAGCAGGTATTAATGCCAATCTTTCAGGCTTTCGCAGGTACGGGAAAAATATAATTGACTGGGCAAGGCTTGAAGATTCACTCAGATGGGAAAGCAAAAACGTTACCCAACTTGATACATGGGGTGTGGAGTTTAGTTTCGGGTGGAGGAACAAACGTGATCCGCAAGGTATTGTTCGAAGCGCCGATATTACTTACGGATATCTGAGTATCAGCAAGCAAAGCGACCGGTATATTTCAGCCTATGTTCTTGACCATCTGAGGCATAAGATTACAGCAGGCGTTTCCCACAAACTGACTGGCAACATTGAAATGAGCTGGCATATAAGGTATGAGGAGAGGGCAGGTACATACACCGATTTTCCAACAGGTGTGGAAAAATCCTATGAACCTTTCTGGATTGCAGATGCAAAAGCATTATACCGTAAAGGTGATCTTGCAATTTTTCTGGAGGCTTCCAATATTTTCAATACCCGCTATGCCGATATAGGCAACATTCCGCAGCCCGGGCGCTGGTTGATTTCGGGTATTTCTATAAGGGTCAGGTAACAAAATGATATAATTTCACGCCCCCGTTTCACGGCGCACGTACAGATGCAGCATAATTATAACCGTATGATGTTTGTAAGATGATCTGTCAG
>SL_3KL_010_SEDDRAFT_10000889_pt1 | contig 26350 bp, 22 predicted proteins | sample SodLakKL_010_SED_2_FD_10381 | JGI IMG/M metagenome (IMG submission 10381) | reverse complement strand
ACTCCGCTCAGTGGTATTTCAACAACTATATCCGTGCCTTTACCGGATGTTGAATCGACGGTAAATGTTCCGTTAAAATGCGCGGTTCGCTCACGCATACTGACCAATCCCATGCCAGGTACAACGTTTCCGTTATCATCGCCGGATCGTTCGTGCCCGACCTTTTCCGGATCGAATCCTTTCCCGTTGTCCTCGATCACCAGATTGATTGTTTTCGGTGTACGTATAACCTGTACATTTACTTCAGTCGCGCCGGCATGTTTTTGAACATTCGTAAGCGCTTCCTGCGTAATACGATACAGAGCGGTTTCGAGCTGTCCTTTTAATCGGGCTTCAAGATTGTGGGATTGGAAGGAGACTTTTATACCTGATCGCATTGAGAATTTATCACATAATACTTCGAGTGCAGGGATCAATCCAAAATCATCAAGTATACTCGGACGAAGATCATACGAAATATTTCGGGCTTCGGTAATTGCATTATCGAGCAATGCACGGATTTCCGCCATCTGTTCTTTCTCTGCAGACCTTTCAAATATATCGGAATCCTGTAAGACTTCAATATGAAGCTTAACGGATGTTAATAACTGACCGAGACTATCGTGAAGTTCGGCAGCAATCCGGCGCCGCTCTTCCTCCTGGGCCTGCATTCTGGTTTCGAATAACTGCTGTAAATTCTTTGTTTGTTGACGAAGCTGATCATATAATTCAGCATTCATTATCGCGACCGTTGCCCGTTCGGTAAAAGATTGAAGCAGCTTCAGTAATCGATCCGAAAATTCATATTGTTCCTTATACCCGATGGTGAGATGCCCGAACACGATGCTGCCACGCATCAAGGGATATTGTATAATAGTTACGATATTCTCATCTGAGAAAAAAGGAAAGTCATCTGCGGTGTATACCGATTCATCATTGAGATCATGGATAATCCTGGGTTCGCTTTCGTGATAAAATTCTTTCGCCTTCGGACTCAAGTGCATAAAGGTTGTAGCAAATTCCTTTTCATTACCTCTCATCGCAAGCCAGCGGTACGTTGCTTTTTCCGGATCGATCGTCAGGACTGCAGCAATATCCGCGCGCATCAATAACCGTGCGTGATACACGATCATATTAAGAACTTCGGATAGGTCGACGGTTGAAACAAGCTGGCGTTCAACTTTGTTGAGCATTTCCTGTTGCCACAACCATTGTGCCTGTTCGCGTTCGGTTGCTTTTCGTTCGGCAACATCACGAATAGCAAGCAGCACAGCAGGTTCACGGTTCCAGATCAAACGTGAAGAGTTAACCTCAAGATCTATTGGTTCATTTTCTTTTGTAAGAAATTTCATGTCATAATTGGAAAGAGTTTCTTCACCCTTGAGTCTTTTTGTATAGAGCTCTTCTGCAAATGTACGGCTCTGCGGTGCAACGAAGGAGGCAAAGTGTACCCGTGTGAGATCGTCATAAGAAGCATAGCCGAGCATCGAAACAGCCGTTGTATTCGCATATACAATTCTGTCTGCCTGTAAAATTAAAATTCCATCCGGAAAGTTATTGACTGCCGTTTCAAAACGGACATCGCCTGATGTCATTGTGTGATTTCGCATATCGAGCTGAATACCGACATATTCTTTAACTGTATCAGCTTTTCCGAAGATTGGATATAATTGCAAATAAGCAGGTAACGAAGTTCCATCCTTTTGCTTCTGTAGTATTGCACCGGCCCAGGATTTTCCTTTCTTCATAGCTTGTTCGATAGAATTTTCCTGCATATAGGTAGTATATAAAAATATACTCCGCCCGTACAGATCACGGGATTGCACACCTAACCACTTTGCAAATGCATCGTTGACATATACTATCTTTCCACCCGGATTAATAATAAAGGTCGGATCGCTGGATTGATCAGTATGATGAGCATAGAGCTGTATCGCACGGTTATTATCATCACGCTGTTTTATAGCGTAGTATAACACTGCGATTGCTGCAGCGAGTCCAATAAATGCTACAGCTAAAATATACACTGACAACTGTTCCATACGTTACGGTATCACAATCGGAAGAAGATAATTACAGTTACAATTTTAATATGATTCATTTTTATCAGGAAACTTTGCAGAACGCACATCGTCTACATATTGCTTGACACGCTCACGAATAAGCTTGCCCAGATCGGCATAGCGTCGTATAAAACGGGGGTGAAATTCTTCAGTCAGACCGAGCATATCGTTGATGACCAGGATCTGGCCGTCACAATCCGGACCGGCTCCGATTCCTATTGTGGGAACCGAAACGTGTTCGGTTACTTGCTTCGCAAGTGCAGCAGGAATTTTTTCCAACACTATGGAAAATACACCTGCTTCCTCAAGCCGTTGCGCATCATCAATTATTTGCTTTTGTTCATCAGCCTGCGTCCCGCGTACTTTATACGTTCCGAAAACGTTTATTGATTGTGGTGTCAAGCCCAGATGTCCCATCACGGGAATACCGATCTCGGTTACGCGCCTAACAACATCGATAATCGCAGATCCTCCTTCGAGCTTGACGGCATCGGCACCTGTTTCTTTCATAACACGGCCGCAATTTCGCACGGCGTCTTCAACGGTTATCTGATAGGAAAGAAACGGCATGTCGGTGACCAGCAAAGCACGTTGAACACCTTTCTGAACCGCTTTTGTGTGGTATATCATTTCATCGATAGTCACCGGCAGTGTTGTCGTATTGCCCTGAAATACATTGCTTAATGAATCACCGACAAGAATAATATCGATCCCCGAAGCATCGAGAAGTTTTGCAGACACATAATCATACGCAGTCAATGCTGCAATCTTTTCATGTGTTTGTTTGCGTTCACGAATAGAGCGTGTCGTTAGCTTGCGGAGTTCACTACCTTTGGCCATTGTCATTACTCCGGATTATATACATTTTCATTCATCTTTGCAGTAAAAGATTCATGATCGAAGTCATCGAAATAACCGCCGGCAAGATGTTTCATAGCTGAATCTTTTAGATGTTTTTTTAGCAGATCATATTCAACCGGCTTAGTACTCAATTCAGATAGATCAATACTGGATTGCCGGATTATTTTCTTTAATTTTTGTCTATGGGAATCATCGATTGTCAGGAAATCTACAAGTTGCTGATGCGACGGACCGGTTAAAATCGAGCCATGTTGGAGAGCAGTAACTCCTCCGTCAGGGCGGGCGTACCGGCGCTGTGCACTGCCGACCAGTTTTCTTCCTGCAATCTGTATTTCATAATCACTGCTTGCTGTAAAACAGGAAACCGAATGTTTCTTCCGGTAAAAATCTGAGAAATTTTGATTACCGGCAGCAAATTCAACTTCATATCCTGCTGCCTGTAACGCCGAGGCAAGCACTCTGCTTATAATTTCATACACCTCATCAACCCTTTTTCCCGTAGCATCCATAACGATACTATAGGTAATCTCCTCTGCGTGAAACACAGCACGTCCTCCGGTGGGTCTCCGGACAAGATCAAAACCGGCATCGTTTAACTTTCCTATATCGACATCCCCGTAATGTTGATGATAGCCGAGTGAGAGCGTATATGGCGACCATCGGTACAATCGAAACACAGGCTGGCGGGTTTCGGAAAACCAATAACGTGCAAGCCAATCATCGAGCTGCATATTTTCTGTACCGCTTCGAAATCCTGAGTCAACAAAAATCCACGGAGTCATGATCAACGGACTTTTGCAGGAACGATTCCGCGTTTACTCTTCTGTATAAAGTCGATGATAGTATCTACCTCGGGTATCTTCCCATCCATTGAAGACAGTTTCTGAAGTGCTTGTGAAACATTCATCTTCGATCGATATAGTACATGATAGGTGTCGGCAATGGTCTGAATCGTATTGGGGCTGAATCCTCTTCTCCGCAAACCGATAAGATTTAATCCTTCATATGACAACGGTTGACCACCTGCCAATATAAACGGCGGCACATCTTTACTAACCCTGAATAATGCTCCTATCATCGCGCCGGTACCGATAGTTACAAACTGATGAACACCGGTTAACCCACCAATGATAACGTGGTCGTGAATTGTTACATGCCCTGCAAGATTTACCGAGTTAGCGAGTATTACACCATCACCGAGTACGCAATCATGTGCAACGTGTGAATACGCCATAAGCAAACAATTCTTTCCCACCTTCGTTTTCTGGGTTTCTTTGGTTCCGCGGTTAACGGTCGCACACTCACGAATTACCGTCATATCCCCAATCTCAACAATAGTGGGTTCACCTTTATACTTCAAATCCTGGGGAGGATTACCGATAACAGCTCCCGAAAAAACACGAACACCGTTCCCGAGCCGTGTGCCCGATGCGATCACCACCTGATGACCGATAACGCAATCATCACCGATGATCACATCGTTTTCTATTACTGAATAAGCCCCTATTTCTACGTTATTTCCGAGTTTTGTATCGGGGTCTACAATCGCGGTTGCATGAATTTTTGAAGGCATTCAATATGCTCATTTAGATTGTTATTATTTTTCGTCTTGTGTAATTTTTTGACCGTTACCGCTTTTTTCCGGTGTATTCTGTTGAGGATCGTCAATAATAGCAGCCATCATTTCAGCTTCGGCAACCAGCTTGCCGTCGACATATGCTTTACCCTGAACCTGGCAAGTCCGGCTCCGACGGTTTACCATTGTAACTTCATAGATAATTTGATCACCCGGGAAAACAGTCCTCCGGAATTTTGCATTGTTAATGCCCATAAAAAAGACCATCTTTCCATCGGTATTATCGGTGCCGTTCAGCAACAAAATACCGCCGGTCTGTGCCATACCTTCGATGATCAGAACACCGGGCATCACCGGATAATCAGGGAAATGTCCCTGGAAAAACTCCTCATTTGCGGAGACATTCTTTACCCCGACAATTCGTTCTTCCATTTCGAAGTCGATAATTTTATCGACCAGCAGGAATGGATACCGATGAGGTAATATTCTTTTTATTGCATTAACATCGAATACATATCCTTCTTTTTTCTCGTGCTGATACTTGCTCACAAGTTTCTTCTGGCGATATAAACGCTTCACCATCCGCGCAAACTCGATATTGTGTGCATGGCCGGGCCGTGCAGCAAGTATCTGCGCTTTCAGGGGAACCCCTATAAGCGAAAGGTCACCGATCAGGTCGAGTAGTTTGTGTCGTGCCGGTTCGTTTTTATATCGCAGCGTATTATCGTTTAATATTCCGTTCTTACCGAGTATAACCGAACCTGCTATACCTAACTTCTCGGCAATTCGTTTCAACTCATCATCACTGAGATTCCGATCAACGATGACAATTGCGTTATCGAGATTGCCGCCACGTATTAGGCCTTGCTCATATAATTGTTCAACTTCGTGGAGAAAGCAGAACGTTCGGGCAGGAGCGTATTCCGACACAAATTCCTGATCAAGGCTAAAGAGACTTGTATGTTGACTACCAAGCGCCGGATTCTGATAATCGACCATGATTGTTACACGAAAATCATCGGTCGGGAGTGCAACGATATCAACACCTTTTTCTTCATTTTTATAATGAACGGTCTGATCGATGATGAGATAATCTTTCGGTGCGTTTTGTTTTTCAAACTCCGCTTTCAACAGAGCATCGACATACGGTTTAGAGCTGCCATCGCCGATGGGTGGTTCATTATTATCCAGTTCAATGATCACGTTGTCTATTTGCAAACCGACCAGTGCAGCCATAACATGCTCAACGGTATGCACCTGTGCATCGCCGATTGCGATTGTCGTTCCACGCGATACATCCACGACATAATCAATATCCGCCGGGATTTCCGGTTGGCCTCCGAGATCAATGCGCCGGAAACGGATACCGGTATTTTCCGGTGCCGGTTTGAATGTCATATTGGTTGTGTTTCCGGTATGTATTCCCACACCGGAAAAGGTAACCGGTCGTTTAATGGTTCGTTGTTGAACTAACATACATTCCTATTTTTTTATTCTTGTGATGAATTCGTGTCTTCTGATTTGTTCTTTATTCTCTCGAGTTCTTTCTTCAGATTTTGTACATCGTTCATAAGCTCAGGTAAATTGCGGATAACCGCTTCAATGCGAAGTGAACGGCTGAATTCTTTTGCAGGATAGCCGAAATATGTACCTGATTTTTTAATCGATTTCGGAATACCCGATTGCGCTGCGATTGTCACATTGTCGGCAATCTCGACGTGGCCGACAATGCCAACCTGACCGGCAAGAATACACTGTTTGCCCACTTTCGTGCTGCCTGAGATGCCGGTTTGAGCTGCAATAACGGTGTTGTCGCCGATTGTTACATTATGCGCAACTTGTATGAGATTATCAAGTTTTACACCTTTTCCAATTCGGGTTTCACCCATAGTCGCACGATCAATCGAGCAATTCGATCCGATCTCCACATCGTCATCAATGACTACAATACCGGTCTGCGGAATCTTGCTATAGGTACCATCCTTTTGCGGGGCAAATCCGAACCCATCACTCCCGACAACCGTTCCGGAGTGAATAATAACCCGTGCACCAATCCGGCATCCTTCCCGCACGGTAATGTTTGGATAGAGGGTTGTGTCCTCTCCTATCCGGACATTATCACCGAGTATTGTACTATGCGCCACAACACTCCGCGCACCGATCGAGCAATTCTCTCCGAGAACTACGTGTGCACCGATTCGAACATCATCGGCTAACCGTACACTTTCAGGGATCACGGCTGTCGGATGTATACCGGGCGGTAAAACTTCCGGCGGAGGATTAAACATCCGTAATACAAATAAGAACGCAACGTACGGGTCATCGACTTGTAATACCACAGGAGGGGTTTCCCGGCGGGGAAGTTTTTCAACATCGATTTTTTTTGATATGATTACTGCAGATGCCCTGGTCGAATCAAGATATTTTTCATACTTCTGATTTGCAATAAAAGTAATTTCCCCTGCATCGGCCTCTTCAATTTTTGCGATACCGTGTATAGAAATGCCGCCATCACCGATTATGTTTGCATCAATTTTTTCTGCTATTTCATGAATGGTCATGGCGGCATGCCTTTATTGCATATCGATTACTCTTTGAAGAACCTTCTCCGTCAGATCATATTGCTCATTAGCATACATTAATAAAATATCACCGCTTTGATCGAAGACATAATCGTATGCTTCCTCTTCTGCGATTTCCTGGATAGCAAGAAATATTCTATCCTGAATCGGATGAATTAATTCTTCCTGCAAATAGAAGAGTTCACCTTCCTGGCCGAATTTTCTATCGCGGAATTCTGCAATCTCCCGATCGAGTTCCATAAGTTCGCGTTCAGCTTCTGCCCGGCGCTGATCACTCATAATGAGCTTACGCTGATCATACTCCTCAAATTTTCGCTGCCAGGTTTGTTGCATTTGTGATAACTCATGCTGCCACTCGCTGACAATTTCATCGAGCTGGCGCTGCGCTTCCTGTGCTTCGGGTAACTGATCCATTATTGCATCGGAATTAATATAGCCGATTCGTAATGATTGCGCCCCGACAAGCGCAGGTATAAGCACTATTATAAATGCGATTAAAAATACTTTTTTCATCGTCATCACCCGGTCTAATATAGTTTGGTGTTATTGACTACCACGCTTGAGGTAATCAAGTACTTTAAAAGTAATATCAAAGCGCCGTTCGGCGTACAGAAGAACCGGGACATCGTCTGTTTTGTCAAGTACAAAGTTGAGATTTTCTTGTTGGGCAATTACTTCTATCGCATCAAGAATCTGTTCGCGGATAGGCCGGAAAATACGTTCCTGTTCGTTCACGATCTCTCCACCCTGACCGAATTTCTCCATCCGGAACTGATTGATTTCCTGTTCAAGCTCAAAGAGTCGTTGTTGTTCTTCAATTCGTGCCTGTTCGGTCATCATTTCCTGCCGCGCCTGGAAGTCATCATATTTTTCTTGCAGTTCCTGAAACCGCTCACGCAATTCATTTTCCCAACCAACAACAATATTTTCAAATTGACGCTGTGCTCGTTGAGCGTCCTCGTACTGCACCATAATGGTACCGGAATTCACGAACCCGAAACGTAAATCCTGAGAATAGACTTGCTGATCAAATGCAATGGTAAGTACCAGAGCAATTGCCAACGATACAATCCCTGAATAGAGAATGGTTCTTTTTTTCATCACAATATACCTCAATTAATGATTAATGATTAATTATTATCGAAATTATATTACCTCATACCCTGTCCCTGACCGAACTGGAAATGAAATTGCCATCCATCCGGTTGACCGTCACGGGGCCATACATCATCGAAACCGTAAGCATAATCAAACCCGATCATTCCGAGCGGTTGAACGAGCATCCGTACCCCGACACCGGCTGAACGTCTGAGATCGCCGAAATCTGTACTTTCAAAATCAGTCCATATATTACCTGCCTCAAGAAAACCGATCAGGAAAATCGGAATCGGATTTAATGTTGGTGCGAAGCGAAGTTCAAGTGTATGCACTGCCATCGTTTTACCACCTACCGGGTTACCTGCCTGATCACGCGGCCCGACACGCCGGTCTTCGTAACCGCGCAATGGTGTAACGTTGAATTGTCCGATACCTGTTCCACCCATAAAGAATAATTCAAGCGGCGGTATTCTCGTCTCATCGTTAAACGGGAATAATGCCGATGTTTTTGTTTTCAATGAAAGTGCGAATTGATTAGAATTAAACATCGGTGTATACCAATTTGCTTCGAAAGTATGCCGGTGAAATTCTACTGTACCCGGCAGCAACGGTCCGCCCGCCATTTCACTTGTAATTGAAACATTGCTTCCCCGCGTCGGGAATATCGGATTATCGACACTGTTTCGGCGAATTATTTGAGCAATGCTGAATTGTGTCGTTACACCCGGCGGGAATATGCCCCGTCCGTCGATAACGTCGTTACGTTGACCGCGGACAATCCAATCGCCGCGGAAATAATCATCGGGCCACGTTAATCTCCGCCCTATTCTTACCGATCCCCCCGTCTGCCGTAAATCATACAACCACATATAGCGAGTATCGTATACGTTTACACCAAATAAGGTCGGGGTATCGTAGAGCCATGGTTCGGTAAATGAAATACTAAATGTACGGTAACTTCCTGCTTCTCCGAATTGCCAATCAAACGTGAGTTGTTGTCCGCCTCCACCGCGCAACGGACGCCGGAGATCAAAATTATTAAAGCTCAATCCAAGGCCGCCGGTAAATCCCCAACCCTGAGCGTATCCGACCGAGGCATTGAATGTATCGCTCGATTTTTCCTCAAGGTTGTAAACAATATTTACTGTTTCATCATCCTCAAGGTACTGATTGGGTTCCATTGCTTCAGGATTGAAATAATTTAATTGCTGCAATTCCCGGATACTCCGAATTAAATTTTGTCTTGAATAATAATCGCCGGGTCGTGTATACAGTGCTCTTCTTATGACGTTTTCACGGGTCTTCGTGTTACCGCTAATCAGTACCTGTCCGATCCGGAACTGATTGTTTTCCTGAATCCGTATCCGGAGATCGATGCTATCGGGCGGAACACGTATTTCTTCGGGCTCTGCATTGAATGCCAGATAGCCGTTATCCATATAGAGCGATGCAACATCACGTTGCTGCTGATCGAAGAACATATTTCTTTCAAAGCGCTCCATATTGTACACATCGCCCTTTTCAAATCCGAGCCGTTCAGTCAGGCGTTCATCTTCATAAACAGTATTACCTAACCATTCTATATTTCTTACATAATATCTCGGGCCTTCATCCACACGAACGTGGACATACATATTCGCATCCTCATAGTATATAGAATCACTAATGACATCGGCATCCCGAAAGCCTTCTTTTTGATAGTATCGAACGATCTCATCGAGACCTTCCCGGTATTCGTCATGATCAAACCGGCCACGCGTCCAGAATTTCCACCATCTTTTTGTACTGACACCCAGTTCACGTCGTAATCGGCGATCGCTGACGTATTCATTACCTTCGAACGTAACACCACGAACGCGGATATCGTCACCCTCGGTAATGTTATACCTCAAAATAACCCGGTTTATTCCGGCATCGGTTGCAGGTATAATCTCGGATTCTATTTCTGCAAGAATGCGTCCGCGTTCCTGGTATTCATCTTGTAAATTTTGTTTAAATCTGTTCAAATCCTGCGGTCTCAGGACTTGCCCTCGTGATATGTTGATTGCCCGGCGCAGATCCCGCTCCCGGACATTTTCATTTCCGCTAAATTCAACTCGTTCGAGGCGAGGATGTTCTTCGACTTTTATGACAAGATACACACCGTCATCGGTGCGTTGCTCTATCTCAATACTGATATCACTGAAGATACGCAAGGCATGAAGTTGTCGAATAGCCTGTTGTGTTCGATCGCCCGGTATGGTAATTTCATCACCGACACGTAAACCGGAATTGGCAATAACAGCCGATGCGTCTGCCGTGACATTTCCTTCAACAGATACACCGAGTATCCGGTAGCGTTCGGGCTGTTGAAAATTTTGTCCAAGCCCTTCGACTGAAAATACTAATATATACGCTAATAGAAGAGTTATGACCGGAAGGATATGCCAGCGGGTTTTCACAAAAATTCTTTTATGTTCCCGTAATTGTTTCATATATTTTTGCTGCAAGACTCTTCTCTCCTCCATTGGACCTCCTTCGTACTTGTTCGCTCACGAGACCGAAACGCCGTTCCCGCGATTGATAATCTCTGATTGCTTCATATAGATGACTCCGGCGAAACTCGGGCCAATATTTCTCACTGATATAAAGCTCTGAATATGCAAGTTGCCAGAGCATAAAATTACTTATCCGGTACTCGCCACCGGTTCGTATCAACAAATCGGGCTCAGGCATTCCGGCTGTTGTGAGATTGTTTGCCAAGAGCGATTCGTTAATTTCATCAATTTTTATCTCACCATGTTTAACTTTTTCTGCAATAGCTTTGACTGCTTGCAAAATTTCCCAACGACCGCTATAGCTCAGTGCAAGATTAAGTGTCAGCCCGTTATTTACTTTTGTTAGTGACATTGTTTCCGCCAGCTTCTCCTGCACTTCTATCGGAAGTTTGGCAATATCACCAACAGCAGTAAGACGTACATTATTTTTATGCAACCGGTCCGCCTCATCACGAAGCGAACTTAAAAGCAAACGCATTAGTGTTGATACTTCATCCTGAGGGCGATTCCAGTTCTCTGTAGAAAATGCATACAACGTTAAATATTCCACGCCAACTTGCCCGCAAGCTTCAACAATATCACGTACTGAGCCGACACCCTCACGATGTCCTGCAACTCGTGGTAAGGCTCGTTTCTTGGCCCATCTGCCGTTCCCATCCATGATAACAGCTATATGTGCCGGGATATCACCCGAAGCTCGAAGCTCATCCTGAATTTTCTTATCTTCTTCCGTCGGTTTGTTCGGTGCCTCACGTTCCAAAATATGCTGCCCCCGGTCCTTTGAGAGTTAGACGTATCTATATTTATCTTTGTTACATAGTCAGAAAATTAAAATTAAAACATTTACTGTAGAAAGTCAAGGAAACGGTATATGAACATTTTTGTGTAAGATATTGATTTTAATTGTAGTTACACGAAATGCGACCTTTTATACCTGTTTGACTTTTCCTGCATTAATATCTATATTTTCTCATTAATGTGAGTAAACATATAAATTTTATGAAAGGTGCGCTATGAAAGGAATGCCCAACATGCAAAATATGATGAAACAAGTGCAGAAAATGCAGGAAAAAATGGGCGAAATTCAGGCAGAGCTTGAAAATAAAACGGTATCAGCCGAGGCTGGCGGCGGTATGGTTAAAGTGACGGCAAACGGTCGTCAGCAAATCGTTAAAATCGAGATGGAAAAAGAGGTTGTCGATCCTGAAGATATTGATATGCTCGAAGACCTGATCGTCGCTGCTGTGAACAAAGCACTTGAGGAATCAAATAATATGGCACAGGAAGAGATGTCAAAAGCAACGAGCGGTATGATGCCGAATATTCCGGGCATGAAATTCCCCGGCATGTAAACTCCTATGATCTACACCTCTCAATCAATTGAGATTTTGTCCGATCATTTATCGAAGCTGCCGGGTATCGGGAAAAAGACCGCGCAAAGACTCGCACTGTTCATTCTTAAATTACCGGATGAGGAGGTCAAGTCTCTCGCTAACGCACTTATTCAACTCAAAGAACGGGTAAAGTATTGTTCGGAATGCTATAACATTACCGAGGAAGTTCCTTGCTCCATTTGCAAAAACCCGAAACGCGATCGCTCGATAATTTGTGTTGTCGAAGAACCAAAAGACGTTATGGCAATTGAGCGAACGAACGAGTTTCATGGATTGTATCACGTTCTCGGTAGTTCGTTGTCACCGCTTGACGGTATCGGTCCCGACGATTTAAAAATAAAAGAATTGCTTGAACGCATACAACAACGTACGGCCCAGGATCCGATCGCTGAAATAATTCTCGCACTCGATCCGAATGTGGAAGGTGAGGCGACAACTGTATATCTTAACAAACTACTTCGGCCGTATGAAATCAAACTGACGCGGATCGCCCGCGGCTTGCCGATCGGCAGCGATCTTGAGTTTGCAGACCAGGCAACACTGGCACGCGCTCTCGAAGCCCGGGTAGTTCTCTGATCGGTCGATATCAATATTGGTCGAAAGCAATAAACCAAAAAGTAAATATCTAATGTACCTATGCCACGCATAGTTATCCATACCGTGCTGTATCTCGTGTGCCTGGTGGTATTGATCTCCTGCGACCTATTTGAACCGAGAACACCTGAAGAACCGACCGCAGCACGCGGTAATTTCATTCCACCTACCGAACCTGAATTAGTCATTGATAATTTAATTAATGCTATACGCGAACGAAATGCTCAGCACTATGTGCAATGTTTTGTTGACCCGACAATACATGATATAGAGTTTGAGTTTTATCCGACCCAGAGAGCACTCAATCAATTCGGTTCATTTGACGGGTGGACTGTTCAGGATGAGCGGAGCTACCTTGAAAATCTGATAGCGAATGTTCCGGATAATGCAACACTCACTCTGAGTTTACACGACGGCCGTTTTGAAGGTCAAACCGCGAGCGAAGCAATATATACCGCTTCATACCGGTTAACCGCCGAACATACAAACGACGGCTTTCAGCATTATGTATTCGAGGGTACATTGCAATTCGATATGTTCGCCGATCAATCAAGTAACTGGGTGATTTTCAGATGGGAGGATCGTGCCTTCGAGGAACAACGCAGTTGGAGTGAACTGAAAGGTGCATTTAAATTATAAATTGTCTATGAACCGGCAGGTTATTTATATCGGAATTATCGCGGTCATTTTTAGCAGTTGCATCAATCCGTTCGCTCCGTCGTTTGATGACTCTCCTGATCCGGGCCGGGATATCCTCGGAGATCAAACAACCATTGACGGTGCATTTACAAATTTCAAGCTGTCATATACAACCCAGGACACATTACTGTACGGCCAACTGCTTGCTCCTGATTTTGTATTTGTCTATACTGATTACGATAGAGGTATCGATGTATCGTGGGGGCGTGATGAGGATATGCGGGCAACATACCGGATGTTCCGAAACGCTAATAACATCGATCTCATCTGGAATGAGATCATTATGCAATCGGGCGATTCATTAAAAACTATGGTGCGACGATCATTTAATCTGACGATATCGTTCTCAGCAGATGACATTGTTCGTATCGGCGGCTATGCAAATATGCAGTTCGAGCGTAGTGATCCCGGGAATAGCTGGAGGATTACCCGCTGGATTGATGAATCTGATTTTTAAAATCTTTGTACACATAACATAAAGATTATCCACAAACTGAGGATGTTATTCTTTAATGGGTTACGTACTTCGTGAAGGTTTTTCCGGTTTTAAACGGGCAAAGCTGTCAACTACAATATCGATTATCACAATAAGTATATCATTACTGCTGCTCGGTACATTTGCAGTGATTTTTGCCAATCTGCACGAATTAGCCGATACGTTGCGTCGCGAAGTTCAGGTTGAAGTTTTTTTGCTTGATGATATTTCAGTTAGTCAGCGCAACCGGATCAACGAACAAATCGGTGCACAATCCGGTGTCGATTCAATATCGTACATATCAAAAGACGATGCAGCAGAAATATTCAAGGAAGAATTCGGAGAAGATATATACAGTGTGCTGGATTTTAATCCCCTGCCCGCATCCTTTCGTGTCTCTCTTCAACCTGACTATGTACATGCCGATTCTATAGCGACTCTGGCATCATTCATTGAGACGCTTGAAGGAACTGAGTCCGTACAGTATCGTCAATCACTGCTTGAAATGCTCACCGATCGTATCCAGACTGTTGTTGCTGTCTCGATCGGCGTCGGCATTCTTCTGGCAATATCTGCAATATTCTTAGTATCTAACACAATTCGTCTTACCATATATGCTAAGCGTAAATTAATACAGACAATGAAACTTGTCGGTGCCACACGCGGCTTTATTCGGAAACCATTTCTCCTTGAAGGTTTTGTGCAGGGCTTGTGCGGAGGTGTGTTGGCTGCAATATTGATCTATATAATGCTCTATTTTATCAGTAACTATTTTTCCGAGCATCTGATTGTACTCGGGGATTATGAACTATATTTCTATGGTGCTGTCTTACTTACCGGCAGTATTCTCGGACTACTCGGTAGTGCAGTTTCGATCAGACGGTTTTTGCGGTAATGCTACTTGACTTCATTACGGTACTTTTATAACTTGTACAATATATAAACAAACCGGAGAAGTATTACAGTCAGCACCTTATCGATAATGGTATTTCCTACTGTCTCGTAACACTTCTCACACCACGCGCAGGTTTATCTTTATGAACCAAATCATCTCACCACTCGCTTTTCTAACCAAGAGCAAATCAAGGAGTCAATTCCTATGTATGAAAAATCACCAACGAATGAATGGATTTCAAATGTAGTGCGTTACAGGAAATTCTCAGGAAGCTGGGCGTGGCTTCTGCACCGCATTACCGGACTCGGCTTAACGGTATATGTACTTGTCCACATTAATACGCTCGCATCACTCCAGGAAGGTCCCGAAGCATTTAATGCAAAGATGCAGGTTTTTATGCAACCCCATTGGTTATTTGCTGCGTGGATTCTTTTCGGACTCGTCATCTACCACACCCTGAACGGCATCCGTATTGTAATCATCGACTTTGGCAGAGGCGCTAAATATCATAAACAATTATTATACGGTGCCATCGCAGTCGGGCTTGTCGTCTTTCTCTGGATGGGATATATCATTTTCTTCGGTCACTCTGACCATGATTTCCTGTCCTATGCCGTTTCTTTCTTTTCCTGAATATGATCAAGGAGTTTTACCATGGAATATAAATATATAGGATCACGCGGGTCCGGGTCGATGAGCTGGTTTCTTCAGCGCATCAGCGGTGTCGTGCTCGTAGTTGTCATGGTCGGGCACTTTATCCTTATGCACTATAATCCTGAAATGGGACACTTATACGACCGGGTCTACGAACGAATGCAGAATCCATACTACCAGATGTTACAGATTGCATTTGTAGTGCTCGCCCTGTATCACGGATTGCAGGGTGTATGGAACATCTACAGAGATTTTAAACTACCGTCCTGGCTTAATATGACGGTATTGAGTTTGCTGATATTGCTCGGGATAGGATTCGGGGCACTCGGTATAGCAAACATCTTACATTTTTAATGCTCAAGAAAAAGGAAATTAAACCATGAAACTATCACACGATGTTGTTATTGTGGGAAGCGGATTAGCGGGATTACGGGCAGCACTTGAAGCATCTCAATATTACGATGTTGCCGTCGTTTCGAAACTCTTTCCCCTTCGCTCGCACTCAGGTGCAGCCCAGGGCGGAATCGCGGCGGCTCTGGCAAATGAAGAAGAAGACCATATTGACTGGCATTTCTTCGATACCGTAAAGGGGTCGGATTATCTCGGTGATCAGGATGCAATCGAACTGCTCGTGAACGATGCACTCCCCACACTCTTTGAACTCGAACACTTAGGAACCCCATTCAGCCGAACTGCCGAAGGCAAAATCGCCCAGCGCAAGTTTGGCGGTCATACGAAAAACTACGGTGAGGCTGCTGTGCTCCGTGCTTGTTACGCTGCCGACCGTACCGGGCATGTTCTCCTCCACACATTGTATGAACAATGCGTCAAAAACAATGTGAAGTTTTACAATGAATATTATGCAGTCGATCTTTTAGTTAAAGATAATATAACCAGAGGACTCGTTGCATACGATATGCCGAATGGAAGGTTTGTTTCGTTCCACTCAAAAGTGGTAATGTTCGGTACCGGTGGATACGGACGTGCATACAAGATCACATCAAATGCACACGCGAATACCGGCGACGGTTTGGGTATCACGGTGCGCGCAGGTATTCCGCTTGAGGATATGGAGTTCGTGCAGTTCCACCCGACAGGTATTTATGCGTACGGTATTCTTGTTACCGAAGGAGCGCGTGGAGAAGGCGGGTATCTGTTAAATAATGACGGCGAGCGCTTTATGAAACAATATGCCCCGAAAGTAATGGAGCTTGCCCCGCGCGATCTTGTATCGCGGTCGATCTGGACGGAAATAAATGAAGGACGTGGTATCGACGGCAAACGATGCGTCCACCTTGACTTACGGCATCTCGGTGAGGAACGCCTCAAAGAACGACTCCCGGAGATCATGGGATTTTGCAGAAAATTGGTCGGCGTAGATCCGGTTAAAGAACCGATTCCCATTGAGCCGACTGCACACTACTCGATGGGCGGCATACCGGTAACGGTCGATGCCGAAGTACTCGCCGACGGTATCGATAACAAAGTCGAGGGTTTTTATGCAGCAGGTGAATGTGCATGTGTTTCAGTGCATGGTGCCAATCGACTCGGTACCAACAGCTTGCTTGATGCAGTGGTTTACGGCAGACGCGCCGGCAAATCGATTGTAAGATTCCTGAATGAGAACGGAACCGTGAAAGCTGAGTATGTCGAGGATCAATTCAAAGCATCGCTGGACAGGGTTGATAAAATTAAGAATAATACCGGCACCGAAAAGGTCGGGACACTGCGTAATGAATTACAGGCAGTAATGAATGAAAAAGTCGGTGTTTATCGCGATGAAAACAATCTGAAAGAAGGACTGACTAAAGTTGAGGAGCTGGAGCAGCGGTTTGCAAATATACAGATCGATGACAAAGGAACGGTTTTCAACACCGACCTCGCCGAAGCACTTGAGCTTGGCAATCTGCTCGATTTTGCCCGGCACATCGTAGCCGGCGCGCTTAACCGTCACGAAAGCCGCGGCGGGCACGCCCGCATCGATTTTCCGAAACGCGATGATAACGACTGGCTGAAACATACCATCGCACTTCGCAAAGACGACGGCACTATTGAGTTCACTTACAAACCGGTCGTGATTACAAAATTCCAGCCGCAGGAAAGGAAATATTAATATGAAGATCAAACTTAGATTATTCCGTTACAATCCTGAAACCGACACCAAACCGCATTATAAAACCTACGAAGTTGAAGCGGACAAGAAAGAAAAGGTACTCGATCTGCTGCACAGAGTGAAATGGGAACAGGACGGCACACTTGCCTTCAGGCGATCCTGCGCGCATGGCATATGCGGTTCGTGCGCTATGACCGTCAACGGTGAAAATATGCTCACCTGCGAAGCGTTGATCGGCAACCTGAAAAAGCAACACACCATAACGATTGATCCATTACCATCGCTTCCCGTGATCAAGGATCTCATCGTAAATATGGACACATTCTACCAAAAATATACGGTGATAAAACCATATCTGATCAACAATAATCCTCCACCGCCAACGGAACGTTTGCAAAGCATGCAAGAACAGCGCTTGATAGATGAATCCACCTGGTGTATAATGTGTGGTGCTTGCAGCACGAGCTGTCCGTCGAACTGGAGCAACCCGGACTTTCTCGGACCGGCCGCTTTACTGAAAGCATACCGTTTCATATTCGACTCGCGCGATGACGGTGCCGGTGAACGTCTGAATATTCTTGATCACAGTGACGGCGTATGGCGCTGCCGGACAATCTTCAATTGTGTGGAAGCCTGTCCAAAAGAGATCGATGTTACCTTTCATCTCTCGCAACTGAAAAAGGCGATCGTAACCAGAGAAATCTGAAATAAATCAATTTTTCTTGAAGCCAGAGGCAAAACAATTTTGGGCAATACCATTTCTTGTAATAATTATGTTGCCCTTCATTGTTTTGCCTTTATATATACCATCACACTGTTTCCTGTCCCGCCTTCTCTATTTCACCGCTTGATTATTATTTCATACTTTAATACCTTTAAAACAATATAATTGCGATCTGCAGACACCTTTTCTGAAAAATTCCATGTTTCACCGTCACGCTATTAAGTAATGTTAAGAGGAATCAAAACATGCCTTCGTTAAAATCAGCAGCATGGACAAGCGTCGGGAAAAAAGTATTTACCGGAATAACCGGCATACTACTCAGCTTGTTCGTGCTTGTTCACCTATTAGGAAATCTTGCGTATTTCGACAGCGATCCTAATGCCATCAACAGATATGCACACTTCTTGCATAGTCTTGGTGCGCTGTTTTACCTAACCGAGATCATTCTCCTTGTAGCGATCGTGCTGCACATTATACTCGGTATCGTGATCTATCTCAGGAGGAAAAAACTCCGACCGGTAGATTACGCAGTATCGGCAACACGGGGTGGCGAGAGTAAGAAAAATTTTAGTTCAAAAACCATGATATGGACGGGTATAATTCTCGGCATATTTATAATCTTTCACCTGCAGACATTTAAATGGGGACCCGGTGTGGAAGAAGGGTACGTCGCTACCGAAGCGGGGGAAGAGATCATTGTTGATGGCGAACCCCTTAAGGATGTGCATCAACGTATCACCGACGTATTTAAAAAAGAGGGATACGTCATCGGTTATGTTTTTGTAATGATATTACTCGGTTTCCATCTACGGCACGGAGTGTGGAGCGCCTTTCAGTCTCTGGGAGCAAATAATCCACGCATATCACCAATCATCTATACGATTGGCGGTATATTCGCCGTGCTTATTGCATTTGGTTTTCTCTTTCTACCGATCTACATTTACTTTTTCGTCTGAATCATATCTTATAGAGGATCATAATGAAACTCGATTCTAAAATCCCTGCCGGTCCCGTTCAAGAAAAATGGGATCGCCACAAAAACAGCATAAAGCTTGTCAATCCGGCTAACAAAAGAAAATTCACTATCATAGTAGTCGGTACCGGCCTTGCCGGTGCTTCAGCCGCAGCATCGCTTGGTGAACTCGGCTACAATGTCAAAGCCTATTTCATTCACGATACATCGCGCCGTGCCCACAGTATCGCAGCACAGGGTGGTATTAATGCAGCCAAGAATTATCCAAACGACGGTGATACCATTGAACGGTTGTTTGCAGATACCGTCAAAGGCGGCGACTTCCGTGCGCGTGAAGCAAACGTATACCGGCTCGCACAAGTGAGCAATGCAATTATTGATCAATGTGTAGCTCAAGGTGTACCATTCGCGCGGGAATACGGCGGTTTACTTGCTAACCGTTCATTCGGAGGTGCACAGGTATCACGAACATTCTATGCACGCGGACAAACCGGTCAGCAACTTTTGCTCGGTGCATACAGTGCTATGATGCGTCAGGTTGAAGCCGGAAAGGTAAAACAGTTCCCCCGCCGTGAAATGCTCGATCTTGTCATTATCGACGGCAAGGCACGCGGAATCATTACCCGTAACCTCATTACCGGTGTTATAGAACGGCACGAAGCAGATGCGGTGCTATTATGTACCGGCGGATATGGCAATGTGTACTACCTTTCAACAAATGCTAAAAACTCCAATGCTACCGCCGTCTGGCGATGTTACAAACGCGGCGCAGCCTTCGGTAACCCCTGCTTCACACAGATACACCCCACGTGTATACCGCAATCGGGAGACTATCAATCCAAACTCACCTTGATGAGCGAGAGTCTACGGAACGACGGGCGTGTATGGGTACCGAAAAATAAAGGTGATAACCGCCATCCGAGTGACATTCCCGAAGAGGAACGCGATTACTATCTTGAACGAAAGTATCCGAGTTACGGTAATCTTGCACCGCGTGACATCTCCTCGCGTGCCGCGAAAGAAGTCTGTGATGACGGGCGTGGTGTCGGCGACACCGGTCTTGCCGTGTATCTCGATTTCCAGGATGCAATTAATCGTCTCGGCAAAGATGTAATACGTCAGCGATACAGCAACCTGTTCGATATGTATCAACGCATAACCGATGAAAATCCGTATGAAGTACCGATGCGCATTTATCCTGCGGTACATTATACAATGGGCGGTCTCTGGGTTGATTATAACTTAATGAGCACAATACCGGGGCTCTATGTGCTTGGTGAAGCGAACTTCTCCGATCACGGCGCAAACCGCCTCGGTGCAAGTGCATTAATGCAGGGTCTTGCCGACGGATATTTTGTAATTCCTTATACAATTGGAGATTATCTCGCATCAACCGAACTGCCAAAAGTTACATCCAATCACGATGCATTCGCCGATGCAGCTGATGGTGTTCAACAAATGACGCAAAAACTGCTTGGCATTAACGGCAGCAAGACTGTTCTGCAATTCCATCGCGAGCTCGGTAAAATTATGTGGAACAATGTGGGAATGGCACGAACGAAAAAGAGCCTGCAAGATGCCGTCAAGAAGATCAAAAATCTGCGCGAAGAATTCTGGCAGAACCTTAAACTCATCGGCCGCGATCAGGAACTCAATAAAGACCTTGAATACGCAGGCCGCCTCGCAGACTATTTTGAACTGGGCGAACTGATGGCACAGGATGCGCTCCATCGTAACGAATCATGCGGCGGCCACTTCCGCGAAGAGTACCAAACAGAGGACGGAGAAGCATTGCGAAATGATAAAGAATTCGCATACGTTGCTGCCTGGGAATATAAAGGTGAAGGTAAAAAACCTAAGCTACACAAAGAACCCCTGAAATTCCAGGCTGTTAAACTTACGCAACGAAGTTATAAGTAAAATTTATTCGGAGAACACACTCAATGAAACTCAATCTGAAAGTATGGCGGCAAAAAGGACCAAACGACCGTGGCGGTTTCAGGAATTACACCGTCGAGGCAAACGAGCATATGTCATTTCTTGAAATGCTCGACTTTTTAAATGAAGATCTCATAGCAAACGGTGAGGAACCGGTCGAGTTCGATAGCGATTGCCGCGAAGGAATCTGCGGATCGTGCGGTATGGTTATCGATGGCATCGCACATGGACCCTGGCAGGGTGCTGCAACATGTCAGCTCCATATGCGCCATTACCGGGAGGGCGATACCATAACAATTGAACCATTCAGGGCAAAGGGTTTTCCTGTCATTAAAGATCTTGTTGTCGATCGTAGTGCATTCGACCGTATTATGATTGCCGGCGGCTATGTATCGGTTAACACCGGAGCACCGCCGGATGCGAATGCAATTCCAATACCACAGGACAAAGCCGAACGGGCTATGGATTTTGCCGCTTGCATCGGATGCGGTGCATGTGTCGCAGCGTGTCCGAACTCATCGGCATCTTTATTCACCGGTGCAAAAATCGCGCAATATTCACTTCTTCCACAGGGTGAACCCGAGCGTAAACGGCGTGCACGACGAATGATCGACCAGATGGAACAAGAAGGATTCGGCGACTGTTCGAACTACGCCGAGTGCGAAGCTGTTTGTCCGAAAGAGATTTCCATTGAAGCTATTGCACGTATGCGGCGTGAGTATATGAAAGCGGTATTCTGAGAATCGGTAGACAGTAGACTAATAAATGTACAATTTAGAGGAGTACGCTTAAAATCCTGCTGTAGGGATAAAAGCGTGCTCCTTTTTTTATTCCAAGTATGAAAAGACACATAATCACGCCAAAAAAAATATTTCAACCCGTTCTCAGGTTGACACTTCACACATCTGCTTCCAGTTTGCTGTATTCATTGAAATATATTAACTTACACATTATTAGGACATTACACCCTTTACAAACGATATCAACAAACTTTACGGAGAGATGTAACGTGCAGCGACGTATTGTATTCATATTTTTAGCAGTTATTCCCTTCCTCCTTTTTCATCTGTCAACTAATGCGGCTGACACTCTGATAACCGAAGACCGGGACACGGTGATAACTGAAGACCGGGATACTGCAATTATTGATGATTTTGTACTTGCAGTGCAACTCTTCGATGAGGGGAATTACAGCCTTGCAATGGATCATTTCAGATCTATTATCGAAGAACATCCGCAAACCTCACAGGGTATCGAATCACGCTATTATCTCGGTATGATATACCGCCAGCTCGGGCAGGAGGAAAACGCACGGATGACATTGCAAACATTTGCGCTAACCTTCCCCGATCATACACGGGCTCCCGATGCGTGGGTACAAGTCGCCGCTATATATGCCGACCAGGAACGGTTTCCCGATGCAGGCCTTGCGCTTGAGCGTCTTTTTCAATTTCATCCCGACCATGAGATCGTACCAGATGCGCTGTTTAAAGCAAGTACTTATTTTGAAAAAGCAGGCGACCGGAATAAATCCGATGAGTATTTACGTCGCATCATACTGCGGCATAGTGGTTCGGGTGTAATTCTTGATGCAAGATTGCGGTTCGGTCAATATCGTCTCGATGCCGGTGAGTATTCAAGAGCCGGCGACGTATTCCGGAGAGTTATTTCGGAAATTCCCGATCAAGCAACCGACAGCCGGTCTGTAAGTATGCGTGCCGAAGCTATACTCGGTCTGGCTCAATCATATCACAACCTCCGTGTATTCGATCGGGCACATGAGGAATACAAACGCGTTATGGATCGATACAATACCACCTCTTCTTATCCGAACGCCCTGCTTCACCGCGCAGAACTCCATCAGGAACAGGGTCAACATCTTGAAGCAGTAGATCTATTCCGTCGGGCACAACGTTCTACAGAAGGAACCGCCGATGAAAACAAGTTATATGTAGCTCGCCGTGCAATGCTCGGTATTGCTGAAAGTTATAATGCACTCGGCGATTACTCCAGCGCCGCAACGTTCTTCGATCTTTATGCACGACAATATGCTTCAGAAGCATCCAGGCAGGAACTTATAACAATCTGGCAGGGTGCCGCACGAAGTAATGAGGGAATGCGAAATTTCTATCAAGCTATAGACTGGTGGGATCGAATTATCGGTATCGACGCACCCGACGACAAAAAAGAAGAGGCATACATCCGCTCGGCAATGAACAGAATTCAAGCAGGTCTTTATCGGGATGCGGCCGATAAATTAAGAAGATATGCTGAGCTCTATAACACACCACTAACTGCCGAGGCATTATTTCAGTTAGGTACGTTAGCCGAAGAGCATCTTAACGACCCGCGTAAAGCACTATCGGTCTATGAGGAACTTGCATACCGTTTTCCCGAATCACGTTTCATTGACGATGCATTGTACGGCCAGGCACGAATGCAATTAAAGATCGGTAACGATCAAAACGCATACTATATCGTGCAGGAATTTCAAGAACGTTTTCCGGGAAGCACGTTATTGGTGGATATTGCTGAGCTAAAAAAAGAACTTGAAATTTACCATTTACAGGATCGCGACGGCGGATTTCAGAATATAACAATGCTTATGAGCGAGATGATCGCCGGATCGCCCCGCGGTGAGCTAGCGTTCCAGCTTGGCGAGATATATCTCAACAAACTAAAGCAATATCCGGAAGCGGCACGGCAGTTTGAAACCACTTTATCTATGGAGCTGCCGGACGATAAGAAAACGCAGGCAGAATATCTTTATGCGTATTCGCTTTACCGAATGGCACAGCGTTCCGAAGACCGCAGATCTGAAGCACTTGCAAAACTATCCGATCTCAGTAACCGACCGGCTCGCGCACCTCATAGTGAGACAATTTCTTTTTATCATCTCGATGTGTTACGGTCGGTAGCCGGACCGGCAGAATTTATTAATACAGCGGAAAAGTACATTGAAACATTTCCACGTTCGGATCACACACTTACAGTACGCATGATGCTCGCCGAAACCCTGGAAGATATCGGTGAACGAACCAATGCCGTAGAAAAATACAAACAGATAGTGCAGCAATATCAAAATCAACCTGCAGCCGGCGATGCAACGATTCGGCTTGCGAATTACCATCTTGCTGCGGGGGAAGAAAGCCGGGCTGCCGATTTATTTATAACATATATGCGCAGGTATTCAGGCAGCGCTTATATAGCTGATGCAATGCTTTCGGCAGCACAACTCCACCAGACTAACAACCGGTATCGTGAGGCCATCGAGATATACACACAATTTGTCCGTAATCACTATTATCATAACAAGATCAGTGAAGCAAGAAAAGAACTTGCTCGTGCATATAAAAAAGACAACCGTAACCGTGAAGCAGTTGAGTTATTCGAAGATATAATTGCAATACATGAGACATCATATTTTAACCCGGTCGATGTGCCGGATGCGATACTGTATGATGCAGCAATCGCAGCTCACCACGCAGGGTTGGATGGTACCGCTATCGAGTATTTTGAACGGTATATTGTGCGGGACCGCTCATCTGACCGGGCGGGTATTGCGTCACTCATACTCGGTGAATTATACAGACAGCAGGGAAAAACACAGGTATCAGATTATCATTTCTCGCGTGCTTCAGAGATCATTACCGGCGGAATAGCAAATAAAGATATTGCAGATCTTCTCTATCTCAACGGCAGATACGAACTGGCAGCTCCCCACCTCCGCGCGGTTGCCGAACATGCCGGATCAAACGATGTCAGGAAAATCTACCATCGACGTGAGATAATCGCCCTCTTGCGTAGTAATAATGTCGATGATGGAAGACGCCGCATTGAGGCATTCAAATCAAATTATCCGGATGAAAGCGATATAGCAGCAGAGTTCGAATTTGAAATTGCAATGCATCGTTTCAGGACAAGAGCATACGACAATGCGGCGCGGGCATTTCAACAATTTATACAGGAACACCGGCGACATGAAAAACTGGCCGATGCACACTTCTATCTCGGAAGGACGTGGGAGGCAGTTGGGCGAAGAACCGATGCGAGAAATAAGTATGAGGAAATATTACAAAACTTCTCAAATGCCGAAATAATACCGCATGTTCATCTTGCCTACGCAGGACTCCTTTTACGGAATGAACAATTTATCGACGCGATCGATCATTATCGTATAGTTTCCGAGAAAGCCTCTGACGATGACGGCTTAATGTATTATGCAATTCAGAACCTTGCCCAGGCATACGAAGAGATCGGATTTCACGAAGCGGCACTTGAACTGACCGAAGAGTTTATCGAGCGGTTCCCGAACGATGAAGCAGTTATCGATAAAAAAATTAAAACGGGAACATTATATCAGCGCACGAATCAATACGAGCGCTCGATATCTGTATTTCAATCACTCACGCTTTATGCCGACCGCCCACTTGAAACCGAACTTCGATATTATACCGGTGATTCATATCATATGATGGGAAATTATGAACGGGCAATACGGGAATTCAAAACAGTTACCGAAATTGATCCGCGCACAACACAACTCGATTGGACCGCAACAGCACTCTACATGGCCGGTCAATCATATGAACAAATGGATAAACCGAACGAAGCAATCGCAATGTATCAGGAAATAATCGATCGGCGCGGGATTGAAGGGCAATATAAAGCAGCAGCCCGGCGCGAGATTGAACGCGTGCGTAATACAATGAATGAATAAAAATTGAAATTAAAAATTAAAACGAGAATACTATGTTTGTGTACGAAACAGAAAACATCATCCGGAAAGTTCAAAACAAGGTCCTTGGCTCACACGACAGTGTGAGTTTGCGATCTATTCTATCGGCACCTATTCACGATTCGATCAAGGTGTATTTCCGTGCAAGCATTGCCGATAAACACGGGAGCCCGAAACGTTTTCATTCGGAACGTGCACCGGATATTGAAAAACTTAAAACCGAGATCGACTTACTCCTGCCGTCAAATTATACCATCAACAAAGATACCTTTACATCGCTACTGACAGACGCGGTACATTTTCAATTTAATTATCTTTGTCGTCCGCGTTGGACTATGAAAGAATTCTTCTTTCAAAATTCATCATCGCTGACAGTCCCGGAATTACAACAGGGGTTTCTGTATTTTTCTGCATACGATTTTTATCCCAAGGTTCTCTTTCGTTATTTGCAAAAGAG
>SL_3KL_010_SEDDRAFT_10000888_pt1 | contig 26360 bp, 17 predicted proteins | sample SodLakKL_010_SED_2_FD_10381 | JGI IMG/M metagenome (IMG submission 10381) | reverse complement strand
TTTATTGGCCACCACTGCCTCCAGAGCAATATTCAGGTTATGAAAATATTTTTCAAGAAACCGCATTTTGCCTTGATTTACAATTCAATTAAACGCACATCTTCAGGGTCGGCAGGTACAGTAAGGTAAACCATATCTTCTTCATTGAGCCCTTCTGTAATAATGATCTGGTTTTCATTACGCATTCCGGTAATCACCTCCTGCCGCACCGGACGGTTTTGCAATTGTTTGAAAACAAAAGTGGTTTCACCTGCAGTATGAATGGCCTCAATGGGTACATACAAAACGTCCTCTTCCACATGGGTAATAATGGTGTTTTTGGTGGTCATGGCAGGCCGCAGGATGGTATCGGCTTCGTTGATCCGGATTTTCACCTCAAACACCCGGGCATCCTGGTTGGGGCGCTGTTCACCAATATTGGCTACTTCGGTAATCTCCCCGGTAAATTTTTTATCAGGAAAAGCATCCACCACCACCTCCGCAGGTTGTCTCAATTTTATCTTGCTGATATCTACTTCATTTACAAAGGTACGGGACATCATCACGGAAAAGTCGGGCAGGGTGGCCACTACATTGTCCCAGGTACTGATCTGTGAACCCACAGTTACTTTATTGCCGTCCCATGTGCGCCGGTAAATGACCATGCCGGGTTTGGGGGCTTTTATTTCAAAATCATCCAAAACCGCCACCATGTTTTCATGCCGCCTTTTAATCTGGTTAAGGGAAGCCGTAACTTCCTGCATCTTGGCCTGGGCCTGCTGGTGGCGAAGTTCATAATTGTTTTTTGCCTGCCCGTAGGCCCTTTTGGCTTTCTCCAGGCTGATCTCCGCCTGACGAATAGTGGCAGGAGGTTCAAACTGAGATTGCTCAAGGGTAAGCTGGGCCTCTTCGTAGTTAAACTGAAGGTTGATCAGTTCATCGCGTGCATTGCGCAACTCCAGGGTGGTATCGAGCCGGGTTTGCGTATGCATTGTTTGCAGCTTCTCCAGTTCGGTCTCCATATCTTTCAGGCGGTTACTGATCTCCGTGCGATCCAGGGTAGCCACCCAGTCACCTTCTTCCACCACACTGCCCTCGGGAATCAACTCGGCAATCTGAACATTCCATATGCCTACCGTGCGCAAACCCGAAGGACCCTGAATATTTTCAGAGCTTTTGGCCTCCAGCTCCCCGCTGGTAAAAACGCTGATTTCAAAATCTCCATGCTTTACCGGTACCTTTATCGCTTCCACGGTACCGGGCTCGGAACGCAAAAAATACCACAGCCCCAGCAACACAATGGCAGCCAAAGCCGTAAGTACCCATTTTTTGTTTTTCATTTTTTTGGAAAAAATTATGTAATACTAAAATGAAGCCTTATTAATAAACCAACATTATCTAATTCAGGTCTTACCGGTTAATATAAGGAGGAACCCGGTCAGCAAATTTAATCAAAAGCAATGCCGAAATATAAAGTTAATTTACATTGCCCGTCTTACCCAGGCCGGGAAAGTTAAAAAATCATAAGCCGGCCAATGAGGTTTTATTTTCTGTAAAACCCGTTATCCCCTAATAAATCTATCGTTTAAAAATAGGTTTAACAAAAAAACGCAGGTTTGCTAAACAAAATTTTAATCTTTTGTTGGTGGAATTAATTTTTTATTTAAATTTGGTCTAAATAAAAACAAGACCTAAAAATTTAATTCATGAAAAAATTACTTTTAACCTCCATACTCGGCTTTTTTCTTTTGGCCGGCACCGGCATGACAGTACATGCCGAGGAAACAAAAGAAAATAAAGAAACCACTGAAGCCAAAGCATGCTGCTCCAGCGCCAATGCTGAAAAAACAGCTGAAGCCACCTGCGGAAGCGATACTGCAGACAAAGCAAAAACGGCTGAAGAAAAGAGCGGTTGCGACAGTGACTCAGCTGCCGTTCAAACCAGCCAGGAAGCTTCCAAAGCAGGAGTTTGCGGAGGATCTTCTGAAGTAAAAGCAACCCAGGTATCCAATACCATTCCGGGAGAGTGCCGTAAACTCCCTTCAGGTGTTAACAACCGGGCTGAAAACCGATAGTTTTTTCCCTTTGTAGTTTAATCTCCTTGTTAATTTCGTGCATAAGTTGTTTAGCCCTCCCGTTTTTCGGGAGGGTTTTTTTATTTTTGCAAAAAACCAGCCTATGGAACATCAGATTCAACCAGGGACCAGAGGTCAAATGGAAATGACCGTAAAGGAAAAGGATACGGCAGCGGCCTATGGCTCAGGCCTTGTAAAAGTATTTGCCACCCCGGCCATGATCGCATTAATGGAAAACACTGCCCATAGCAGTGTTCAGCCTTTTTTACCGGAAGGATACATGACCGTTGGCTTTGAATTAACCATCAGGCATTTGAAGGCCACTCCGGTGGGAATGGGGGTAACCGCCTACTCCGAACTGACAGAGGTTGACGGGAAAAAACTGGTTTTCAACATCAGTGCCTGGGATGAGGAAGGAGAAATCGGTAAGGGAGTGCATACCCGTTTCATTGTTCACGGAGAAAAATTCATGGAAAAGGCCGGTGGAAAATAAAGACCACTCTTTTAACGCTCAAACAAAAACCCCTGAGAGAAATTGCCTCCGGGGTTTTTTAATATTTCGCCAAACAGGGAAAAGGTTACTCTTCGCCTGCTCTTATCCGGTCGGCCTGTGCTTTGGCCTCATCAATTATTCTCTGGGCGTTGGCTTCCGCCTCGGCCTCTACCTGATCGGCCCTGCGGTCAGCTTCACGTATCAGGGCTTCGCCGGTTCGCCTGGCTGCGGCTTTGGCTATGGGGCCGGAGGCTTCATCTTCCAGTTTTTTGGCCTGGTCACGTGCTTCCTGCCGTATGGCATCTGCAGCTCTTTTTCCTTCCCGGCGGATCTGTTCGGCCCGTTGCTCTGCCTGTTGTATCACCTGGTCGGCACGGCGGTCAAGTTCTTCCTGGGCCCTTTCCCGTGCATCATCAATGGTTTCTTCCACGCGTTCCTCTACCTCATCGCGCACCCGGTCCACTTCTTCACGAACACGGTCTTCTGCGTCGCGGATTAGCCGGTCCACTTCTCCTTTAAGTTGTTCTCCCACATCGTCCATCATGCCGGCAAGGTGGAAGGACACTTCAGGATCGGTAAACGTGCCTTCGATCTTCACATCCAGGTTGACGGTTTCCCCGGGAGTGATGTAACCCCCCTGTCAGCGGCACGTCCCACCAGATTATTCAACACCTGGTTTGCCTGGGTACCGAATTGTTCCCGGGGTATCTGAACCTGCATTACGTAATCAATGCGTTGGTCAAAGTAACTGCTTCCGGCAATTTCGGCCCGGGACTGCCCGAATCGAATATCGAAAGGATCCACATCTACTTTTCCATCGGCAAACCGGAAACTGAGGGAGAGGTCTCTGACAGGAATTTCCCTGAAGAGGTCAAGTCGCAGCTGATCTGCCAGCTTCACCATGGCCGGGCTGTTTTCCACCACCACGGAAGAAGAACGGAAACTTCCCTGACCGGAAAGGGTTTCCAATAAAGGTTCAAGGTTTTCATCCAGCACAGAATTCAGTTGCAGTGTGGAAGAAAAACTACCTGTGGCATACCGGCCAATGGGGGCAAGTACCTGAAGGGTATTAAAGGTATTAAAGGTTTCCTGTATATTAAAGCCATTGATATTAAGCCCAAAATTCACTTCAGGGAGTTCCTCCCGGGTGTCATACGATCCGTTGAGTACCAGGTTGCCTCCGAGCAGGTTCATCCTCAGGTTATCCATAACGGCCTGTTGTTCGCCAATCCTTAACCGTCCATTGACGCCGGAAATCTCCATTTCGCCAAACACCAGGTTTTGCACCCTGCTTCTGAGGGAGAAGTCGATGTTTTCGGGAATTTTGATCACGGAAAGCTGCATGGGTTCATCTGACGGGGTTTCGTCTTCAGGAATTTGCTCCATCAGCTGGTTGAGGTTCAAAAAAGCAGAGCGGGTCTCAAAGGATCCCCTGAGCAGTTGCCCGTCAAAAAGGTAACCAAGCAGGTTATCAATGCTTCCGGTGGCATTCAGGTCGCTTTCTCCAAAAGAAGATTCAAAGGCATCCAGGCTCATGCGTTCGGGCCGGAACCGGAAATCAGCCGTTTTAATTTTTACCCCAAGAGGAAGGGCTTCACTGACATAATCCAGCTCCTGCACCTGCAGGCGGCCACCGGCATGGAATTCACGGTAACGTCCTGCTTCGATGGATGACAAGCGGCCACGGGCTTCCAGGTTGCTGGTAATGATGCCGCTTAGGGATTCTCCGGGATCCAGGGGATAAAAATTTTCGACCTGCGAAAGGTCAATGCGGCCGGTGAGTGCTGCATCTACCTGAGGGTCACTAACGGGGGTTTTCAGGTTAAAGCGGGCATCTACCGGGTTTCCGGCAAAGTTCATTTTAAATACGGGGACGTCCACCACCGTGAGGTCGGCATCAACTCCCGGGTTGACAATACTTCCGCCAATTTGCACCCCGGTAACGGCACCCGGCAGGTCCGGGTATTGAAAGCGGCCGTTTTCAACGGCCAGGTTGAGGCCAAAACCGGGAATTTCATCCTCAGTAAACATTCCGTTGACAAAGCCGTCGAGTTGAAGGGTTCCTGAGGTTTGTAACGACTCAAAGTCTTTGGCATAGACCGCGGGCACCAGCGAAAGAAAATGACGAAATTCCGACTGCTCGGCACCAAAGGTAAAGTCCATCAGCATTCCTTCTTCGGGCATTCCAAATAGGCCGTCAAAGCGAACAGGCAGCTCATTAAGCCGAAGGCGGTTATCCCTGAAGGTGAACATGAAGTTATTTAAATCTGCATCCAGGGTGGCCGTGAGGTTTACCGCCACCCTGCTCAGTATGGGCATTTTGTCATAACGCAGGCTAAAGGCTCCAATGGTGGCATTGCGGGTAGAAATGGTTGTAAGGTCCTGTGTAAGATCGCCCCTCATGGTGGCATTCAGATTATCGGCCGTAATATAGGTTGTGGCATAATCATCGTGATAAAGGATATGCCCGTTGCGGATCTGAATGCGCTGAAGCGTAAGCTGGAAAGCAGCAGGCTCTGCATCTTCGGGTCTTTCTGGGGCATCTTCCTCCACGATGGCAATATCCCAGTTGGCGGTGCCATCAGTCAGGATTTTAAAATTCAGTTTTGGGTCATCCAGTCTGATGGTATTGATTTCATAGCCATTGCCCCTGATAAGGCTCATCAGATCAATGGAAACGAAAAAGCTCCCGATATCTGCAAGGGGAACGCCATCAAATTCATCCACTCCAACTACTTTAACCTCATTTACCCTTAAGGAAACATTGGGAAAATTCCGGATCAGGGAGATCCTAAAGGTACCGAAATCCACCTCGGCATTTACGTTTTGGTTTATTTCATATTTTACGCGTTCCACAATCTGCCCTTTAAAGGCAACAGGAAGCACAATCAGCAGCAATAGCAGGGAAGCTATTACAATGACGGTTGTTTTAATGATTTTCCTTAGCATATGGTTAAGTTTTCTCACCTTTTAAGGGAACTCTTTCTTCCCCGGGAGGTTTTGGTTAATAAAAATTGAAAGTAAAAATATCTTAGCCTTTATAAAACAGAAGAAATTTTATTTAACAAAACATGATCGGCAATCACCAGGGCGGCCATGGCTTCCACAATGGGCACTGCTCTTGGCACCACACATGGGTCGTGCCTGCCTTTTGCAGAAAGCCTAACCGGGTTGCCTTCCCGGTCAACCGTATCCTGGTCTTTTTGAATAGTGGCTACCGGTTTAAAGGCCACCCTGAAATAAATATCCTGCCCGTTGGAGATTCCCCCCTGCATGCCCCCTGAAAAGTTGGTGCGGGTAGTTACTTTCCCGGTCTGGTCCTTTACAAATGCATCGTTGTGTTCAGAGCCTTTCATGGCCGGGGCTTCAAAGCCGCTGCCAAAATCAAACCCCTTGGCGGCATTGATACTTAGCATGGCATGAGCCAGGCTGGCCTGCAGTTTGTCAAAAACCGGTTCGCCGATTCCGGCAGGAACCCCTTTAATCAGGCAGGTGATCAACCCGCCGGTGCTGTCTCCTGAGGCTTTCAATCCTTCAATAAAGTTAATCATGGCATCGGAGGCTTCCTCATCGGGACATCTCACGGGGCTGGCATCCACCTTTCGGGCGGTAACTTTATCCTTTTGCACAGCGGCCTGAATGGGCCCGATCTGGCTGACCCATGCCTGAACCTGTATGTTGTCTTTATTCAGCAGCATTTTTGCCAGTGCACCGCCCACCACCCTGGCGGCAGTTTCCCTGGCCGAAGCACGGCCTCCACCCCGATGGTCGCGCAGGCCGTATTTTTTTTCATAGGTATAGTCGGCATGTGAGGGCCGGTAAAGGTTTTCCAGATGAGCATAATCTTCAGGCCGGGAATCCTTATTTCGGATCATAAAGGCAATGGGGCTGCCCAGGGATTTGCCGTTAAAGATCCCCGACAAAAACTCCACTGCATCGGGCTCTTTTCGGGGGCTGGCAAGGTGTGACTGCCCGGGCCGGCGTCGCATCAGGTCTCGCCCCACCAGGGAGAGATCCACCTCTATCCCGGCGGGAAACCCATCCAAAATTCCGCCTATTCCTGTTCCGTGGGATTCGCCGAAGGTAGTCAAACGTAAAAGCTTTCCAATCATGTTTCCTGCCATAAGACAAATTTACATTTAATTTGGCTTAATTAATAGCTACCATCTCCACAGAAAAGATATTTTTTTAAAAAACCGAAGCTTTGGAAATCCCTGGTTTTGTAAATCTTCGGTTGAAATAAAATATCAGCTGGCCGGTACAAATGGCAAACAGCTTCCCTCAAAGCAAAAACAACCGCTGAATTTTTGTTATTTTTGTAGTTTACAGCGAGTTTAACCCAACCTTAAAGAAGTTTTATTAAACAAACAAAACAAACGATGAAAAACCCTTATCTTTTTACCATAACAAAAATTATTTTAACCCTGCTGTTTTTTGCAGGAATAATCGGTTCTTCTCATGCACAGATCACCACCGACCCTCCCCTGCCTACAGCTGGGAGCCAGGTGACCATCACTTTTGATGCCACCCAGGGTTCGGGCAGCATGGAAGGCTATACCGGAGATGTTTATACCCACACCGGTGTGCGAATAGAAGGAGTCGGCAACTGGCAATACGTAATCGGCAACTGGGGCGACAACGATGTGCAGCCACAGTTGACCCGTATCGGCACCGACCTATACGAACTGGTCATCAGCCCAGATCTCTACGATTTTTACGGTGTCCCGGAAACCGAGACCATTACCGGGATGAATTTTGTTTTCAGGGCAGCTGAAAACGCTCCCCAGACTGAGGACCTGTTTGTTGAAGTGGTTGAAGAAGGCCTGATGGTGGCTATACTTTCACCGGAAGGGTTACAGCCCATTGTAGAGCTTAATGAAGAGGTGCCAATCCATGCGGCCGCCAACGAGTCGGACTCTTTGTCTCTTTTTGTAAACGAAGCCTTAATCGCAACCACCCATACCCCGGAACTTTTCTACGACTGGACTGCCGATGAGCACGGACGTTTCGACATCCAGGTGGTTGCCTATGGTGCAGGAGATGAAACTGCTGAAGCCAGCACCTATTTTTACGTAAGACCTGAAGTTCCCGTTGCCGATCTTCCCGAAGGGGTGGTACCCGGCATCAACTACATTGACGAAAACACCGTGACCCTGGTTTTGCATGACCCACCCGCCCTGAAGGAATACGTTTTTGTAATCGGAGACATCCTGGAGTGGGGCGTGGGAGAAGAAAATTACATGAACCGCACTCCCGATGGTACCCACTTCTGGATTACATTTAATGACCTTACTCCTGACACAGAGTATGCTTTTCAATATTACATAGACGGAGAATTACGGCTGGCCGACCCCTATACCCACAAGGTACTGGACCACCTGGACCAGTTCATTGATGACTTCAACTACCCCGATCTGATGCCTTATCCGGAAGATAAAACCTCCGGTAATGTGAGCATCATGCATCCGGGCCGTACCCCCTATGAATGGGAAGTAACGGATTTTATCCCTCCCGCGGAGGAAGACATGGTCATTTATGAGCTGCTGATAAGGGATTTTGTGGAAACCAGTGCCATCAAAACGGTAATGGACTCCCTGGATTATTTGGAAAACCTGGGGGTAAACGTAATTGAGCTGATGCCCATCAACCAGTTTGAGGGCAACATTTCATGGGGTTACAACCCCTCTTTTTACTTTGCCACCGATAAGGCTTACGGCACCATGGAAGATTACAAAAAATTCATTGACGAATGCCATAAGCGGGGCATTGCCGTGGTACTGGATATTGTGCTGAACCATTCTTTTAATTTGTCACCCCTTGTGCAGATGTATTTTGACCCCGGGGCCGGAAACTGGGGGCAGCCCCTGCCCGAGAACCCGTGGTACCTGGAAACCTGCCCCCACCCACCCTGGTGCTGGGGACAAACCTTTGACCAGGAAAGCGAATACACCATTGAGTTTTTTGACCGGGTAACCGAACACTGGCTCACCGAATTCAACGTGGATGGCTTCCGCTTTGACTTCACCAAAGGGTTTACCAATGAACAAACCGGTGGGCAGGGCTGGAACTATGATGCTGACCGCATTGCCAACCTCAAGCGCATTGCCGACCATGTTTGGAGTGTTAACCCCAACGCCTATGTTATCCTGGAACACTTTACCGAAAACAGCGAAGAAAAGGAACTGGCCGAATACGGGATGATGCTTTGGGGCAACATCACTTTCAATTACCAGGAAGCAGCAATGGGCTGGCTGGACAACAGCAACTTCGACTGGATCTCTTATACTAACAGGGGCTGGGACGATCCCCACCTGATCGGTTACATGGAAAGCCATGATGAAGAGCGCATCATGTTTAAAAACCTCAACTACGGCAACTCCAACAACCCCGCTCATGATGTGAAGAACCTCTCCACCGCCTTAAGAAGGGCTGAGCTGGTGGCTGCGTTTTACTTCCCAATCCCCGGCCCGAAAATGATCTGGCAGTTTGGGGAGCTGGGCTACGACTACTCCATTAACCATTGCCAGGATGGCACCATAGACGACGGCTGCCGCACCGACCCCAAACCCATTCGCTGGGATTACTATGATGACTGGAGGCGCAAAAGGGTGTATGATATTTACTCCATCCTGGCCAACTTGAAAACGTCGGAGGAAGTGTTCCGCACCACCGATTACTCACTGAGCCTTGATGGGGCCATGAAGCGGATCCACCTGAACCATGAAACCAACAACGTGACCGTTTTGGGCAATTTTGACGTAGTAGCCGGAGAGATCAACCCCCACTTTCAGCAAACCGGAACCTGGTATGAGTTTTTCAGCAGAGAAACCCTGGAGGTAACAGATGTGAATCAACCCCTGGAACTGGAGCCCGGAGAATACCGTCTTTATTCAACCGAAGAGTTTCCAGATCATGGCATCCCCCTGAGCACTCCGTCTGTTTCCGATCCGGAAAGCATCAGTTTTATGGCATATCCCAATCCGGCTAGAAACACCCTGATGATAGACGCTGAGCTCGAAATGAAGCAGGTACGATTAATGGATGTAACCGGAAGAACCGTTTTGGTAAAAAATCCCGGAAGCACCAAGGTCAGCCTGAGTGTTGGCGGATATCCTGAGGGGATTTACTTCATACAGGTGGAAACCGTCAATGGAGTAACCGCAAAAAAAATACAGATCAGTAAGTAACCTTCACAACGGGCAAAGTTTAACCCACCCGGAACCTCCTACAATTTGGAGAAAGTTTCAGGTGGGTTTTTCTTTTTAAGTAAATTTGCCGCGGCAGGTAAAAAACCAAAATACCGGTAACACAAATCAAAAAAACACATCCATGCAAATCATATCTTACAATGTTAACGGGATTCGTTCGGCAATCAATAAAGGTTTTCTGCAATGGCTGGAGCGGTCCCTGCCTGATGTGGTGTGCCTGCAGGAATCAAAAGCCCAGCCGGAACAGGTTCCGGTTTTTCATTTCCAGGAAATGGGTTACCATGACTTTTGGTTTTCTGCAAAGAAAAAGGGCTATAGCGGGGTGGTGATCCTGAGCCGTGAAAAACCCGATCATGTGCAATACGGCATGGGCAATAGGGCTTATGACGATGAAGGCAGGCTGATACGGGCAGATTTTGGAGATCTGTCGGTGATCAGCGTATACCATCCAAGCGGCACCACGGGAGGTGAGCGACAAGCCTTTAAAATGAAGTGGCTGGAAGATTTTTATGATTATATTCAGGATTTGAGAAAAACCCGTCCCAACCTGGTCATTTCAGGAGATTTCAACATTTGTCATCAGCCCATCGACATCCACGACCCGGTGAGAAATGCCAAAACCTCCGGTTTTTTACCCGAAGAGCGCGAATGGGTTTCCCGCTTTTTGGATGCCGGATTCATTGATTCTTTCCGGCACTTCGTAAAAGAACCCAATCATTATTCCTGGTGGAGTTTCCGTGCCAATGCACGCCCACGCAATTTGGGCTGGCGCATCGATTACAACATGGTAAGCGACAACCTGAAAGACGATCTGAAAGCAGCGGGAATCATGCCCGAAGCTGTGCTCTCCGACCACTGCCCGGTATGGGTGGAACTCAATCACCGGGTTTAAAATCCTTTTGGTTTATCCAAAATAATAAACGGTTTTTTATACTTTTGTTACCGAAAGAGGCAGGCTTCGGTTATTCTGCGACAAGCCCCCCTCACTAAAAACCATCAACAAATTGCATTATGAAAAAAAACCTGATCTATACCCTGATTATCCTGTTAGCTTTGGGTTCGTCCTGTGTACCTGCACGCAAGTTTGAGGACCTCCAGGAACGTCACCGAACTGCTGAGGCCGAAAACCGGCAACTAAAAGAAAAAACCGAGACCCTTTCTTCTGAGAACGAGGAACTCAAAGACCGGCTAGCGCGCCTGGAGAAAGCCCGGGAAGACCTGACCGGCGATACCACCCGCTATGGGCGGCAGCTTCGCATGATCAATGAGCATTATGAGCAACTCAATGATTCCTACATGACCCTGATGGGACAAAAGGAAAAGCTACTGGAAGGGAAATCCATCGAAACACAGCAAATTCTGGCGCGCCTGCAGGAAACCCAGGAAGACCTTCAGCGAAGGGAAGATCAGTTAAGGGCAGCGTCCCGGCAAATGGACGAAAAAGAGCAAAACCTGAACCGGTTGATGGCAGAGATCAGTGACAAGGAAGTTCGGTTAAACGAATTGGAAGACATTCTGAGCCGTCAGGATTCAGTGGTAAATGCGCTCAGAAACACGGTTTCCAACGCATTGCTTGGGTTCCAGGACAACGGCTTATCGGTAGAGATCAAAAACGGGAAGGTATATGTTTCCCTTGAAGAAAGTCTGCTTTTTGCCACCGGCAGTACCCGCGTGGACTCCCGGGGCGAATCGGCCCTGAAGGAGCTGGCGGCAGTCCTGGAAAAAAACCCTGACATCAACGTGCTAATCGAAGGACACACCGATGATGTGCCTTTCAGGCCGGGAAGCCAGATCCAGGACAACTGGGACCTGAGTGTATTGCGGGCCACAGCCATTGTCAGGATCCTGAAAAAGCACGGCAGTAATATTGACCCCCAGCGGCTTGTCGCAGCAGGCAGAGGAGAATACCACCCTCTTGACCCGGATAAAACCCCCGAAGCCAGGGCCAAAAACCGCCGTACCGAGATCATCCTTACTCCGCAATTGGATGAACTTTTCCAGATCATCGAAACCAACTGACATTCGCATACTCAACATCCGTTTTATTGCAAAAGCCGGGGAATACCCGGCTTTTTTGGCTTACTGCACAATAAAATGTGAAAAAATTTCTTTTAGTGGTTTTTATATGACGTTTAATTTATTTTATCTTTACCGTCAAACCAAACAAACCCACCATGAAGAAACTCAACCTCAACCTCGACAACCTGGAAGAATTGCTTCCCGAAGACCTTACCCCCCAGCAAAAGGCCAAAGCCAAAACCCTTTTTTACAAGGAAATGGCCCTGAAGGCCCACCGGTTTTACAACGGAAAAATGCAAACCCTTCCCAAGGCCCCCGTTCTGGGATTCAACTGGTTCAATGCCTGGTACACCCCCGGGGTTTCCAAAGTCTCCACCACCATTCGCGACAACAACGACACCTCTTATGAGATCTCCAACCGCGGAAACCTTGTAGCTGTTGTAAGTGACTCCACCAGGGTTCTTGGAGACGGGGACTGCACCCCTCCCGGCGGTTTGGGCGTGATGGAAGGAAAGGCTTTTTTGATGAAATACCTGGGCGGGGTGGATGCCATTGCGCTGTGTGTGGATAGCAAAGGAAAAGATGGCAAAAATGATCCGGAAAAGGTGATAGAATTTGTGAAAATGGTCCAGCACAGCTTTGGTGCCATCAACCTGGAAGACATATCCCAGCCCAATTGTTACCGGGTGCTGGATGTTTTAAGGGAGGAATGCAACATCCCGGTTTGGCATGACGATGCCCAGGGAACGGCCTGCGTAACCCTGGCCGGGTTGATCAATGCCCTGAAGCTGGTAAACAAAAAAATGGAGGATGTAAAAATCGTTTATTTCGGTGCAGGAGCTTCCAACGCCACCATTGCCCGTATTGTAAATGCCGCAGGGGCCGATCCCGCCAAATCCATCATGTTTGACTCCAAAGGCGCCCTGCACACCGGCCGCAAAGATATTGAAGAAGACAAGCGATTTTACAGGAAATGGGAGCTTTGCCAAATCACCAACCCCGGCAAGGTGGAAACCATGGAGGAAGCCATGAAGGGAGCAGATGTGCTGATCGCCCTGTCGAAGCCCGGCCCGGATGTGGTAAAGGAAGAATGGATCCGTTCCATGAACCAGGACAAACCCATTGTGTTTGTTTGCGCCAACCCGGTACCCGAAATTTATCCATACGCAGCCAAAGATGCCGGTGCATATATAGTAGCTACCGGAAGGGGCGATTTCCCCAACCAGGTGAACAACTCTGTTGGGTTTCCGGGAATCCTGAAAGGTGCCCTGATGGTAAGGGCCCGGAAGATCACAGACAATATGGCCATTGCCGCTGCGGAATCCATTGCCAAATTTTCAGAGAAAAGAGGCATAAACCCCGAAGACATCATTGCCAAGATGAGTGAATCGGATGTGTTCCCTTATGAGGCGGCTGATGTGGCCATACAGGCCATCAAAGACGGGGTAGCCCGCAAGGAGATGACCTGGCAGCAGGCTTTTGACCTGGCAAAAAAAGACATTGAGCATGCCAGAAAAACCACGCACTTTTTGGTGGACCATGGCCTGATTGCACAGCCTCCCCAGGAACTCATCCACGATGCGCTGAATGCCGCCATTGAAACCGTGAGGAAAACCGCCTAACAAATCGGTGTTTTTCCCTTTTTAATTTCTTTTCAATTATTACTTTTGCAACGTTTTACCGCTCCCACCGTATACATTAAAACGGGGGAGCGGAATTTATTTCTTAAAAAAACATCCGATGATCGCATTTATTGAAGGAACCGTTGAGGAAAAAAATCCCGCCTATTGTATAGTGAATTGCCAGGGGGTAGGTTACCTGGTTCATATTTCCCTGAACACCTACTCCGGCATTCCTGACTCCGGCAAGGTAAAGATCCACACCTTGCAGGTGATCCGCGAAGACGCCCATACCCTGTTTGGCTTTGCTGACAAGGAAGAAAAGGAATTGTTTAAGCTTCTGATTTCGGTAAGCGGGGTAGGACCCAATACGGCAAGGATGATCCTTTCCTCCATGTCGCCGGCAGAGATCAAAGCTGCCATTGTAAACAACAACATCTCGGTACTGCAATCCATTAAGGGAATCGGCGCCAAATCGGCCCAGCGCATTGTGGTAGACCTCAAAGACCGGCTTGAAAAAGAAGGGGTACTGGAGGATGAAAATTTGGTTTTGGTAAACAATACTATTCAGGAAGAAGCGTTATCAGCATTAGTAATGCTTGGGTTTGCCAAGAGTTCGGCCCAAAAAGCCATTTCGTCGATCCTTAAGCAAAAGCAGGGAACAGTCATATCGGCAGAGGCCCTTGTGAAGGAAGCATTAAAAAATTTCTGATCCGGATTCTTTAAATAGTTATTCATTGGTGCTAGTAAGGCTTTTTTTCTCTTTCCCGTATTTTTTCCGGTGTTTGATCCTGGCAACCCTGGGCCTTCTGCTTTTAACCGCCGGCAATAAGGGGGCTGCTTTTAACCTGAAAGCCAGTCCTGCCATTCTGGATACCGACACCCTTCAGCCTCTTCCCCCGATAGACCTGCCTTTCCCTTTTACAGATGCCGACCCCTATGATCTGAAAGGCACCCCTTCGGGCGGACTGTATTTTACGGATCCTCCCAATGTTACCACAGAAATAAATTATGACCCGGAAACAGGGCACTACGTTAAAACCAGGAAAGTGGGCGACATGGTGATCGGCCGCCCGGTATATATCAGCTTTGAAGACTACCTGCAATATGATATGGACCGCGGGCTGCAAAAATACTGGAGGGAAAGATCGCAACCACAGACCTTTGAACGTCGTGAAGGAGTGATTCCCGAAATTTATATCGGGGGGGAGTTTTTTGACCGCATATTTGGTGGTAGCACCATAGATATCCGGCCTACCGGTTCGGCAGAACTCATTTTCGGGGTTATGTCCAATTACCGGGAAGATCCTGCCCTTGATGAAAAGCGCCGCCGCACCACCAACTTCGACTTTCAGCAAAAGATCCAACTAAGTGTGGAAGCCAGGATCGGTGAAAAGATCGAGATCAGCAGCAATTACAATACGGAAGCTTCCTTTGATTTTGAGAACCGGATGAAACTTGAGTACCGGGGTACCGAAGACGAGATCCTGCAGCTGGTAGAAGCAGGAGATGTTACCCTTCCCCTTCCCGGCTCCCTGATATCGGGCACCCAGGGGCTTTTTGGGTTCAAAACCGAAATGCGTTTTGGCAACACCACCGTGACCAGCATTTTCTCCCAGCAAAAAACCGAAACCTCTACCATTGAAGTTTCCGGAGGAGCCCAAACCACTGAATTTGAACTTGATGCACTTGATTACGAATCCAATCGCCACTATTTCCTGGCGCAGTATTTCCGGGATAATTATGGCGAAGCCCTTTCCACCCTGCCGGTTGTAAGCTCAAATGTCAACATCACCCGTATGGAGGTATGGGTTACCAACGTGGGGCCTGCCACCGAGGACAACCGCAACATTGTCGGGTTTGCCGATCTAGGCGAGGTGGAGCCCTATAACGAAAACCTGGAACCCTATCATACCATGGGGCCAACCAATGCCTCCAACAACCTTTATGAAAGCATGCTGGGAACTCCCATACGGAACATTAACCAGGTAAATACTTACCTTTCGCAACGGCCCGAAGGTTTTGCATCGGGCGTGGATTATGAGAATGTAGAAAACGCGCGCAGGCTGCGTTCCAACGAATATACCTTTAATAGCAAGCTTGGCTTCATTTCCTTGAACCAACCCGTAAACCCTGATCAGGTTTTGGCGGTAGCTTTTCAGTATACCATTATTGGGGACACCACAACCTACCAGGTGGGTGAGTTTTCAAACGAAGTTTCCGCCCCCAGCACCCTGATGGTAAAGCTGCTGAAAAGCACGGCAGTGGACACCCGCCTTCCCATGTGGGACCTGATGATGAAAAACGTTTACAGCCTTGGTGCTTTTCAGATCAACCGCCAGGACTTCCGGTTTAACGTTTTATATGAAAGCGAGGAACTTGGTGTTCCCATTGGCTTTTTAAACGAAGGTCCGGTTGAGGGAGAGCCCCTGATACGTGTTCTGGGCCTGGACAATCTCAACACCCAATTGGATCCCACCCCCGACGGTATCTTTGACTTTATTGACAATGCCGCCACTCAGGGAGGAACCATCCAGGCTTCCAACGGCAGGGTCTATTTCCCGGTTGTGGAACCTTTTGGCTCCCATCTTCGAAAAGTGCTCGAAGATGAAGAACTGGGCGACAAGTACGCCTTTGACTCCCTGTATACTACCACCAAATCCAGGGCGCAGCAGTTTCCTGAACAGAACCGCTTTATCATGCAGGGGACCTATAAGTCGGAAGCCGGATCGGACATTCCCCTCAATGCCATGAACATCCCTCCGGGATCCGTGGTGGTCACTGCAGGCGGTGTGCCCCTTACCGAAGATGTGGACTATACTGTAGATTATACCCTCGGCCGGGTGAGGATTATCAATGAAGGAATCCTGAATTCGGGAACCCCCATCCGCATTTCCCTGGAAAGCCAAAGCCTTTTCAACCTTCAGACCAAAACCCTGATGGGTACGCATGTGAACCATCGCATCAGTGACGACTTCAATATCGGGGCCACCATCATGCGCCTTTCGGAACGGCCCCTCACCCAGAAGGTGAATTACGGGGATGAGCCCATTGCCAATACCATATGGGGACTGAACACAACCTACACCACGGAGTCTTTGTTTTTGACCCGTATGCTGGACCGGTTGCCCTTTTACAGTTCAACTACCCCCTCGCGCATTACCTTCGACGGGGAGTTTGCCCACCTGATCCCGGGGCACTCCCGCCATATCGGGAGTGCAGGAACTGCATACATCGACGACTTTGAAGGAGCCAAATCATCCATTGATCTGAAAAATGTTCAACGGTGGAACATTGCCAGCACCCCGCAACACCAGACAGAACCGGGCATGTTTCCCGAAGGGGCGCTGATCAACGACTGGGCATTCCGCTACAACGTTGCCAAACTGGCATGGTACGTCATTGACCCTCTGTTTACCCGCAACAACAACCTCACCCCTTCCCACATCCGCAATGATGTGGAGCAGCGCTCCAACCACTTTGTTCGGGAAGTGCTGGAAAACGAGATCTGGCCGAACAAAGAGAGTCCTACAGGCATTCCCTCTCCCATTCCGGTGTTTAACATGGCTTTTTACCCTAGTGAAAGGGGACCCTACAATTACGATGTGCTTCCTTCGGTTTACAGCCGGGGTATGGGGCAGGACGGTTTTCTTAACGATCCGGAAACCAGGTGGGGCGGTATCATGCGCGGACTGGAAACTACCGATTTTGAAGCGGCCAACATCGAATACGTAGAATTCTGGATGATGGATCCTTTCGTGTATGATGAGAACCACTCAGGAGGTGACCTTTACATCAACCTTGGAGACATTTCTGAAGATGTGTTGCGCGATGGAAGGAAAAGTTTTGAAAACGGACTACCCATTACCGATGAAGTGATAAACGTAGATACCACCGTATGGGGGCGGGTACCCACGGTGCAGGAAGTGGTAGATGCCTTTGACAACAACCCCGAGTCGCGTCAATACCAGGATGTAGGACTTGACGGGCTGAGCACCGAAGACGAGCAGGACTTTTTTGCTGAAGATTTTCTTGACGTGATTGCTGCAACCTTCGGCACCGGCTCAGAGGCTTATGCAAAGGCCTTTGAAGACCCTTCGGCAGACAATTACCGGTATTACAGGGGTTCGGACCTGGATGCCGCAGAGGTCAGCATCCTGGATCGATACAAAAGATACAACGGCCTGGAAGGCAACAGCCCCACCGCAGAACAGTCGCCGGAACCATTTCCCACCGCCGCTACCAACCGCCCCAATACCGAGGACATTAACCGGGACGGAACCCTGAATGAATCGGAACGCTATTTTCAGTATCGCGTTAGTCTACGGCCAGAAGATATGGAAGTGGGGCAAAACTACATCACCGATGTAATGGAAGCCAATGTGAGGCTTGCCAACAACGAGGTGGAAACCATCAGGTGGTACCAGTTTAAGGTACCCTTGCGCGATCCTGACAGGCAGGTGGTAGGCAACATACAGGATTTTAAATCCATCCGCTTTTTGCGCATGTTTTTTAAAGGATTTGAAGAGCCCATCGTTTGCCGCTTTGCCACCCTGGAGCTTATCAGGGGCACCTGGAGGACTTATGACCGCTCCCTTACCAGCCCCGGAGAATATGTTCCTATAGACAATGAAGATACCTCTTTTGAGGTTTTCGCGGTAAACATTGAGGAAAACGGGCAGCGTTCGCCCATCCCTTATGTATTGCCTCCGGGCATTGAGCGGGAAGTGGACCTGGGTACCACTACTATGCAGCAGCGCAACGAGCAATCCCTGGCCATGAGAACCCGTAACCTCAAAGACGGAGATGCCCGTGCGGTTTATAAAACCGCAAACATGGACATGCGTCAGTACCGCCGCCTGAAAATGTTTGCCCATGCCGAAGCCGCAGGTGAGCAGGAAGACCTGAACGATGACGACATCACCGTTTTCATAAGACTGGGGGCCGACTTTACCAACAACTATTATGAGTATGAAGTCCCCATGAAGGTGACCCCATGGGGTACCAGTGCTTTAAATGACCTGGCCATTTGGCCCGAAGAGAACAATTTTGACATTGAACTTTCCAAGCTTACCGATCTGAAACTTGCCCGCAACAGCCTGTCAAGGGATCCCACTTCAGGGGTGAGCATGAATATTCCTTACAGCCAGTACGACGGGCACAACAAAATGACCATTGTGGGTACCCCCACTTTGAGTGATGTAAAAGTGATCATGATTGGGATGAGAAATCCAAAGAGAACCTTTAACAACCCGGATGACGATGGCATGCCCAAGACTGCAGAAGTATGGGTAAACGAGCTTCGCCTTTACGACTTTGAGGACCAGGGGGGATGGGCAGCCAACGCCCGCATGAACGCACGGCTTGCAGATCTTGGTAATTTAACCGTCGCCGGTTATACCAGCACCCCTGGCTTTGGGGGCATTGAGCAAAAGGTAAACGAACGCCAGAAAGAATATTATTCTTCTTATGACCTTGCTACCAACCTGGAACTGGGCCGGTTTTTCCCTGAAGATTTCGGCCTGCGCATTCCCATGCATTTCAGCTATTCGGAAAGCCTAAGCAACCCACAGTATAACCCGCTGAACCCCGATATTCTGTTCAGGGACGATCTGGATTCCTATGAAACAAGTGCAGAAAGGGATTCCATCCGGCACCTGGCCCAGCACTATACCCAAAGGAAAAACCTCAACTTCACCAATGTCGGGAAAACACGTACAACACCCGGGGCAACCCCAAGACTTTGGGACATAGAGAATCTCGACTTCACCTATGCCTATACCGAATTGTATATGCGCAGCGTGGATATTGAATACGACCGTCAGAAAAGATGGAGGGGGGCCATCGGCTATAATTTCTCAACCAGCCCCACCAATGTCACTCCATTTTCAGGGGTAGGCTTCTTAAGCCACAATGCCTTTCGGCTGATCAGGGATTTCAACTTTTACTATATGCCCAGGTTGATCTCTTTCCGCACTGATGTGGACCGGGGATATGCCGAATCACTTATGCGCAACAAGAGTGAGGCCATCATTGTGCTGGAACCGAATTTCGTCAAGTCTTTCAGCTGGAACCGGTTGTATGATCTGCGATGGGATCTGACCCGTTCGCTGAAGGTGGAATTTACCGCTACCAACAATGCCCGCATTGATGAGCCCCCGGGGCGCATTAACCGCGAAGAAGATGATTACCGGGAGAAACGCGATTCCATCATACAGAACATTCGGAATCTTGGGCGTACCACTTTTTATAACCATCGTGTGAATGCCACCTACAATATTCCCATCAACAAGTTGCCGATGCTGGATTGGATCAATGCCAATGCAGGCTATGCTGCGGATTTTGACTGGCTGGCCGCACCCTTGTCGGCCCAGGAACTGGGCAACACCATCGAGAACTCCCAGACCCGTCGCCTGAACGTTAATGCCAACATGGTGAACCTTTACAACAAGGTTGGCTTTTTGCGGGAGATCAACCAGCGCAGCCCGGCCAGACCCGGCGGACAGCAAAGAGGCGGCACCCCGCAGCGACAGCAAAGGCCCGGCCAGGATCGTGAAGAAGAGGAAGAAGAGCGTCCGGATTATGCACGTATGGTTTTCGACGGATTTATGCGGGTACTGATGGGCTTTCGCAACTTCTCACTCAATTATACCGAAAGCAACGGGATCCGCTTGCCCGGTTTTGAACCTTCTCCCTCCATCATCGGACAGGACTGGAACAAAATGGCCCCGGGAACAGGCTTCATCTTTGGAAGCCAGCAGGACATCCGTCAGCAGGCCGCAGAGGAAGGCTGGATTACCGATAACCCTATGCTGAACAACGCATACATCACCAACCATACCCAGAATATTTCGGCCCGCTCCAACTTTGAACCCCTACCCAACCTGAGGATAGAGTTCACGGCCATGCGTAACTATTCACGTAGCTATTCGGAATATTTCAAGTTTGACACCATCACCAACCGCTTCGATTCCTTCAGCCCTATGGAAGCCGGAAGCTTTAGCATTTCCTTCCTTTCCATTGCCACGGTATTCGAGTCGGTTGACGACCGGTTTTACACTTCCGAGAATTTTGAGAATTTTAAAGATCACCGCTTTGACATCGCCATGCGTCTTGCCGGGGAAAACCCTAACTGGAACGGTGCCATCAACGACACCACCGGTTTTCCAACCGGTTACGGACCCACTTCTCAAAGCGTGATGATCTCTTCCTTTATGGCGGCTTATGCCGGATGGGATCCCTCCACCTCTGCCCTGAACCCCTTCCTGAGCATCCCCATGCCCAACTGGAGACTCACTTATGACGGGCTATCCAGAATACCGGCCCTGCAAAGGTATTTCCAGTCGGTAACTTTAGGGCATGGCTACCGCAGCACTTTTAACATCTCCAACTTCCAATCGGATATCCGTTACCGTGAACGGGAGGCCCATCCCGGCTTCCCATCGGCCATCAGTGAGGCCACCGGCAACTTCATTCCCGAACATGAGATCGCCCAGGTGAGTATCAACGAACAATTCAACCCCCTGATCAATATTGATATTACCTGGCAAAACAGCCTGCTGACGCGTTTTGAATACCGTCGCTCACGTGATATCGCCCTGAGCTTTGCCAATAACCAGGTAACCGACGTCACTACCAGGGAGTTCATTATCGGTACGGGATACCGCTTTGAAAACCTGGCCTTTAATATGGCACAGGCAGGTGGAGGCAGGCAACGCATCGAAAGCGACCTGGTGCTGCGGCTGGACCTTTCCATAAGAGAAAACCGCACCGTTTTGAGAAAGCTGATTGAAGAAGAAAATCTGATCACCGCAGGGCAGCAAACCATTTCCCTTAACAGTTCGGCTGATTACCAGGTGAGCCCCAGGGTGAACTTCCGCTTTTTCTTCGACCGCATCATATCCAGCCCCTTCGTTTCAAACCAGTTTCCCAACTCCAACACCCATGCGGGGTTCAGCCTAAGGTTTATGCTGATGTAAAACAATTTCCCCGGAAAGACATTCCCGGGTTTAGCCTTGGTCGGAATAGGAGGAAAAGGAAAATTTCTCTTTGAAGTTGATCAGCTCCTGCTTTACGGAGATCTCCGGCAGGGTAAGCAACTTTTTAATTCGAAGGTCATCTTTCACTTTAATTTCGCGCATAACCAGGTGTTGGTTCACAAAGATCATTTCCAGTTGCGGGAAGATCTCTTTTATGAGTGCGGCAATATTCTGGATGGCCAGGTTCTGATCAGAAAGGTTGTAGGTGCCTGAGGGCAGGTCGTAGCGCAGCAGGTTGCCAATTACGTTCACCACCTTGTCCACATGAATGAAGGCCCTTTGTTGCCGGCCATTACCGGTGATTTGTATCTTGCCGATAAAGTTGGCTTCAAACATAAAGCGATTGATCACGGCATCAAAGCGCACACTGGGGCTGTAGCCGTATACATTACCACAACGGATCACCCAGGTATCCATTTTCGGGAATAACCTTTCCACATGGGCTTCTCCCCGGAGTTTGCTGCTGCCGTAAAAAGTTTTTGGATCGGGAGGGGTATCGATATCGATCATTTCTTCCGAGGCTCCGTAAACAGAAGTGGTGCTGAGATAAACAAACTTCGACACATTGCTTTCTTCCACGGCATAAACCAGTTCGGCGGTACCCCAGTGGTTTACCTGCTCATACAGGTGAGAGTCTTCGGTGGCCAGGGGAGTAGAAACCTTTGCGGCCAGGTGGTACACCACATCAATGTCTTTCAAAACCTGCCGCAGTTTGCGGGTATCCAGCAGCTCACCGGCAATAAACTGTACCTTGCGGGGCTCGTATCGGGTATCCAGGAAAAGGTTGAAATTTTTCCGGCTAAGGTTGTCATAAATGATAATCTTTTCAATGGAAGGATCCTTGAGCAGCTCAAAGACCAGTTCGTTTCCAATGTAGCCGGCCCCGCCGGTGATCATTATTTTCATGAAAATATATCGGTTTTGGGTTTTCAGGTTTTGCGCTTCCCGGGTAAAATAGCCGGGGTCAGGTTTTGTTTTTTCCCATCAGGTCGGTGTGCAGTCCGCATTCTGTTTTGGTCATGCCAAACCAACGCCCCTCGCGGGGACCTTTGGCCCCGGCCGGCCGGGTGCAGGGTTCGCAGCCAATACTGGTATAACCCCGGGCATCCAGGGGATGCTCCGGAAGATTGTAAGCCGCAATATAATTGCGGATGTCGCTTTGTGTCCAGCCAAGCAAAGGATGATAACGAATGGTATGATGGTTGGTTTTCTGCTCTTCCTTTAGATTGCGGCGGTTGCTGTTCTGATCGGCCCTCACCCCGCTGATCCATACATCGTAACGTTCCAGCAAATTTTCTACAGGCTGCACTTTGTTAAGGTAACAGCAATAATCGGGGTCGAAAGTAAACAGCAGGTTACCGGAAGCGTTTTTTTGCATGGTTTTGGGGACATTGGAAAAAAGATCGTGAATCCTGATGCCAAAGGCGTCAGCAACCCGGTCTTTATAAAGGATAGTCTCGGCAAAATGAAAGCCGGTATTGATAAAGTAAATGGGGATGCTTTTGTCGATGCGGCTGAGGACATGCACCAGCACCACGCTATGGGTTTGAAAGCTGCAGGTAGAAAAAATGCTTTTCCCCTGCAGGCGGTAACCTTCAATCTTTTGCTGAATCGCAGAAATATCCATAACGTAGGATTATATGAAACAAATTTAATATTTTTTCTTGTTCATGGGTCAGGATAAAACAATCTCTTTGAGGGCCGGGAAAAAGTTGCGGGTTTTTATTTCGGGCGGATGTTATACCTTTACATAAAATTTTTCTCTGCCGATGGTTACCCAGGATCCCATGCAATTTGAGCCCCTGAAGGATTGGCTGCCAATAAAAAGCAAGCTGCTAGTTATTTCCGGCCCCTGCAGTGCCGAAAGCCGCGAGCAGGTGGAAACGACCGCCCGTGAACTGGCCGCCACCGGGCTGGTATCGGTTTTCCGGGCGGGCATCTGGAAGCCGCGCACCCGCCCCAAAAGCTTCGAGGGCAAAGGAGAGGAAGCCCTTCGATGGGTCGCGGAGGTGAAAAGCCAAACCGGCATGCTCACCGCCGTGGAGGTGGCCACCCCAAAGCATGTGGAGCTTTGCCTCAAATATGGCATCGATATGCTATGGATCGGGGCCCGCACCGGAGTCAATCCTTTTTCCGTGCAGGAAATCGCACAGGCCCTGGAAGGAATCAACATCCCGGTGATGGTAAAAAACCCCATCAACCCCGACATCCGCCTCTGGACCGGGATCATCGAACGCATTTACCAGGCGGGCATTTCCAGGATCATCGCAATTCACCGGGGCTTTAATACTTACGAAAAAAGCATTTACCGAAATATCCCGCTATGGGAGATCCCCATCGAGATGAAAAGGCTGTTCCCTGGCCTTCCCATGATCTGCGACCCCAGCCATATTGCCGGCAACCGCACCCTTCTGCCCAAAGTCTCCCAAAACGCACTGGACCTGGATATGGACGGACTGATGATCGAAAGCCACTGTGAGCCCGACAAAGCCCTTACCGATGCCCGTCAGCAGGTCACCCCGGCCAGGCTGGAGNTGCTGGTTAAAAACCTTGTGATACGCAAAGCTGCCGGACACAAAAAAGAACCCGCCCAAGAGCTGGAAGCCATCCGCAAACAGATCGANGATACCGATCACCAGATCCTGGAGTTTTTGTCGAAAAGAATGAGTATGGTGGAAAAGATCGCCCACCTGAAAAAGCACCACAACATCACCATTTTGCAGATCGAACGCTGGAACAGCATATTTAAAGACCGCATAAAAACCGGTGAAGCCCACGGGCTGGATGCCGCCTTTCTGAAAAAGATCCTGGAGCTAGTGCATAAAGAATCCATCAACATACAAACCCGTATCATGAACCGGGAAAACCCTTAATTTTGCAGCATGAAAAAAAGCTACCAACCCAACCTGACCGATATTTCGAGCCTTGGGGAGTTTCGCCTGATCGACCACCTCACCCGGAACGTAAAAACCTACCATGCTGGCACCGTTAAAGGAGTGGGCGACGATGCCGCCGTAATCGACAACGCCAAGGAGATGACCATCGTCACCAAGGACTTGCTGGTGGAAGGGGTTCATTTCGACATGGTTTATACCCCCCTTAAACATCTGGGGTACAAAGCCGTGACGGTAAATCTGTCGGATGTTTACGCCATGAATGCTCTACCCAAACAAATAATTATCGGCCTGGCCGTTTCCAGCCGCTTTTCGCTGGAGGCCCTGGAGGAACTGTATGCCGGCATGCTGCTGGCCTGCGAAAAATACCAGGTGGACCTGGCCGGAGGCGATACCACCACCAGCCCTTATGGCATGACCCTGAGCATTACCGCAATTGGCCATGCCCCCAAAGAAAAGATCACTTACCGTTCAGGTGCGCAAACCAATGATATCCTTTGCGTAAGCGGCAACCTGGGTGCAGCCTACTGCGGCCTGCTGGTATTGCAAAGAGAAAAGCAGGTTTTCAAGGCCAACCCAAACATGCAGCCTAAGATCGCCGATTACTCCTTTGTCCTGGAGCGGCAACTCAAACCCGAACCCCGCAGGGACATCGTGGAAGCCCTGGGGAAGACCGGGGTGGTGCCCACCTCCATGATTGACATCTCAGACGGCCTGGCTTCGGAGATCCTGCACCTTTGCAAGAATTCCGGAAAAGGGGCCGCCATTTACGAAGACAAGCTGCCCTTTGACCAGCGTACCGTGGTAGCCGCCAATGAATTCAACATCGATCCCACCACCTGCGCCCTGAGCGGAGGAGAAGACTACGAGCTATTGTTTACCATCAGCCAGAAAGATTACGAAAAGATCAAAGACCTGCCGGAGATCACCCCCATTGGACACATAACCGATGACGAACAGGGCAAGCACCTGATCACCTCTTCCGGGCAGTTTGTTAAACTAACTGCCCAGGGCTGGGACTCCTTTGGGAAAAGAGCTGAAGAAAACAATCCCGATTCCTGATGGCGGCAAAGAAAAAGTTTTATGTGGTTTGGAAGGGAAACAAAACCGGCCTTTTCGATAACTGGAAAGAATGCCAGCAAGCGGTGAAAGGGTTTGAGGGTGCCATTTATAAGTCTTTCCCCACCCGTGAGGAGGCCGAAAAGGCAGTGAATGACAGTCCATGGCAATACATTGGAAAAAACAAAGCCAAACCGGCCATAAGCCCTGCACAGCAAAAAGCTGCAGGCAAGCCCGTTGCCAACAGCATTTCGGTGGATGCCGCCTGTAATTCGGTTACAGGACAAATGGAATACCAAGGCGTGCACACCACCACCGGACAGCTGCTGTTCAAAAAAGGCCCCTTCCCAAAAGCCTCCAACAACATAGGTGAATTCCTGGCCATTGTGCATGCACTGGCCTGGTGCAAAAAACACAAAATAGACCTGCCCATCTATACCGACTCCCACACCGCCATGGTATGGGTAAAAAACAAAAAAGCCAAAACCAAAGTGGAGAAGAACCACCTCAATGAAGAGGTGTTCGACCTGATTTCCCGGGCCGAAGCCTGGCTGCAAACCAACACCTGGAAAAACCCCATCCTCAAATGGAACACCGAAGTATGGGGGGAGATCCCGGCGGATTTTGGCAGGAAATAAACCTCACCTGAAAAGGGAACCCAAAACCAGTTTGAGAAAAGCACAAGCTTCCGCACAATTTTCAGTTTCCGGATCAGGAAATTTTTTTGATTTTAACCCGGAAGTTTTCAGTTCCGGAAATTGGGGAGCTGGAAATTCCTGGCCCTTGATTCCCAATATTCCCTGAAGCTTCCGGTTCTGCCAGCAAAAAAAGGAGGGCCCTGAAGCCCTCCCTTTTCATTTAATGGTATTGTATGGAAACCTTTTACCTGCTTATTTGCAATCTTTCGGTGGCTGTACCCTGTTGGGTGGTCAGCTGTAAAAAATACAGGCCAGGCTTAAACCCTGCCACATCCAG
>SL_3KL_010_SEDDRAFT_10000887_pt1 | contig 26362 bp, 23 predicted proteins | sample SodLakKL_010_SED_2_FD_10381 | JGI IMG/M metagenome (IMG submission 10381) | reverse complement strand
CTTTACCGGAAAACGATTCGACCGCATCTTCCGGTATTTTTTTCATTGATTTAAAAACTACAGGAGAATTGGATGCAACACTATTGCAAAGTTTGAAAAGAAGCTATTGTCGCGTCATGTGTGAATCTTCCGTAAGAAACCCGCAATGTTTCCTATCTGATATAGAACCCAACTAAAAAAAACAGTGTTTTTAAAACGAAAAACATTGCGGGTTTTATCCGATGCCTTATCATTGACACGATATTACGATGCACATGCAGAACAAGTACCGTTAATCACGTAATTCACCGAAGAGGGTTGATAATTTTCCGGCAAATCTACAGGTGGCACCGTGAGCTCCGTCAAACATAGGGTTTTATCACATTCGAGACAGTAAAAATGAGCGTGCATATCGTTCGGGTAGGTGCAGTTACACTCATCACTGCAAAGGGCATATTTGGTAATTCCACTTTCATCGTGAATCTCATGCACCATTCCTTTGTCGTGGAAAGTTTTTAATGTACGGTATAGAGTGGTGCGGTCTGAACGGGTAAAATGGTCCTCGAGATCAGATAAGCCAAGGGCTTCATTGTGCCGAATCAGAAAATCGAGAATCAGCATGCGCATGGCAGTGGGCTGAATTCTTCTTGCTTTTAATTTTTGCTCGAGTTTAGTCTTTTCCATAACCGTTTACCTTTATATATAAAACGAACATCTATGGAAAAATAATTGATTTGACGATGTAAACCACCTGTCAATCATCTTCTTTTTCTGCGAAAAACGGGAACATGCGAACAGGCTTCACCGTTCACCATACATCAATTTACCGACATGGGGAAGCAGTTTCTTGGTCGCATACATATAAACTTCAGCCGGTATATCCATTTTACTACAACCTTTGAGCAACACAAACGCTCCGTGATATGTTTCCCAGTCGTGCCGGTCCAGCTTCTGCTTAACAATCTGACTGAAAGCTTCCTGTTTCTTTCCAAAGAGTACATCTTCTGTAAATTCATTGGCATATTGCACAACCAACATATATGCCCATTTTGGAATGATGGCATCGGTGGAGCAATATACAGTCAAATATCCCCCCTCATACTGCGACCAGTTGTGAGCTTCCATTTTCTCACGAAATTCTTTCTCTTTCAAAATCAATCCCTGAAACAGATAGTCTTTCAAGTCCAGCTCATGAACTACAATTTCGCCGGCAAATTTTTCAAGATCTACCGTCTCAAGTTTCGACTGTTTTATTTTGTTGACAATTTCTGCCATGAGATTGGAATAGAGTTTAGACCAGCAAGTATTAAGGTGCTAAAAATTAATTTCTTATCAATTTATGAACCCGCTTACTGGACGAGACTTACTACTTAATTTTATTACAGTGAAAACGATTCCCCGCAGGAACAACTTCTTGTTGCATTGGGATTTTGAAAGTGAAAACCCTGCCCTGTTAATCCATCGCTGTAATCGAGTCGGGTTCCGGCCAGGTAGAGAAAACTTCTCATATCCACCACTACCTTGATTCCCTGATCTTCAAATTCTTTATCACTTTCTGAAATCTCTTTTTCGGGATCAAATTGAAGATTATAGGTAAGGCCGGAACAACCGCCACTGACAACAGCGACGCGAAGCGGGATTTTCTCGGACACATTCTGTTCCCGGCGAATTTCGTGAATCCGGTTTGCAGCACGTTCGCTTATTGAAATCGACATAGAATTACCTTTACAAAAAACTGTTCAGCTTATTTAAACCGAAATCACCTGGATTTCAGGATCAATTCGTTTTACCATGCTTTCAATNGCGTAGAGTGTTCCTGANGTTGCTGTTGGGCAAGTTCCGCAGGCACCCTGATAATGCACTTTCAGCCGATTGCCATCCAGGCCGATTACTTTCAGGCCGCCGCCGTCTGCAAGCAGATAAGGACGCACCTGCTCATCAAGCATTTGATTTATTTGCTGAAGCCTTGGATCATCCGTTTCCATCGCCTCTTTTGTGGCATGCACTTCTTCGTCCTCTTCAAGATCGAGCTGTGGAGTTGCCTGGCGGATTGGAGGTGCAAGTTTTCGAAGCAATTCTGACCATACAGCATTGCCGTCTTGTGTTACAGTTATGTACCGATCCACATAGTACACATTGATAACATGCTCTATACTGAACAGCGCCTTTGCCAGCTCATCGTGCTCTGCTTCGCCGCTGTTCTCAAAAGAGCGGGTTACACCGTTGGTAAGCGGTTCGGCCAGAACAAATCGCATGGCATCCGGATTGGGTGTCCGTTCTATTTCTTTAATTTTTGGCATAATTTTATCTCTTTTTATTCAAAAAATGATTTCACATAGTTAATTCCGTCAACCAATCGGTCAATATCTTCTTTGGTGTTATAAAACGACAATGATGCCCTTGATGTTGCCGGAACGTTGAATCGCCGCAAAATGGGCTGAGCACAGTGGTGACCTGTCCGGATGGCTACTCCCTGTTTGTCGAGCAGTGTTCCCACATCAGAGGCATGGATGTGATCAAACACGAATGATGCGAGAGATGCACGGTTTTCAGATTCGCCTACTAATTTCAATCCACCAATTTCGGATAATCGTTCAACCAGGTAGCTCACCAATTCATTCTCCCGGTCTTCTATCGCTTTCATCCCGATGTTTTCCAGATAATCGAGGGCAGAACTGAAGCCGATGGAAGCTGCAATCGGCGGTGTGCCCGCTTCAAATTTAAACGGAGTGACATTATAAGTGGTTTTTTCAAACGTCACTTTGTCGATCATATCGCCCCCGCCCCGATAGGGAGGCATCATATCCAGCAGTTCTTTTCGGCCATATAAAACTCCGAACCCGGTGGGGCCGCACATTTTGTGTGCCGAAAATGCGTAGAAATCAGCGCCAATTTCCTGCACATCCACTTTTTGATGAGGTACTGCCTGAGCTCCGTCGATCAACACGGCTGAGCCGTTTTCGTGGGCAAGGTCCACAATTTCTTTTACAGGATTCACCGTTCCAAGCGCATTGGAAACATGAATTACAGCCACCATTTTGGTTTTCGGACTCAGTAACTGTTTATATGCTTTCATATCCAGATCACCGGAATCGGTAACCGGAATTACTTTGATAACGGCACCTGTTTTTTCCGCAACCATCTGCCAGGGAACAATATTGGCGTGGTGCTCCATTTCGGAGAGTATGACTTCATCTCCTTCCGAAAAATTTGTCAGGCCAAAGGAATTGGCAACAAGATTTATGGAATCTGTGGTGCCGGTTGTATAAATAATTTCATCCTCGCTTGCAGCGTTGATGAACGAATGAACTTTCCTTCTGGCTTCCTCAAATGCATCGGTAGCTTTCTGGCTGAGTGTGTGAATGCCCCGGTGAACATTGGAATGTTCGTATCGATGGTAGTGATCCAGGCGTTCGGCAACCTGCACCGGCATCTGACTCGATGCAGCGTTGTCGAGATAGACCAGTGGATGCCCATTCAATTCCTGGCTGAGAATGGGAAAATCTTTTCTGATCTTATCAAAATCAACTGTTGCTATGTCGGATACTGCCTGTTTCATTTATTGATTTTCGTTGCCTGAAAACAACCTGCCCCCCCCTTTCGAAAAAGGGGAGTCAACGTTGTGTGTTATGCTGTAACCTTGGGCTTGCTGTTAGCTTTGGTATACCGGTACACTTCATCAATCAGCAGTTTGTGAACCGATTCCACTTTTACATTTTCAATGGTTTCGAGTGCAAAAGCGTAGGTTAAGACTTCTTTTGCTTTCTCTTCGGTCATGCCCCGGCTCTGCAGGTAGAATACCTCTTCGGGGTCGAGCTGGCCAACCGTCGCCCCGTGTGAACAGAGCACATCATCAGCAAATATTTCGAGCTGTGGTTTAGTGTTCACCAGTCCATCAATCGAAAGCAGAAGGTTTCTGTTTTCCTGGAATGAGTCGATTTTCTGAGCATCCCGCTGCACAAATATCTTACCGTTAAAAATGCTGTGTGCCTTTCCGTTTACAACGACTTTGTGAAGCTGGTGGCTTTCGGCATGCGAAAATCGATGATCCATGACCGAATGCGTATCGGCAACCTGTTCACCGTCAATCAGTACCAGGCCGTCGAGTGTAAAGTCTACCTCTTCGTCTTCCTGTACAACTCTTGGTTCATTTCTCGAAAGTTTTGCTCCAAGTGTAATTGTATAGGAGTGGTACTCCGAATTTTTCTCCACGTAAGCAATCGGCCGGGATACATGAAATGCATTTCCGCTGTCTCGCTGTATTCTCACATGATGAATGTGAGCCCGCTGTTTCACTTTTACCTCACATACCGGAATGGTCATATAGGTATTGTCGGCCAGTCCGATGTGATCTTCAATAATCGTTACATCAGCGTCTTCCTCTGCAACAACAAGCATTCTTGGATTTGCGATAAACGGTTTTTCTGATCCCGTATAGAGGTTCAGCACCTGAATGGGCGCCTCAGCTTTTGCTCCCTCTTCAAGGTGGATGTACACGCCGTCCTCGAACATCAGGCCGTTATAATGCGTAAAAACATCATCCTCATAATTCACCAGGTTATTCAGATACTTCTTCACATACTCATCATCCGAAAACGCTGAAAGATTTCCTACGGTCACACCTTTGCCAAGCCCTCCAATGGATGAGTAGGTTTCATTATACCGCCCGTTGATAAATACCAGTCGGCTGCGGTCTGATTCGGGGATAAAATACTTCTCAATATCGGATGCCTTGTACGTGCCGGCATCATTGATGTGCGAAAATTCCGTCCGGCGGATTGGACGCAAATCTGTAAATCTCCACTCCTCAATTTTCTTGTGAGGAAATTGAGTGGAATTCAACTGCTGCATACTTTTTTGACGTATCGCTGCCCACCGGTCACTGCCGTTTTCCGGAAGGTGCTTCGCAAGTTTGTGCAATATAGATGGTTCAATCCTTGTTGATTGTGCCATTATTTTGCCTCTCCGTTTACGGTTGCAAGTGATTCGAGCCAGTCATACCCTTTTTCTTCAAGCTCCAGAGCCAGCTCTTTTCCTCCGGATTTCACAACTTTTCCTCCAATCATCACATGTACATGATCGGGCACAATGTAGTTTAGCAGGCGCTGATAGTGCGTAATTAAAACTACGGAGTTATCTTCATGATGAAGTTTGTTAATTCCGTCTGCAACAATTCTTAGCGCATCAATATCAAGACCCGAGTCGGTTTCGTCGAGCAGAGCCAGGGCCGGTTCAAGCACAGCCATCTGGAAAATTTCGTTGCGTTTTTTCTCTCCACCCGAAAAGCCGGTATTTACACTTCTTTCGAGAAAGTCAGGATTCATTTCCACCAGGTCCAGTTTTTCCCGGATATAGTCATCAAATTCCAGCGGGTCGAGCTCTTCGCGCCCGCGTGATGCTGCAATGGTATTGTACGATTCTCTTAACAGTGTATTGTTGGTAACACCGGGCACTTCAACGGGATATTGAAATGCAAGAAACAATCCGGCATGCGACCGCTCATCGGGGTCCAGCTCCAGAATACTTTCACCGTTATAAATAATGTCACCTTTTGTTACTTCATATTCAGGGTGGCCGGCCACAACTTTGGCAAGCGTACTTTTACCGCTTCCGTTGGGACCCATGATGGCATGGATCTCGCCTTTGTTAATGGTGAGGTTTACCCCTTTCAGGATTTCGATTCCCTCACCCTCTACTTCAACATGTAAGTCTTTGATTTCTAACACGATTATTCTGTTTGGTTTATTTTTTGTTTTTAATTTGTTTTCAATTCTGGTGGTTATCCAACACTGCCTTCCAGCTTAATTCCAAGAAGTTTGTTGGCTTCAACTGCAAATTCCATCGGCAGTTCTTTGAGTACCTCTTTGCAAAATCCGTTCACAATCAGAGAAATTGCATCATCTTCACTGAGGCCTCGCTGCTGCAGGTAGAAGATCTGATCCTCACCCACTCTTGAGGTGGTAGCTTCGTGTTCAATTTTTCCGGTTGGATTAGCCGATTCGATGTACGGAAATGTATGCGCACCGCAAGTTTGCCCAATCAGCATGGAATCGCACTGCGAATAGTTGCGCGCATTGTCTGCCTTTTTACTGATTTTTACCTCACCACGATAACTGTTGTCCGATTTTCCGGCCGAAATTCCTTTCGAAATAATGGTGCTCTTTGTGTTTTTTCCGAGATGAATCATCTTGGTGCCGGTATCAGCCTGTTGGCGTTTATTGGTAACGGCAACAGAGTAAAATTCACCAACGGAATTATCGCCCTGCAGTATCACACTTGGATACTTCAACGTTACAGCAGATCCGGTTTCGAGCTGTGTCCACGAAATCTTGGAGTTATCTCCCCGGCAGGCGCCACGTTTGGTAACAAAATTGAAAATTCCGCCTTTCCCATCCTCGTCACCGGAATACCAGTTCTGAATGGTAGAATATTTAATTTCAGCATTGTCCATCGCTACAAGCTCAACCACAGCTGCGTGAAGTTGATTTTCATCATACATCGGAGCGGTACAGCCTTCCAGATAACTCACATGGCTGTTCTCTTCTGCAATAATGAGCGTTCTCTCAAACTGACCGGAGTTCATATTGTTGATACGGAAATAGGTGGAAAGCTCCATCGGGCAGATGGTGTCTTTCGGAACGTAGCAGAACGAACCGTCAGAAAATACAGCTGAGTTAAGCGCGGCATAAAAATTGTCATTTGCCGGCACCACAGAGCCCATATATTTTTTCACGAGTTCAGGATGTTCCTGAATGGCTTCCGAAATAGAGCAGAAGATTACACCCGCTTCAGCAAGCTTCTCCTTGAATGTTGTGAAGATTGAGACACTGTCGAAAACGGCATCAACCGCAACACCGGCAAGCATTTTTTGCTCTTCCAGTGGAATGCCCAGCTTTTCGTACGTCTCCCGGATATTCGGGTCAACTTCATCAAGACTGTTCAGTTTTGGTTTATTTTTCGGTGCCGAATAGTATTGAAGTTTATCAAACTTCGGTTTTGTGTATGTAGCATTAAACCAGGATGGTTCTTCCATTTCAACCCACCTGCGGTAGGCTTTTAAACGGAACTCTGTCATCCATTCCGGTTCATCCTTTTTTTCGGAAATCAGACGAACAACGTCTTCATTAATTCCCTTTGGGAAATCTTCATATTCAACATCAGTGGTGAAGCCGTATTTATACTCTTCACCGATCATTGTTTCGAGAGCTTTTGTCTCACTCATAAATATTCAGTATTTATAATTTTGAAGCTTGAAATTTCACTGTATGAACATCCAAAACAGATTCTTAGTTCGCTTAACTGGAGCCTCATATCTTTTATTCTTATTTGGAATGAATAAATATAAGCAAATATACACGGCCGCCAAAGCGAACTCATTTGATTGTAAAAGAAATGACTTTACTGCCTAAAACTCCAATTGATTGATGTTATCAAAGCGATAGATCAATCTAAATGAATCACATTCTACTGATCAAGAAATCTCAATTTCTGGGCAAAGCTCACCTTCATTCTGTATTTAGAGATTTATAAAAGTTCCTCAAATCAGGAGCTGAGCACCACTCCCACACAGGCAGTGTTTACGATATCATCCACCGAACACCCTCTGGAAAGATCCATATAAGGTTTGCTCAGTCCTTGCAAAATCGGCCCGGTTGCAAGAGCTCCGGCCAGACGCTCCGTAATTTTATATGCGATATTTCCAGTATCCAAATTTGGGAAAATAAATACATCGGCCTTTCCTTTCAGTGGCGATTCAGGAGCTTTTCTGTTGGCAATCTCCGGTACAAATGCGGTATCAAACTGCAGTTCACCATCCATTTTCCACACTTTGTTTTTCTGCTTTGCGATTGAAAATGCCTGCTGTACCAGTGATACACTATCGTGAGAGGCACTCCCTTTCGTAGAAAAAGAGAGAAAGGCAATTTTGGGTTCTTTACCGTTAAGAAGTTCATGCGTTTTGCCCGAATCGAGTGCAATGGATGCAAGCTGATCCGCTTCGGGATAGGGAACCACAGCGCAATCAGCAAAAGTGTAAACAGCACCATCCGGCATTTCCATTAAAAAGGAACTGGATACAATCGAAGAACCTTCGGCAACTCCAACTGTTCTGAGTGCTGCCCGGATTACATCGCCCGTAGAGGCCACCGATCCGGCTACAGCTGCATCCCCCTCTCCTTTTTCAAGCAGCCAGCCTGCAGTAAACAGCGGGTTTTGACAGAGCTGACGAATTTGTTCTTCAGTAGGATTTTTATGGGATAGCTTTTCCTGAAAAAATTGGAATCGTTCATCTTCTGTTTCCGGATCCGAACCGGGTATGATTTCAAGATCAACCGGCAACTCAACATCATTTTTATTGGCCAATTCTGTGATCTCTGACCGATCGCCAAGTAAAACGGGAATAGCCAAGTTTTCTGTACTCAGACGAACTGCTGCCTGAATGACCCGAATATCTGATGCGGCTTCTGGAAAAAGGACCCGCTTTTTTACTGTTGACGCTTTTTCTCTGATTTTACTTAATTGACTCATTTTATTGATATTAGATTATCCAATTTCAGTTAATGTTTTTATAAAATTATCCTGATAAAACAGAATTTTCGTTTTGATATTTTTGCAAATTAAATCAAAAGCAGAATGGAAACGAGAGTTAGTAAAATACCAAACCACTGTATTTTTGTGAACCGGTCTTTCCATCGAATCACCCCAAGCAGGGTTGCCCCTAATACGGTGAGAAGGTTTACTGCACTGTAAACAATTGCTCCGTTCATCTGCTGTAATGCAGCTATCAGAAAGATGGCAGTCAGCAGGTTGGGAATTCCAATTGCCGCGCCCAGCAGCCATTCATTTTTTGAAATTTTCCCGCGATTTTTCGCAATCACAATGGTTACACCCACCAAAAATGCCGTCAGAAAAACAAATGCCATGAACAGTTCCTTCGACAACATACCGGAAAATTCAACCTCGTAAATTTTCAGTGAGGCATCCCCCACTCCTGTACCTAAAAAGAGCAGCACCAACAACCAGGCTGCACTAAACGGTTCTTTCAGCATTTTACGTTTATTGGGCAGCAGCAGAAACAGTGTAACAAATACCAGAATAACACCCAACCATTGCGCGAAAGTTAAAAGTTCCAAATACCACAAGGTGGACAATAAAACCGGCAGCAGAAGAGATATCCGCATGGCTGCTACACTAATTCCAACTCCATTGTAATCAACCGATTTACTGTAAACAAAAAAGTTTGCGATAAAAATAATCCCCACAAAAAAAGCGAGTATCAACGGAGTTCCGAGCCCTTCAAATCCATTTGGCATGGCGGGTGTATCGTGCAAATAAACAATAAAAAATGCCGTACTTGTGGCAATCAAATAGTTGACTGTAAGAACATTTATCGTACTCAGTTTTCGGCTTTCGATAACCTTAAAAAAGTGAGCAATCAATACAGACGATGCCGCACACAATATGATGAACATCCAGCCTGTCATTATTCCGAAATGCTAAGTGTAAAGTTTCCGAACGCCTGTATTTCCTGAGGGCGGTCGTGCAGTCTGCGAGAGGTGTAATCCACATTATTTTCAAGGTGGCGGATGATATCGGCCATAGTTCTGTTTCGCTGCTGGATGGCTTCAGCCCAGTAGTAATTGAAAATATGATGCCGCATATTCACCGTTCCCTCTCCGGCATAAAGCGACGATTTCTGGCCGGGGCGATTACTAAAAACAGCCACTGAGTTGGGGATTCGCCTTAACAAACTGTTGGCTGCAAATTGCAAGGCCTGTGTCTGGGCACTTCTTGATATGGCTTCGGCCCGATATCCTGTATTTTCAACAAAATCAAGATCTGCCATCAAAAACAGGGCATTCGGGTTGATTCGCTCCATCTCATCAAATACAAATGTTGTTAACAGTGGCAACTCTTCGGTACCGGGCTCATCCACACCTACCAGACGAAGGTTCATCTGATCCTGCACAACTGCAAACCCGGACAGATAGACAAACAGTGAGCCTGAAGTATCAGCCGGGGTAATGTTCTGAAGCTCCCTCTTCCATTCATCAGTGGAATCCATTTCTATGGTATGAATTTGATTTTCCTGCATTTGAAGAGCATATCGCATATAAAAACGGAAGAGTTGATGGTCGCGTTCGAGATACTGCCGTGGCTCTGCATCCTCCAAAAATCCGTTGGTCAGCACAATAGCGCGATCGGCCGGATTGCGGCTTTTCAGGATGGGAACAGAATTTTCCACATCGATTTCACCAAATTGAACTTCAGCGTATTCAAAAACATCTGGTGTTCCGGAAGCGGCTTCAGACATCCACTCTATTTCGCCTGCATTTCTGGAAAGAAACACTTCTGATCCGCCAAACCGAACCCGGTACCATTCCTCCATCTCCTCATCAACCAATTCAAGCGAACTTCCAATACCAACTTCGGTGATAATATTCATTTCCTGAATGGAAGCCGAATTTCGAAGAACCGCAACGGGTGACGTAACGGTAACATAAGGTGCCAAAAACGATGTGATCGGAATATCATATTGCGAACTGTTATCGCCGTAAGTCAGTGCAAGGTGAACAACCGATCCGGGACTGATCATGCCGGACTCCAGGCCCTCCGTTACATTCAACAGGTTGATATTGAGTCGCCCGTTGGTAATGGGCAGATCAGTCTCTGAAAACAGTGTTTCATCCTGAAATGTCACATCCAGATCCACGGTCAGATCGAACTCGGCATCGTCGGTTCTCAACGTATCGTTAATGATTTCTGTACCGCTTCGCCTCATCATCTCGCTCTCACCGGTAAAAATCGGCTCCCCGGACGGCTCCATATTGCTCAGTGCCAAACCGGTAAGAAGCAGCGCTGTAAGATTTAAAGAGAGTTGCTGTTCTGAACTGGCGTTGGGGACAAAAACATCTGTATTGGCGGCTAAAACAGAGAAGGCAGCTCCGCCAAGCCCGAGTAGCAAAAACAGCCATTTGGGACGATATCGCTGAACTGTACGCTCTACCTGCACACGCTGCTGATACTCTTTTTCCTGAATCTGATAGACCGAAAAACTGATGACAGGATTATCGGGTACAGGCTCGTCTTGAAGCAGAAGAACACTTCGCTCGTTGATGATCTCCGGTTCAATGGATGGATCGATTACATGTTCGTCCGTAACTACCCATCGGCTTGATGTGCATGCAGCACTGAACAGCACAGTGATGAGCAATATTAGCAACAGTCGGAACGACATAATCAGATTTAAAATGAGATGGTTGCTCCAAACCCGATCAGGTGTCTGAATGAAAAGGAATCATCTTCACCGGGATCAGACAACCAAAACGGAATTTCGTAACGAAATACAAAACCTCGAGGTTTCCCGTGGTAATCGGGTATATTTAATGATAATGAAAAACCGGCGCCAGCATTTGAATAAAACCCGGATGAGTCCTCAAAAATTCTCTCTTCTGCAAAACCTTCTTCAATTTCGATGGGGAAGGAAGATTCTGAATGCAGAGAACGGCCGGCATCAAAAAACAGATACGAGCGAAAGCTTAAAAATTCGGATGCATAAGGAATTTCATTAAATGCTTTTGCTACAGGGTTCCAGTAATCAACCTCAATATTTGCTGCTGCAAACGAACGGTATAATAATGGAATTGTGATATTTTCACACTCCACACAGCTTTCCGGTATAAAACTTTTCACATCTTTTGAAGTATATCCTCTGAGGTTGGGGCCACCTGCAATCTGAATGTTCCCTCCCTCTATCCAGGACTGTGGAATAGTTCCTTTGGCGCGTGTAAACCGGTTGCCCATCCACTGGCTGGCTGGCCTCATACTTCGTGAATACCGGTATTCCGGATCAACGTCCGATGAAGCAGCCCCAAGGAATCCCCTGAGCCTGACTCCCCAGTAATCATTAAAAATAATGCGCTGATTTGCCGTAAGACTGAAAACGGTATAGAAATCTTCATTGAACTGAAATTTCGTGTCAGCCGAAATTTGATACCAGCCAAAACGGTTATCGTTCTGCATGGCAACGTTGAATGAAGACAGGTATTTATCGCGATCTGACCAGAGCACGGGAAAAGCCGTGTATTCGTCATCAAACCGTTTTTCAAAAGAATTGTAGTTGCCAATTTCAATGTATCGCCGCTCATCAAAACCGCGCTGCCACCGTTTGTTTATTCCAATTCCGTGGTTGTGATATCCGGTGCGGATGGAACTGAGTGCCTGCACATTGGCTTCGCTTCCGTAATCCGACCACCGCTGAATGGGTTCGGTGTACGTTATGTGATATGAAACCGGTAACTTGGGAAACCACAATCCCAGCCAAATTCCAGCATCAAGCCGGTGTGGGCCGTCTTCAAACGTACCGGGAACCTGTCCCTTCAACTGAAGGCCTAAAAGAATGCCGTCCACATCATTATACCACAAATCGGGTGAGGGCAGTATCTCGTACCCCGGTGTTTGTGCATCCGAGTCGGGAATGATGAACAGTGTAAAAAGCAGTATGAGTGGTAAAGTCAGTAATTTTTTATGAGCCAATCGTCAAGTATTTGATCGGAGGTTACAATGTTGTGTACAAGTTGTAATAAACGCTTTTGTTCCGGCCATATGATAATGTCCAGTGCTTTTTGAATAGAAAACCAGTCATATGTAATGTGTTCGGAATTTAACCGGATGGAATTACTCGCATCCAGCTGGGCGGCAAAAGCGGGTATTGTCAAAATTTTGTCGGTTTTATGTTCGTAAAACTGGTTCAGGCTGGGCACCGACCAAAACCGGTCGGGAATCACGCCGGTTTCTTCTTTCAGTTCCCGCAGAGCGGCCTTCCAATAGGTTTCTCTGGGGTTTACCTTTCCGCCAATCATTCTCCACTGGCCTTCATAAATATGGCCTTTTGCTCTTTTCAGAAGCAGAAACTGAGGGGCTTTATCTTCAATTTTGTAGGGATAAAGGTCAATCAGTTTTTTTTTAGCCATTTTTTAAAACCTGTTCCTTGAAATAATCCATGGTTTTAATCAGTCCCTCTTTTCGTCCGGTTTGAGGCTGCCAGCCCAACACCTCTTTAGCTCTGCTGATGTCGGGCTGCCGAATTTTCGGATCATCAGCCGGAAGTTCTTCAAAGATAATTTCACTTTTACTTTCGGTGATTTCAATAATCTCTTTGGCAAAATCGAGAATTGAAATCTCTTCAGGGTTTCCGATGTTTACCGGCTCTACATAATCGCTCTGAACCAGCCGATAAATCCCCTCAATCAGGTCGTCAACATAGGTAAATGAGCGAGTTTGTGATCCATCACCAAAAACAGTGATCGGTTCGTTTTTTAAAGCCTGCCGAAAAAAAGTTGGCAGAGCCCGGCCATCTTTCAAACGCATTCTGGAACCGTAGGTATTAAAAATTCGAACGATCCGGGTGTCAATACCATGGTAGCGATGGTAGGCCATGGCCATTGCTTCGGCAAATCGTTTGGCTTCGTCGTACACTCCTCTCAGTCCTGTGGGACTCACATTCCCCCAATAGCTTTCTTTTTGAGGATGTTCCTGGGGGTCGCCATACACCTCGCTGGTAGATGCCAGCAAAAATTTTGCCTTTTTGGCCCGTGCCAGACCGAGTGTTTTATGCGTACCCAAAGAGCCCACTTTCAAGGTTTGAATGGGCATCTCAAGATAGTCGATGGGTGACGCGGGCGAAGCAAAATGGAGAATCAAGTCCAGCGGGCCATCTATATTGATATAATTGGTTACATCATAATCAATAAATGTGAAGCGGTCTTTACCGTCCAGGTGCCGTACATTGCTGAATGCACCGGTAATGAGGTTATCCATACAGATCACATTCCAGCCTTCCCCATAAAAACGATCGCACAGGTGCGATCCCAAAAAGCCGGCACCCCCGGTTATTAATACACGATTTTCCAAATTCTCAATGTTTGTTGCTATTTCAGCAGCCTGTTAAACGGATGCCATGTTAGATTTATGCACATTTACACTCGGCCGCCCCACACTCATATAAATCAAACCGGCTTCTTCTGCCCGTTTCAGATCGTAGAGATTTCGTCCATCAAAAATTACCGGCTGTTTCATTACTTCGGCAAAACGCTCCATGACCGGACGCCTGAATTCGTTCCATTCGGTGCATATGATCAACGCATCCACACCTTCGATTACTGAGTCCCGGTCTTCCATAAACTCCATATTGGCCAATGTCTCATCAGAAGCTGCTTCCTGAAATGTGCTTATAGCTTCGGGATCATACGCCTTCATTTTTACTCCCAGTTTGGCAAGTTCTTCTGTAATATAAAGCGATGGTGCCTCACGAATGTCATCGGTTTCCGGTTTAAAGGAAAGGCCCCAAACACCTACTGTTTTTCCTTCCAGATCTCCGTTGTAGAACAGTTTCATTTTCTCAACGATTGACAATTTCTGCATTTCATTGACCTTCATCACAGAGTCGAGAATGCTGAAATTGTAGCCATATTCATTTGCGGTGTGATGAATGGCCTGCACATCCTTTGGAAAGCAACTTCCGCCATAGCCAATTCCGGCAAAAAGAAATCGCTTGCCAATGCGCGAATCAGTCCCGATTCCGATTCGAACATTATCAACATCGGCGCCAACACGTTCGCATATATTGGCAACTTCGTTCATAAAAGTAATTTTGGTAGCCAGCATGGCATTTGCAGCATATTTGGTCAGCTCTGAACTGCGCTCATCCATTACAATGATGGGATTTCCACTTCGAACAAACGGCTCGTAGATTTGGGTCATTGCCTCGGCAGCCCGTTCGCTGCGAGTACCAACAACTACACGTTCCGGTTTCATGAAATCTTCAACCGCAGCACCTTCTCTCAAAAATTCAGGGTTTGAAACCACATCAAAACTGGCATCGGTTTTAGACGCAATTTTTTCGTGAACTTTGTCGGCAGTGCCCACCGGTACGGTGCTCTTATTTACAATAATTTTGTAATCGGGATACCGGTTAAACAGGTCTCCAAGCTTCTCAGCAACATCGAGAACAAAGCTCAGATCGGCCTGACCATTAGCTCCCGGTGGTGTGGGCAGGCATAAAAACAAAATTTCCGATTCTTTGAATGTTTTTTCCAGATCGGTTGTAAACGTCAGGCGTTTTTCTCTGATTGCTCTTTCAAATACCCGGTTCAATCCCGGTTCATAAATCGGCACCTCTCCATTTTTCATGCGATCCACTTTGTCGGCGTCAATATCAAGACAAATGACGTCGTTTCCACTGTCGGCAAAGCAGGTGCCCGTTACCAATCCCACATATCCGGTTCCAATAACTCCAATTTTCATTTTTTTATCGCTCTATGTTAAGTATTTCAAGTTGTAATTTCCCTGCAGGAACTTTCACTGAAAATGCATCTCCGATCTCTCTGCCCAAAATGGCTTTACCAATGGGTGAATCCACCGAAATTTTTCCCTTTTTAAAATCAGCTTCATCTTTTGATACGAGTGTGTATTTCATCTCTTTATCGACATTTTTGTTATGTATGGTTACGGTAGATAATACATAAGCTTTGGATGTATCCATTGTCTTTTCGTCGATAATGGTTGCCTTGGCAAGTGTATTTTCGAGTTCGGCAATTCGTTTCTCAAGATGTCCCTGGGCTTCTTTAGCTGCATCGTATTCTGCATTCTCGCTCAGATCTCCTTTAGATCTGGCTTCTGAAATTTCCTCAGCAATTTTTTTCCGGCCTTCTGTCTTTAATTCTCTTAACTCCTTATCCAGTTTTTCGTAGCCTTCCTTGGAAAGATAGTTTTTTTTCATGATGTCTTTTGGATTGTTCTGCGTTTCTAAATAGAAAAAGCAGTAATTCTGTTACTGCCGTTCAGATATTCATATTCAAATTTTTATCGAACCCTAAAAATATGATGATCTGCACTGTTTCCCAACCTCTTTTTATGCGGCATGGTTTTCAAATCAGACTTTTGATGACGGAGTTTAAACAGTTACGCTAAGTCAAAAAAATGAACAGAAGTAATCAGAATTAAATTTTCAGCATCTCGTAAAAAAATAAAAAGCTCCGCCACAACCTGCCATAACGGAGCTTCGTATACTGCGGGTTTCCCTGACCATTTGCAAATCGTAACTGTTATGCCCTGATAGCACCGATTGGTAAAATCTTTAAACTGACTAATTACCAGCAGAATGCCTGTTTCGGTTTAGTTTCTGAACAGATCTCCCGTAAAATCCAGTGCTTTTTTGAGCGAATACCGCCAGTACTCCCATGTATGTCCGCCATCTCGCACTCTGAATTCGAACGGCACATTTTTACTGTTCATAATTCTGACCAGATTCATATTCTCATCCAACAGAAAATCATCATCCCCGCAGTCGATAAAAATTCTGGGAAGCGGCACCTCTCCCTCCATATTGGAAAACATCGGGCCGGAAGACGGCTCAACCGGATCCATAACCCTGAACATTTCCTGAATGGAATGATCGTGATAGTTTTCGGGATATCCTTCCTCATTATACGGTCCCCAGATTTTCTGATGGAAATCCCTCTCCCATTCGCTGCGTTCTTCTTCGGGCATTGGCTCTACCTCAAGAAATGCCGCACTCATAGCATAAATCGCACCAAATATCTCTTTGTGTTTTACCCCGTGGTACATCGCACCATATCCTCCCATAGACAAGCCGGCAATGGCACGGGTATTTCTCTGCCCGATTACCCGATAGCGGTTTTCAATTTCGGGAATAAATTCTTCATGGAAAAAATCTTCCCATCTCACAGAACCATCATAATTGTTGATATAAAAAGCATCATACAACCCATCCGGCATAATGATGATCATCTCCGGAGCATCACCGTTTTTCATTGCATTGCCTGCAATTCGGTGCACCTCTCCCCGGTTAATCCATCCGCTGTAATCATCGGTCATTCCATGGAGCAGGTAGAGCACGGGATAGTTTCTGTTTGAGGTGTTATAACTCTCCGGCAGATAGACTGAATANGGCATCTCTCTGTCCAGAATTTCACTTTNTANGGTTTTTGTATNGTCAACCGTGCCGTGTTGAGCNNNAGAANNCAGNGGNAGGCACAGAAACAGAANGNCTAAAACAGCAGGTATTTTTTTTATCATANTACATTCGNTTAGACTTTATTGATTTTCCGGGATACATTATTGTTACACTNTTAAACAATAATAAAGTATTTAACCCTNTTGCACAAATTCATTATCATCCAATCCGTTATTTTAACGGTTCAACAAACTGAGCTATTTAATTGATGGAACAGCAAAATAAATCCAGCCAGCTTCCCCCCTCAGACTGGAATCAGTACATGCCGGGAATATCTGCTGACTGCGTGATTTTTGGATATCACGACAAAGAACTGAAAATTTTAATTCTGGAGTATAAACAGTCGGGGGTTTTTGCTTTGCCGGGCGGATTTATCAGAAAAGATGAAGCCCTGGATGATGCTGCAAAGCGTGTTCTGGAAGAGCGTACAGGGCTGACCCGCATCTATCTGAATCAATTTCACACCTTCGGCAATCTGGAGCGGGACGACCCTAAACCCATGAAAACTGTTCTTGAAAAAAACGATATGCCGGTTTCCGATCACCATTTTCTGTTGCAGCGTTTCATCTCGGTAGGTTACCTGGCNCTGGTTGATTTTAAAAAAGTGGAACCGAAACCCGACTTATTCTCGGACAGTTGTCTCTGGTATGATGNAAACAACCTGCCCGGCCTGATGCTCGATCACCAGCAAATTGTTCAAACCGCACTGAAGTATCTTCGATCAAATATCAACAACCATGTGATCGGTCAAAATTTGCTCGATGAAACGTTTACAATGGGTGAGCTCCAAAAACTGCATGAAACCATTTTGGATGAAAAATTGCACCGCACCGGTTTTCACCGAAAGATGATGCTCTCGAAAAGTCTGGAACGGCTGGGGAAAAAGAAAACCGGTAAAGCTCATCGCTCTCCTTTTCTCTATAGGTTTAAGCAGAAAGCATAAAAATTTTCAGGCTTTTGCCACAGTCACAATTCCTGTGTTTAATTCACGATTTTTACAGATCGTTCGGGCAAGTTCAAAAGTTGTGGTTCCGGTTGTAAACACATCATCCACAATAATTGGAAACCGGCCTTGAACAGATTCCGGTGATTTTAACAAAAAAGCATCCCTTAAATTTTCAGCCCGCTGGCCGCTGTTTAAACCGGTTTGAGTTTTGGTTTTCTTTTGTCGGATCACATGTTCTTGTCCCAGAATCTCCCACCGGGTCATTTCAGAGATGCCGGCGGCAAGGGCTTCGGCCTGATTATATCCTCTTTTTTTCAATTTTGATTTATGGAGGGGCACCGGTATCAAAACAGGTTCATTTTCACGTATCTGACCGGTCAGATAATTATCAAGGTTTTCATCCAGGCGTCTGCCCAGCAGCCTGCCAAGCTCTACTCCCACTTCACGAAGAAAATTATATTTCAGGTTGTGGAGCAGATCCTGCAAATACCCACCCTTATCAAATTGCCACATCGAATAGACAAACCGAACCTGCTCAGGTAAAATCCCCGTATCGTAACCGGATGCCTCCTGAAACCTTTTGGTTTCGCACCAGTAACAGATGTACCGGTTTTTGCCGGTTGTGGATAAACCACAGCAGGCACAAGTTACAGGAAAAACAACGTCTCTCAATGAGTCTGCATATTTTTTGACAATTTCATATTTCCATCAACTGTTTGATTGACATTTCCGCCTTCTTTGACTTCTTTTTACCTGTAGATTTCGAAAACTTCTGCAGTTCATTCAATCTTGTAAATAAATATCTTATTTTAAAATATTCTGCACCTTTTTTTATTCGCTAATACAATCCTTTTACTGCTCAATATGATTAAATAGCCACAGAATAATCCGTTTAATCTACCTTAAATTGAAAATAGCGGAGAACTTTTTAACCATTTAAAACAAAACACCTCTATGCCATCTATTGGTAAGGATTTAGCAAAAATTCGTTTACACCTGGGTTATACTTTACACGACATTCAACAGGCCATTAAAATTCCTGTCAGCACCATAGAGTCGATCGAAGACAATTCCATTTTTTCCAAATCCGATGAAAGCATGACTTACATCAGAGGTTTTGTCAGGAGCTATGGAAAGGAGCTTAAGATTGATGATCAAACCATGATTAAAGCTCTCGATCAGCAGCAGTCGGGAAATTATAACCATCTGCTTTTGCAGCAATTTCCGGATTTAAGCGGTCAAAAACAGTCTCCCGACAGATCGGATCAAAACAAGGCCAAAGAGCAGCCACAATCTACTGAGAGAGATTTCTTTACAGAGGAAGTGTCCGGCAAGGTTGAAAAATCTGATGCAGAAGAAAAAAAAGAGTCCACCTCCGAAATAAACGATGAGGAACCCCATCAAACAAAAGAAAAAACACCGGAAGATGAACCTGAAGAAGAACAGCCGCCAAAACCGGCAGAGCCTGAAAAAGTGGCCGGCCAGGATTCCGATTCTGTAAAAAAAGTTGACTGGGCCAATGTTGGCAAAAAGTTCAAGGAAGAAAAAAAGCCCAAAACAGGCTGGATTTTTGGGCTCATTCTGTTAATTACCGTTGCAGCCGCCGCCGGATATTTTCTCTATCAAAATGGTTTTTTTGATTTTGCAGCCGCTTCAGGCGACACACAAACTGAAGAGCCACAGGCCACTCAGGGTGGCATCTCTCTCGATTTTGAAGAACCGGAACCTGAAATTGAAGAACAACCACCGGCTGAACCTGTATCCGAACTGGACAATGTCTTGTACATCACGGTGTATGCCGCTTATGATGTACTGGATCCCGTTCGGGTCTGGAGCGACCTGAAGCCCAGAATGGATCCATACTGGATTGAACAAGGGATTGGCTTAAATTTTGAATTTCAGGATACCATCCGCATACGGGGCCAGTACAACAATTATCTTCTGTTTTTAAACGGACATTTGGTTGAAGATACTTATGATGAGCACTACAATCAGGATGAAGATTTTATTGAACTTACCAGAGAGAAGTTTGAAGCAGATCCCAAATGGGGCAGCTCCATTTCTTTTGAAATACCCGAAGGCGTTTCTCCTCCCGACAGTATAGCCGACCGGCCCTCGTTTTAACCAAATTCTGATTTTTTAAAAATGGATAAAACTGCTGCCAATAAAAGGGTTCAAGAACTGCGTGAATTGCTGAACCGGGCCAACCGTGCCTATTACGAAGAAGCCCGCCCCTTTATCAGTGATAAAGAGTTTGACGATGCACTTGCCGAACTGGATCATCTCGAACAGAAATTCGATCTCGTTACACCGAACTCTCCCACACAGCGAGTAGGCGGAACCCCTTCAAGCACATTCCCCGATGTGCAACATCCACAGCCCATGCTAAGCCTCGATAATACGTACAATGAGGAAGAGCTTCGAGAATTTGACCGCAGAGTAACAGACATTCTTGGTCACACCGATTTTTCCTACGCTGTGGAACTGAAGTTTGACGGGGCCTCCCTCCGGCTGCGCTACGAAAATGGTGCACTTGTTTTGGGAGCCACCCGCGGAGACGGCCAAGCCGGTGACGATATCACACAAAACATCAAAACCATCCGGGATATCCCTCTCATCCTGAAAAACGCCCCCCCCGATATACTCGAAATTCGCGGTGAAGCTTACATGGAAAAAGAGGCATTTGTACGGCTGAATGAATATAGAGAGGAACAAGGGCTCTCTCCTTTTGCCAACCCCCGAAACTCCACGGCGGGATCGTTGAAAATGCAGGATGCCAGGGAGGTTTCGCGACGCCCCATCAAATTTTTTGCATTCGATCTGATTTTGGAAGAGAGTGATCCCGACAGAACCCACCGGCAAAAAATGGAGTGGCTGAAAGAATACGGATTTCCGGTTTGCGAGCATTTTAAAGTATGTGATGACATCAACCAGGTGTTGAAGGTAGTGGAAAAGTGGGATGACTTGCGCCATGAACTGCCATATGAAACCGATGGCGTAGTTATTAAAGTGAACGAAGAGCGTTATTACGAAGAACTTGGTAGCACCTCCAAATTTCCCCGCTGGGCAATTGCATTTAAATTTGAGGCAGAACAGGCCACAACTCTGCTCGAATCAATTACGCTGCAGGTAGGGCGGCTGGGTAAAATCACTCCGGTAGCCGAGCTGAAACCCGTTCTTTTGGCCGGAACCACCGTAAAACGGGCGTCACTCCATAACGAAGACGAAATTTTGCGCAAAGACATACGGCCGGGCGACACCGTAATTGTAGAAAAAGCCGGTGAAATTATTCCACAGGTCATCAGTGTGGTAAACCCCGACCGGGAAGGCCGCAGTGCCTCTTTTTCGATGCCGGAAAATTGTCCGGCCTGTGGCGAGGAACTGGTGAAACTGGAAGATGAAGTGGCTTGGCGCTGCATCAACCCGGAGTGCCTGCCGCAGGTTCGTGAGCGGGTGGCCCATTTTGCCTCACGTGATGCGATGGACATTGACGGCCTTGGCGAAGCCATTGTTGAACAGCTGATTGGCGAGGGGCTCATCAAAACCTATGCAGATCTCTACAATCTCAAAAAAGAAGACCTGGTACCGCTTGAACGCATGGGTGAAAAAAGCGCTCAAAATCTTCTGGATGCCATCGAAAAAAGTAAAGAGCAGACATTGGACCGAATAATCTATGCTCTCGGTATTCGTTTTGTTGGAAGAACCGTTGCAAGAGATCTTGCCGGGAACTTTAAAACGGCAGATGCCATTATGCAGGCCAATGAAGAAACAATGATTCAGATCGACTCCATCGGCCCGAAAATCGCTGAATCTGTGCGGGCATTTTTTGACAATCAAAAAAATGTGAAGATCATTAATCAACTACGGGAAGCAGGTTTGCGTTTTGAATATCATCAAACCGAAACGCTTTCCATGAAACTGGAAGGCAAGAAATTTGTACTGACCGGAACACTTCCTTCTTACACACGAAATGAGGCAAAAACCATCATCGAAAAACACGGAGGCTCGGTTACATCATCCATCAGCAAAAATACTGATTATCTGCTGGCCGGAGATTCTCCCGGGAGCAAATATAACAAGGCTCAAAAGCTGGAAATCCCTATTCTGAATGAAGAGCAATTCACACAGCTTGTAGACGGGTAACGGGCAACAGCAGATGAGAATTAAATCATTCTCTTTTTTATATGATGAACCCTTCTTATACTTTCAAAGTGCTAATATTGTTTATTAGCAAAACAGCATTTATGCAATTTCAATTATGAGCATTCTGAAAAAACTTGGCCTGGGACAGAAAAAACTGGAAAAACCCCCGGGTATTGGTACTAATCAGCTCAAAGAAAAAGAGAAGCTGAACAAAAAGAAGGCCAAATATTTCCGAGCTGTTATACTCGTTGTTTTTTTAGGGCTTATGTTTGCTGCCTTGCCTGAAACAACGTTTCAGCCGGTTGCCAGTTATTCAATCGGCGAACCGTGGCGGGCGGATGATTTAACAGCCCCATTTACCTTCTCAATACAAAAAACCGCCGATGAAATTCAGGAAGAACGGGAGGAAATTCGCCGGCAGACTGCTCCGATATTTCACATCGATTCGCGGGCAGATGTGTTTATTGAAGCACGGCTTGATTCGGTTTACAGAAGAATTCAGCCGGTTCTGGACAGTTATCTGCAGTGGCAACGAGCGGTTGAACAGGATGAACCCACTGCCGAAAGTGACAGTATGCGATATGAAGAAGAAAAAAGTTTGGTGGATGTGGACCTCGACAGTGCCGCCTGGGATATCTTGCTGGATAATTACACCCAAACGCGGATGGATAATCTGCCGGAAAGCCGATCCATAATTTTTCAGATTCGAAACCAGCTTGATACCATCATCGCAAATTTGCTGACAGATGGAATAATTGACCGCAGCAAAGCGAGCATAGATCAAAACGAAATCACCCTTCGGAATCTCAGGCAACTCACCGAACGGACCGTAAGCCTCAATAACGTTTACGATCCGGACGAGGCCGCTGATTATGCCCGGCTGCAGCTCAACAGAACTTTTAGCCCCGAAGTGGCACGGGCCGCACACCAGCTCTTTAACCGGGTGATGCAGCCCAACTTTATCTTTAGCGAAACAGATACTGAAGCGCTGCTGGAACAGAATCTTACCAATATTTCCACAACCAAAGGAGCGGTAGATCAGGGCGAAATCATCATTCGCCGTGGCGATATTGTAACGCCCGAAACTGCCAATAAACTCCGGAGCCTTGCCGAAGCACGGGCACATACCGCAACAGAAATGGAACGCTGGTTGCGCTATTCCGGAGAAGCGATGGTGATTATTATTGCCACACTGATGTTCTTTTTCTATCTCTACTTATATAGAAAAGTAATTTTCGACCGGCCACTAATGTTTTTGCTGGTGTTTCTGGTGCTTGGAATTGTCACCCTGGCAAGTGCCCTCAGCTATCCGTTAGATAATGTGAACAGTTATATTGTGCCAATTGCCATCGCTCCAATTATCCTTACAATAATTTTTGATTCGCGTGTGGGTTTGATGGCAACCGTTACACTGGCCATTATAACCGGCCTGATTTACGATTACAATTTTGAATATACCGTGGCCACCATTGCAGCCTGTAGTTTTGGCGTTTTTTCAGTACGCGATATCAAAAAGAGATCTCAATTCTTTTTTATTACACCCGGCGTGGTATTTGTCACCTACCTGCTGGTGATTTCAGGATTCACACTTGCCCGATTTTCCGGGTGGGAAGGATTTGTTGAGGACATGTTTTTTGTAGCCATAAACTCTGTTTTCATCCTGTTCACCTATCCACTCATTTTGTTGTTCGAGAAAGTTTTCAAAATCACCACCGATTTTACTCTGCTCGAACTTGCCGATACAAATCTGCCGCTCATGAAAGAATTGATGAGTAAAGCGCCGGGCACGTTTCATCACAGCCTTCAGGTGGCTAATCTCTCCGAAGCTGCCGCCGCCGATATCGGCGCCAATGCCCTACTCTGCCGTGTGGGCGCAATGTATCATGATGTGGGAAAAATGGTAAAACCTAACTATTTCGTAGAGAACCAAAACAAGTCGAATGAGCACGACAAGCTCAAACCGAGAATGAGTGCGCTGGTCATTAAAGCACACGTAAGCGAAGGAGTGAAAATAGCACATGAACAAAATCTGCCTGAAGTGATTGTTGATTTTATTAAAACTCATCACGGAACCTCGCTTATTCGTTATTTTCACATGAAAGCCCTGGAAAAAACCGAGGACTTCCAGGAAGAAGATTTCCGCTACGACGGCCCTATACCCTTTACCAAGGAACAGGGAATTTTGATGCTGGCCGATAGCATTGAAGCTGCCTGCCGATCTTTGAAAGATACCACCTACAACAAACTTGAAAACATGGTGAACCGCATTGTTGAAAGTAACGTAAACGATGGACAGCTCAGTAATTGCCCGTTAACGTTCCAGCAGATACAGGTCATTAAAGAGTCGTTTCTGGGAATATTGAAAGGCGTGTACCATAGCCGGATAGAATATCCCGATGAGGAAAAACCAACTAAGCAGGACTCGACTTCCAAAAAAGAGGAACAGAGCAAAGAAACAGACAAGAGCTGATATGACAGCTTTTGAAACGGTGCTGAAGCGGTATCTGCAATTCGTAAAAATTGAAAAAGGATTATCGGAAAATTCGGTACTCTCCTACAGAAACGACCTGGAACGATATCTAAAATTTGTGGCTGATGACTTGAGAATCAGATCTTTGGGTGGTATTTCGGTAAATCACATCGAAAATTATTTGATTGAACTGACAGATATGGGGCTTTCGGTGAGCACCATAGCAAGGAATATTTCGAGCGTCCGCAGTTTTCACGAATTTGCAGTAGTTGAAAATCTGGCCGAAGCCAATCCTGCCGAACTGGTTGACCTCCCCAAAAAAGCGCGAAAACTCCCTGAAGTGCTAACAGCTGTTGAAGTCGAAAAAATAATCGATCAGGCAGACCGAACCGAACCCGCCGGGATTCGCGATGCCGCCATCCTCGAAACACTCTATGCCAGCGGAATGCGTGTGAGCGAGCTGACCAGCCTCGAAATGGATCAGCTTTTTTTTGAAATCGGGTTCATTCGCGTTATTGGAAAGGGAAATAAAGAGCGGCTGGTTCCGGTTGGCAAGCATGCTGAAAAATCTATTGAACACTATCTGGAGTCCGCACGTGATAAATTTCTGAACTCAAAAAAACCGGAGAAGAGTAAAAACAAGGTGTTTTTGAACCAGCGCGGCGGGCCGCTGAGCCGGATGAGCATCTGGAATATTGTGAACAAATATGCGCAAAAAACCGGGATCAAAAAAAATGTATATCCCCACATTTTTCGCCACTCATTTGCCACCCATCTGCTCGAGGGCGGCGCCGATCTGCGTGCCGTGCAGGAGATGCTCGGCCATACATCCATTATCACAACCGAAATTTATACTCATGTTGACCGTACCCTTCTGCATCAGGTTCATAAAGAGTTTCACCCAAGGGGATGATGAAAAGTTTTGTATAGGTGGTAACATTCATTTATATTTATCGTAAAATTACGAATAATTTATCTGATTCTCTTTCCCCGGTTCAAAAGCGGATTTTTCTACCAATATTTTGAACCATTATCCAGGAAAAACATTCAAAAATATTGACTGAATTATGAAATCTGAAATCAATTCCAATCAATTAAAACAGGTTGTACTTGAAAAATACGACCACATCGGTCAAAGCAGTCCCTCCAACTCTGCAAACAAACCAGGCTGCTGCTCTCCTTCATCCTGCTGCGACACGATTGATTATGAAGTTTTTGCCGAAGATTACTCTCCGCTGGAAGGATATCAGTCAGAAGCCGATCTCGGACTTGGCTGTGGTTTGCCCACAGAGTTTGCTCACATCCAACCGGGACACACTGTAGTGGATCTCGGATCGGGTGCCGGAAACGACTGCTTTGTAGCAAGGCAGCTAATCGGTGAAACCGGCAACGTAATTGGCATCGACTTTTCTCCGGCAATGATAAAACGTGCACAGGAAAATGCCCAAAAACTGAATTTTACTAATGTCCATTTTTATCAGGGAGATATCGAGCAAATTCCGCTGGATGATGAAACCGCCGATGTGGTGGTAAGCAATTGTGTGATGAACCTTGTACCGGATAAAAACCGGGCGTTTTCAGAAACATTCAGAATTTTAAAACCGGGTGGACATTTCAGCATTTCTGATATTGTGACAGTCGGTGATTTGCCCCCGAAGATTCAAAAAGATGCCGAACTCTATGCCGGTTGCGTTTCCGGAGCTGTTGATCTTGAAGAATATCTATCAATCGTAAAAAAGGCCGGTTTCAAAAACCTGAAAGTTCAAAAGCAGAAAGAAATCAACCTGCC
>SL_3KL_010_SEDDRAFT_10000886_pt1 | contig 26408 bp, 20 predicted proteins | sample SodLakKL_010_SED_2_FD_10381 | JGI IMG/M metagenome (IMG submission 10381) | reverse complement strand
TCCACCTCCGAAACGGCATCATACAAACTGGAGAGAAGCCCCTCCTCTGAGTCGGAAAGCGAGCTTCCTATGATCTGGCCGGCGATCTCCAGTTCTTCCTGGGAGATTTCCTCTTCCTGCTCCTTGTTCAGTGTATCGCAAGCGGCAAAACCGATCAGCAGCAAAACTGCCGCAAGCGGAGGAAACAGAACTTTAATGTGATAATTTTTCATGATTATGAGGTTTGGTTGTGATTGTCCGGCATCCGCCGACGATTTCACTAGCTTTACACCTGACCATGTGCCTTACCCCCAAAAGACATTAATCCAACGCTATCATATTTCCATGACGGCAATCCGACGCGCAGCAGCATGATTATCATTGTCATGAACATTCTGTGTGACCTAATGAATCAAAAATTATAAACAGATGAACTGAAAGTCACTAAGTGAAATGTTTCAATGCAGTCCGCAGCTCTTTAAGTGCAAGCCCCATATGATTTTCAACGGTTTTGTGTACGACATCAAGTACCTGTGCCGCTTCTTTGTAAGACAGGCCCTGCAAGTAGCACAATTCAAAGACCCGGCGACGCTTTTCGGGCATCCTTTCAAGTGCCCTTTGCATCGTCTCCAGAGCCTGACGGTTTCCCGCTTCCTCTTCCGGGTTTACGCCACTGTCTGCAAGTTTGTAGGCATATTCAGGATCCTGCCCTTTCCGGTCCCGAAACAGGTTCAGCATTCGGTTGTAAGCGATGGTGTAGAGAAAGGAGCGCAGGGATCGTTCTGGACGAATATCATCCCTTTTTTCCCAGATAATCAGAAAAGCAGTCTGCAACAGATCCTCGGCATCATCCCTTGGCGTTCCTTTTGAGATGAGGAACGAGAGCAGTGATGCCTGGTATCTCTCAAAGAAAAGACGGAAGGCATCTTTGTCTCCCTGTTGGATACGTGCAGCCAGTTCCCTGTCCTGAAGGTCGTCCTCCATATGCAGGGCCAGCTGAATGAGAATCAGTAGGGACATGTTTTTCTTGCAGTTTCTGTGACACGGCAAAATATAGGATAGATGAAATGTCCATGACCGGGCATAGCCGCGGACTCACAGGAGCATGATTAAAACGTCATGGACATTCTATCTGACCTAATAAATCCAAATTTTTAAACACATGAAACTGATATCCCAGAATTTCCATGAAGATGCTAATTAATTGGCACTGTGATTCAGCAGTGGTAATGGTAATGGTAATGGTAGTAGTAATGGTAGTGGTAATGGTAGTGGTAGTGGTAGTGGTAGTGTCAGTGGCGGATACGACCGTTAAGAGCGACTGATTTTTTTCGCTTTTTTTGATATGTTTATCAGTGGTGCCATGAAGTTTTTTTTTAACGCCTTGCCTTCCCAGGACCGGACCATGAAAATTCGCTCCCATATTTCCTGTTTCCTGCTGTTCATTCTTGCCTTTCTGATGGCATCGGTGGGATCAACGACCGTGAAGTCACAAAAAACCAAACCTGGATGGTTCTGGAACCAGCCGGTAGATTGTGGCATGACAGCCATAGGCCTTGCCAGGCATTCCACCATGTATCCGGAAAACTCAAGGCTGAAAGCCCATGAGAACGGCATCCACACGTACCTTCTGCAGGAGAACTCCATCCACAGTGGTGGTCATGCCTTCAGCATCACCGAGCGTGGCGCTGTCTGGCTTGGGTCCGATCACCGGGAAACCTATGATGATAGTCGATTCGAATATATGATGGAGAATCTGCCCGTTCTGGACTATCAGGTTTCCGGGAATCTGACCATGGTAATAGTCGGCCCGGAATCCTGCAGCGAAGAAGTTGCAAACAGAAGCAGGCAATACCCGAGGAAGAACCGCCCGGAATGGGTAGGTCGTACCCCGGAAGAAAACAGCGGCATGATGTATGCCGTTGGGGTTTCTCAGGGTTACTACTACAGTGAAAGCTCCTGGAACGAGGCAGAACTCAATGCCCGTAAAAACCTTTCAGCTGCTATATCGACCAAAGTCTGGGGGTTGCAAGTACGCCAAAACGGATGGGATCAGGAACTTATATACAGCGATCTCGAGATAACCCTTGAGCAAGCAGTGGTAAAATCCAGGTATATCGACCCATCCACCAATCTGTATTATGTGCTTGTCCGGATGCCGGCACGGTAATTGTCTTAGATATTCAAACCTGCATGATTTTCCGCAACACCGCCAAACGCCAGAAACTGCTGAGCCTCTTCTTTATTTGGCTTTTTTCAGCCGTGATCGGTACGGTAATCCTGACCACCGGTCTGATAGCGGCAGCGGACCAACTTGTACTGGACCGGAAGTTCTTACTGTTCCAGAGAGAATATGAGCGCAATGACATCGCTCTTGTAACCATTGACGCATCAAGCCTGGAACGGTTTTCAACTGATTTCCAACTGCACTGGCCCTGGCCACGTGAACTGTACGGGATACTTTTGGATTTTCTGGATGGTGCCGGCGCTCAAACCGTTACTTTCGATGTTCTTTTTGACCGGCCCGACATAGACCGGATCGACACCGATGGAGCCACTAGCGACCTGCGTTTTGCCGAGGCGATAGCGAGGAGCGGAAATGTCATCCTGGCCGCCAATTCAACAGAGGATGGAAACGATCCAATCCTGGATTCGGAAGCCGGGCCTGAAATGCATCGCTCTTTCATTCCTGTTCATCAAGTTCATCCCGCAATCGAAATGGTCACTCCAGTCAATCTCCCGATCCCATCGCTCCGGAATACCGCCAGTCAAATAGGCAATGCATACGTGCCTGTCCGGCACGATGGTGTCATACGCTTCACGTATCTGATTATGCCTTTGAAAAATGGAGGGGAAGAGAACCCGCATTACCCTTCCTTGTCCATGGCAGCATGGCTGGCCTCGTCCGCATCGCCCTTGCATGAACCGGCGACAATCCAAAACGATCAGCTTCGCATAAGGGACATGACCATTCCTCTCCAGTCAGACGGCACTTATCGCATCAACTGGTACTCACGCGGGGGTGTCAGAGACGGTACCTTTCCATACTACTCGTTTTACGATGTTTTCCTCTCCGGGTTGGCGGTGTTACAGCAAAGACCGGAGAGAGCCCCGCTTCCGGATGATCTCTTTCGCGGCCGTCATGTCGTGATCGGGGCTTCTGCAGCCGGACTCGCCGATATTAAGACCACCCCATTCAGTGCCATCGAACCGTATCCCGGTATGGAGATTCAGGCCACTGTGCTGGCAAATTTACTGGATGGGCAATTCGTCAAGGAAATCCCAAAGGCCATGGTGCTTTTTTTGCTATGGGCAATCTTGTTTCTTGGGATATTCTCTGTGGGAATTTCACGTCATGTAAACAGCATCGTGCTGGCCCTCGCCATTCCAACATTCATCATTCTGGCCGGACTTTCTGTTTTTGCCTTGTATCGTTTAGTGATACCTACCGCCTTTTTCACCGCAACGGCAATGTTGGGCATCGTCACTACCTACATTTTCCGCTATGTAACTGAGGAACGCCAGAAAAAAGCCATAAAATCAGCTTTCAGCCAGTATGTGCAGAAAGAATATGTTGACAGCATAGCAGAGGATCCCGGGAAGCTTAAACTGGGCGGACAGCAGAAAGAACTGACGGTTCTTTTTTCCGACATGTCCAATTTCACTTCCATTTCAGAATTTTTGTCACCGCAAGAGTTATCCTCATTCCTGAATGACTATTTGACGGATATGACCCGGATTGTATTTGAACATGGTGGCACACTCGACAAGTTTATTGGAGATGCTGTCATGGCGTTCTGGGGCGCGCCGGTCGACCAGCCGGATCATGCCTTGCGCGCCTGTCGTTGTGCGCTGGCCATGCAGGCGCACCTGGCCGAACGGGCAGACGAGTGGGAAAAGAGGGGTTATCCACCGGTCTCAATCCGTATCGGTATCAACACCGGACCCATGATTGTGGGGAATATGGGCTCACGGGACCGTTTCAATTACACGGTTCTGGGAGATGCCGTCAATTTGGGGGCACGCCTTGAACCCCTCAACAAGAAGTACGGGACAAAGATCATAATCTCGGAATTCACCCGTGACGCCCTTGATGCAAACACAACCCGGTCCGAGAACCCTGAGTACGAGCGTAAGCCCTCTGTCCGGGAACTCGATCGCATAACGGTCAAGGGAAAAATGCAAGCTGTCACTATCTATGAATTACTTGAAACGAACATGACAGCCACCCGCTGACACACTTGACAGCCACCCGCTGACACTCAGGGACATGATTAAAGCCGGTCATCGAATTGCATGTGACCGCTTGAATCAAAAACTTCACACACATGATAACCTGAAGGGACAGAAATCCTGTCTGCCTAATTCCGCTTTTTTTGCCTGTTTTCCCGGATTGAGATAATTCCTTCGCATCACACTAATCCACGTGAACAATTTTTCCAATTCTTACACAAATCTAATTTGACTATAAATGCGTTTTTATTAATATGGAAACATATATGCCAGTATTAAGGCATGTATGCGTAGTATGGTATATGGTGCAAGACACATCTGTAAACGTTCACAAAATATTTCAAAAATGAGAACTACAGCTACTTTAACATTACTTTTGCTTTTCTGTGGTGGTTTATTATTCACTGCTTGTTCATCATCAGACAGGGTAACCACTGCTGATGGAATGCCTGAATGGTTCACAAGTCCACCAGAAGATCCGAACTACATCTTCGTCCCTCGAACTGCGGCTTCCCGCGACCTGCAAACAGCAATTAACCGGGCCTCGACAGATGCGCGCGCTGAAATAGGCAGGGTGGTTGAAGTTCGCATCGAAGCGATGCAAAAAAGCTTCACCGAGGAAGTTGGGGTTGATGAAGATGCTGCGTTCCGCCAGATGTTTGAAGAAGTAAGCCGCACCGTTGTGGCAACCAGCCTCAGCGGAAGCCGCGTAAAGGAAACGCATCACGAACGCGATGGAAACATGTTTCGTGCCTTTGTACTGATGGAGTATCCGATCGGAGCCGCCAATCAGCAGTTTATGCAGCAAATGCGAGATCGCGAAGAGATGTATACACGATTCCGTCAGTCACAGTCCTTCCAGGAACTCGAAAGGGCCGTTGAAGATTACGAACGGCGCAGAGATAACTGAAACACAGGCCTTAACATTGCTGCGCTCCGTTCCCGATAACGGAGTGTTGGATGCATATGCCACTCAATCCTGTACACCAGTGCCAGGAGCAAGTGGCATATGTGTTGTTGAAGGCTGTACTGTTCATTGATTCACCTATCCTATTCGTGATTGCCTATGGCCGAACCAAATTGTATTGGGGAGACCCATAAGAAAAGGTATTGTTTCGTCAATAGAGCGTTCTGGACGACGATATTACTGTTTGTGATCCTGAGTTCTGTGCCAGGCGGAACTTCAATTTCAGAGATCAGGGAATCCGCCGTGGTTTCGTCAACGGTGGATGTGCGCGAAGGTCCAGGCTCATTCTATCCCAGAATGGGACGTCTGATGCAACAGGCTCCTGTGCTGATTACCGGCCGGACGGAGGGGTGGAAGCAAATCGAAAGCGGTGATGTTTCCGGTTGGATACCATCCATTGCCGTACTGGCAGATACTCGGGATACCGGACCTCAGGACCGATTTGAATCGTTGCGGGACCGGTTTGACCGGGCTTTTGAAGAGGATAAGCCGGCATCAGCCCCTTATGTCTCCGAAGCGCAGGTTGTAGCCGCTGTTAAAGGGTTCATCGAAAACCATATCGCTGCATCACTAGGCGAGCTGGGCGATATGTCCGGCTATTTTGAATACGGGTATGATCCCGACGCCTATCTGCGATTCCGGAATGCACGTATCTCAGATCGAAATTTGCGATCCCTTCGCAGGTCACACAGACTGTCCGGCATCGACCTGCAGCTGCCATCCCCGGATCTCGAACTGATCGGGTGGGCGGCCGGTAACAGAATAGCACAAATCGGGGTATACGAAGATCCCCGGTTGCGCACGTATCTGAACCATATTGCAATGTTTGTTACAGAAAGTTCGCACCGCCCCGACATACCCGTTTCGGTAGTTATTCTGGACACCGAAGATATTGTTGGATATGCCGTGCCGGGCGGACTCGTTTTTGTATCCCTGGGTACAATCCGCATGATACGTACAGAAGCTGAATTTGCTTCCTTTATCGGACATGAGATTGCCCACATTGTATTCAGGCATGGTCAACAGGAATTGGAAAAAAGAGGGACCCGGATCCGAGCCGACGGTGCCGTGCACCGCATGGAAGAATATATCCGCGAAGCCGGTCTCGAAGACGACCGCTACCTTGAAGTCACCGCCCGTCTGCAGCAAGAAGCCGATGCGTTATACGAATATTTGATTGCAGACCGACTTCACGCGTATGAAACGGAAGCAGATCTTCATGGAATGGTTTATGCATCACGGGCCGGCTATCGCGGCTACGCCCTGTACAACGTCCTCGAAAGGATTTCGCTGCTTCACCGCGAACCGGTAAGCGAATGGAAAACGGCCTGGTATGGAGATACGGTCGAAAACCGCCTGGAAGCCCTGAAACTGGAACTTGACAAGGATCCATTACGGCGCGGCAGCCACTTTACCCGTGAGTGGGATGTACACACACGGCACTTGCGAAACTGAATGTTATCAATAGACGTGACGGAAGATGATTGATATGCACCCACGCTATCGCAATTACCCGCGGGTTGAAAAATTTGCTTTTTCAACCACATTTTGCCGGCCAGTCAAGAATCTGTATTCCAGATCCACCTACCGAATTTTCAAAGACAGAAGGTCTCTGTTTTCAGTCTCTCTGGTGCTCATGATCCTGGTTGCGGCGTTGCTTCCGCCTGTCTCAGCGGGGCAGGATTTCGAGGAGTGGTTACGGCGGGAGCAGCAACAGTTCGAAGACTTCCGGGCCAAACAAAACCGGGAATTTACTGAAATGCTTCAGCAAGAGTGGGAAGCTATCCACAGCAGCGAACCCGAATCCCTGCTGGAGGAAAACAAACCTGTTGCAGCTCCGGTGGCAGACACGATTCCTGAGGCACCCGGGGAACCAACACCCGAACCCGATTTGGATCCGCAGCCGGACCCACGGCCGGATCCAAAACCCGAACCTGATCCAGAGCCGGAACCGCCCGAAAAAGAACTTCCTCCCGTTCCGGATCCACCGGCACAAGAGCTCCCCCACCCACCCTTGCCGGAGCCACCCGCACAAGAACCGGCGCCTCATCCCGAACCGGTACCCGAAGAGGATTTCTTGGCACCGCCGGCACCCGAACCCGGACTGTCCGCCGTGACCATAGATTTTTTTGGACACACGTTGGACGTGCCCTTTGATCCGGCACTGAATCAAATTACCGTTGGGAATCCATATGATGCCAAGACCATTGCTTCTTTTTGGGAGCAGCTCAGCGATACGGAAATCGATGCCCTGGTTGATTATTACCAGCACATGCAGGAACGCATGCGTTTGAACGATTGGGGAATGGCACGTTTGATCTTCTCATCCGGTCTTGCCGTCTTTTCCGGCAACCGCGACCTGGCACGGCTCTACACCTGGTTCATGCTGATTCAAAGCGGGCACAAGGCACGAATCGGATTCAATGACAATGGTGTAATCCTGATGCTGGCCACCCAAACCCACATTTTCGGGACGCCTTTTTTCCGATTTAACGGACAGCCGTTTTTCATGGCTCATTTTGACAAAATACCACCGGAGCCGCAGCGTGTGTATACGTACGGCTCTGACTTTCCGGGTGATCTGGTCCCGCTGTCCCTCAACATGCCGGCAACTCCTGCCTTCCCACCCTCCTACATCGACCGCAACCTCCAATTTACCTTTCATGGCGAAGAAATCCGCATACAGGTACAGGTGGACCGCAACCTGATCTCTTACTACGAATTCTTCCCACAAACCGAGCTGGAAGTCTATTTCAACGCACCGGTTACCGAATCCACGGCAACCGGGCTGCTGCGATCACTTGAGAAACATATTGAGGGCAAATCGGAAAAAGAGGCTATCCATCTGCTGCTTCGGTTCGTCCAGACTGCATTTGCGTATAAAATCGATCCGGACCATTTTGGCCGTGAAAAGCCGCTTTTTCCTGAAGAAACCCTGTACTATGACTACTCAGACTGTGAAGACCGGGCCATTCTGTTCAGCTTTCTTGCAAGAAAACTGACCGGGTTGGATGTGGTTGGCCTGCGTTATCCGGGCCATATCGCAACTGCCATCCGGTTTAATGAACCGGTCTCAGGGGATAGTGTGGATATAAACGGCGTGGCCTATCACGTATGTGACCCGACCTACATCAATGCCGCGCCGGGCATGGCCATGGAACGATTTAAACATGTTGTGCCGAAGATCATAACCCTGGATGATTTTTAAAAAATAACAATCGCGTTCATTACCATTATTCCGCCCCGCCATGTGTCCAACAGAAAAAAACAACCGGAACCCGATCTGGGGAAATGTATTTCAATCACTCATGAAAAAGAAGGATCAGACCAGGATCGACCTGATATCAAAAATCCCGATTTTCCAGGAACTCAGCCAGCGTGAGCTTCGAACCGTATCCGAAATACTATTTGACCGGACCTACGAGGCCGGGGAGGACATCTTTCTGACTGACCAGCCGGGTGCCGCCATGTTTATCATCACCAGCGGCCGTGTCCGGATTCTCGTCGAAAGCAGCGATGACACCGAAGAAACCATACTGGCCGAACTGGAGGAAGGGGATTTTTTCGGTGAGATTGCGCTTCTTGACAACTCACCACGTTCAGCCACGGCCCGAGCTGTCACCAAAACCGAGCTTCTGGCTATTTTCAGGGCGGATCTGGACAAACTGACAATGAACGAGCCCTATATTGCGGCTCGCATCATGAAACAACTGGCCATTGTGATCGGCATGCGGCTCAAGGAAACAAACCGGCAGTTCGCCAGTATTGCCAGACAGACCACATCCTAACAACAAAAAAAGACTGATACCACGGCACGATTCGTAAAAGCATGCATCCAAAAAACGACCCATCCATAAGGACCATCCGTTCGCGGGTATTTTACAGCATGGCAATAGCCCTGGCTGCCGGTGCCGTCGTCTACCTGGTCTTTTCGCTCAGTACGCTCATCCTGCCGGTATTGCTGGGGATTGTCTTTGCCTACATATGCCAGCCCCTGCTTAGCCTGATGTACCGCAACGGCATTTCTCGCGGCATGTCCACCCTTATTCTGTTTGGCAGCTTTCTGGTTATTCTCTTCCTTTTGGCACGCTACGTGCTTGGCCTTATCCCCGGGGAATTCGAACAGCTCGAACTCAGGGCATCCATAATGCAAAATGTCAACGATCGGTACCAGACGTATATGGGGCTCGATGAGAACTTGCAAAATGGAAACATGATTCACGATTTTGTCGGACCTGAATTCGACCCGCTGATGGACACGTTCAACGAGTGGCTTTACCTGTCGGAATCGAATCAGACAAATCTGCGGGAATGGGCACGGTTGCAGGATGAGGAAACCGCCGGCAGGATCGAAGCCCTGATCAACCGGTTGACCACCATGCGCCTGTACACCAACCCGGACATCCCCCTGGCCGAAAGCCTCTCGATTTCAGATGATACGCACGATGAAAGCATAAGCGATGATCAGGAATCGGTACTGCTTGGTGTGCTGAACATTCTGTCACTGTGGCTCGTGATGCCGGTAATGTTTCTGTTCTTCCTTGTGGATAACGGACAGATGCGCAGGGGATTGATAACGATTGTGCCAAACAACTACTTTGAAATGGTGCTGACGGTGATGGAAAATGTGGATCGCGCCATAGGCAATTATCTGCGCGGGACTCTGATCGAAATCGTTCTGATGACCCTTACCATTTGGATACTGCTGGTAATGATTGGATTTGATTTGGGCTTCGGCCTTGTTCTTGCACTGATCTCGGGAATAGCAAATGCGATCCCGATTTTTGGCATGTTTATTGGAATTGGAATCTGTGTCATCTATGCACTGATCCTGGATGATGTAAGTGCCCTGATACCGTTGGTGACGGTGGAAAACCTCATTCTATGGGTCATTGGGGTGCACCTGCTTGCTCAAGCGATAGACAATGCCGTTTTCAAGCCCTTTGTGCTGGGAAAGGCCGTTTCGCTGCACCCGATTGTCGTTTTCCTTGGAGCCATTATAGGTTCCATTCTTTTTGGATTTGTCGGACTTCTCTTCGCCATTCCAGCCATTGTCATCCTCAAAGAGATCGTTGGCACCTTCCATCGTCAGCTGAAAGCCTACTTCCTCATCTACTGACTATTCCACTATTTGGAGCCGGGTGTCTGCAGCCATACTTTCCGATGATGGCGTGACCGGTCACGATATATTGCCTCCTGCGGTCGCTTTCAATCCACCAACCCTGCAGCGGAGCCACCCATGCGCGGATCAGCTGCGCCAATCCATGTGAACGCGCGTTCACTTTCCGGTGTCACATCCGGCATTTCCAAACTTTCCAATCTTTCCAATCTATCCGACCTGTCCGATCTATCCGACCTTTCAATACCGTGAAGACCGCTCTCGAGCGGACGGACACGCACCCGGTGTCCCATATCCCTGAGCGCCTCAGCCCTGTCCTCCCAGGCTGAGCCCTCTTCCAGCTCAAGGTACCTTCCCCGGTGCAGAAAGTTTGGCATGGCGATGGCCTCATCCAGCGAAAGCTCCCAGTCCAGGACCCCGATCAACGTCTTCGCCACGTACCCGATGATGCGGCTGCCTCCACGCGATCCAAGAATCAGCCGCAACTCCCCGTCCGCGTCAAACACCATCACCGGGGCCATTGAACTGCGCGGACGCTTGCCAGGCTCCACGACATTCGGCGAGCGGTACCCGTTGCTTTCCGCAACAAAAGTGAAGTCCGTTAGCTGGTTATTCAACAGAAACCCTCCGGTCATGATACGGCTGCCGAACGGAGCTTCGATGGAACTGGTCATGGCCACGGCGTTCCCTTGCCGGTCGATGATTGAAAAGTGGCTGGTTCCGGTGGTTTCCTTTTGGGTGGATGGCGTTCCTGCCCGGGCAACATCACGTCTGGTCCCGGGCAATCGCCGGTTCAGGGCCGACCCGGCCGGCAAGCCCGGAGCCACATCGTCCAGGGCCTGAAGGGTATCCACCCACTTGGCACGCAACGAGAGGTAGGTGGAATCCAGCAGCTCTTCCTGCGGCACCTCCACGAATCCGGGGTCGCCGATCCATGCTTCTCGGTCGGCAAAGGCCAGGCGGCTGGCTTCGGCTATCAGGTGGATGGCGGATGGATCCCCTGGACGGAACCCCTGCATGTCGAAATGTTCGAGAATACCCAGAATTTGCAGCAGGGTGATGCCTCCGGATGATGGCGCAGGGATTCCGCAGACGGTCCAGCCGCGGTAGGGGCGGCACAACGGTTCCCGCTCAACCGGACGATAGGCGTCGAAATCCTCTTCGGTCAGATCACTTCGTCCCGGCCATCGGCCCCGTGCCGCCCGGACCATCTCCCGCGTTAGCTCCCCCCTGTAAAACGTGTCCGGCCCTTCACGGGCTATCGCGGCCAGTGTCTCTGCGAGTTCCGGGTTTTGCAGTTGGGGTTCGTCATCGCGTGCCGGGTGGACCAAATTTTGCCGGATATCGCGGAACAGCCAGAGCGACGGGTCGGTGGCGATCTGCCGCTGCAGCCGGTCGGGCATAGGGAACCCTTCATCCGCCAGCCTGATGGCCGGTTCGAACAGTTCCTCCCACGGCCGCGAACCGTGTTCCCCGTGTGCCTTGTGCAGCATGGCAAGCAAACCGGGCACGCCCACGGAAAGGCCGGTCGGTATGGCCGCCCAGACCGGCAGCGGCCAGTTTCCGACCAGGAAGCGGTCCGGGGAAGCCGAGGCCGGTGCTGTTTCCCGGCCGTCGAATACCGACATACGTCCGGTGGCCCCGTCCCGGTAAAGCAGAAATGCCCCTCCGCCGATACCGCTCTCAGGCGGTTCCACCACGTTGAGGGTCATCTGAACCGCAATGGCGGCATCCATCGCGTTGCCGCCTGCGCGCAATACGGTCAACCCGGCTTCCACGGCCAGCGGGTCGGCCGCCACCACAATCTCCCGGAATACGGCGGAATCTGGACGCTCCTCCGGGGGCCACACCGGATCGGCGTCGTAGGCAGGACCGCATCCACCCGGAACCCATAAAAGAAGTACCAGGACGACCGTTGACAGAGGGGAAAGATGGTTCATCAGAACGTATAATATGATTACAATTATCGGATCGGGAAATTGCCGGATCAGTAAATTGTCTGAACAAGTATGATTCCGATCGTTTTGGGGCCTTTTGGTGTTCGATTGAGACAGGGTCCCAAAGCTCGGAGATTATCAATATATTTTAAATCCTATGGATAAGACATACCTGCAGAAACTTTTTGAGGAGCATCGCAAGGCGGAGAGCTGCCCCTCCCCGGTTCTGGTCGTTGCTTTTTTCAACCGGCTTCTGGGATTCCTTTTTCCCGAATTCAGCAATACACGCTTCCATTCGGTCAGTGAATTGGAGCAGCTCAGCTTCGAACTGAAAGAGGAGTTCTGCCAGGTCCTGCGTAAATGCTCGGAGTGTCCAGATGCCGATGTGGAACAAGTGACCATGGATTTCTGGGATGCCCTTCCGGAAATCAAGGAAACGCTGGAATTGGACGTGCAGGCCATATTCGAAGGCGATCCTGCGGCCAAAAGCCGGGCCGAGGTCGTGCGGACCTACCCCGGATTTTATGCGATCACATCCTACCGGATCGCTCATTTCCTCTATGGTAAAGGGTATAAACTGCTGGCCCGCATGATCACCGAGAATGCCCACAGTCACACCGGCATCGACATCCACCCTGGGGCGAGCATCGGCAAGCATTTTTGTATTGATCATGGTACCGGAATGGTCATTGGCGAGACGACGGAAATACACGACCATGTGAAAATCTACCAGGGTGTCACGCTCGGGGCTTTGAGCGTCCGCAAGGAGGATGCGGCTGTAAAGCGCCACCCCACCATTGAAGAATATGTGGTGATCTATGCCGGGGCGACCATTTTGGGCGGCGAGACGGTCATCGGCCGGCACAGTATTATCGGTGGAAGCGTATGGCTCACTTCGAGTGTGCCGCCATGGTCCCGGATCACCTATATTGCGCATCAGGAAAGCCGCAAGGTTCGAAAGGAATCGCATCACAACATGGAACAGAATTGACATTATGATCCTTGAACAGCTCATTGGCAACACCCCCATTGTTCGATTGCAGCACATACCTGAATCCCCGGATGTACAGATCTATTGTAAACTGGAGGGACGGAATCCCGGCGGCAGCGTCAAGGACCGGGCCGCTTTTGGCATGTTGAACGGCGCGTTGGAACGCGGCGATATCAAGCCGGGTGACAAAATCGTGGAGGCCACAAGCGGGAACACCGGCATTGCACTTGCCATGATCGCCCGGTTGAAGAATCTGCACATGACGCTGGTCATGCCGGAGAACTCAACCCGGGAGCGGATCCAGACCATGCGCGCCTACGGGGCGGAAGTGATCCTCACCGAGGCGGAGGGCACCATAGAGTACTCCCGCACGGTCGCAGACGAGATGGCCGCCACCGGCGAATACTACCAGCTCAACCAGTTTGCCAATCCGGACAATTACCGGATGCACTACCGCACAACCGGACCGGAAATCTGGAGGGACACGGAAGGAAAAGTCACCCATTTCGTCTCCTCAATGGGCACCACCGGCACCATTATGGGCGTATCGCGCTACCTCAAGGAACAGAATCCTGCGGTTCAGATTGTCGGTGTGCAACCCACGGAAGGATCACAGATCCCCGGCATCCGGCGCTGGTCGCCCGAATTCCTGCCGAAAATATTTGAACCGGAACGCGTCGACCAGACCATCGATGTCAGCGAAGAGGAGGCCACCGAAATGACCCGGCGCATGGCCCGCGAGGAGGCGGTTTTTGCCGGCATGAGCAGCGGTGGCAGCCTTGCTGCGGCCGTCAGACTGGCCCGCGAGCTGGAAAACGGGCTGATCGTCTGCATTACCTGCGATATAGGTGACCGCTATCTCAGTTCTCCGCTTTTTGAGGATATCGGGTGAAAATCTTCCGTTTTTCTATTATTATATAGTGTAATTATCGTCAGAATAAGCGACATCCTCCGCTCACATTTTATTTCAGGGACCCCCTCACCAGTGATATTGTTATGAACAGTACAATACCGACTTCATTACGCTCTTTTTCCGCTTTTTTCTTCGCCCTGGCAATAATGCTATCCTGCCAGGCGCAGGCATCCCACGCCGCCGACACCACACGCACACAAGTGGCCGATGGTTTCTTCCTTATCCAGATCGAGGAGCAGACCATTTTCAACCGCATCCGCATATCGGCACTTGAGATCAACATTGCCCGTCCCAATGTCAGTATCCGTAATACACTGTCCAACAACACGTTGGGAACATCGTTCACCACCACGCAGAACATGGCCCGTAATTACCATAGCGAGGACTACCAGGTCATCGGCGCCATCAACGGGGACTATTTCGGGATAGCGGACGCATCCAACCCGTATACGTATGTCAGGAATCTGATGGTCAAGGACAGTGAGTATGTCATCGGCAAGTCCTACTCCCGCAGCCAGTTCGGCATGACCACCGACGGTGTCCCTTTTGTCAACATGCTCAGTTTTGCGGGACAGGCGGTACTGCCCAACGATATGCGCATCCCCATCACGGCCGTCAACCAGCAGCGCACCAGCGGACGGGCCGTACTGTACAACCATTACTTCGGCAACAATACCCGCACCGATGACAGCGGGGTGGAACTGAGGCTGGAGCTGCTGGACGAAATGCAGGTTGGCAAGCCGTCGCAGTTTGCCGTCCGTGAGATTGAAGTCGGCGAGGGTTCCATGAGCATACCCGGCCGTGACTTCTACGTTCTTTCAGCCCATGGTCCGATCGCATCCACCCTAGCCGACACGGTGGCTATCGGTGACATACTGAATATTACCACAGCGTTCTCCGAACACGTCACCGGTTCTGTGATAGCCGGCGACCAGCAGATGGAACTTACCGGTCGAAATATTGGACGGTCTGAAGATTTCCTGGTCCTTTATGACCACTGGAGGGGCAACACAACGGGCACCAACGAATTCGGAAACGAGATCCTGCTCCAGCCCATTGGTGAGTTCACCTATAACGGTGTCTCGGAACTGGAGGTCATCAAGCAGGAGCACAACATCGGCGATATGGAGATCCCGATCGGGCACGTGGTGGTCTCGGGGCATGGGGACGCCCGGGCTTTTCTGCGGGATAATGTATCGGTGGGCGACACGGTGACCCTGGACCTGCAAAGCGAATCCATTGACGGATACGTGGCGCAGCTCATGGGCGGTGGTCCGCGCCTGATCACCGACGGCCGGATCCCGTCTACATTCGAAGGAGTCGAAGGATTTCAGTTTCAACACAACATGTACCGTCATCCGCGTTCCGCGGTCGGCATGAACAAGGACAAAAGCCGGGTTTGGTTTGTGGTTGTCGACGGACGACAGACGGCAAGTCAGGGTGCGAGCATGATGGAAATGGCCGAAATCATGAGGGACTTGGGGGCCTGGAATGCGGTCAATCTGGACGGCGGCGGCTCCAGCACGTTGATCGTGAATGACGAATGGGTGCATCGACCGACCGACTCCGACTGGCAGCGGGCCGTAGCCAATGCCATGATCGCCGTCTCCGAACCCTATGACGGCGAAGTGTTCGGGCACATCCGCATCCAACCGGGAGAGATGAAAGTGGAGCCCGGTGAAAATTTCAATTTCTTCGTGCAGGGCTTTGACCTGTGGGACGATCCGCTGGAAATTCCGCAGGGGGATATTTCCTGGGAAGTCGGCGGCGGACTTGATGCCAGTTATGGCCGCGGCGGGTTTCTGGCGCACAGTATCAGCGAGGGATATGTGATTGCCCATTATGAAGATGCCACTGACACGGCCCGGGTGGCCATCGCGGAAGTTACTTCGGTGGATGAGGCCGATGAGTTGCCGAAACGGTACCTGCTGGCACAAAACTACCCGAATCCGTTCAATCCGGATACCCGCATCCGTTTTGAGCTGCCGGAGCAGGCACATGTGCGGCTGACCGTCTATGACATCCTGGGCCGGCCGGTCCGTACGCTGGTCAGCGAGGAGCGCCAGCCGGGAGTCCACAGCGTTATCTTCGATGCATCCGGCCTGTCATCGGGAACCTACATCTATGAAATCACGGCCGGGTCGTTCGTGGACCGGAAAAAGATGATGCTGTTGAAATAAAAAAATGCTTATCTTTTCGGGTTCGTAACAGCACAGTATTGTAGTGATTTCCCTATGTCCAACAGGCGAAAAATCCGGGAGACCGTCATGCAGGCGATGTATGCCCTCAGCGTCGGCGAGCTTTCCCTGGAACATGTTCTTGATACCATAGTAAAACCAGAATTCCGTGAGGATGCTTTCGGACGTGATTTTGCCGAACGCCTGTTTCTGCGCACATCGGACAACCGCGAACGAACAGAGCAGATCATCAGGGATCACATTGCCAATTGGGAAATCGAACGCCTTGCCATGGTGGACCGGATTATCCTCCAGATGGCCATTACGGAAATACTCACCTTTGAGGACATACCCACCAAGGTGACCATCAATGAAGCCATCGAAATCGCCAAGAAATACTCCACGGCACGATCCGGCCCCTTCGTTAACGGAATTCTGGATGCGGTTGTGCTTACACTCCAGAACCAGGGCGAACTGAGGAAGGAAGGCCGGGGACTTGTGGACCTGCCCGCCCGCAAAAAGAAACCCAAATCCAGTGGTGGTGACCAGGAAAGCGCCCATTTTGAAGATATTGAGAAGGATGATGCGTCAGGTACACCATCGCTTGAGGACAAGACGACCGGCCCGGGACCTGATCCCGAAAAAAAGACATCCAAAAAACCCCGGATCAAGCGGCCCCCGAACAAGAAGAAACCTTAGATAGTGTCGATTGGATACGAGCAACAGAGAAAAAACAACGGACAACAAGAAATACATCGCCATTGGCGATATACACGGCTGTGCCGAATCACTGAAGGCGTTGCTCGGAAAAATTCGCTCGTACCGTGATCGAACACATGTTTTTATTGGTGACTACATCGATCGCGGACCGGACTCCCGTGGGGTTGTGGATGCGGTCATGGAGTATGCACGGAGCCATACCTGTATATTCCTGCGCGGCAATCATGAAAGCATGCTGTTGGATGCGATCCAGTCGGGTGAGCGCACATTCTGGATCATCAACGGCGGACACGAGACACTGGAATCCTATCAGGTCACCGATCCGGATCAGATCCCTGATGACCACAGGCAATTTCTTGCTGATGGCCGGTTGTGGTTCGAAACGCCCGACTACCTTTTCATCCATGCCGGACTTGATCCGGAACTCAGTGTCAGGGAGCAGCTCGCCTCGCGTGATCTCGAGCACACGGCACTTTGGGAACGCAGCCACGTCCACAGGCAAGTGATCTGGGAAAAACCGGTTATTTTCGGACACACCCCTGTCAGAGAACCCATGATAGAAGACCGGAAAATGGCCATTGATACCGGATGCGTCTTCCCCAGACAGGGCTACGGAAAACTGAGCGCCTTGCTTCTGCCGGAAAAAACCATAGTCAGCCAGGAGTGTTTGGATTTCTAATGGTTGGTTTTTTGGGTTGGATTTTTTTCTGTCGGAACGGTAATACTCATTCCCGGATTGAAATCTGTCTGCAGATTGTTTTTGAACGTATAAGTTTACACGAAAAATTATGAGCCTACAATGCGGAATTGTGGGATTGCCCAACGTGGGCAAATCCAGCCTCTTCAACGCCCTCAGCAATGCCGGCGCGGAAGCGGCAAATTTTCCTTTTTGCACCATTGATCCCAACGTGGGCATTGTACCGGTGCCTGACGCCCGGCTGGACCGTCTCGCCGAGCTGGTGAAGCCACCGAAAGTAACCCCTACCAGCATTGAGTTCGTAGACATAGCCGGGCTGGTCAAGGGTGCATCGGAAGGAAAAGGCAAGGGAAACGCCTTCCTCTCCCATATTCGGCTGGTGGACCTGATCATCCATGTGGTACGCTGTTTCGAGGATGACGACGTAGTCCATGTGGAAGGAAACATCGACCCCATTCGCGATATAGGCACCATCGATACCGAATTGCTGTTCAAGGACCTCGAAACCCTGGAGCGGAGGGAAGAACGTGTTAAAAAAATGGCTAAGTCCGGCGATAAAGCCCTGATAAACCAACTGCATATGTTGTCCGGCCTGCGCAACCACATTGAACAGGGCAAGTCCGTCCGCTCTTACAAGGACTGGGATCCGTCACATCCCGCCTTCAGCGAACTGTTCATGTTGACAGCAAAAAAAGTGCTCTATCTGTGCAATGTGGATGAGTCGGATCTGCCGGATGGCGAAGGCAATCCACACGTCATGGCCGTTGAAAACCATGCCCGGGAAGAGGGGGCCGAGTCCATCGTGGCCTGTGCCAAAATCGAAGCTGAGATCGCAGAGCTCGCTGATGAGGAAAAACGGGAATTCCTGGATTCCGTGGGTCTTCGCGAGTCCGGACTCAACCGGCTCATATCTGCGGCCTACCGGGAGCTCGGGCTCATCACCTTTTTTACCGTAGGTCCCAAAGAAGTGCGCGCATGGACGGTCCGCCAGGGAACCAGGGCACCGCAGGCGGCAGGCACCATCCACACCGACTTTGAAAGAGGTTTCATCAGGGCGGAAACCATATCCTTCCAGGATTTTGACCGGCTCGGATCGGAGGCAGCGGCCAGGGAAGCCGGTAAAATGCGGTCCGAAGGACGCGGTTATACGGTCAAGGATGGCGATATCATTCTGTTCCGTTTTAATGTTTGATGAGCAGGCAAGCGGCTATTTGATAAAGTCATCATACAGGAAAGTCCTCGTGCAGGCACTCAATTCGCCAACATGCTGCAACTGAATTCGCTAACACGATACAACTGAATTCGCTAACATGCTGTAACTGAGTTTGCTAACATGCTGTAACTGAGTTTGCTAACATACTGCATACGCATATGCGCACAATTCCGTTACTTCCCGGATATTCGTTGCATCAAACCGTATATTATTACGATTTTCCATTTTTCACAGGATACCGATAGACACCAACCGATTACATGTCAGACCAGAACAACGACCAGAAAATCACATTCACCTTTCCCGATGGAAGCCGTAAGACGTTCGATCGCGGAGTTACCGGACACGAAATTGCTAAGTCCATATCCGGACGCCTGGCCCGTGAAGCCCTCAGCATCACGGTTGACAACACGGTCCTTGATCTGCATCGGCCGCTGACATCCGGTGGCAATATCACCATAAACACCTGGGACGATGATGACGGGAGGATGGCGTTCTGGCACTCTTCGGCACACGTGATGGCGGAAGCCGTGGAAGCGCTCTATCCTGGTGTCAAACTGGGTATCGGCCCTCCTATCGAGCAGGGATTCTACTACGACATTGATTTCGGTGACCGTACAATCAGCTCGGACGACCTCCCCGCCATTGAAGAGAAAATGCAGGAGCTGGCGCGGCAGAAAAACCGGTTCGAGCGATTTGAGATCCCCAAGGAAGAGGCCATAACTCACTACAAGGAGAAGGATGATCCCTACAAGCTGGACCTGCTGGATGGACTGGAGGATGGCACCATCAGCTTCTACAAACAGGGCAATTTCACCGATCTTTGCCGGGGTCCGCACATACCGGATACCGGGGTTATCAAGGCCATAAAACTGCTGAACACCGCCGGCGCCTACTGGCGCGGGGATGTGAAAAGCAAGCAGCTGACCAGGATTTACGGGATCAGCTTCCCGAAAAAAAGCATGCTGGACGCTTTCCTTCATCAGATGGAGGAAGCCAAAAAACGGGATCACAAAAAACTTGGGCCGCAGCTTGGCATCTACATGATCGATCGCATGGTGGGAAGCGGCCTGCCAATGTGGCTGCCAAAAGGTACCATCCTCCGGCGCACCCTCGAAGCATTCCTGCGTGATGAGCAGCTGCGCCGAGGTTATCAGGAAGTGATCACTCCACACATCGGGAATCTCGAACTGTACCGCACCTCCGGTCACTATCCCTATTACAAGGATTCGCAATTTGCACCCATGCAGGTGGATGATGAGGGCTACCTGCTCAAACCCATGAACTGCCCGCACCACCATCGCATCTATGACAATGAAATGCGAAGCTACCGCGACCTGCCTGTGCGTCTCGCGGAATTCGGAACCGTTTACCGCTACGAACAGTCCGGCGAACTCAACGGACTCTCACGGGTGCGCGGTTTCACTCAGGATGATGCGCACATTTACTGCACCAACGACCAGCTGAAGGACGAGATCATAAACTGCATCGATCTCACGCAATTTGTATTCTCTACGTTCGATATGCCCGTTGATATCCGTCTCTCCTTCCGGGACGATGACGATCAGAAATTCGGCGGTGAGCGGAATCTGTGGGACCGCGCCCAAAGGGAGATCAAGGAGGCGGCAGATGAAATGGGACTGCAATACCGTATTGCGGAAGGAGAAGCCAGCTTCTATGGCCCTAAGATCGATTTCATTATCCATGATGCTCTTGGCAGGAAATGGCAGCTCGGTACTGTGCAGGTGGATTATGTCATGCCCGAACGGTTCGATCTTACCTATGTGGGCTCTGACAATCAGAAACATCGTCCCGTAATCATCCACCGGGCGCCTTTTGGCTCCATGGAGCGGTTTACCAGTATCCTGATCGAGCATTTTGCAGGAAACTTCCCGCTATGGCTGAGTCCGCAGCAGGCGGTCATCATACCGGTTTCCGATCAGTTCAACGACTTTTCAGAGACGTACCGCCAACAGCTCGCAGATGCGGGAATCCGGGTATCCGTCGACAAACGGGGCGAACAGATCGGTGCAAAAATACGTAATGCGGAAACATCCAAGATACCCTACATGCTGATTGTGGGTGAAAAAGAGATGGAAAACGGCACTGTTTCCGTACGAAAGCACAAAAAAGGTGATCTTGGAAGCTTTAATTTTTCAGAATTTCTTTCGATAATTAAGAGGGAAGTGAGTGAAAAGGTACTGCCGGACACGGAGTGACCGATTCAGAAGCATTCCCTTATCATGAAGCGGGGAAATACCCGTTCTTGTTGTTAACACTCACGTGACAACATCCACAGTAACCAAACAGGAGAAACAACCATCGGAAAACGATTCAAAAGTCATCCCGTTCGCAAGTCAACACCAAAAGAGCGAGTGAATGAGGATATCCGGGCTGATGTGGTCCGCGTTATCAAACCCGATAACGAACACGCCATACTGCCTGTCAAAGAGGCCATCGAAATGGCATTCAATCTGAACAAGGATCTTGTGGAGGTCGCGCCCAACGCCGATCCCCCTGTGTGCAAGATCATGGATCACGGAAAATACCTCTTCGAAAAAAAGAAGAAGGAAAAGGAAGCGAAAAAGAAACAACATGTCGTTGTCCTCAAGGAGCTGCGCTTCCGACCACAAACCGATGATCACGACTATGAATTCAAGAAGCGCCACGCCGAGGGCTTCCTGAAAGATGGCAACAAGGTGAAAGCTACCGTTCAGTTCAAGGGACGGGACATCATCTACAGCGACCAGGGCAAGAAGCTGCTGGATCGCCTTGCCAAGGATCTGGAAGATTTCGGAAAGGTGGAAACACCGGCGAAACTGGAAGGCAAAAGAATGTCCATGGTGGTGGCTCCTGCCAAAGGACCCGGTTCCTGAAGCAACCGCTCAGACACACCTGACATTACCGGTCGGCATTTTCAGGCAAAGTACCAGACCGCCATATAATAGTTGCTGGTGAGCTGCATTTTTTATACCTTTGGTACTTGCAAATTTTTAACCAATTTTCGGGTTAATTATGCCTAAAATGAAAACCGTAAGCGGCGCCAAAAAACGCTTCAAGACTACCGGGACCGGTAAACTGAAGCGGAAGAAGGCGTACGCCAGTCACATACTCACCAAAAAATCACCCAAGAGGAAGCGCAATCTGCGTACGCCAACCCTGGTTGCCAAGGCCGATGTGCCGCGTATGCGCAGTCTGCTTCCCAATTCCTGATTTTTTTGAACCATTAATTTACTGAACAAATGCCACGATCGACCAATAATGTGGCTTCCCGTCGCCGTCGCAAAAGAGTCCTTGAACAGGCGAAAGGCTACTGGGGTGCAAGAAGCAAGGTCTACACTGTCGCGAAGAACGCAGTGGACAAAGCCCTTCAGTACCAGTACCGCGACAGGAGAGTCCGCAAAAGAGAATTCAGAAAACTCTGGATCGCCAGAATCAACGCTGCCGCCCGTCTGAACGGCACTACCTATTCCAAACTCATGGGTGCCATGAAATCCCATGACATGGAGATCAACAGGAAAGTACTCGCAGACCTCGCAGTCCACGATCCACAGGCCTTCACCGCAGTTGTGGAAGCCGCTCAGAAGAAATCCTGAAGCCGAATCTGATAAGAAGCCGGCAGTATCTTCCACGATGCTGCCGGTTTTTTTATGTTTGGAACCGTTTCTTTAGAGTGGAACTGTTTCTTTAGAGCCGTTCAACCCGTTACCCGTACCGATCTGTCCTGTCATGGCTAATATTTCCGATATCGAAAAAGTAAAAAACGAGATCTCTTCGTATAACCTGGACACCGAGGAGGCCATTGAAGCATTCCGGCTGACCTATCTTTCCCGAAAAGGCATCATCACCGAACTCCTGGCCGGTATCGGCAAAGCCGAACCTCAGGACCGGGCCCGGCTCGGGAAGGAACTGAACGCACTAAAGCAGCTTGCAAAAACCCGCTTTGACGAAGCTAAAGCGGCCTTGTCCGCCGGCAAAACGGCCGACATCACTGCCACCGATGATCCCACCCTCCCGCCGCCGCCATTTCCTACCGGATCCACCCACCCCCTCTCCCAAACCCTGGAAGAGATCAAGGATATATTCTACCGTCTTGGCTTTACCATTGCGGACGGCCCCGAGCTGGAGGACGATTTCCACAACTTTACCGCACTCAATTTTCCCCCGGAACACCCTGCCCGCGACATGCAGGACACTTTTTTCATCCGCAAGGACGAACAGGATCCATCCCGTGACCTGGTGCTGCGCACGCACACCTCCCCTGTCCAGATCCACCTGATGAAAGAGCAGAAGCCCCCGGTGCGTGCGATCATGCCCGGACGCGTCTACCGGAACGAGTCCATTACCGCCAAATCCTACTGCCTGTTCCATCAGGTGGAAGGTCTATATGTCGACAAGAACGTCAGTCTGGCCGATCTGAAACACACCCTCATCACTTTCGCCGGCCATCTGTTCGGAAAGAATCTGAAGTATCGCATCCGTCCCTCATTTTTCCCTTTCACCGAACCCAGTCTGGAGATGGATATCTGGTGGGAAACCGGTAACCGGCCCGGTCAGTGGATGGAGATACTGGGTGCGGGCATGGTCCACCCTAACGTCCTTAAAGCCGTTGACATTGACCCGGAGGTGTGGACCGGTTTTGCTTTTGGAATGGGCGTCGAACGCATCACCATGTCACGATATGAAATCGACGACATCCGCCTGCTTTATGACAATGACGTACGATTCCTTAACCAGTTTCCCTGAAATCCATTAATTCAACCAACAAGCTGCGGTAAAATGCCGGTGAAGGTGCTTGCGGCAAACCGTCAACGAGGATTAATCTTTTTCACTCTGATGAAATGTCCATGGCGGCAATCCGACACACAGGAGCATGATTATAATCGTCATGGACATTCTATGTGACCAAATGAATCCAAAGTTTTTAAACAGATGAAACGAACATGGCAGTCCTCGCTTGACACACAGGGAGATGATCAAATCCTGCCATGTGAGTTCATTCTGTCCTTATGAATCTAAATTGATTTAAACAGATGAAAGTTTCTTACAACTGGTTATCACGATATCTATCGAACATGCCCTCGCCGCACGATGCGGCCGAAAAACTCACGCTGACCGGACTGGAAGTCGAAGAAATTGAGGAGACCGGAGCACAGTTCGATGGTATTGTCGTTGGAAAGGTACTGGACGTGCAGCAGCATCCCGACGCTGACCGGCTTGTGGTTTGCACGGTGGATATCGGGCAGGACGAGCCATCCCAAATCGTCTGCGGCGCGCCCAATGTGGCGGCCGGACAGAAAGTACCAGTGGCAACGGTCGGCTCCGTACTTCCCGCACCGCTGCCGGACGGTTCCCCCTTCAAAATCCGCAAGGCCAAAATCCGCGGACAGAAATCCGCCGGCATGATTTGCGCCGAGGATGAACTTGGCTTGAGTGATGACCACAGCGGCATCATGGTTCTGGACGACCGATACGCTCCCGGGACACCTTTCGCAGAAGTGGCAGGATCGTCACGGGATTACGTTTTTGAAGTCGGGCTTACCCCAAACAGGCCGGATGCCACCTGCCATCTCGGGGTGGCGCGGGACCTGGCCGCCGTAACCGGAGCATCCCTGAATAAGCCGCTGGACAAACTTCCCGAAGTGGAGCGTCAGCTGGATGAAGAGACCGTCCGCATCACGGACACGGATAAATGCCACCGTTATGTGGGCATCATCATGCGCGGCGTATCCATCGGCGAGTCGCCGCAATGGCTAAAACAGCATCTTACATCCATCGGCCTGCGTCCCCTCAACAATGTGGTCGATATCACCAATTTTGTGCTCCATGAACTGGGCCAGCCGCTGCACGCTTTCGATCTGGAGAAACTGGCCGGAGCAAAAATCGATGTACGCTCCTTCCCCGGTGAAACAAAATTCACTACGCTTGATGATGTCGAGCGCGCGGTTCCTGCCGGCTCACTGTTCATCTGCGATGGCGAGAAGCCGGTCGCCCTGGCCGGCGTCATGGGCGGGGTAAACTCGGAAATTTCCGCAAAAACGACCGATCTGCTGATTGAATCGGCCTGGTTTGAACCGGTCGGCATCCGGAAAACGTCCCGCGCACTGGGCTTGCAGACCGATTCCTCCTACCGCTTTGAGCGGGGTGTGGATCCCTCCATAACCAAAGACGCCGCGCTTCGCTGCGCAGAGCTGATCCTGGAACTCTGCGGCGGCACCATCGAAGGCATTTCCGATGTGCACCCGGTTAAAACGGACACGCTCACGGTCCCGTTGCGGTATGACCGCCTCAGCACCCTGCTTGGCGCCAGCATTGCCCCGGATACCGTAACAGCAATCCTGAACCGGCTGGAATTTACCACGCAAGAGAACTCATCCGACGCGCTCGTCTGGGACTGCACCGTGCCCACGTTCCGCCCGGATGTCACCACAGAGATCGATCTGATCGAGGAAGTGGCACGCATTTACGATTACAACAACATCCCGGACCCGGAACGCATCACCATAGCCAACCCGGAACCCGTCCCTTTCGGCGAGCAATTCCGGGAAAAGGTGCGACAGGCTGCTGTCAGCGCGGGCCTCAAGGAAATCTACACCAACAGCCTCCTTCCTGAACGCTTTGTGGATGCGCTTGGCGGCCCGTCCGTCGTGGTCCCCACCCTCAATCCCATCACCAGGGACCAGGCGCTCTTGCGGACGCAGCTCATGTACGGATTCCTGCGTTCTGCGGCCTACAACTTCAACCGGGGTGCAGCCGGTGTGCGCTTTTTTGAGATCGGCAATATTTTCCGGCGCGACAGTGAAGGCGGAACCTGGATCGAGGGTATTCATGAAGCCACGCACCTCCACATCGGCGTTGCCGGGGATATCCATACCGAGCATTGGAAAGAACCGGCAAGACCCTTCGACCTGTTCGACCTGAAGGCACTGGTGGAATCCGTTCTCACCCGGCTTGGTATCCTCGACAAAACCGGCTGGAAAAAATCAGGAGACCATCTTGAGCTGGTTACGGACCATGCCGGGAATGGCGGGGATGGCAGCGAAACCGTGATCGGTTCGCTTTTGCTGGTGGACGATACCTGGAAAAAATTCACAGAAGTGGAATCGGCTGCGTTTTCAGCCGAACTGAATATCGGACTGCTGGAGCAGATCGCCAGAAAGGCTGCCGGAAGCGTTTACCAGCCGGTTTCACGCTTCCCAAGCTTCGAGTTTGATCTCGCACTCGTGGCAGACAAGCAGGTCGCCGCCGGAGACGTGATGTCCGCCATGCGGCAAACAGCCGGCCCTCAGCTCGTCAATGTTGAAGTTTTTGACGTGTTCGAAGGCGGTTCATTGGAAAAACATCAAAAAAGCATTGCTTTTCGTCTGACGTTTCAGGATAATTCCAAGACATTGACCATAAAGGATGTGGACCCTGTCATTCAGAAAATTTTGAAGCAGCTTGGCAGCATGTATTCCGTGGA
>SL_3KL_010_SEDDRAFT_10000884_pt1 | contig 26422 bp, 29 predicted proteins | sample SodLakKL_010_SED_2_FD_10381 | JGI IMG/M metagenome (IMG submission 10381) | reverse complement strand
TTCGGCAATGAAGGCTGTTTTTTTTGACCTGGACGGAACCCTTTTAAATCTTGATATTGATGAATTTTTCCCCCGTTACTTAAAAAAACTGGGCCAGAAAATGGCTCATCTCCTTGACCCCAATTATTTTATCGACCACCTGCTTTTTTCCACTAGGGCCATGCTCGAAAATACCGATCCCGAAAAAACAAATAAGGATGTTTTTATAGAAACATTTTTTGCTCCTGAAGGTCTGGAAGTTGAAGATTTTTTCCCTCTGTTTGAAGAATTTTATGCGAGGGATTTTCCCCGGTTGAATAATGGTTACGGACCTGTACCCGGAGCCCATGAAGCCCTGGAAGCTTCTTTAGAAAGGGGATGCCAGCTGGTTTTGGCAACTAACCCCCTATTCCCTCGGGAAGCGGTTTTGGAAAGAATGCGCTGGGCGGGAATTGAAGATTATCCATTTGCCCTTGTTTCCAGTTATGAACACATGCATTTTTGCAAACCCAATCTACAGTACTACGAGGAAATCCTGGAAAGGCTTAACCTTGCTCCGGAAGAAGTCCTTATGGTTGGCAATGATCCTCTCGAGGATTTGATAGCAGGTAAACTGGGAATAAAAACTTATCTGGCCGAAGATTACCTGGTTGCAAGAAAGGAAAAACTCTCTCCGGATTATCAGGGAAAACTGAAGGGAGTTGTATCAATAATAAAAGAACAGTAAAGAAAGGCCGGTCCATCGGGGCCGGTTCTTTGTCTTGAAAGGAGGACCGGGGTATGCGTTTGTGGAGTTTGCACCCCAGGTACCTGGATCGTTTAGGGTTGGTTGCAGTCTGGAGAGAGGGACTTCTGGCCCAAAAAGTATTGGCAGGAAAAACCCGGGGCTACCAGAACCACCCCCAGCTGGAGCGGTTTCGGGAAAGCGAAAATCCCCCGGAAGCAATCGCCCAGTACCTGCTGGGGGTCTGGCGGGAGGCCTGTCGGCGGGGGTATTGTTTTTCAGGGGAAAAGATCGGACCCAGGGGACAGAATATTTTTCTACAGGTTTCCCGGGGCCAGCTGGAGTTTGAACTGCAGTGGTTGGGGGAGAAATTGAAAAAAAGGGATTTCCGGGCCAGGCAAAAACTGCCTCCTGCAGAAAGAATTGATTCTCACCCTCTTTTCCGGGTTGTTCCAGGAGAAATCGCCTCCTGGGAAAAAGGAAAATTGACAGATTAAAAAATTGGCCTAAGAAATTAAAAAAATTAATAAAAGAATTAATTTTTGGTGTTGACAAGATCACTGGGTATAGTTATAATAAATATAGAACTTAAAATAATTAACTAAAAGATTAAAAATGATGAGGAGGTGGGAAGAATGTTTGATTTTGGAGTAGCTTACCTGGCAGGTAAAGCCTACGAATTTAACAACCGCAAGGAAAGAGAACGCCAGCGTCGGCCCGGCCGTTAAAAAAAGAAAGTAGGGATAAAAATGATAAAAGGAGAGTATTAGCTTGAAGAAAAAGGAGGCTGGAAGAGAGGTTCAAAAAAACCGGCTTTGCAACGCCGGTATTAAACCTCGGGATAACATGATATTAAAAAGGAGCGAACATAACTGAAAGGCCCTATCACCAGAAAGTGAGAGGCCTTAATTATTTTCTTTTTTTTCTCCTGGAGAATAGATTGTGAGGACAACCTGAGGCCAGCGGTTTTGGAACTCCTTATTTTTATGAGCGATTTTATCCTGGATTTCCGGGAAAGTGAGGCTTGGAGAAAAATCAATTCCCGCCTCCAGGAAAATTTTCTGCCCTGCAGATCTAACTTTAAACTCCCTGATTTCCCCCAATTTTTCCAGCTCAATTATCATGGTGGGAATTTTTTTGTCCTCTGGGGCTCGGTCCAAAAGCTGGAGTATGCTTTTGCGGGAGGTTCTGATTCCTGCGAAAAGGAGAAAACCCGCAATTACTAAAGACCCCAGGGGATCAATATAAATTGACCAATCCCAGCCCAGCCCCACAAAAATCAGGGTAATTAAAACAACCAGGTCGATAAAAGTTTTGGCCTGGTAAAGCCCTCCCTGGGCTGTGAAAATTGGTGTAGTTTCCTCTTTATTCAGGCCCCGAAAACGAAACCAGAACCAGCCGTTGACCAGAACTCCGCCTCCTGCAACCAGGAAACCTGGAAGAAGCCAGCCGGGAATAGCAGGGGAAATAAAACTCTGGATTGCCGAGTAGGATATGATTACAGCAGACCCCGTCATAATGACCCCCACCAGGAGGCTGGCCATATCTTCCATTTTTTCGGCCCCGAAATGGAACCGGTCATCGGGGCCCTGCATGACCCGGCGGTAAGCCAGCCAGGCCAGGAAAAGACCAATAAGCTCGGTGTTACGGCGAAGAAAGTCGGCAAACAAAACGGTAGTCTGGCCAAAATAAAGGGCTACTCCTGTTCCCAGGGGAGCCCAGAGGCTGATCAACCAGGCTGCGCGGAGAGTTCTTTCCTTTTTGCGGTGGAGTTCTTTCATTTTCAAAACAACCCCTCCAGATAATTTAATAATAAGTAAACAGGTGTGGCTCCCGCGCAGACAAAAAGCGGAACCGTAAGAGTGTCAATTCCTTTCCGGGAAGAGGCTTCAACAACTGCTGAAGTTATCCCGGCAAAAATTGCCAGAACAATCTGGCCGGGAATAGCAAGGGGGTTGAAGAATAAAAGAACTGCAAAAACTCCAGCAGAAGCTGCTAGGGTTCCGGCGATGGTTCCCTCCTGGGTTTTCTTGCCGTCAAAAATTTTCTGTTTTAATTGGTTGCGACCGATGCTTTTTCCCACGAGAGCAGAGGTGGCATCACCAAAACCCCAGGCGACAACACCGATGGCAGCAATAAATTTGAATTCATCCCCCAGGATTCCCCAAAAAAGGGTAAGCAAAACAATAAGAACTATGCAGATATAGCCAATCTGAAAGGGGATCTCTGATTTTTTGGAATAACGTTTAACCTTCGTAATTGGAGCAGCTTTAAATTTTTCCAGGATAACAACCAGGACGAGGGCGGTAACCATTATCAAAAGTACCGAAATCAGGGCGGAATACCAGGTAGAAAAAAACCTCAGGATTATTATAATGGATAAACTGGCAAAAATGTGGTAGGATTTTCGGATTGGTTCTCTTTTGGCTTCTGGAAGAAATGCCGAGAGCAGTGCGATGGGAATTGCAAAAGCAAGGTAATATCCAACAAGAAAAGCTATTGCCACGAGATCCTGCTGAAGGTCCAAGTTGCCCCACCGCCCTTTCTTTTAATTAATGGTAAACTTCGGCATATTAAAGCTTTATCCTTCCAGGGGCCTTTATTTTCTCCCCAGGAAGGTTAAAAGGTTTTTTAGTCAAAATAATAAACAGGTCCTTTTGCTGGGGAGCCGCCAGGAAGAAAGGGGAGAAATTGATAAAATGAAAGAAATTCCGAAAGATATTAAGAATTTTTTTGATGAAGAAGGTCGCCTGGAAGTTTGGCCGGGGAAAAGGAAAAAACAGCTGTTGGCCCTGGAATTTATAGCAGGGCTTTTCCAGGTTGGCAGGGAATATACTGAAAAAGAAATTAATGAACTTCTGGAAAAAGTTCATACCTTCAATGATGCAGCCCTCTTACGACGGGAGTTATTTGAGCTGGGTTACCTGAACAGAAAAAAAGATGGTTCTTCTTACTGGAGAGACCGGGCGGAGGAATAAAATTGATTGAAGAACAGGGAGTTAACTTTTATTTCTGGGGGAATAAGTGTTTGTGGAAAGAATGGATGGCAGAGCAGGCCAGACTGGTTTCAGAAAAACTGGGAGCTGATTTTCAACAGCACGATATCGCTCTCCAGCCTGAACTGGCTCGGAGGAAAAGAATATTTTTTCCGGGAACAGTGGAAATTNGCGACTTTAAAATTCCCTATCCGGGTACCGCCGAAGAGATGCTGGCCTCTTTTAAACGGAGGGGTCCCCTTGGGGGGGAATTAAAAGNCCGTAAGCTTCCTGCAGGGATTCCCCAGAGAATAGAAAAATTAAAGGGAAAGCTAAAAGACGCAGCCCCTTTTTGTCGGGAAGACAGGCAGAGAAACTCCTTCAGAGAGAAGGAAAAATGGTTAGAAAAGCATATTTTACCCGGTTTAAATACTCCCGGTTATATTGCTTATAATGCTGAAGAGGCAGTGGGAGCAGTCGAATTTGTTTTGGAAAAAGACTGTCCCTATCCTCTCCCGGAAAAAGGGGAACGGAGCATTTTTGTGACCTGTATTTACGGCTCTTCAGAAGAAGGGGTTGATTATCGGGGGTATTTAATCGACTTTTTAGCTCAAAAGGCCAGAGAAGCTCGCTACCAGGCCCTGAATGTTTTAGCAGGGGAGAAAACTCCATATCCCAACGGCCCTGTTGAATTATTCCGGGCCAGGGGTTTTGAAAAAGAGGTTTTCCTGGAGCGGATTCTTTTAAGAAATTGCTGGGAAAATATTTCCTATCTCCAGAGGAAATTGTGAGAGGAGGGGGTTTAATTGTTAGCTTACAGGCTAAATGAAGATAGTGAACTCAGGTTTTTAGAACCATTTCACGCCGAGGAACTTTTCGCCCTAACTCAGAAAAATAAAGAATATCTGAGTGAGTGGCTGCCCTGGGTTAAAAAGAATAAAGAAATTGAAGATTCAAGGAGATTTATTGAAGCAACCCGCCAGCAGTTTGCTGAAAATAAAGGAGTGCATTTAGGAATTTTTTATCGGGGGAAAATTGCCGGGGTAATTGGAATGCATGGAATAGACTGGCATAATCGCTCCACCAGTATCGGTTACTGGCTGGGGGAGCAATTCATGGGAAAAGGCCTGATTACAATGGCCTGTCGGGCCCTGATATATTATTCCTTCCGGGAGTTAAATCTTCACCGGGTGGAGATCAGATGTGCGGTGGAGAATAAAAAAAGCAGGGGGGTTCCCGAAAGACTCGGGTTTAAAGAAGAGGGAAGGATTAGAGAAGCAGAGCTTTTGGACAATTATTTTACCGACCATATCCTTTATGGGCTTTTGGCGGGGGACTGGAATGAGCTGGAGCAGGACTCAGGAGGTGATGGACCTGGATAAGGATATTTTCAATAAATGGGCAGATAATTATGATAAAAGTGTAGAGGGAGAAGAAACCTTTCCTTTTGCCGGTTACCATAAAATTCAGACTATGGTAAAGACGATGGTTTTAGCAGGGGCAGGGACAAAAATTTTAGACCTGGGAGTGGGAACCGGACTGGGTTCGGTTGAATTTTACAAGCAGGGGGCTGAAATTACGGGAGTGGATTTTTCCGATAATATGCTGGAAAAAGCCCGGGAAAAAATGCCCGAGGCCCGGTTAATTAAGCATGATTTCTCCAAAAGTTTCCCTCCACCTGAACTTAGGGAGGAAAAATTTGATTATATAATACTCTCCTATGCCTTGCATCACCTCCCTGACTGGAAAAAAGTAGAGTTTCTCGGGGAGTTAAAAGAATTTTTAAAGCCCGGCGGCCGGATAGTCGTTGCAGATGTGGCCTTTGCTGATCGGAAAACCATGCAGAAAGCCCGGAAAAAGGCCGGTGACAGGTGGGATTCTTCAGAACACTACCCCATTATTGAGGACATTGCTTTCAGCCTGGAACAAAAAGGGTTTTCCCTGACCTTTTTCCAGATATCTTTTTGTGCGGGGATCCTGCAGTTGCGGCAATAAAAAACCTCCCCGGGGGGAGGTAGCATTTTAGATTTCAACTGCACAGTTGTTTTGCAAAGCTTTATTACAGGCCAGGCCAATTTTTAATGATTTTATTGCTGCATCAATGGAGAGATCCGGGCAGGGCAGGTTTTGCCTGATTGCGGAACAGACCTTTTCCAGAACCAATTTGTTCTCGTCATCTCGTTTAGGGGTGATTTCTTCAATACTTCCATCCTGATGGTAGATTGTTGTTTTTTCCTGGGGCTTATCTCCAAATTCTCCGGCATAGTTAATTGTTCCCCTGGAACAGACAATATTGTAACCGATGCTAAAGGGGTATCCGTGGGGAACCATCGAGGAACAATCTACACTGGCCATGCTGTCTAAATAATTCAGTGTTGCTACAACGTGGGCGGTATTATCGTTTCCGATGCCCCTTGCTGTAACGTGGTTGGGAATACCCAGAAGTTCAACCAGGAAATCAAAATTATGCAGCGCAAAATTCAATACGATATCTTCGATTCCAACATTTTCCCAGAAGGAAGGGGTGCGATTATAGGTTGTTACCGAGCGTGGGGTTCCCAGTTTTCCGGACCGGATCAGGTCCAGGGCCATCTTGTGGGGAGGGGAATATTTAAAAAAAAGATTAACAAATAATTTCCGTTTGAATTTACGGGAAAAGTGCTGCATTTTCTGTGCTTCCTGCAGGGAATAGGCAAGGGGGGTTTCACAGAAGACGGTTTTCCCTTTTTCCAGAGCCGCAGTCACATATTCAAGGTGAACCCTGGTTGGTAAACAAACATCAATTAAATCGATTTCCGGGTCTTCAATTAATTGATAGGGATCGGTAGTTACTTCAACTCCAAATTTTTCTTTTACTTCTTCCAATTTATCTGGTTTTCGGCCAAAGATGCTTTTTACCTGGACTCCTTCAATTGCCCGGTAATGTTCCGCATGGACCAGGCCGAACCCGGTACCCAAAATTCCAACTTTAATAATCCCCACCTCCAGCTTTTCTGATGAACTAATTAGGTTTTCGCCTCCAGTTAAGAAATTCCTTCCCCGGGAAATCCCCTCTGGAAGGGAAAGGAGTATTATGTTATGATTGAACCGGAGTTGATTTTTAAATGGAAATTTTAAATACAAGGCGTCTTTTTTTATTGCCGCTAAGGCCTTTAGAATTACAGTTGCGTCTGTCTTCTCCGGAACAGCTGGAAAGGCTTTTAAATTTACGTTTCGCCCAGCTGGAAATGCCCGGGCCTCTCAAGGAAGCCTACCGGAAAAAAATCGCTTTAATTGATGAAACCGATGCAGACTATTTGCTATTGACCTACTGGCAATTTATTCTCAGGGAAGAAGGCTGGATAATAGGAGAAGCAGGATTTAAAAATCTCCCCGATTGTAAGGGAGATATTGAAATTGGTTACGGAATTGTTCCTGATTTTCGGGGCAAAGGATACGCCCGAGAGGGAGTTGAGGTACTAACTCGTTGGGCCCTGGGACGGGAGGATGTGCAGGGGATAATTGCCACAACCGCGAAGGGAAATATTCCCTCGCAAAAAGTTCTGGAATCCGGAGGTTGGGTTAAAACCGGTGCAGATAAAGAAAATATTTTCTGGCGCCTGAGCAAAAAAAAACGGGAAAAAAATTAATACTAGCAGAATAAGGAGAGAATAATGGAACGGGAGTCCTGGCTGAAAAAAAGGCGGAAAATTGCAGTCCAAAGGTACAACGAAATATTTTCACCAAACTACGATGAGATGTGGGGAACAATCAGTTTGACCCACAATGTAATGTTTAATCGTTTTTTAGAAGTTCTTCCTGAAGGACCGATCCTGGATGCAGCCTGTGGAAGTGGAAAATACTGGCCTTTATTGCTCCAGGAAGGAAGGGAAATAATTGGAGTTGACCGTTCGGCAGCTATGCTGGAAAATGCCCGCCACAAATTTCCCGGAGTTAAAACCCACCTGCGGGATTTAGAGGAGATAGATTTTCAGAAAGATTTCGCTGGAGCTGTTTGTGTTGATGCTCTGGAAAATATGCCTCCGGAGTTGTGGCCCCGGGTTTTTTCCAGGCTGTTTAGAGCTCTAATCCCCGGCGGGGCATTATATTTTACCGTGGAAATTTTGTCAGCAGCAGAACTGGAAAAAGCATATCTGGAAGGGAAAAAACAGGGTTTCCCCCTGGTTCCTGGAGAAGTAATATCAGATGGGGGCTATCATTTTTATCCCCAATCCGAACAATTGGGCCGCTGGCTGGAAAATGAAAAATGGGAGAAGGAAATTGAAGAGGAGGGCGATGGCTACCTGCATATAATGGTCCGCAGGAGAGAGGGGGAATGAAGATGTCAGCAGGAGGAACTTCTGCTTACCTATTGATAATGGAAGCGAAAAAGGCCATGGGGTCCATTATCCATATCGAGAACAAGGACTTCCTTGACCTGGTTAAAAAAGAGGAAAACCCTCTCGTGGTTTTTCACCACGGAGGGGTTTTAAGAAAGGTTTATTCTTATCTTTTTTCCTGGCAGGGCTATATCTTTGTAACAAAAAGCCAGAAGAAATTATCTCTGCCCGGGAAAACCCAGGTAATTAAAGCGAAAAAATTAGAATTGCCCAGTCTTTAGGGCCGGGGATTTTTCCCGGCTTTTATTTTTTTTCTGACCTGAACCAGCTTTTGAAATTCCTGGTCAAGTTCCTGGTATTCCAAAGAGTCGGGTTCGACCTGACCCAATTCCCCTAAAATCTTGCTGATTCTGGTTTCGATTACCATCAGGTCTTCTTCGGGCGGAGTGGAAGTCTGTTCTTCTTTAAGGGGTTTTTTAGTGATTTTTTGTTTTTCGATAAGTAGTTTCGTGGAACAAAGAGAATCAACCAGGTAGCGGTCGTGGCAAACCATAACCAGAGTTCCCCGGTAGCTTTTCAGGGCTCTTTCCAATCCTTCCCTTAAACTCAGGTCCAGATGAGTTGTTGGTTCGTCGAGAAGGAGTAGATCGGGTTCTTTTAATAGAAGATGGCAAAGTTGAAAACGTCTCCTTTCCCCATAACTCAAACTGCAGAGAGGGATATTGAGCAATTCCCTGCCGAATCCCATTCGGGCCAGGAGGGTAATAAACCATTCTTTTTTCTCCCTCGCAAAACTAAAAAGAATTTCTGTGCCTGTTTCTCCGGGCAGAGGAAGTTTTTCTTCCTGGGGTAAAAAGCCGATATTGGCCGAAGGACTTAACCAGAAATTTCCCTGGTCCAAATTATCTTCCCCGGAAAAAATTCGAAGAAGAGTTGATTTCCCGCAGCCATTGGGGCCACGCAGGGCTGTTTTTTCTCCGCGCAAGAGGTAAAAAGAACTGGAACAAAATAAATCCCTTCCACTGTAACCTTTTTTGCCTTCCTGAATTTCCACGATTCGCCGCCCCCTTTTTTGGGGAGCAGCCAGGTCAATATTCAATTCCGGGTTTTTTCCCGGCCTGGGGGTTGAGGCCTGAGATAATTTTTCCAGTCTTTTTATTTTGGACTGGGCCTGGCGTTCTTTTTTGGCGGCCCTGGCTCGAAAAAACTCTTTGCCACCTTTTTTGTTTTCTCTGGACTTTTCCCTAGATCTGTCATGGCCACTTTGAGCCCAATTTTTGGTCCGGGTTATTTCTGTTTTAAGTTTTTTTTGTTCCCGCCTTTCCTTTTCAAAGGCCCTTTTCTGGGTCTTTTTTTGGTGAGCTTTTTCTTCCCGGTAAAAACTGAAATTACCGGGGAAAATGGTTACTTTTCCGTCCTTCAATTCCAGGGTTTTTTCGGTGACCTGATCCAGGAAAAAACGGTCGTGAGAAATTACTAAAAGTGCTCCGGGGAAGTTTTTGAGCTGTTCAATAAGCCAGGTTATACCCTGTTCATCCAGGTGATTGGTCGGTTCATCCAGCACCAATAAATCAGGGTTTTTATTCCAGATTCGGGCCAGGGCCAGTTTGGTCCTTTCCCCTCCGCTGGCTTTTTCCCAGCGCTCTTCTTCCCAGAGGTAAACTTTTTCTAACCCCAGAATTATTTTTTTCCCTGCCCTGGCGTAAATATCCAATTTTTAGATTTTTTTGATGAAAAACAAGCTGGCCATGGTCGGGGCTTTGTTCTCCAGCTATAATTTCGGCAAGAGTTGTCTTTCCCGAACCATTTTTCCCAATTAAACCTACCCGGTCTGCAGGACCCAGATCAAAACTTATTTCCTTTAAAACCGTTGTATTATTGAAAGATTTTTTAAGTTTTTGACAGCTGAGTAAAAGCATAAAACCACCTCCGAAAATAAAAACTGCAGGGGAACAATGGGTTCCCCTGCAGGCAAAAGCAAATTATGCAGGGCAAAAAACTATTATGTTCCGACCCGAAAAAGTACACACCAAAGAACTGAGCAAGGGTGTGTCCTATTTAATTCCTTTTATTGGGTCAGGTTTCTGAACATTTTTTTATTTTTAACCTCCGGAACTTTTTTCTTAAAACATAATATCACAGGTCAGTGGGGGTGTCAAAAAAGAAAATCAGGAAGCTAAAAAGGAGTTTTTCCGGGCTCTTCTTTTTCGTGGAAGGGTAAAACCCCCAAAAGGCGAAATATTTAAGTTATTACAATAATTGTTAGAAGCAAGGAGAGAAAAAGAGGGGGATTGCTTATCCCTGATAGCTTATTGTGAACTGGAAAAAGTAAGGATGGAGAGGGAAATTGGGGTAATCGCCTGGTCTGGTTGCAAGAATAAGGAGGGAGAACCATGAGCCGCCGCCGCCTTTTGTTATATTTGTTGTTTTTCTCGATCGCAGTTTTGGTTACGATGGTATTCCATGAAGGGGGACACTTTTTAGCAGGGTCTCTCCTGGGAAACGCCATGGAAATGGATCTGAACCGGACGCGCCCGGTGCAGGGTTATTACCTTGAAACCTGGCATTCTCCCCTTGTGGCAGCGGCGGGGTCATTTGTTTCTCTAGTTCAGGCAATTGTTTTTTGGCTTTTACTGGGGAGAAAAAAGGTTCTTTTTCTTTATCCTTTTATTTTTTACCCGTTTTTTTACCGTGCCTTACCTTATATAATTACCCTGGGTCATCAGGAGCAGATGTACCTGCAGGACAAGGGACAGGTGGGAGCGTACCTGGGAATTTCCCCCTGGTTTTTAATTTTCCCGTATCTGGGTTTATTATTTTACTTCGTTATTTCTGGGAGCGGGAGGTTAAAAATCAAATGGCAGCTCAACCTTTTGAGTTTAATTTTCTCTTTTTTACTGACCCTTTTCTGGCTGCAGGTTAATTACCTAATCCTTTAATTAGCAAAATTTTCCGGTTAAAAAACAAAGGAAAAAGAGGGGCAAGAAAATTTTAAAAATTTTTGTTTTGTTGCTATGTTTATTTTTGGGAAATAGTGTGGCTTTGGGAGATCCAGTTTTTGAAGGGAATTTTTTCCCGCAGGCAGCTGACCAAAATCTCCGGTTTCGCCTGACTGACGTGGGGGGAGGGGCAGGAATTACCCTGAGATTGACCATGGAACATGGCGGGGAAAAATGGGAATCCTGGGCTACATTTGTTGCCGATAGGAGTGGTTTTGTCAATCCCGGTCTTCAATCTCCTAAGGAGGGTTCTTATGAGGAAGCAGATCAGATGGGTCTCTTCTGGTCCATGCTCCCTGTTAGTGAAGGGGAGCTGTTTATCCTCAGGGATTTAGAGCCCTTGAGGTATGAAATAAGTATAGAAGATGGGGATCAATTCGGCAAACAATCAGCTTTCAGCGTTTTTTTGGGTCCCGGAGGAGAAAGAAGAGAAATCAGAGAAGAAGGATTTATCGGAACTTATTTCACTCCTCCAGGAGAGGAGCCTGGACCGGCAGTTTTAATCATTGGCGGTTCTGAAGGATGGTTAGAAAAATACAGAGCAGCCCTCCTGGCCAATCGGGGTTAGGCCACACCCTGGCCCTGGCTTTTTTTGGCGAGGATAATTTACCCGACCAGCTTGTTGATATTCCCCTGGAATATTTCCAGGGAGCTCTTTCCTGGCTTGCAGGACAGGAAAGGGTCAGGGATGATTCGATAATTGTCCTGGGCAACTCCAAAGGAGGAGAAGCAGCAATTTTGCAGGGGAAAATCGATGATAGAGTTGCGGGGGTAATTGGTATTGCCCCCAGCAGTGTGGTCTTGCAGGGACTGGTAAGCAAGGCTGCACTCCCCGTGGAAAAAATTGGGGACCAATCCTTTTGATTTCAGGTGGGGATGACCTGGTCTGGCCTTCTTCAGAAATGTGTGCTGCTATTGTCAAGAGGCTGAAAGAAAATGAATTCTCTTACGAGGTAAAAAACCTGAATTTTCCCGAAGCGGGACATACTTTCCGTGCTCCATACCTTCTGGCTTTTGCAACCCGGGAGAGCGATGGGATTTAATTTGGGGAATATCCCCGGGCGAATTCCCGCGCGGAAGCAGATTCCTGGCAGGAAATCCTGGGGTTTCTGGCGAATTCCCAGTAAAGGGGTGGAATTTTTGTCCATTATCTATACCCTTGGCCATTCCAACCACTCTTTTTCCTATTTTGCCGACCTTTTGCAGAAGTACGGAATTAACCTGGTGGTGGATGTCCGCAGTATTCCTTACAGCCGGCCCCATCCGCAGTTCCGTAAAGATAACCTGGAAAAATGTCTTTTAAGCAAAGGTTTATCTTACTGTTTTCTTGGCCGGGAACTTGGCGGGAAAAGAGATGAACAGAGTGTAAGGACACCTCAGGGCAGGATAGATTATGAACTTGTCCGGGGATTGTCAGATTTCCAAAGAGGGCTTGAATATCTGGAAGGTCAGCTTTCCCAGTGGAAAATTCCCGCCCTGGTTTGCGCGGAAAAAGATCCCCTGCGTTGTCATCGTTTTTTCCTGATAACACCCGCCCTATTAAAAAAAGAATGGCCGGTAAAACATATCCTTGCTGACGGGGAAACTATTTCCCACGAGGAAGGCGAGGAAATATTTTTAAAACAAAAAACAAAACCCTCGTTATTTACTCCCGCCGAAGAAGTATTAAAAAATGCCTACCGCTGGGGAAGAATGGGAAATTTTTAAGGAGGTTGCAGCATGCGTGGAAGTTTTAAAAGCGAATATTCCAATCAAATACATCAGCTTCTGATAACTGTTTCTCGCCATTTCTATATAAAAAAGGACGGGAGAATAGCCTATCAGGAAAGTCCTCTTTCTGCCCATGTAAAAAATCTGGCAGAAGCCCAAAAAGAACCCCTGGTCTATTATATTGTTCGCGATCATTTCAGCGGCAATTTTATCCTTGGTCTTGGCTCGGGCCAAGATTTAATCCCCTTGATTGATTTCCTCTACGCTGCGTGGCGGAAAAAGGAGGAGGGGGGAACCCTGGCAGGCCTTCCGGAAATCCTATCTGTTCCTAAAAATATTGCCACCCCGGAGCTTCTCTCCGGATTGAAGGAGCTTGGAATTAAGCCGGTTCACCCTCCCAGCGGTTTTGCTTCGGGGATTGCCATGATCCGCTCCCTGGAAGAGAATGTTGGTTTTAACCTGACTCGAATTGCAATTCCGGATTTTCCCGGACTCCTCTCAATGGAAGATAACATCAGCCATTATATGCTGGGGGGATCCTTCCGCAAAAGCAAAAAACAGGTCTGGAAGGAAGGTTTAACCGGGGGGCATCCCAGGGTACCTGGAAATCTAAAAACTTTTCGGGAAATATTCCCTGACCCTGACCCCGAAGAATTCTCCCTGCCCTGGAAAGGGGAAGGACAAAACCCACAGATCCGGGTTAAGGGGCGAAGTGCTTTACCCCCAATGGAAGGGGAAGTTCCTTCTCCGCAGAAACTGGAAAAAGCGCAGATGATAGTAGAAGAAGCAAGGGAAAAATTTTTCACTTCTGCCCGCTGTTCCAGGGCTTACGAGGCTTTACAGGTAACCCCTTACTGCAGCGACGCCTATCTTTACCTGGCCAATTTAAGCAAATCAAACGAGGAAAAGGTTACCCTGTTCCAGAGGGCTGTTGAAGCCTGCAAGGCAATCTGGGGAGCAGAATACTTCCAGGAAATTGACCGCAACTTCTGGCATGATGTAGTTTCTCGTAATTACATGCGGGGTTTGTTGGGTTTGGCCCTTTGTTATTATGAACAGGAAAAAATTGGGGCTGCGGCGGCAATACTAGAATACCTGATCAAACTTGACCCTGAAGATAATCTTGGAGCCCGGTATTTCCTGGTAAATTCCTTATTATACGAGGGAAATGCAAGAGAAGCCCAGGCTTTTCTGCGCAAATATGACGATGATTCCAGCTGCATGCTGTATGCCCGGGTTTTGCTGTGGCTGCAACTGGATGATAAGGTTCAGGCCAGGATTGCCTTAGAAGAAGCGCTGGAAGCCAATATGAGGGTTCCCTACAGGCTGCTGCGCCTTCACCGGGTCTTTTTCCGGTCAGCAGGCTTTTACCAATATCCGGAGGGGAGCCCGGAAGAGGCCGAGTTATGTGCAAGTATTTCTTTACCGGCATGGAAAAATACTCCCGGGGCAAAAGACTGGTTATTCCGCCAGGTCAAAAAAAGAAACCTTCAGCATATCTATTAAAAACCCCTCGCAGAGAGGGGTTTTTAGTGGTTGGAGAAGAAGGAAAGAATTTTTTCCCAGGGAGATTTTTTCATTTTGAAGTCTTGCAAATCTTCCCGGGCCGCCTGATAGCCGAGTTCAATGGCTTCTTTGGTTTTTTTCAAATCCCAGGAACCTATATCCCCAAGGTCGGGAGTTATCCAGTAGTCCGCCTGGCGGGCGTTTTTTTCTTCCCGATCCCGGGTCATCAGGTAGGTTGACTTGTAAAACATCTCAATAATATTGCGGGGTTCTTTTTGCAGGGGGGAGTGCTGGGTAAGGTCAACTGCAATTATAGGGCGAACCTTTTTTTGCTGAAGGATGGAGGTAGGTACACTCTGGAGAACTCCACCATCTACCAGTGTCCTGCCGTTTCTTTTTACAGGGGAAAAGATGCCGGGTATGGCGCAGGAGGCGGTGACCGCTGAAATTACGTCGCCCTGGTTCATGCAAACCAGGCAGTTTTCAATAATATCAACAGCAACAACATCCAGGGTAATATATAAATCGGAAAAATCGGGCCGCCCCAGGTCTCTTTCCAGGATTCGAGCAATGAATTCGGTGTTGATCAGGCCCCGGCGGGGAAGGCGGGTCCGGGGAATATTCCGGAAAAAATCGCTCCTGGTCAGATTTAGGGCTAGGTCTTCCATTTCTCCGGGGGATATTCCCGCAGCATAATAAGCGCCAATTATGGAACCGGCGCTCGTTCCGGCAATGGCATCAACCTTGATATTTTGTTCTTCAATAAATTTAAGTACTCCAATGTGGGCAAAACCCCGCAGGGCGCCACCGCTTAAAGCAAGGCCGACCCCCATTTTAATACCTCCCCAAGAGCAGATTTATTCGGTATCCCTTACAAAGTGTTATTGCATGCTCTCCCAACAGGAAAGAGATTTAAAATAATGAAAAATGTCCAGTGTAAAGAAGGTGGAATCCTGAAAAGCATTTTGGGATTTTTTTGTTTTTCAACCCTTTGTAATTGTTCCATTTGTTCTGATTATAATTTAACTGGGCAAGGTGGTCAAGCCAGGAGCAATTAAATTTTCTGAAGGGGGCCCCAAAATGAAGAGAGGATAAAATTATTCACCTGCCCTATTATAACTCCTGGAAAACTGCAGGGTAAGAATTGATTATATTAAATTATTCCTTTATCCCGGCCTTGAAGAATGATTTGAGCCTGTTATATTCGGATTTCCTGTCCTTGGTCCATGGTATTAATCCACCGGTTCCAGAGGAATTGGGGGCTGGAATATTTCCGGAACTGGACTGGAATCGATACCAGGAGTTAGAAGGGTTAGATTATCAATGTTTTTCCTGGGTTCTGGAAAAATGTTTTCCCGATATAGTAACTCTGGAATACGATGGTTCACGCAAGAATTTTGCCTGTGGCAGTAACTCCCATTCAATAATCAGGCAGGTCGAGAGCATCAGAGGGGGGGGGGGATCATTAAATTAATGTAGAAAATCTTATTTACGTTTGGATAGGATTAGCAGAAGAAAGAAATTAAAGAGATAGGATAACTTTCTGTCTGGTTATCATTATTATGTTTATGCAGCAACAAACACCAATTTGTTAAATAACCCTATTTCTCTTTGATTCACCTTTGGTCGGCTCTAGCTGAATCCCGGGTCAATTTTTAAATTTAGGTAGTGTTTTTTGAAATTTGGTTCAGGTAAATTCCTGGTGGCAGCTTGTTTGGTTTTTTGGAATGGAGGTAAAATAATGAAAAAGGTTTTGCGTTGGGTTGTTCTGGGCCTTGCGGTTTTCCTCCTTCTTTCCTGCACCACTGATTACGCCAGGTTATTTAACAATCAAAGAGCCCTGCGGGCAGAAGAGGATCAATTTTATTTCCGGATTAGAAATGGTCGGATAAACCCGGGAATGGAATTTCAGGATTATTCTGGTATAAATACAATTTGGATGTTAAATAGCCCTGGTGAATCCTGGATTACCTGCAGTTATGATTTGCAAATAGATAAAGGTCGCTTTAAGGTTATACTTATTTCCCCTGCGGGAGAGATTCTCAACATAGTGGAAACTTCAATAAGCGGAACCAGGACAATAAATCTTCTCCCGGGAGAGAGCAGGATCAGGATAGTGGGGGCCAGGACCACAGGGAAAATAGATTTTTATTTAGAAACTGGCCCCGGTATTGAAGAAAAAAGAAGTCCCCGCTTTGAGATAAATTAACCGGGAAAAAGGGATTTAAGAAATGATCTGGAATAAAAACATAAAGGAAACAGCGTAAAACATTTTTCGGGCCGGGGCTGATTTAGTGGAAGCGATGATTTTTCTTGCCAAAACGGGGGAAATAGTGTAATCTAATAATAATCGGGCTGTAACTGGTGCAGCTTTATTTTTTTATGCAAGAGGTGGAAAAATGCATATAATAATAATCGGGGCAGGCAAGGTTGGGTACAGCCTGGCCGAGAAATTGAGTAGAGAACAACACGATATTTTTTTAATCGACCATAATGAAAACCGCCTGGAAACAGTCCAGGAGAATCTTGATGTTTCGACTATTTTAGGGCCAGGTGGAAACATTTATACCCTGCAGGAAGCAGGCGTAGCAGAAGCTGACCTGCTCCTGGCTGTAACTAACGCTGAAGAGGTAAATATTCTTGCCTGCCTACTGGGCGGGCAGATGGGAGTAAAAAGGACTGTGGCCAGGGTTTCTAACCCGGAGTATGTGGAAAACGGTCCCTTTGAAATTTCTTCCTTCGGGATCGATTTAATGATTAACCCTGAAATGGTAACTGCAGAATCAATCCTCAAGTTAATTCGGGTCCCGGAAGCTTTGAACGTTGAATATTTTGCCAACCGGCGGGTTCAACTTTTGGAGTTAAGTGTGGATAAAGATTCCCCGATTGTAGGGAAAAACCCTCTATGAACTGGATTTTGACCACTCCTATCTAATTGTTGCCGTAATGCGTAACGGCAAAATTGTAATTCCTCATGGTAGTGACAAAATCGAACCTGATGACCTGATTTTTGTCATGGCTAGAACAGAAGATATGCTTGCCGTGGAAGAATTTTTGGGGAAAAGAAGAGAAAAGGCCAGAGATATTACCATTCTGGGAGGAGGCAAACTGGGTTATCAGCTTGCAAAAATCCTGGAGAAGAAGGATTTTAATGTCAAATTAATTGAAAAACAGATTAAAAGGTGCCAATGGCTTTCAGAAAAACTGGAAAAAACCCAGATAATTAATGGAGATGGAACAGACCTTAATTTACTGGAAAGCGAAGATATTGCCAGTTCTGATATTTTTGCTGCAATGACCGGAGATGACAAGGCCAATATTTTGGTTTCTCTCCTGGTTAAACACCTGGGAGTTCCCCGGACAATATCCCAGTTGCGCCGCTCGGATTATGTTCCCCTGGTGGAAAAACTGGGTATTGATGTTGCAGTAAGCCCCCGGATGCTCACCGCCGGGGCAATAATGAAATTTATCAGGCGGGGGAAAATTCTTTCTGTAACATTTTTGGAAGGGGACCGGGCTGAAATGCTGGAACTTATCGCTCCTTCTGAAGGCAGGATAATCAACAAACCCCTTAAGGAATTGAAACTGCCCCGGGGAATGATAATTGGAGCTATCTGCCGGGGGGATGAAGTCATAGTTCCCGGTGGAAATGACTTTATTGGGCCTGGAGACCTGATTATCATTTTTGCTCTGCCGCAGGCAATTGCCCAGATAGAGAAAATTTTTGATGGTCGGTGATGGATTATGCGTTACGGAACCCTTTTTAACATCCTGGGGAAACTGATTTTTTTCCTGGGCTTGTCCCTGTTATTACCTCTGGGATGGGCAGTTTATTATGGAGAGGCTACCGGGCCATTTATATGGCCCATTTTGCTTTCCATTTTCCTGGGTGGTTCTCTTTTTAACCGGGTAAAGGAAAATGGCGATATCCGGCCCAGAGAAGGCTTTGCCGTTGTGGGCCTGGGCTGGCTGGTTACTGTCCTGATCGGGGTTTTACCCTACCTGATTTCCGGAACTTTTTCCACTTTTAGTGATGCTTTTTTCGAGACAATGTCCGGATTTTCAACCACGGGAGCCAGTGTTTTAGCAGATATTGAAGGAACCGATCGCAGTATTCTCTTCTGGAGGAGCTTAACCCACTGGCTGGGCGGGATGGGCATTATGGTTTTATTTATCTCCATCCTGGGAACAGTAGGTCCGGGAGGATTACAGGTTTTTCGAGCTGAAGTTCCGGGTACCTACAGTCTCGAGAAATTCAAACCCCGAATCAAAGAGATGGCAGCAATACTCTGGACTACATATGTGGTTATCTCCGGTGCCCAGACAATTGCCCTTCTGTTTGCGGGCCTGGATTTTTTCGATGCCACCGTCCACACTTTCGGAACCATGGCCACGGGAGGATTCAGCTCCTATTCTGCAAGTATTGGGGCCTTTGATAATACTGTCCGGTGGATAATAACCTTTTTCATGTTTTTGGCGGGGGTAAATTTCAGCCTTTATTACGTGGCCCTGCGCAGGAAAACCCTGCGGGAATTCTGGAAAAGTGCAGAATTTCGCCTTTATCTCGGTATTCTGGTTTTCTTTTCTATTGTTATGACCCTGGTTCTCTGGGGAGAAGGGGAGACCATCACCGATACTGTTTTCCAGGTGGTTTCCATTACTACGACTACTGGGTTTGCTACCGCTGATTTTGCGGCCTGGCCTTTTGCCGCCAGCGGCATCCTTGTTTTTTTGATGTTTATCGGGGGTTGCGCAGGATCTACCGGGGGATCGATGAAAGTAGGCCGCCACCTGATCCTTTCCCGACACGCCATGATTGAAATGCAGAGGATGGTCAGGCCCCGCCGGGTTTTGAGCATGAGGATCGAGGGCATGGTTATCCCGGAAAGGGTTATAACCAATATTTTGACTTTTGCTTTCATTTATTTATTCCTTACTGCTGTGAGTACAATTGTTGTGCTTACGGGGGGACATAATCTGGTAACCAGTTTTTCTGCCGTTGTGGCCTGTATAGGCAATATAGGGCCTGGCCTGGGTGGAGTAGGGCCAACTATGGATTACACCATTTTTGGTGGAGGTTATAAAATTTACCTGGCCTTTTTGATGCTGATTGGAAGGCTCGAGATATTTACAATTTTAGTTTTATTCCTGCCTAATACGTGGCGCAGGTAAGAAAAAGGTGACCTGAGGGGTCACCTTTTTTGCAGGGAAAACAGGTTTTTAGTTAAAGTAATAAAAGACAGGAAAGGGGAGGCAAATGAATACTGATGAGTTCAGGAAAAATGGATATGCCTTCGTGGACTGGGCCGCTGATTACCTGGAGGAGATTGAAAAATATCCAGTGAAAGCCCGGGTTAAACCGGGAGATATTAAAAGCCAGATTCCCGGATCTCCCCCGGAAAAAGGGGAAAAAATGGAAGAAATTTTCGGGGATTTTAAAGAAATTATCATTCCCGGAATGACTCACTGGCAGCACCCGGGCTGGTTTGCCTATTTTCCGGCTAACAATAGCCCGGAATCCATCCTTGCAGAGCTACTTACCGCAGGAATGGGGGCTCAGTGTATGGTCTGGGCGACATCTCCTGCTGCCACAGAACTGGAAGAAGTGGTTACCGAATGGCTAAAACAAATGTTGCATTTACCAGAGGATTGGGCCGGCGTTATCCAGGACACTGCTTCCACGGCAACTCTCTGTGCCCTGCTCACCGCCCGGGAATGGAAATCCAATTTCCAGGTAAATGAAAAGGGAATGGAAGGCAAATTTGTAATTTATGTTTCCCAGGAGGCCCATTCCAGCGCGGAAAAGGGAGGCAAAATAGCGGGTTTTGGCCGGGGAAATATTCGCTATATTGAGACTGACGAAAAATTTGCCATGAAACCAGAAGAACTGGAGCGGGCGATTATCGAGGATCAGGAAAAAGGGATGCGGCCTACAGCAGTTGTGGCCACTCTTGGAACAACTTCCTCCGGGGCTTTTGATCCCTTAGATGAACTGGGCAGAATCTGCAAAAAACATTCAGTCTGGCTTCATGTTGATGCAGCCTATGCCGGACCTGCTGCGATGTTAGAGGAAAAAAGGCATCTTTTCCGGGGACTTGAAAACGTGGACTCGTTTGTGTTTAATCCCCACAAGTGGCTTCTAACCAATTTTGATTGCTCGGTTTATTATGTTAAAAACCCCGAGCTTTTAACCCGAACCATGTCGATTGACCCTGAATACCTAAAAACCGCCCATGACCAGGAGGTGAAAAATTTCCGGGACTGGGGTGTTCCACTGGGGAGAAGGTTCAGGGCGTTGAAGCTCTGGTTTGTCCTGCGTTCTTACGGGACAGAGGGGTTACAGGAATTTTTACGGGAACATATCCGGCTCGGGGAATTTTTCAAAAACCTGGTGCTGGAGGATCCGGATTTTGAATTAATGGCTCCAGCAGAACTGGGGTTGGTCTGTTTTCGGTATAACTCGGGAGATATTAAAGGTGAAAACCTGGACAATTTTAACAGGCAGTTGATGGAGGGGATTAATTCCCGGGGAGAAGTCTTTTTGACCCATACTGTTCTGGGTGAAAAATTTGTCCTGCGAATGGCAATTGGGCAGAGAACAACCCGGGAAGAACACGTCCGAAAGGCCTGGGAGATTATTAAAGAAGAGACGAGAAATTTAAAAGATAAATAGAGCAAAGAGGATAAGGAGCGGATTTTCATGCAGCAAGAAATAGTAGAACAGCTAAAAAAAATTGTAGGAGAAAAATGGGTGGATACTGACGAAGAAAGGGTCTGGAAATACAGCCACGAGCATACTCACGAATCCTATGGCCTGGTTGCGCCCAAACCCGTTGGCGGCTCTGTTATTGTTAAACCGGTTAAAACAGAAGAGGTTTCTGAGATAATGAAGCTTGCTTATGAAGTTGATATCCCCGTTATTCCCCGGGGAGCAGGGACTGCACTTGCCGCAAATGCCACTCCCAATCAACCCAGTATAATACTTTCCCTGGAGAGAATGAATAAGATCATTGAAGTTGATGATACAAACCTGATAATAACCTCTGAGGCTGCTGTAAGCCTGGGGGATTTGATTGAATACCTCAAGGGGGAGGGAAATCTCCACTTTCCCCTGCACCCCGGTGATGAGGGAGCCCAGGTTGGGGCCATGGTGGCCATGAACGCCGGGGGAGTTAGAGCAGTCCGGCACGGAGTTATGCGGGATCAGGTCCGNGGTTTAGAAGNNGTATTACCCACGGGCGAAATTATCCAGACTGGGGGCAGCATGGGGAAACTCGCCAAAGATAACGCGGGATTGAATTTGACTCACCTTTTGATAGGAAGCGAAGGAATTCTGGGGATTATTACCCGAGTTATGTTAAAATTACACCCCAAACCCCGTTATTCTGCAACCTTAATTGCCTCCTTCCCGGAAAGAGTTGCTGCATTCAGGTCCGTTCCCAGGTTAATCAAGGAAGGGATCATTCCCATGGCGGTGGAGTACGTGGAAAAGGACCAGATTAAAGAAACGGCTTCTGACCTGGGTAAAAGATGGCCTGCTCCCGATGGAGAAGGAGACTTAATCCTGATAATGGCCGAGAAGAGCGAGGATGATTTTTATGAACAGGCCCGGGAGATAGAGAAAATTTGTTCTGAAGAAGGGGTTCTTAATATATTCATGGCGGAATCTCCCGCAGAACAGAGGGATATTATCGAAATCCGTAGCCATATCCTTCCTGCAATTGAAAAAGATATTGTTGATTCTCCTGATATTACAGTCCCCCGCAGCCAGCTGGAAAACCTGATGCAAGCTCTGGATGAACTGGCGGAAAAATTCAATACCAGGATCCCTGTTATAGCTCACGCAGGTGACGGCAATCTCCATGCTTTTATTCTGAAAGAAAACGGTCAGGTACCCGATTACTACGATGAGCTTAAAGAATCAATGTACCAAAAAACCCTGGAATTGGGTGGGACAATAACCGGGGAACACGGGGTTGGGAGTTTGCGTTTAAACCAGCTGAAAATGCAGTTTTCAACCCGGGAACTGGAGATAATGTGGGGAATCAAAAAAGCTTTCGACCCCAAAAATCTGCTTAATCCGGGGAAAAAAGTTATCCAATTCAAAAATTAATTTCCTGGGTTTTTCCGAAAATTAAAAGAGCTGTTGCCAAAAGGCAACAGCTCCTGCAGGTTCCTTTTTGGGGCCTGTTTTTTTATTTTAGCCTCGGGTCAAATACATCTCGCAGGCCGTCTCCGAGCAGGTTAAAACCCAGTGTAGTGAATACAATAGCGATACCGGCATAGGTAGCAACATGCGGGGCGGTCCGCAGAGCCGCCCGGGCTGTTGCCAGCATCCGGCCCCAGCTGATTGTGGGGGGCTGAGTACCCAAACCAAGGAAACTTAAAGCTGCTTCAGTAACGATGGCCAGACCCATTCCCAGGCTGATAATAACCAGCAGGGGAGCGAAGCTATTAATGAGAATATGTTTTACAAGTATGCGGACATGGGAGGCTCCGAGCGAACGTGCGGCCAGGACGAAATCTTCTTCTTTAAGGGCCAAAACCTGGCTCCTGGTAACCCGAGCAAGTTGGGGGATCCGGACGATGGCAATAGCCAGCATCGCGTTAAAAAGACTGGGCCCGAGAACTGCGACAATGAATATTGCCAGTAAGATGGCGGGAAAAGCCAGGATCAGATCCATGAACCGCATTATCAGTTCGTCAATTTTCCCTCCAACGTAGCCGGCTAAAAGCCCGAGAATTACCCCTATGACCAGGGATATGCTAACGGCCACAACACCTACATAAAGCGAGGCCCGGGTTCCCATAATAATCCTGCTCAATACACATCGCCCCAGATTGTCGGTCCCCAGGATATACTCCCCACCAAATCCCTGGGGAGCTTCATAGCGGTTGTAAATGTTTTGGGTATAGGGATCATTGGGAACTATATAAGGGGCGATAATGGCGGTTAAGGAGACAATAAAAATGATGACCAGGCCTGCTACTGCTTGTTTATTTCTAAGAATTCTTTTCATAGTTGTCTCCCCTCTTAATCATAGCGGATTTTTGGGTTTAAAAACCCATAGCTGATGTCGACAAGTAAGTTAATTAGGGCGAAGGTAATGGCTACCAGAAGGGTTCCAGCCTGGACAATGGGGAAATCCCTCTGGCTGACTGCGTTGATAATCAAGCGAGCCATACCGGGCCAGGAAAATACTGTTTCCACTACAACCGCTCCCCCTAAAAGATAGCCAAATTGAAGCCCAACTATTGTAACTACGGGCAGCATGGCGTTGCGGAGGGCATGTTTAAAAATAACAACCCTGTCGCTAAGGCCCTTGGCCTTGGCAGTCCTGACATAATCCTGCTGCAAAACTTCCAGCATGCTGGAACGCATTAACCGGGTCTGAAGCGCGGTTGCAGCCGTTCCCAGGGCCAGAGCAGGCAGGATCAAATGACGGAAACCGAGAACTACATCCTGCCAGTTCAGGGAAAAAATCCCCACAAAAAGCGAGGCTTCCCGCCCAAAAAGCGGGAAAAAATCAAAATTCAAACCGATGTAAATTAAAAGCATCAAACCCACCCAAAACCGAGGCATGGAAATACTGATTAAGGCCGCGGTCATGGCCAGGAGATCAATCCAGCTGCCTCTTCGAATTGCGGATAAAACTCCCAGGGGAACTGATATTAAAATGGCGATAAACATGGCCATGAAGGCCAGTTCAATGGTAGCTCCAGCACGCTCCAGGATTAAACCTGCTACAGTCCGGTTCTGGCGAATGGACATGCCAAAGTCCCCCTGAATTGCGTTACCGAACCAGCGCATATACTGAATATGCAGGGGCTGGTCAAACCCGTATTGGGCCTGAATCCTCTCAATGTCTGCCAGGCTGGCGTCTTCTCCTACCATCAGGGTAACCGGGTCCCCGGGGGCAAGGTGGATCATGAAAAAAACCACAAGGGATACGCCGAGAATGGTTGGTATGATGTTGAGGAAGCGGCGAATAATAAATTTTTGCATTGATCTATCCCTTCCCTTTCTAAATTAGTTCCGGAAGCCCGCAAGGACGGGCTTCCGGACCTTTTTACTTTGCTTGATCCTGTTTTTAATAAAACTTAGTTAGTTTTATCAAACAGGTGAGCGTTTTCCCAACTTGCAGGGTGGTAGGGGTGGACTTCAAAGCCAGTAATATAAGGATGGCTGACTGCAATTTCTTCGATGTAGAAGATAAAGGCGTAAGGAACATCACGATAAAGGATTTCCTGGACTTCGCGGTAAAGCTCAAGAGATCTCTCGGAATCAGCAGGAACAACCCTTCCTTCATCCAGTAGCATGTTCACACGGGCGTTGTCGTAGTAAATATAAGGGTAACGTCCACCATCGCTGTGGAACTGGCGGTGAGTAGCCCGGTCGGGGTCCAACTGGCCGTGCCAGCTCAGGATATACATATCATAGTCGGTGGTGTGCATAATGCGATCCCAGAAAGCGCCCCACTCTTCAATGCGGACCTCAACATCTACGCCGAGTTGACCCAGTTCATAGGCCAGGATCTCAGCGATTTCAATCCGGTGCGCCTGTTCACTGGCGTGAAGGGTGAGAGAAAATCCACCATCAGGATAGCCAGCTTCGGCTAAGAGTTCTCTTGCTTTCTCAGGATCGTAGGCGTGTGGTTCCAGACCGTCATGGTGCTGTGGAAGCATGGGGGGGATTGGGCTGTAAGCAGGGCTGCCAACTCCACCCAGAACATGGTCCACGATTCCCCTGCGGTCGATCAGGTGAGATACTGCCTGGCGGATCCGGTAATCGTTCATATAGGGGCTCATTTGGTTAAAGCCTACATATTCATAACCAGGACCGGGGGTCCGGCCAACAATAATATTAGGATCATTTTCCAGTCGTTCGATTTCCTGTGGGTCGATTCCACTCTGGAACATGTCAATTTCTCCAGCTTCAAAAGCCATCAAGCGGGCTGAATCGTCGGGAATGGGACGGAACTGGAGTTCATCAACTTTTGGAGCGCCTCCCCAGTAATCGGGGTTGGCTTTTAAGACCAGGCGGTCATCGCGGCGCCAGCTATCAAACATAAAAGGCCCGGTTCCTACAGGCTGGCTTCCGAACTGATCACCAAGTTCTTCAGCCTTGTCATAAGGAACAATGTTCATCCGCGCGATATTGTTAATTAAAAATCCATTGGGTTGGTTGAGATGGAATATTACTTCATGGTCATTGACAATTTCAATTTCTTCAATGTCAACATAGAGAGAGCGGTTCGGGGCATCATTTTCGGGGTCAAGTAACCATTCATAGGTATACTTGACGTCCTGGGCCACGAATTCCCGGCCATGATGGAAAGTAACACCTTCCCGCAGGTAGAAAGTAATCTGCAGGCCATCATCACTGTGTTCCCAGTTTGTAGCCAGCCTTGGGGTTAGTTCCATATCATGATTGAAACAGGCCAGGGCTTCCATGATTGTATTGGAACGCTCGGCTTCAGCGACACCTGGTTCAACCCTTCCGTCAAGACCCATTGCTTCTTGAGTAGTACCAATTACTAAGGTTTTTGCTTCGGCCATGCTACCGGACCAGATCATTATGAAAGCCAGTAACAGGACCACTAAACCCAACTTCTTTTGCATAATAAAAATTCCTCCTAGTTTTTTTAAAAGGACCTTACAACAGAAACAGGTCTTTACTAGGCAAGACCACCTCCTTTGGGGAGCAGAAATTAGAAATCTAAATTACAAAATTCAATATACTTTAACCACTTCTGGGCTGAAAACCCAGAATCCTTTTTAAACTTGTTAAAGTTTTACCAGATTGCTATGAAAAATTATTTGAAGGGGAAATGGTGCGATTTGCAAATAAATAGTGGGGAAAAAGTAAAAGAGGGTGTTAATAACCTACTATCATCTTTGTAACTTTAACTTACTTATATTTCTTGTTTGGCCAGTAGAATTTTTTATGCGGGGTCTTTTTTCTGGGAAAGACCTCGCCCATCCCTTAGTCCAAGGGAGGGAAAGTAAACCAGGGTTATTTTAAAGTGTTTATTCCAAACTTGCTAAAGAAGTGCTTCCCCAGAAGAAAGCAAAGGACCCGCTTCCTAAAAAAGAAGCGGGTCTCTACCTTTAATTTACAATATCTACCTTGTGGAAGCGGTGACGGCTGTTGGGGTGGATTTCAAAACCAGTTACTTCGTTGCGAACACCAATTGCCTGCTCGCCAAA
>SL_3KL_010_SEDDRAFT_10000883_pt1 | contig 26426 bp, 25 predicted proteins | sample SodLakKL_010_SED_2_FD_10381 | JGI IMG/M metagenome (IMG submission 10381) | reverse complement strand
AGTTGCCCAGGCGCAGTTTCAGCCAGTCATCGACGCCGCCGATGAGACCGAAGCCGAGCGTGGTCAGGAGCACGATCCAGACATAGCGATTGCCGAGATCGCTCCACAGCAGCGTGCTCACGGCGATGGCGACAAGGATGAGCACGCCACCCATGGTCGGCGTGCCACTCTTGCCGAGATGACTCTCCGGGCCGTCATCGCGCACGTGCTGACCCACCCGCGCATCGGCCAGCCAGCGGATGACCAGCGGCCCCACCAGCAGGGCCATCAGCAGGGCCGTGAGTACGCCAAGAATGGCGCGCATGGTCAGGAACTGGAACACGCGGAAACCGTCGTGGAACTGCATCAGCCATGCGGTCAGTTCAAGCAGCACGGGTCAGCCCTCCTCCGTTGCCAGCAACTGCCCGACCAGGCGTTCCAGCGCGTTGCTGCGCGAGCCCTTGATCAGCAGCACGACTTCGCCGGTCAGTTCGACCCGCAGCTCCGCCGCGAGGGCATCGACATCGCCGACTTCCCGCGCGCCCGCTCCAAAACCGGCGCAGGTGCGGGTGGCCGTCGGGCCGAAGGCCCACAGGCGCTCCACGCCCGCCGCACGGGCATCGCGCCCGAGGCGCTCATGTGCCTCGCGCGTGGCCTCGCCGAGCTCGGCCATTTCCCCGACGACGGCCCAGCGGCGACCGTCTGCGTCAGCCAGCGTGGTCAGGGCGGCGGCGAACGAACCGGGGTTGGCGTTGTAGCTGTCGTCGAGAATGCGGCTGCCGGCGACGCCCGTGCGTTCCACCAGGCGACCGGCAACCGGCCCGACCGAGCCGAGACCGACAGCGATGGCGTCCGGGCGGATGCCGACTGCATGGGCTGCCGCCGCCGCGGCGGCCGCGTTGCGCCGATTGTGCGCACCCGGCAGGGCCAGTGAGCATTCGCACCGCTCTCCCTCGAGCGTGAGTTCGATGGCTCCGGCACCCGCCTCCCGCACCTGGACCAGTGCGGCATCGTCCCCGGCCTCGCCGAAGGTCAACTGCCGGCGCCCGGCGGCCAGTTCGCGCCAGAGCCCGGTCCATTCGCTGTCCGCGGGGAACACGGCACATGCCTCCGGGCCCAGCGCCTCCAGCAGTTCGCCCTTCGCACGGGCGACACCCGCGATCGAGCCAAACCCCTCGAGATGCGCCGGTCCGGCATTGTTCAGTACACCCACCGCCGGCCGGACCCAGCGGGCAAGCGTGGCGATCTCGCCGGCGTGATTGGCGCCGAGTTCGAATACGGCGGCCGTGTGTTCGGGGGCCAGCCGGCACAGCATCAGCGGCACGCCGATATCGTTGTTCAGGTTGCCCTCGGTGGCCAGCGTCGCGCCCTGCTGGCGCAGGATGGCGGCGATGCACTCCTTGACCGTGGTCTTGCCATTGCTGCCGGTGACGGCGATGACCGGGATGTCGAAGCGCGCGCGCCAGTGGCTGGCGATGGTGCCGAGTGCCGCACGCGCATCGCTGACGATCACCTGCGGCGCCGCCAGGTCCAGGGCCTGCTCGGTCACGAGAATGGCGGCGCCACGCTCCACGGCCTTCGCCGCGAACTCGTGGCCATCGAAATTCGGCCCGCGCAGGCAGACGAAGGCGTTGCCGGCCGCGAGCGTGCGCGAGTCGGTACTCAGGCCGTGGCAGCCGGCATGCGCATCACCGACCACGCGGCCGGCCGTCCACTCGGCCAGGGTGCGGGCATCGACGGCAATCATCGCCCGCCCTCCGGGTCGATTCCGACCAGGCGTGCCGCGGCGTCACGATCACTCCAGGGCAGATTTTCGTCACCCCGAATCTGGACGGTCTCGTGGCCCTTGCCCGCCACCAGCAGCAGATCATCGGGACCCGCCTCGGCGAAGGCACTCTGCATGGCCCGCTCGCGATCGGGCTCGATGGTGTAGTCGGCATCGGTCGGCAGGCCGGCAACGATGTCGGCAATGATCGCCGCCGAGGACTCGGTGCGCGGATTGTCGTCAGTGAGAATGATCCGATCCGCGCCCGCGGCCGCCGCCGCGGCCATCAGCGGGCGCTTGCCCCGATCGCGATCGCCGCCGGCACCGAAGATGCACCAGATCCGGCCGCGCGCATGGAAGCGCAGTGCCTCGAGTGCCGCGCGCAGGGCGCCGGCGTTGTGTGCGTAGTCGACCACGATTCCGGGACCATCGGGACCACGAAACAGTTCCATGCGCCCGGGCACGGGGCGAATCCGTGAGAGGCTCGCGACCACGCTGGCGAAGTCCTCTCCGGCGGCGAGCAGGCCCGCGGCTGCCGCGAGGACATTGTCGACGTTGAACGCACCGAGCAGCGGCAGCGTGACCGGCTGCACCTGATCGCGCCAGGCGAGGCGGAAGCGGATCCCGTCCGCCTGCCCCTGAATGGAGCGCGCGCGCAGGGTGCCATCGGGGGCCTCCATGTCGCCGCTGCGCGCATAGCCGATGCGCCGGATCTGCGGCCGCACCCGTGCGCACAGCTCGCGGCCGAAGGCGTCATCGAGATTGAGTGCCACGCCGACCAGGCCGGGCCAGTCGAACAGACGCGCCTTCGCCGCGGCATAACTGGCCTCGTCGACGTGATAGTCCAGGTGATCACGCCCGAGCTGCGTCAGGATGGCCACATCGATCCGCGTGCCATCGAGGCGATACTGATCAAGCCCGTGCGAGGAGGCCTCCAGCGCCACCTCGCGACAGCCACGCGCGACGAGTGCTGCCAGGGATGCCTGCAGGCCGATGGCATCGGGCGTGGTCAGTCCGGCCACCTCGAGGTGCCCCGGCCGCCCGCGCCCCAGCGTGCCGAGAACGCCGGCGGGTGCCGCAGGGCGATCGCGCATGGCGGCGAGGAAATGGCTCACGGAGGTCTTGCCGTCGGTACCGGTCACCGCGTAGACACGCTGCAGCGCGGCGGATGGCTCGCCATGGAAGCGCGCGGCCACGCTGCCGAGGCGGCGCGCCAGGTCGGGCACGGGAATGACGACGGCGTCGCGTGCGGCCACACGCGCATGGATGTCCGCCACGGCGCGGTCGGCCGGGTCGATCAGCACCGCCACCGCGCCCTGCTGCAGCGCTTCGTCGAGGTGGTCGAGGCCGTGCGCGCGCGTCCCCGCGATGGCGACGAAGGCGCCGCCGGGCTGGACCTGTCGGCTGTCGACGGCGAGGCCGGTCACGACCCGATCCGCCATGGGGGCAATCCGGGTCAATCCGGCGAGGAGTACGCCAAGGCGCTGTCCATGCAGGGTTTCGGCGGCCATCATGTCGCGCCCCCGGCGGTCCGCAACCGCTGTTCGTCGGGCACTTCGAGACCATCGGGGCGAATGTCGAGCAGGCGCAGGCTGCCGCCGATCACGCGCGCGAACAGCGGTGCGGCGACCTGGCCGCCATAGAACTCCTCACCCTGCGGCTCGTCGATGACCACGACCGCGGCCAGCCGCGGCTCGCTGGCCGGGGCGAAACCGGCGAACAGCGCACGATAACGATCCGCGGCATAGCCACCGGCGGCGGCCATGTGCGCCGTACCGGTCTTGCCGGCGACGCGGTAGCCGGGAACGGCGGCACGCACGCCCGTGCCCCCCGGCGCCACCGCAGACTCGAGCATGTGCCGCACGGCCTGCGCGGTTTCCCGCGACATGACGCGTTCGCCGGCATCGGGGCGTCCGCCCTTGTGGAAGGTCACCTCCGGCAGGACGCCGTCGGCGGCAATCGCGGCATACGCGCGCGCCAACTGCAGCGGGGTGACCGCCATGCCGTAGCCAAAGGCCATGGTGGCCGTCTCCACCTGGCTCCAGCTCCCGGCCGGCAGCAGCTTGCCACCCGCCTCGCCGGGAAAGCCACTGCCCGTGGATTCGCCGACGCCGCAGCGACTGAACAGACGCCACAGCTCATGCTGTTCGAGCGACAGCGCAACGCGACTGGCCCCGACATTGCTCGACTTGCGCAGAATGCCGCCCACGTCGAGTTCGCCGAGATCGCGATAGTCGGAAATGGTGTGCCCACCGACACGCAACGTTCCTGGCGCGGTGAACACGGAGGTTTCGGGCTGGTACTGGCCGGACTCGAGCGCGGCGGCGATGGTGAAGGTCTTCATCGTCGAGCCGGGTTCGAAGCTGTCGGTCACGGCCCGATTGCGCAGGTCGGCGCTGGCGCGGTCACGTCCGTCGTTGGGGTTGAAGGCCGGCTGATTGACCATGGCGAGAATCTCGCCGGTATGCACGTCGAGAATCACCATCGAGCCACTGGTCGCGCCGTGGTGCTGCACGGTCGCCTTGAGTTCGCGATAGGCGAGATACTGCATGCGCCGATCGATGCTCAGGGTGAGATCGCGCCCGGGCACGGCCTCGCGGATCAGCTCCAGATCGCTGATGCGCCGCCCGAGCCGGTCGATGACGACGCGCTTGCGCCCGGGATGCCCCTGGAGCCAGTCGTCGTAGGCCAGTTCCAGACCTTCCCGGCCCTGGTCATCGATACCGGTGAAGCCGAGCACATGACCACTGACTTCCGCCGTCGGGTAGTAGCGCCGATACTCGCGCCGCCGACCGACACCGGGCACGCCCAGGTCGAGCACGCGCTCGGTGGCACTCGGTGTCAGGCGGCGCCGTAACCAGATGAATTCGCGCCCGGCGGCCGCCGTCACGCGCTCGGCCAGGCGCTCGAGCGGCATGTCCAGGGCGGAGGCCAGGGTCGGCCAGAGCTCGCGCGCGGCCAGCAGGGGCCCCGGGTCTCCCCAGATCGACCAGACCGGGGTACTGATGGCCAGCGGCTCACCGTTGCGATCGAGAAACATGCCGCGATGCGCGGACAGGGGCACGGAGCGCACATGACGCACGCGCGCCTGATTGCGCAGGAAATCGCTGCGCAGCAACTGCAGATCCACCGCCCGCGCGCCGAGCGCACCGGCCAGCAGGCCGCAGGCACCCAGGACGAAGCGTCGCCGCCCGGGCTGGATCCACTGAGTGTGCTTGCGCGTCATGGCAGTACAACGATCTCGGCGCTGTCGAATTCCGGCAGACGCATGTCCAGCTCCTCGCGCGCAATGCGCTCGATGCGGCCATGCGTCGCCCATGTGCTCTGTTCCAGCTGGAGCCGGCCCCACTCCGTTTCGAGTTCGGCGGCCTCGGCTTCCAGCGCCTGCAACTCCACGAACAGCGCCCGCGACCGGTGCTGTGCATCGACCACGGCCAGCGCGCTGAGCAGCACCACCACGCCGAGGCCGAAGGCAATGGAGCGCTCACCGATCATGGCAAGCGCTCCATGACCCGCAGCCGCGCGCTGCGCGCGCGCGGGTTCGCGGCGACCTCTTCATCAGTGGCCGTCAGCGGTCGGCCGACGGCGCGCAAGCTGGGTGCGGGGCCTTCGGCGACCGGCAACGCCCGGCCGCGGCTGTCACGCTCGATGGCCGGGGTGCGCCCCGCGGCGGCGCGCAGGAACCGCTTTACGCGCCGATCCTCGAGCGAGTGAAAGCTGATGATGGCCGCGCGCCCGGCAGGCGCGAGAATGTCCGGCAGCGCCGCCAGTGCTTCATCCAGCGCACCCAGTTCGTCGTTGATGTGGATGCGGATCGCCTGGAACGAGCGTGTCGCCGGGTGCTGGTCCGGTTCGCGTCGCGGCATCGCCGCGGCGATGATCTCGGCCAGCCGCGTGGTGGTATCGATGGCCGCCTCGGCACGCGCGGCAACAATGGCGCGCGCGATGCGCCGGCTGTGGCGCTCGTCTCCGTACTGATACAGCACATCGGCGATCTCCCTTTCATCGGCCCGTGCCAGCCAGTCCGCGGCGGATTCGCCCTGGTCCGGGTCCATGCGCATGTCCAGGGGGCCGGACTGGCGAAAACTGAAGCCGCGTGCGGCATCGTCGAGCTGCGGTGACGACACCCCGAGATCGAGCAATACGCCATCGAACCCGCGCTCCGGTCCGCTGGCCCGCGCGATGCGCGCGAGCTCGGAGAAGTCGGCGCGCACGATCTCGACCCGCTCATCCTCACCGAATCGCGATCGGGCCACCGCGATGGCCTCGGGATCACGGTCCACCAGGACCAGGCGCCCCTGCTCGCCCAGCCGCTCGAGAATCGCTGCTGCATGTCCGCCCCGGCCAAACGTGGCATCGAGGTAGGCACCGTCCGTCTTCACGGCGAGCGCGGTCAGCACCGCGTCGCGGAGGACGGGCTGATGAGGAGAGGTCGCGGCCATGGCGTCACAAGGACAGTGACTCGAGCGCTGTCGGCAGCTCGAGGCCGTCCTCCTCATCGTCCGCCGCCATCCAGGCGGCTCGCTGTTCATTCCAGGTCTCTTCGTCCCAGAGCTCGAACTTGTTGCCCTGTCCGATGAGCACCACGCGCCGGTCGATACCGGCGAAGTCGCGCAGGGGTCCGGGGACGAGGATGCGGCCCTGGCCGTCGAACTCGCATTCGGTGGCGTGGCCGATGAGCAGGCGCTGCAACCGGCGCGCCTGCTTGTTGAGCGCCGGCAGGCGTACCAGCTCGCGCTCGATCGTCTCCCATTCGCTGAAGGGATAGATCAGGAGACAGCCATCGCGATCGACAGTGACGACCACGCGGCCATCGGACTCGGCCTGGAGCTGCTCGCGATAGCGCGCAGGGACCGCCATACGGCCCTTGCTGTCGAGGCTCAGATTCGTCACGCCTCGGAACACGGCGACTCCCTTGTGAGTGGGCCTTCCACAATTACCCACGTTTCCCCACGCAGGGACACTATAGGTAGCGTGTTCGCCGGGTGTCAAGCACGAAAGTGCCTTCCGCGTCACTGAAAGTGCTGGCGTGACAGGAACTTAGCGCACGTGCTTGTGGTGGGGGAGGGGTTATTCCCAATGAATCATGATCTTGCACCGCATTAGTGACAATGCAGTTGAAACCGCGCTGGTGGTAGCGGGTGGGGAATCCGGTGGGAAGAGGTGGAGTCGGCCATAAGCCGGGTTCTGTCTGGGGCAACCATTCATCTAGGACGAGCGTCACCGCTCGCCTCCAGCGGCCTACCCGGGGACCACGCGGGCCACGTGAACGTCCCCCTATTTGGCCTTGCTCCGGGTGGGGTTTGCCGTGCCACCGGTGTTGCCACCGGCGCGGTGCGCTCTTACCGCACCGTTTCACCCTTGCCGCCCGGTTCCGTGGAGCCGGGGTTGGCGGTCTGCTCTCTGCTGCACTTTCCGTCGGCTCACGCCGCCCAGGCGTTACCTGGCACCCTGCCCTGTGGAGCCCGGACTTTCCTCCACCGCCTCCTGGACGGCAGCGGTTGCCTGGCCGACTCCGCTGCTGATTCTACCAGAGTGTTTCTGTCTTTCTGCGGGATTTCTGCGGGATTTCCGTGCCTTTTCCGGGGCCATTTGATGAGGTCCGGGGCTTCTTCGTTCCGGTCGCGCGTCGGCGGGCGCGATCCCGGGGAGGCGCCATTGGCGTTGTTGGGGGTGGCCCCTGGGGCGTGGTCGGCATTGCGGTGTGAATGCAGGAAGATCACCCCTTGCGCGCCATCGCGGCCTGGTAGGCCTCCTTTTTCGACACACCCGTGAGGCGCGCCGCCACGGCCGCGGCGCGGGCCGGGGGCAGTTCGGGCAGCAGGGCGTCCAATGCGGTGGCCAGGTCGATGGCCTGCGCCGTGCCGGCGGGAGCGTCGGCGCCGGCGATGACGAGCACGATCTCGCCGCGGCGCTGGTCGGCGTCGGCGTGGACGAAGTCGACCAGGCCGCCCAGCGTGCTCCGGTGCACGGTCTCGAAACGCTTGGTCAGTTCACGACAGAGTGTGGCCGGGCGCAGCACGCCGAAGATCTCGGCCAGATCGCCCAGCGTCGCCTCGATACGGTGGCACGACTCGAACAGGACCAGCGTGGCCGGCTCGCGGGCGAGATCGCGCAGCCACTGCTGGCGGTTCCCGCTCTTCGCGGGCGGAAAGCCGACGAAGAGGAAGCGATCCGTCGGCTGGCCGGCGGCCGCCAGGGCTGCGGTGACGGCCGATGGCCCCGGAATCGGCACAACCCGAATGCCTGCCTCATGGGCTGCGACCACCAGGCGAAAGCCGGGGTCGCTGACCGCCGGGGTGCCCGCGTCGCTGACCAGGGCCACGCTGCCGCCGGCCTGCAAATGGGCGAGGAGCTCGGGAATGCGCGCGGCCTCGTTGTGTTCGTGCAGTGAGCGCAATTCCGCCTGGATGCCGAGGTGGTTCAGCAGTGCGCCCGTGTGGCGCGTGTCCTCGGCGGCGACCACGTCGACGCCGGCCAGCACCGCACGGGCGCGCGCGCCGAGATCGTCGCGGTGCCCGATCGGCGTGGAAACTACGTGAAGGGCACCTGGCTCGATTGACACTGTGCGGGGGCGTCCCGATACTGCATGCCTTTGCGCACTCTGCCCGCGAGCACTGGCCAACTCAAGCCCACTGATGAGTCCAAACCGTCACCGTATCCAGCGCTGGGCCCTGCCCCTGCTGCTCATTCTGTTCATGGTCGGTTGCGCCACCGTACCCGATCGTGAGCCCGTCGACGTCGATGCCAAGGCCGCGGAGGCGGAACAGCTACTCGCCGAGGATCGCCCGCTCGGCGCCACGCGCATTTTCCTTGAACTGGCCGACGCCACGACCGGTGAGGAATCCGTCGACTGGCGCCTGCGCGCCGTCGAGACCCTGTTCGACCAGGGGTATCCGGAGGCGGCACTGGAACAGCATCGCGAGCTCGACGCCATCGAAATCCCCGCCGCCCTGCAGTTGCGCAAGCGCGTGACGGACGCGCAGGCGGCCGTGGCCCGCCAGCAGGGGGGGATGGCACTGCGCCTGCTGCCGCGGGCAATGGACGACCAGGAGCGCGCGGTGCAGGCGCGGATCCACGCGACCCGTGCCCGCGCACTCGGGCTCACCGGCGAGTATGAACGCGCACTGAGCGCCTGGGTGGAGGCCGAGCGCATCCTGCTCGCGATGGACGACCAGGGCGCAATCGAGCGCAATCACGACTCGATCTGGAATCTGCTTGACGGCCTGGAGCGGGACGTCCTCGAGGATATCGCCGAACAGGCGGATACGCGCGATGAACGTGGCTGGGCCGAGCTCGCCCTCGCCGAGCGCCGGGCACGTTTCGGCCAGCAGCCGATCGACCAGGCGTTCTCCGACTGGGAGCGCCGCCACCCGCGCCACCCGGCCGCCGAACGCTTCGCCGGCGATCTGCGCGAGCGCGTGATCGACCAGCTTACCTACCCCGAGCGCATCGACGTCCTGCTCCCCTTCTCCGGGCCACTCGGAGGCCGGGCCCAGGCGATCCGCGACGGCCTGATCGATACCTACTACGGCATACCCGGATACATCCGCCGACCGGAGGTCGTCTTCCACGACGTCGGCCCGGACGGCATGGACGTCGAGGCCGCCTACAATGCAGCGGTCGATGCGGGTACGGGGTTCGTCATCGGCCCGCTGCGGCGCGAAGCCGTGACGGAACTGGGCAACATCCTCGATCTGCCCGTGCCGGTGCTGACGCTGAACTACGTGTCCGGCCCGGTGGACCTGCCATCGCGCTTCTACCAGTTCGGCCTGCGCCCCGAGGACGAGGCGCGCCAGGTCGCCGAGGCCGCGATCCGCCACAACCACTTCAACGCCGTCGCCCTGACCCCGCACGGCAATTGGGGCGACCGCATGCTGGATGCATTCGGCGAACGCTTCGCGGAGCTCGGTGGTGTCGTTCTGGAATCCGGGCGCTACAACGCCAACGACTCCGATTACGGCCAGGCGATCCAGCACATGCTGAACATCGACGAGAGCTACGCGCGCCTGCGTCAATTGCGCAACACGCTGGGAACGAGCGATTTCCGCTTCGAACCCCGGCGGCGCGAGGACGTCGAGGTGATTTTCCTGGCCGCGCATCCGCGCCAGGCACGCCTCGCCGTTCCGCAGCTCAATTTCCACCGCATCGGCGCACTTCCGGTCTACGCGACGTCTCACGTTTTCACCAGCGACGTGGATCCCGAGTCCGACTGGGACATGAACGGCCTGTTCTTCACCGAAATCCCCTGGATTCTCGATCACGTCCGGCGCGTGTCCGAAGGCGATGAGACCGCCGAGTACCGTTCCCGCTTCCCGCGTCTCCATGCGCTCGGCGGCGATGCGCTCGAGGTACTCCCCGTCCTCGATCGCCTGGAAGCGGGTGCCGGCGACGCCCATGTCGGACGTACCGGCCGGCTCACGATGGATGCTGACGGTGCCCTTGTGCGCGAACTCGGCTGGGCACGGTTCACGCGCGGGCGCCCAGTACCCGTGCCAGCGCCCGCTCTGGAAATCGATGGCCTGCTAGGGGCGGAGATTCGCGAGCGTGCAGACGATGCAGACTGAGCGTCAGCGCAGCGGCAAGGCCGCCGAGGCTCGCGCGCGCGACCATCTCGAACAGCAGGGCATGAGCGCCCTCGCGGTCAACTGGCACTGTCGGCTGGGGGAGCTCGACCTGGTCATGCAGGACGGGTCCGCTGTCGTCTTCGTCGAGGTTCGTTACCGCGCCCGCGGGGATTTCGGGGGCGCCCTGGAGAGCATCGATCGCGGCAAGCAGCGGCGCATCGCGCGCACGGCGAGCGCCTGGCTGCAACGCCACGCCCGCGGTGAGCCACCGTGTCGCTTCGATGTTGTCGCCGTCGACGGCGAAGGCGGCATCGAGTGGATCGCCGACGCCTTTCAGCTCGACTGAGCCACCTCCCGTATCCGATCGCCCCGAGTCTGCCATGAATCCCCAGGACATCGTTCAGCAGCATTTCGACGCCAGCATCGAGGCAAAGCGCAGTGCCCGGACCAGCCTGGCCGAACCGATCGCCGACGCGGCCGAGGCCATGACCCAGTGCCTGCTGGCCGAGGGGCGCATCCTCGCCTGTGGCAACGGGGGGTCTGCCGGCGATGCGATGCACATCGCGGCCGAACTCGTGAATCGCTTCGAGATGGAGCGCCCCGGCCTGCCGGCGATCGCCCTCACCGCCGACACCCCGACGCTGACGGCGATTGCCAATGACTACTCCTACGACCAGGTTTTCAGTCGTCAGGTGCAGGCCCTGGGACGTGCGGGGGATGTCCTTCTCGCGATCAGCACCAGTGGCGGTTCCGCCAATGTGGTGGCGGCGGCTGAAGCCGCCCACGAGCGCGGCGTGCGTGTCATCGCGCTCAGCGGCAAGGGGGGAGGCGCACTCGCCGGCGCCTTGCGGGATGGCGACATCGAAGTGCGCGTGCCGCATGACTCAACCGCACGCATCCAGGAAATCCACCTCCTGGTCATCCACTGCCTGTGCGATCTGATCGATCGCAAGCTATTCGGCCTGTAGCGCCTACTTGATCACGCGCAGGTTCGGGCGCTTGGGCGTGGGCGCGGGGTCGTCGCCCGTACCGCGACCGGTATCACCCTCACCATGCCCCTCGTCGGCACCGGATTCAGCTGGCCGCTCGTCATCGTCGCCATCGCCCGCCTCGTCCGTGAACAGCATGCCCTGCCCGTTCTCGCGTGCATAGATGGCGAGGATTGCGCTGATGGGCGCGCTGACCGCGCGTGGGCGACCACCGAACCGCGCCTGGAAGCTGACCTCGTCATCACCGAGCACAAGCCCCTGCGTCGCGGTCGGGCCCACGTTGAGGATGATCTTGTCGTTTTCCACGTACTCACGCGGAACATCCACCCCGGGCGCCTCGGCGTTCACCAGCAGGTATGGTGTGCAATCGTTGTCCACGATCCACTCATGGATCGCGCGCAACAGGTAGGGACGGCTCGACTTCATGGGGCTCTCCAATGATCAGCCCCACATGATACCCGGGCCACATCACCGGTTTCCACCCGGCGCGCGTGCACGCCGCCTCAGCGCAGGCCCTGCTCCATGGCAGTCAGGCTCCGGCGGAAGCCCTCACGGGCAAAGATCCGCTCGGCGTAGGCCTCGACCGCAGCCGCCTGCGAAGGCAGCCGGATATCCCAGCTCGGCAGACGCCAGAGGATCGGCGCGATGACCACATCGACCATGGTGAACTCGTCGCTGAGGAAGTACGGCCGCGCCGAGAAGATATCGGCTGCCGAGGCGATGCTCTCGCGCAGCTTCTGGCGGGCCCGGTCACGCCGAGCGCGGTCGTCCGCTTCCAGCTCCGGCAGGAGGCCGTACCAGTCCGTCTCGATGCGGAAGAGCGCAAGGCGTGTATGGGCGCGCGAGACCGGGTCCACCGGCATCATCGGCGGATGCGGGAACCGCTCATCCAGATACTCCATGATGACCCGTGAATCGTAGAGCACGAGGTCACGGTCCACGAGAGTGGGCACCGTGCTGTACGGGTTCAGTTCGGCGAGTTGCTCCGAGCGCTGTGCCGGATCGATTTCCTCGACCGTCGCCTGGATGTCCTTCTCCGCAAGCACGATCCTCGCACGGTGGCTATACACCGAGCTCGGCGCGGAAAACAGCATCATTACACTTCGGTTCGATACCGTCATGCCGGATATCCGAAACCGGATTCGCAGTCCGCGATCACGTCACTCCATGCGCCATTCTTGGCGATCAATGCACATCCTTCCAGTATTCGCGTTTGAGCAACCAGGCCATGAACGTGAACACGATCAGGAACAGCATCACCCACACGCCGATCCGACGCCGCTCAAGCTGGGCCGGTTCTCCGAGGTACGACATGAAGGTCACGATATCATTCACCGCTCGATCGAACTCGCGCGGGGACATGGATCCCTCCTGCACCAGCTCGAAATCGACGATGTCGCCGTTGTCATTGCGCACGGCCGTCTGCAGGCCCTGCAAATCCCACAACACGTGCGGCATGGCGGTCGCGTTCATGACGGCATTGTTCACGCCTGTCGGGGAGTTCGAGTCCAGATAGAAGCTGTGGAGGAAATTGTAGATCCAGTCCTCCTGGCGCAGACGCGCGGTCAGGGTCAGGTCGGGCGGCATGCCCCCGTAGACCGCATTTCCGTAGTCCTCGGCCATGGCGATCTCCATGAGTTCACCCACCTGGACCTTCTGCCCGAGCTCGTCGGTCTTCCAGATGAAGTTTTCCTGCACCACTTCGTCCGGAATGCCGAGATCATTCGCGACATGCATCCAGCGATGATACTGCGCCGAGTGGCAGCCCATGCAGTAGTTCACGAACAGCCGCGCACCGCGGTGCAGCGAGCTGCGGTCATCGATGCGCACGTTTGCCTCGCCGCGATAGTCGGCGGCCACCTGTGCCGGGACGGCCAGCAGGGCGGCCAGGGAGATCAGTGCTGCGCTGAAGATCGTCGCACGCATGGTCATTTCATCGTCACCCTTTCCGGTACCGGCTTGGTCTTCTCGAATTTGCTCACGAAGTACAGGCCGATGAAGAAGCCGAAGTAGAGAATCGTGAAGATCCGTGCAGCCATCGTCTCGACCGGACCGGCCGGCACGGCACCCAGATACCCGAGGACGATGAAAGTCACCACGAATGTCGCGAGCAGCAGCTTGTGCCAGATCGAACGATAGCGGATCGACCGCACCGGGCTGCGGTCCAGCCACGGTAACAGAAAGAGGATCAGCACCGACGCCCCCATGACCAGCACGCCCGGAAAGGCCGAGCCGCCAAATGCCGGCACCGCGCGCAGGATCGCGTAGAAGGGCGTGAAGTACCACACCGGATGGATGTGTTCCGGCGTCTGCAACGGATCTGCCGGTTCGAAGTTCGGCCGTTCGATGAAGTGGCCGTCGAAGGTCGGCATGAAGAACACGATGAAGAAGAAGATGATGAAGAATACGCCGACACCGACGAGATCCTTGACCGTGTAATACGGATGGAACGGGATCCCGTCCTTCGGGGTGCCGTCGGCATTCTTCTGCTTCTTGATTTCGACACCATCGGGGTTGTTCGAGCCCACCTCGTGCAACGCCAGGATATGGGCGACAACCAGCGCCAGCAGCACCAGGGGCAGCGCAATGACATGCAGCGCGAAGAAGCGCGTCAATGTTGCCTCGGACACCACGAAGTCGCCGCGGATCCACTGCGCCAGTTCGGGGCCGATGAAGGGAATCGTGCCGAACAGGGCGATGATGACCTGGGCGGCCCAGTAGGACATCTGGCCCCAGGGCAGCAGGTAGCCGAAGAAGGCCTCGGCCATCAGGCACAGGAAGATCAGCACGCCGAAGACCCAGATCAGCTCGCGCGGCTTCTTGTACGAACCGTAGAGCAGTGCGCGGAACATGTGCAGGTAGACGATGACGAAGAACATCGACGCACCTGTCGTGTGCATGTACCGGATCAGCCAGCCGTAATTGACATCACGCATGATGTACTCGACGGAGGAGAACGCGCGCTCCGCCGAAGGCTGGTAGTTCATGGTCAGGAAGATGCCGGTCACGATCTGGAGTACCAGAACCAGCAGCGCAAGCGAGCCGAAGTAGTACCAGAAGTTGAAGTTCTTCGGCGCGTAGTATTCGGAGAGATGCTCCCGCCACATCTTGGTGAGCGGGAAACGGTCATCCACCCAGGTCAGCAGTTTGCTCATCGCGGCTTATCCCGTTGCTGTTTCTTCGTCTTCGCCGATGACCAGCAGGTCACCATCCTCCGAAAAGGAGTGCGGCGGGATGGGCATGTTCAGCGGCGCAGGCTGCCCCGCGAACACACGGCCGGACAGGTCATAACTGCTGCCGTGGCACGCACAGAAGAAGCCGCCGAGCCAGTCGGAACCGAGATCCGCGGGTCCCTGCTCCGGACGGTAGGCCGGCGAACAGCCGAGATGTGTACACACCCCGACAATTACCAGGAACTCCGGTTCGCGCGCCCGGTACCGATTCCTGGCGTATTCGGGCTGTTCCGACTGATTGGATTCGGGATCCGCGAGCCGCCCCTCGATCTCCTCCAGGGTGGCAATCATTTCCTCCGTGCGGTGCACGACCCACACGGGCTGGCCGCGCCATTCGAATGTCAGGCGCTGGCCATCACCGATGCGCGAAACATCCACCTCGACCGGCGCACCGGCGGCCTGGGCACGGGCGCTGGTGCCCATGGAGGCGAAAAAAGGTACGGCCAGCGCGGCCACGCCAGCTCCCCCCAATACCGTTGTGGCACCAGTAAGGAACCGGCGCCGGTTACGGTCCACTTCTTGCGAAGCCATCGATATTTTCCCCTGCTGCATCCGGTAACCCCCGAGTGCCCGCATCCCCTTGGCGGGCGGGACCGGGTCGGGANTTGTCTGTTTGGGTACAGGGGCGCGAGGATAGCACAATCACCCCAAGTGTGGACCCGTCGGCGAGCACGACGATCTCGCTCGGGCCGCGGCGCTCAGACCGGATTGTCGATGTCCACGAATCGGTGCTCGATATCGAAGCGCGCGGCCAGATGTTCACCCAGCGCGCGCACGCCACAACGCTCGGTGGCATGATGACCGGCGGCAAGACAGTGCAATCCGAGTTCGCGCGCGAGATGTGTCGTGCGCTCGGCCACCTCCCCGGTAACGAAGGCATCCACGCCCAGTTCGTGCGCCTGTTCGAGCAGATCATGGGCAGCACCGCTGCACCAGGCGACCCGACGGATGCTGCCGCCCTGCGGCCCCAGATGCACGGGCTGGCGCCCGAGAACGGCGGCGATCCGCGCGGCAAACGCTTCCGGTGTCAGTGTATCGGCGAGCCGTCCGTGCCAGAGCAGCCCGGGGATCCCGCCCGCGTCCACGCGGCCGTCGACCTCGATCTCGAACAGCCGCCCGAGTTCGGCGTTGTTACCCAGATCGGGATGGATGTCGAGCGGCAGGTGATAGGCGACGAGGTTGATGTCGGCCCCGAGAACCGTCTGCATGCGCCGCCGCCGCATGCCGATTACGCGGGACGGCTCGCCCTTCCAGAACCAGCCGTGATGCACGAGCACCATGTCGGCCTGCCATTCAACCGCGGCCTCGAGCAACGGCTGACAGGCGGTCACGCCGGTCATCAGGCGGCGGACTTCATGGCGGCCTTCGACCTGGAGCCCGTTGGGCGACCAGTCGCGCACGGCGTCTGCGTCCAGCAGCGCGTGCGCGTGAGCGATCAGGGTATGCGTCTCGACCATGGGGGCCTTCGCCTTGCGCAAGTCAACGGCTGCCGAGGGTAGCGAGCCTGTAGAATATTGTCACTGTGACCGCACCGAGACATGACGAGCCGATGCCCGCCACTGCGCTACTGCGTCCCGCACTCGCCGGCCTCCTGGCCGCGGTACTCGCGTTCCTGGTCTGGGACGCGCTGGACCGCGCGCCCGCGGACCGCGATGGCGAGTGGAGCTATGCCCGCGCGGTCGAGGCCGCGGCACCGGCCGTGGTCAACGTCTACAGCGCGCGTCTCGTGGCGCGTCCGGACGCATCGGACTCCCCGCTGTTCCGCGAGTTCTTCGGCGACGGCGGGGAAGCGCGGCGCCGGGTCACCACGCTCGGCTCCGGCGTCATCCTTGCAGCCGACGGCCTCATCGTGACCAACCACCATGTCGTGGCCGATGCCGACGAGATCGAGGTCTCGCTGGCGGACGGGCGCCGTCTCGCGGCACGCCTCGTGGGCAGCGATCCGGAAACCGATCTGGCCGTATTGCGGATCGAGGCCACCGGCCTGCCCGTGGTCCCGCGCGCCCCCCTGACGCATCCGGCCGTGGGCGACGTCGTGCTCGCGCTGGGCAACCCGTGGGGTGTGGGCCAGGCGGTCACCCTCGGCATTGTCGGCGCGACCGGGCGCGACCGTCTCGGCCTGAATACCTTCGAGGACTTCATCCAGCACGATGCGGCGATCAATCCGGGCCACTCCGGTGGCGCGCTGGTGAATCCGCGCGGCGAACTGGTGGGCATCAATACCGCGATGTTCTCGCGCTCCGGCGGGTCCGACGGCATCGGGTTTGCCATCCCCGCCACCCTGGTGAACCACGTGGTGCAGCAGATTGTCGAGCACGGCGCCGTGATGCGCGGCTGGCTCGGTATCGATGCGCGCAACCTGGCATCCACCGGCGCCTCCACCGCCGGCGGCGTGCGCATCGCCGGCGTGTTCCGTGGCAGCCCGGCCGATGCCGCGGGCCTGCAGGCGGGCGACATCCTGCTCGCGATCAACGACCAGCCGCTTGCCAACCTGGATGATCTGCTGCAGCACACGACCAACGCCGCGCCGGGCACGCACGTGCAGCTGCAGGTCCTCCGCGATGGCGAAGAGCTCAGGCGCGAGGCCATGCTGATNCAGCGCCCGACGTCCTAGCAGCCTCAGGCGCGCGCCGTTACCAGCCAGGCCATCAGCGCCCGTTCGAGCGCGGCGTTCTCTGCGGGCGTGCCGACGGTCAGGCGCAGGCAGTCCGCGAGCGCGGGATGGCTGCCGTCGAGGCACTTGACGCGAATACCGGCCGCCAGCAGCGCCTCGAAAGCAGTCCGGGCCTGACCGCGCGGGCAGCGCACCAGCAAGAAGTTGGCGGCGCTCGGGTAGACCTCGAGGCCATCACACGCTGCCAGCACCACCGCCAGGCGGTCACGCTCGGCGCGAATACCCGCGGCCTGGTCCGCCAGCACCGGGAAGTGCTCCAGCGCGAACTCGGCGGAAACCTGGGTGAGGACATTGATGTTGTAGGGCAGGCGCAGCTTGTCGATTTCGTTCAGCCAGGACCGCGGCCCGGCGAGCGCGCCCAGGCGCAATCCGGCGAGGCCGAGCTTCGACAGGGTGCGCAGCACCACGACGTGCGGCCAGCGCCCGAGGTCACCGATGAAACTGTCGCCAGCGAAAGGCTGGTACGCCTCGTCGATCACGACCAGGCCCGTGGCTGCCTCGATGACCGCCTCGATGTCCGCGCGCGACCAGAGGTTGCCAGTCGGATTGTTGGGCCATGCCAGGTAGATCACCGCCGGATCGTGCTCGGCGATGGCACGGCGCATCGCGTCGACATCGAGATCGAAGTCGGGCCCCAGGGGCACGCCCGTATAGCGCAGCCCACAGAAGGTCGCGATCATCCGGTACATGACGAACGTCGGCTCCGGCGCGAGCACCGTGGCGCCGGGGCGTGCCAGGGCGAGCGTGATCAACTGGATCAGTTCGTCCGAGCCATTCCCCAGCAGCAATCCCTGCTCGTCGCCGAGGCCGAGATGCGCGCGCAGACGCTCGGTCAGGGCCGGGGCGCGCGGATCGGGGTAGCGGTTGGCCGCGACCGTGGCCATGCGTTCGAGCCACTGGGCGCGCAGGCTCTCGTCCGGCCACGGCCAGGGGTTCTCCATGGCATCGAGCTTGATCGGCTCCTGCATTGCGGGGACGGCGTAGGCGGACAGCGCCTGCACATCCGGTCGAATCCGGTCCGCCGCACTCATGAACCACTGCCCTCGGCTGCCGTGGTCCCGGCAGCGGTGTTCGCATCCCCGCTTCGCGCCTCGGCCGAAGCCGCATGGGCCGGCAGGCGCTCGCCGTGCGCCAGCGTCGCCGCGATCGGCGCGAGCCGCGCCGCGCCCGCCGGGGAACAACCCAGCAGGCTGGTCCTTTTCTGGAAATCGTAGACGCCGAGCGGCGACGAGAACCGCGCCGTGCGCGCCGTTGGCAGCACATGGTTGGTGCCTGCACAGTAATCACCGAACGCCTCGGCCGTGTGGCGGCCCAGGAAGATCGCGCCGGCGTGGCGAATGCGGGGTGCCACGGCCTCCGGTTCATCGATCGACAGTTCCAGGTGCTCGGGCGCGATCTCGTTGGCGAGGTCAACGGCCTGGTCGAGATCGCGCACGTGGATCAGCGCCCCGCGCGCGGCGAGGGCCGCGGCAATGATCTCCCGGCGCGGCTGTGCGGGTAGCAGGCGGTCAATCGAAGCCGCCACGCGATCCAGGAAAGCGGCGTCCGGGGACACGAGGATCGACTGCGCCTCCTCGTCGTGTTCCGCCTGCGCAAAGAGATCGAGAGCGATCCAGTCGGGGTCGGTGCGGCCATCGCAGATGATCAGGATCTCCGACGGGCCGGCGATCAGATCGATGCCGACCACCCCATAGAGCAGCCGCTTCGCCGTTGCCACGTACGCATTGCCCGGGCCGACCACCTTGTCGACCCGCGCGATGGATTCGGTGCCGTAGGCCAGCGCCGCCACGGCCTGGGCGCCGCCGATGGAAATCACCCGATCCACGCCTGCAATCGCCGCCGCCGCGAGAACCAGATCGCTGACTTCGCCGTCGGGCATGGGCACAACCATGACGAGATCACGCACCCCGGCGACGCGCGCGGGAATTGCGTTCATCAGCACCGAGGAGGGGTAGGCGGCTCGCCCCCCGGGTACGTAGAGCCCCACCCGATCCAGGGGCGTGACCTGCTGCCCGAGCAGATTGCCGTCGGCGTCACGATACGACCAGCCTTCGAGCTTCTGATGCACGGCGTATTCACGCAAGCGTTCGGCGGCCACCTCGAGTGCTTCCACTTCGACCGCGGACAGGCGCTCACGGGCACTGACGAGTGCATCACGTTCGAGTGTCAATTCTTCGACAGATGTCACCGAACGCCGGTCGAGGCGGTTCGTCAGTTCGATCACCGCCGCGTCACCGCGGGTGCGGACTGCCTCGATGATGTCCTGCACTGTCGCCAGCACGGCGCGATCGCCCTCGCGGCCGCGATCCAGGAGCTCATCGAGACGAGCCGGAAACCCGGCGGCATTGGCATCGAGGCGGGACGGGGCGGACATGGCGGACTCCGGTTCGGTTGAATGGCCAGACCCTCTATTATGACGCTGCCCGGCAGCCATGCGCACCCGCCATGCGCTGCCAGGCCAGCAGGAACCCGTGAACACGGGCCGGTCCGGCCCGGTTCCGTCACCGGCCATGAACATGCGAATGTCATGGTCTTACCACGACAGGGAATGGCGCACACGTCATTACCTGCGCCATATTACGTCCCGGGGGCTTCCCGGGACCCATGCAAGCGGAGGCAACATGGCCAATACCGTGCACTGCATCAAGCTCGGGAAGGAGGCGGAGGGCCTCGACCGTGCCCCCTATCCGGGCGATCTCGGCCGGCGGATTCACGAGAACGTATCGAAAGAGGCGTGGCAGATGTGGCTTCAGCATCAGACCATGCTGATCAACGAGATGCGCCTCACGCCGGTCGACCCGAAGGCACGCCAGTTCCTGGAGCAGGAAATGGAGAAGTTTTTCTTCGGGGAAGGTTCAGCGAAGCCGGAGGGCTACGTGCCGCCCGATGCCTGACCGGCATGCCGGGTCCGCGACCCGGGACCATTGACCCGGAAAAATTGAAGAGAAAACACAGCAGGTGTGATCGGTAACAACATGCGGGCTCTGCCAGTGCATCCCGTGCCGGTCCCACCCAGAGGGAGCGAGTGGCAATCGACCAGGCAGGCTCACCGTGGAGAGGTTGGTGCAACGGCGAGTCACTCCTGCGTCTGCCCCGCCGTCTGGCGGCGATGCCGGTAGCGCTCGGGCCAGATGATCTCGGGTTCGAGATCGAGCTCTCTGGCAATAACCCGCTCCATCTTGGGGTACGAGGCAGTCAGCGCGTTGCGCACAGCCTGCCGCGTCACGCCGAGACGGCGCGCAAGATCGGACATCGACGTCCCGCGCATGCGCAGTTGGAACTTGATCCACTCGTTTCGCTGCACGGGATCCTTGGGAATGTCGCTGTGTTCGGATGGATTCGACATCTAGTTGACCGGGGCCACGGGCGGTATCCGCACCCCTCCTCCCCTGGTTGCTGACTGAGTGGTTGAAAGCCTCGACTGCATCGCGGAGATCCGCGCAACACGGAGCACGGCAACGTGATAGAAAATAACCAGAATGATTCGACCAATGGTGACGCAACGACCTCGACCTTCCCGGCCCGCCTGGCGGACGTGATCGGCGACAGCAGCGTGCGGGCGTTTGCCCGGCGCGCGGGGGTCTCCGACACGTTCCTGCGCCAGTGCCTGGCGGGTCGCACGGAGCCGACGCGTCCCAAGATGCTTGCCATTGCCGAGGCCGGAAGCGTTTCGGTTGAATGGCTTGCGACCGGACAGGGAACGCGAACCTATGGCCTGGCCACGCCCGCGGTACTCGAGTCCGGGCACGAGCCCGACCGGGAAACCCTTGAAGCCGTCATCGAGATTGTCGAGAGCGTGCTCGAGGACACCGACCGTCCCCTGTCGCCCAGCAACAAGGCCCGGCTGATCTGCGCTGTCTATGAAATGCGGTCCAGCCACGGTGCGCGTTCCCTTCTGCCCGAGCGGGTCCGTGAACTCATGCTCACGGCCGATTGATCCAGTGGCGGGGAGGCGGGCTGCCGCCTCCCCGCAACCGGCTTGTAGCAATGGACATGCCAAGAAAACAAAAACGGCCACATTAGCCGTTTTCTTCATATCAATATGAAGAACGATACTTTTTCATTCTAACCCTCCGCGTTTATGTTGTTCCGCACGTGCGGCCGACCGCACACCGTGCCGGAGCTTCGCCATGCAGAACCCTGCTCTCAACGAACTGAACAGCCCGCTGTCGAGTCAGCAGGCCGACCAGCTCTCGCGCCTGATTCACGAACTGCGGTCCGACCAGATGACCTGGATCAGCGGCTACCTGGCGGGGTTGAACGCAGCCGGTGCAGCAGGCGCGGTGGCGGCAGCGCAGACGGCCACCGAGGCGGGCCCGGCACCCGAGATCACCATTCTCTACGGCTCCCAGACCGGCAACGCGGAGGCCATTGCCCGGCAGGCGGCCGAGCGCGCCGAGGCGCGCGGCTTTCGCCCCCAGCTCCTGGACATGGCCGAGACCCGCAAGCCGCAACTCAAGGCCGCCGAGCGGCTCATGGTCGTTGTCTCGACGCATGGCGAGGGCGAGCCGCCCGACCCGGCGCTGGAATTCCATGAACTGGTCCAGTCGAAGAAGGCACCGCCGCTGAAGGACGCCCGCTTTGCCGTGCTCGCCCTGGGCGACACCAGCTACGAATACTTCTGCCAGACCGGCCGCGACTTCGACACGCGGCTCGAGGCCCTCGGCGGCACGCGCGTTCTGGATCGTGTCGACTGCGATGTCGACTACGAGGACAGTGCCGAGGCCTGGATCGACGCCGCCCTCGATGCCCTCGGCGAAGGTGTCGCGCCCGCAGGCAACGACGCGGCNGCCACCAACGTGGTCGCCTTCGGCCCGGTCAGTGGTCAAGCGGAACCGGCCGCTTACTCGAAGAAGAACCCCTACCCGGCCACGCTGCTGACCAACCAGGTCCTCAACGGCCGCGGCTCGGAGAAGGAGACGCGCCACATCGAGGTGTCCGTGGAGGACAGCGGCCTCGAGTGGCAGCCGGGGGACTCCCTCGGCGTATTGCCGGAGAATGATCCACGCGAGGTCGAGGCGTTGCTCGCCGCCACCGGCCTCGGCGGCAACGAGACCGTGGCCGGCCCCCGCGGCGACNTCGCACTGGCCGACGCACTCGCGCACGATTACGAGATCACCACCCTGACGCGGCCCTTCCTGCAGCAGTGGGCCGAGGTCGGCAGTGCCGGCGAGCTTGCCCGCCTGCTCGGCACCGACGCCCGTGACGAACTGCGTCAATGGCTCTGGGGTCGACACATTATCGACGTCGTGCGCGAGTGGCCGCTGGACGGTATCGACGCGGCCACGCTCACCGGAATGCTCCGCCGCCTGCCCCCGCGGCTGTATTCGATCGCCTCCAGCCATGCGGCCAATCCGGACGAGGTGCACCTGACCGTTGCCGCGGTGCGCTACCACAGCCATGGCCGGGACCGTCAGGGCGTCGCGTCCACCTGGCTGGCTGACCGCCTCGGCGAGGACGCCACGGTGCCGGTCTACATCGACACCAACCGCAACTTCCGTCTGCCCGAGAGCGGCGACACACCGATCATCATGGTCGGCCCCGGCACCGGCGTGGCGCCCTTCCGCGCGTTCATGGAGGAGCGCGAAGAGCGCGGTGACGCGGGTCGCAACTGGCTGTTCTTCGGTGATCGCCACTTCCACACCGACTTCCTCTACCAGCGCGACTGGCTGCGCTGGCGCGAGCAGGGCGTGCTCGATCGCATCAGTGTCGCCTTCTCGCGCGACCAGGCGGACAAGGTCTACGTCCAGGACAAGCTGCGCCAGCAGGGTGACGAGGTCTGGGGCTGGCTCAACGACGGCGCCCACTTCTACGTCTGCGGCGATGCCGAGTACATGGCCCCCGACGTCCACCAGGCCCTGATCGACATCGCCGCCCGGCACGGCGGCATGAATGCGGACGACGCCTCTGCCTGGCTCGGCCAGTTGCAGAAGGACAAGCGCTACCAGCGGGATGTGTATTGATGAGCCACGACGAGACCGTCGATCTGGACAGCCTGGATCCGACCGAACGCCTCAAGTACGACAGCAACTACCTGCGCGGCACCATCGCCGAGTGGCTGGCCGACGAGGCGACCGGATCCATCAGCGAGGGCGACACCAAGCTGCTCAAGCACCACGGCAGCTATCAAGCAGGATGACCGCGACCTGCGCGCCGAGCGGGCGAAGCAGAAGCTCGAGCCTGCCTACTCGTTCATGATCCGGCTGCGCATGCCCGGTGGCGTGTGCACGCCCGCGCAGTGGCGCCAGCTCGACACCATTGCCGATGAGTACGCCAACGGCACGCTGCGCATCACCACCCGGCAGACGTTCCAGTACCACGGTGTCATCAAGCGCAGCCTCAAGCCCACCATGCAGGCAATCAACGCCAGCCTGCTCGACACCATTGCCGCCTGCGGCGACGTCAATCGCAACGTCAACTGCGGCGCCAACCCGTACCTGTCGTCCGTGCACCACGAAATCCGGGAGTGGTCGGAACGCATCAGCGAGCACTTGCTGCCGAACCTGCGCGCCTATCACGAGATCTGGCTCGATGGCGAGAAGGTCGCCGGCGGCGACGAATCGGAGCCGCTCTACGGCAAGCGCTACCTGCCGCGCAAGTTCAAGATCGCGCTCGCCATCCCGCCGATGAACGATGTCGACATCTACGCCAACGACCTAGGCTTCATCGCCATCGTCGGCGACGACGGCACCCTGCAGGGCTTCAACGTCACCGTCGGCGGCGGCATGGGCAGCACACACGGGGACAATGCCACCTACCCGCGCGTCGCCGATGTAATGGGCTTCTGCACGCCGGAGCAGGTGCTCGACGTCGCCTGGCAGGTCGTCGCCGTGCAGCGCGACTGGGGTGACCGTGTCAACCGCAGGCATGCCCGGCTCAAGTACACCGTCGACGATCACGGCCTCGATGCCTTTCGCGCCGAGGTCGAACAGCGCACCGGCTTCAACCTGGGAGAGCCACGCCCGTTCGCCTTCGACAGCAACGCCGACCGCTACGGCTGGGTGCAGGGCGATAATGGCCGCTGGCACCTGACGCTGTTCGTCGAGAATGGACGCATCCGTGACACCGAGGGGCGAACCCTGAAGAGCGCGCTGCGCGACATCGCCGGTTTTCACACGGGCGAATTCCGGCTCACCGCCAACCAGAACGTCATCATCGCCAACGTGCCGCCCGACGGCCGCCATACCATCAACGTGCGCCTGCGCGAGCACGGCATCGAACCCGACGCCGATCTGTCGGCACTCCGGCGCAACTCGATGGCCTGCGTCGCCCTGCCCACCTGCGCGCTGGCAATGGCCGAGAGCGAGCGCTACCTACCGTCACTCGTCGGCAAGCTCGAGGAAATCATGACGGCCAACGGCCTGCGCGACGACGCCATTGTCGTGCGCATGACCGGCTGCCCGAACGGCTGCGCCCGCCCCTTCCTCGGCGAGATCGGCTTCGTCGGCAAGGCGCCCGGCAAGTACAACCTCTACCTGGGTGCCGGCTTCCACGGCCAGCGCCTCAACAAGCTCTACCGCGAGAACATCGGCGAGGAGCAGATCCTGGCCGAACTCGAGCCGCTGATCGCCGAATATGCCCGCGCCCGCGAAACGGGAGAAGCGTTCGGCGACTACGTCATCCGCGCCGGCCACATCCGCGCCGTCGACAACGGACTCGACTTCCACGCCTGACCGCGACCTGCCGGGCAGCGTTCGCCTCCCGAACGCTGCCCGCACGGACTCCTGCGCAACGCTCCCTTCCCCGGGATCCCTGCCTGCCTGGACTGCCAGGCACTGACCGCAACCGCGATGCCCGCGGTGTCTGCCAACGCCCTCCCGTCACTCCCCTCCCGTCACTCCCCTGCCGCAACCCCTGGAACGCGCCCGTTAGTGGATTCACGGAATTCCTGAAACCTGCGTGCGCACATGGACACCTTGCAATCAAAATGAAATGTTATAGTATTACATTCACTGCGCCATGACCGCGTGACCTGCCGCTTGTTCTGTTGCGGGTCGGTGCGGTCGTGCGCCCAGACGGCTATCGACCCGGCCATCCGCGGCCAGAAAAACCAACCGATCGGAGATTTCCAATGAAACCACTCATGACTGCCAGTGGGCTGGTGGCGGTACTGCTGCTTGCAGCACCGGCCTGGGCCAGCGGCGATGCGGAAACCGGACCCAGCATGGACGAGGTCCTGGCGCAGACCGACGCGGAGAGCGCGGCCGCTGCCGACGCCGGAGTTCAGGCCGAACTCACCGACGGCCGCCAGGCGACCAGCGTCCAGGCGCTACAGATCGATGGCGATACACCGATCACCTCGGGTACCGCGTTCAACCCCGCCATTTCCATCATTCTGGACACCGTGTACTCCCAGAATTTCGGTGGCGAGGCGGGTGACCCGCCCGGATTCGGCGGTGGCCATTCCCACGGCCACGGCCATGGTGGCCATGGCCACGGCATCGAGGACGGATTCCAGATCCGCGAGGTCGAGGCCGTGTTCTCGGGTTCCGTCGATCCCTATTTCGACCTGATGGTCCAGCTCGCCTTCTTCGAGGATGGTGTCGAGCTCGAAGAGGGCTACTTCACCACCACGTCGCTGCCGGGCGGTCTGCAGGTCAAGGGCGGCAAGTTCCTCAGTGATGTCGGCTACATCAATCGCCAGCACACCCATGACTGGGATTTCACCGACCGCCCGCTGGTCAACGAGGTGATGTTCGGCGACGAAGGCCTCAGCGAGATTGGTGCACAGCTTTCCTGGACACCGGCCACGCGCAGTTACAGCCGCTTCGGCGTCGAGATTCTCGAAGGCGAGAATCCCGGGGTTGCGCAGTATGTAGGCGAAGGCCGCAGCGAGATCGTCACCTTCGATGACGATGCCAACCGCCAGCGCGGACGCGTCGACTACGGCCTGGAGGACACCAGTAGCCCACGTCTGGTGACCGCCTTCGCCAAGTTCGGCCCCGATCTCGGTTACGACCACGCCCTGCTCTGGGGCATCTCGGGCGGTTACGCCGATGTCTGGCAACAGGTCGAGACGCACTCCAGCGGCCGCACGGAGGTCTGGGATGGTGATGCCTGGTTCGCCGGCCTGGACTTCACCTACAAGTACGACGCCGGCCGCAGCCTCGGCCACGGTAACTGGACCGTGCAGGGCGAGTACTTCTACCGCGAGATCGACGTCGACTACGAGAACCGCGACATGGACGGCTTCACCGGCGAGGACACCTTCGATCTGCG
>SL_3KL_010_SEDDRAFT_10000882_pt1 | contig 26446 bp, 20 predicted proteins | sample SodLakKL_010_SED_2_FD_10381 | JGI IMG/M metagenome (IMG submission 10381) | reverse complement strand
CGCTACCGGTGACAGATTTATTCGTTGAGTTCGACCAAGGTGTATCCCAAACGCCTTGCCTGTTTATGCAGGTTGTGTAATCGGCGCTCTTGATACTGTTTTTCATAGGCCTCAACCCCTTGTTCAACATATGCCATTCCTTGGGTCATTGCCCGGTAATACAGAATAGCCAATTTTCGTGCTACGGCTTTCACAGCTATACCGGGACCGCGTCGTGCCCGTATTCGCCGGCCAAAGGCACCAAGGGCATGGTTTTTACTTTCAAGCAGGCTTTGAGCGGCTTGTTTAAAAACCTCAGCGGCCCGGGGAGAAGATTTATACTTGTGTTTTCGTATAGATTTGCCTGACTGCTTTTTGCCGGGAGCCAGTTTCAGCCAGCTGGTAAAGTGGCCTTCGCTTGGAAATGAGGCAAGGTCCACCCCGATTTCTCCTATCAGACGAAGTGCTGAATAATCGGTAAGGCCGGGAAGCTCGTTCACGTTGACCCCGCCGGCCGCTCGAACCACTTTTTGGTGGAGCTGGTCAATGGCTGGGGTGTGATGGCGTATCGGCTTGGCTTTTCCGTATTCTTCTGGAACCGGTTGTTTCTCAGCCAGCTGGCTGATCTCTTTATCGATCTGCCGATCACACTCGTTTAATTTGCCTTGAAAGAACTCATAGCAATCGATCGCATCGGCCAGTTCATAAAGATATTCCGGGCGGTAGTGACCCTCCAGAGAGGCAACTACCTGGTCGTGTTTATTAGCTTGAATTCGCCGATCACACAAGGCGACCAAGTTGTGAGGATCGCGCTCGCCCGCCAGAATCGCCTTTAGCACCCGCATACCGCTGGCTCCGTGAATCTGGGAAATAACCTGGTGCAGGCGAATATTCATCATCGTCAGAGCTTTTTGCATGTGCAGAACAGCCTTGGCCGATTCGCTGATGTAGCGTTCGCGCAGGCGCAGGTACGCCCGCAGGGCCTTAATGGCCGGATCGGGCAGAAAACTATTGGCCAGCAGTCCGTAGCTGTGAAGCTGCTGAAGCCATTGACAATCAGATACATCGGTTTTGCGCCCGGGTACATAGCGAATGTGGGCGGGGTTCACCAGCCAGACTTCAAAGCCCGCCTGCTGGAGCATTTCGTGTAGAATGACCCCGTACACACCGGTCGATTCCATCGCAATGCTTTGAACATTGTGGCTTCTAAGCAGCTCAATGGCGGCTCGAAACTCGCAGGTAAAGGTGCCAAAGGAATGCACCGAATCATCGTCCAGGCCGATAAAAATATGCTCACTTCCAATATCTATACCGGCGGTATTTTCACGGATTTGTGTTAGTTTCATGGATATACCAGTAAGGTGAATAAATGAGCAGACTCACCCAGGCCTGCACCGAGAGTCGGTAAAAAACTACCGGACGGGGTTCCAAAAGGACCACCAAAGTAACAGACTCGAAGTGCAGAGTAAGGCTCAGGAACAGGTATGGAAACACTAACTGAAGGTCTACTACGTGCAAGGGTGAGCTGCTTGTTTATGAACGGATTGTAGGAGTTTCCTGTCACCTCCTCAATAGTGTTGCCCGCCTTTGGGCAAAATTAGTTGCTCAGGATGACAGGGTCCTGGTAAGACAGGAGAAAGGGCTGTGCGGTGCATTCGCCGGCCGGCGAATGCACCGCACAGCCCTTTCTTTGAGTGAATGGCGATTGTCATCCTGAGCGAAGGTCACGACAGTGCTTTTCTGTCGGGACCGTAGTCGAAGGATCTCCCACCATAAGGCAATTTGTGTCCCGGATGCTCGGAATCGTTCACCCTCATCAACAGGTCTTTTGATAATCAATGTAAGATGAACTACCCCGAAAAAATCTTTGAAAGGTCGGGACAGGCACGAAGTCACGATGACACAAAGGTGCACGAAGTAAAATTAAAACATAAATATAGTCTTCGTGGCCATACACATCGGGCTTATTATTTACTTGTTTTTTTAGTTTTCTCACATCCTCTCGAGAGGGGAATTTTGGAACTTTCACCTCTCAATAGTATTGGCCTTTTGGTCAAAATTAGCGGCTGCAGATATCACTCTTCCGCTTCACTGAGAAGGGCAGAGAGGTCGAGCTGTTTTGTGGTCATGTTGATGTTTCCATCTTTATCGACGGGCCACTCTTCCTGTGGCCGGTCGCAGTAAAGCTCCACACCGTTGTAGTCGGGGTCGCGCAGGTAAATGGCTTCCGAAACCCCGTGGTCAGAAGCTCCGTCGATGGGGTACCCGGCATCCGTAAGCCTCTTCAGAATCACGGCAAGATCGCGGCGCTTGGGATAGAGAATGGCCACATGAAACAGCCCGGCGCTGTTGCGGGGTGCGGGAGACGCGCCCTTGCTCTGCCAGGTATTGAGCCCGATGTGATGATGGTACCCTCCGGCGGAAAGAAACACGGCACTGTTGCCGTAGTACTGGGTGACTTCAAACCCGAGCAGGTCACGGTAAAAGGCGACTGCCCTGTCGAGATCAGCTACCTTGAGATGAACGTGTCCGATTCGTGTTTGCGGAGGTACGGTATATGCCATGGCTTCAGCGGTATGGGTTTTTTATTGTGAGAGTAATCATCGCTTGGGAGAGGTATCCATGAGAAAATCCAGGGAAGTGAGCGGAAAGGGTTTGTTTGCATAGAGAAATCCTTCGCCGTAACCGAATCCTCCAAGGTGGCCAAAATGTTTTGCCCGCGCACGAAGGGCCTCAAAAAAGGAGGGATCTGAAATGTAGGTTTCCGGTTCATCTCCGGGATCGGCAACGTTGAATTGTGATTTAAACGCTTTGATCGCCTTTTCCTTGATCTCAAGGGTGTCGGTGATATCGAATACGAAATCGGGCTCAAAGGGCTGATCCTGCATGTAGTGCAGAACATGGGATGGCCGGTGGGGTTTCTGGTTCTTTCCGGCTTTATCCCTGGTTTCAATTTTTATGAGCCCGCTGTAAAAAATGGCGTCGATAAGCAGGGCTGCGGCATGGCCATGATCAGGGTGGCGGTCGGTAGGGGCGGGCAGAATGCAGATATGCGGCCTGTAAGTTCGCACACACTCAATGATAGGCAGCTGCAGCTCACGTACGTTCTGCAGCTCCGTATCAGGCAACCCGATGTTGACCCGGTCGTTAAGGCCAAGAATTTCTGCTGCCGTTTGAGCTTCCTCTAGTCGGTTTTCGGGCGTTCCCCTTGAACCCATCTCACCGCGGGTCAGATCTGCAACAACCACCTTTTGCCCCTGTTGTACGAGTGCCGCCAGCGTTCCGGAACATCCGAGTTCCGTGTCGTCGGGGTGTGCACCAAATGCGAGAATATCTGTTTTCATGGTTTTGATGAAATTGTTTTTTAAATTTTTCGAAATATAGTGAAACGTTATGGGAAGTTTTACGTAACGCGGTGAAACCCGGCTTCGTTTTTAGCTGACACATCATCCGTAAACAGCAAACAAAGGATGTACAGATTATTTATAAGCCTTTCTGAAGGAACTCGTATCGCCTTTTCCGCACTTTGGGCGAATAAAATGCGTGCAATGCTCACCACCACCTGTATTGTGATAGGTATTGTGTCTGTGACCGCCATGAATACCATCACCGACGGCGTGGATCGTTTCTTCGACGACAGCATGGATATGCTCGGGCGGAATGTAGTTTATGTTGACAAGTGGCCCTGGGGTTTTGGCGGCGAATATCGATGGTGGGAATATCGAAACCGTCGTGAGATGGAGGTTGGCTATGCAGAACGCCTCAGGGATCTGGTACCTGCAGCAACGGAAGTGTCAGCCAGCGTTTCCCGATCCGGAACAATTCGCTACTCCGACCGCACAGTGGAAAGTGCCGGACTCAACGGTGTTACATCGGCATACTTCCAGACCGCAGGATTGAATATCGAAGATGGACGCGCGTTCAGTGAGCCTGAAGAGCACAGAGGTGCACGGATCGTAGTACTTGGCAGCAGTGTGGCTGATGCCCTTTTTCAGGATGAAGACCCGCTTGGAAAACAGGTGCGTATCCGCGGCCAGCGTTTTACAGTGATCGGTGTACTCGAATCGATGGGAAGTTTTCTCGGCCTTGAGGACATGGATAATCAAGCCATTTTACCGATTACAGCTATGGCATCCATTTTTGATATACGATGGAATGTGCGCCTCTCCGTGCAGTTTGCCGATGAAAATATGATCGCCGATGGCGAGTACGAAGTAATTGGCGCTATGAGGCAAATACGTGGTCTCGACCCGATGGATGATGACGACTTTGCCATCAATAAGGCTTCGCTCTTCGAGGAAGAATTTCGTTCAATGAAAATGGTGATCTACGGTATCGGTATCTTCCTTACCGGCCTCGCGCTGTTTGTGGGCGGTATTGGCGTGATGAATATTATGTTTGTATCAGTGAAAGAGCGCACCAAAGAAATAGGCATCAGAAAGGCGGTTGGGGCAAAATCATGGGAAATACGGCTTCAGTTCCTGATGGAGTCGATTGTGATCTGTATGGTTGGAGGGCTAATCGGCGTTGTACTATCGGCCGGAGTAACCTACATCATCAACCAGTTTTTTATTGCCTATATGGACTGGACCACGGTTGTAAATGCCATCATCATCTGTACGGTTGTAGGCCTGCTTTTTGGCTACCTGCCTTCTAACAGGGCTGCTAACGCCGACCCGATTGAATCCCTGAGATACGAATAACAGAACGAGCCACTCATGAACATTCTTGAAGTATTCCGGCAAGCCATCGATTCCATTCGATCGAATAAACTGCGATCGTCACTGACGCTGCTTGCCATCGCCGTGGGGGTGTTTGCGATCATCAGCGCCAACACAGCAGTTCTGGTGCTCGACAACTACTTCAGAAATACAATGAGTTTGATGGGCGGTGACGTGATTACCGTTTCCAAATTCCCGGCTATACAGATGGGCCCATCAGACTGGAACGTGTACCGGAACCGGCAGGATATCACCATTCACCAGATGGAGCGGCTTCAGGATATGGGCGAAGGCCGTATTACGGAGATTGGCCCAAACCGCACATACCGAACCACACGGGTAACTTACGGTGAAAATGAAACCGAGCCAAATATTGGCATCAGGGGCGGCAATGAGTTTTATCTCAGCAATAATGCCTTCACTATAGAACGCGGACGAAATTTTCTTCCCGAGGATATTGATTATGCCAGGGCGGTTGCCATAATTGGTGCCGATGTTGAAAGTGCTCTTTTTGACCGTGAAGAGGCGATTGGTAAAACCATACGAGTTGAGGGACGTCCTTATACCGTAATAGGGGTTGTGGAGGCGCGAGGAGCTGTATTCGGACAGACCATGGACCGGTTTGTTGTGATGCCATACAGCAATTTGGCCGGTGTTTATGGCAGAAATCAGAACATCGGGATTCAGGTACGCGCCGGATCTGTCGACAATCTTGCCAGTGCTATCGACGACCTTACGGGTTTGCTCAGAACTATCAGGCAGGTAGAGCCGGGCGATCCTAACGATTTTGAAATTGCCACAAATGAATCGCTCAGCAATACATTCGACAGCTTCACCGGCATGCTTTATGTTATTGGATTTGTAATCGGAGGGGTGGTACTGCTCGGTGCCGGAATCGGCGTTATGAACATTATGCTGGTCTCTGTTACCGAGCGAACAAGAGAGATAGGCATCCGCAAGGCGGTAGGTGCTACAAGAAAGGCCATCGTGTCCCAATTCTTAATGGAGTCGGTTGCGATATGTCAGATCGGTGGAGTTATCGGCATCATCCTCGGGGCTGCTCTGGGCAATGCCGCCGCTCTTTGGCTCGAAACCGGCGTGGTGATACCCTGGGGATCTGCCATAGGCGGCGTCATCGGAATGATGGCTGTTGGCGTTGTATTCGGTGTTTATCCCGCATTCAAAGCGGCAAGGCTCGACCCAATAGAGAGCCTCAGATATGAGTGATATTCTTCACCGTTCTTTTCTCCTGAACGCATAATTTTCAGTTTCGGTTTTATCCTTACGCTTTAAGATGTTATTTTGAAGTGTAATGCTTTGCATGTAAAAGCGTTTCGGAAGCTATAACAGTTGTATATAAAAATGTAAGGGTGAAGATCATGAATGAAGATATTATCAACGACCTGAGTGAAGAACTCGAAGACGTTATTGAAGAGGGGCGTTCCCTCATAGAGAATGCCGAGCTTCAGGAAAAATATGAGGAATTCAAAACCGAAGCTGAACTCCTGATACGCAAACATCCCATCAAAAGCGTGTTGGCCGGGGCAGCCGTTGGCTATCTGATTGCCCGAATTTTCAGATAATACAAACCAATGCAGGATTCAGATGAACATACCGAAAAGCTGAAAAGCATAACTGCAGAGTTGCGTCAGTACGTCGAGAAACGAATAGAGCTCGCCTCACTTACTATTTCGGAACAGGTTTCTTTAGTTGCTTCTCAATCCCTGCAACAGCTCATCGGTATTCTGCTCATCGCTGCCGGTGCATTTTTTCTCTGGTTTGGTGTGGCTTTTCTTGTCGGTGATTTGATAGACAACACCGGTCTGGGCTTTGTGATAGCATCACTTCCTGTTTTGATTTTTGGATACGTTTTTTTGAACCGTAAATCCTCAAAAATGACAGAACGCATACAGGCAGAACTCATGCGCAAAGTTATGGAGAGCGTAGAACGGAATTTGCCGGCCAACCAGACTCAAACAGAAAACAGCCTGAAGAAGGATGGGGAAGAGTCATGAGCAGATATAGAAAAATGTCTATGAAAGAGCTTCAGGAGAGAAAAGATCAACTTGATCGTGAAATAAAACTTTTGGAAGAAGGCTTTTCCAGGAAAACCACAGGAGTTAAAGAAAAGCTACAAATTTTTACGGATCCTGTTGGTATTGTAAAAAAATATCCATTCAAATCAGTAGCTTACGCCGCAGGATCGGGACTTGTCATAGGTTTGCTGAAACCCCACAGAAGAAGGAAACGAGGGCGGAACAACCTTTCAGAAAGTGAGATATCCAAAAGATCTCAAGGCATTACGTCCGTTCTTCTGAACGAACTGCGTAATCTCGCTGTAAAGAAAGCTGTGCTGTATCTCTCTGACCTTATCGATCAGCAATTGGCCGAATACAAGGGAAAAGAATAATTAACGCGGATACGGCTCAAACTCATCCTTTGCCGGACCGTCGAACTTCTCTGAATGTTTGTAAAAAAACATATTTATTCTGCGTTCAGTAATAAATTTATTGTAACTCTGATTAAACTTTATCGTGTAACCCCATAAATCTAACAAAGAATCCTCATGACACGACTTTTACTAATACTTTGCATAGCTGCGTTTTTGCCATTCTCAGCTTTTTCTCAGGAGCGAACACTCACCCTGCAAGAAGCCATAGATATAGCACTCGAAAACAATTTTCAGCTCAAACAAGCAGAAAACAATCGGGGTCTTGCCGATACACGCGTAAGAAGTGCGCAGGCAGATTTTCTTCCCAACCTTAATGCCGGATTCAATGCCAATCGTACAGTTGGTAGACAGTTTGTTGAGGAGGATGCATCTTTCGACGACAGGACCACATACGGATTCAGCGGTAGTCTAAGCAGTAGTGTTACCATTTTTTCAGGTTTCAGAAATATTGCCAACCTGCGCTTAGCCGAGGCAGATCGTTCCACAGAAGAACTTCAGCTGCAGAGATTGAGGGAAAACATCATGTTCGACACTGCAACCCGCTTTCTGCAAGTTGTATTGAATGAAGAACTCTTGAATATATCGAGGGCAACTCTCGAGGCATCTATAAGCCAGCTCGAACAGGTACAGGCCCAGGTAGAGGTTGGCTCAAGGCCTACGGTAGATCTTTTCAACCAGGAATCGGCTGTTGCAAATGATGAGCTTGCGGTTATCCAAAGGGAAAACGCTCTTGAGGTGAGCAAAGCAAGTCTTATCAGAATTATGCAGGACGAAACTATCACAGATGTTGCACCCGTAATGCCATCCACAGATGAACTTTCCCTGATCCCGGTCGACCTTGATCTGCGCGAGCTGATCAATGCGGCTCTTGAGACCAGAAGTGATTTTCGTGCACAGGAATTCAATATAGAAGGCAACCGACAAGGCTATAGAATTGCCAGGGCTCAATATCTGCCCACCTTAACTGCAAGCGCAGGGTTGAGTTCGCGTTATAGTGATCAGATTCTCTCGTTCGATACAAGGGAAAGAGTTCCGTTTATTGATCAGTTTTTTGATCAAAACATAAGCCGTAACATAGGGCTTAACCTCCAAATTCCAATCTTTACGAGATGGAATAACCGCACCAGCGTTGAATCTGCTTATGTGCAATTAAGAAACAGTGAGCTGCAGCTTGATAATGTTCGCTTTCAAATTTCTGAGGAGGTCCGCCAGGCCTACAGCGATTACCTTTCGATTGCCAAAGAACTTGAATCTACCCAAAAAGCCCTGGTTGCCGCAGAGCGTGCATTTGAAACAGAGCAGCAGCGATATGAAGTTGGCTCTGCAACGTTGATTGAACTGAATCTTGCAAACGCAAATTTCGTACAGGCACAATCGAACAGGGTTCAGGCAATCTACAATTTTGTATTTCAGGAGCAGCTCCTTGATTACTTTATCGGGAAGCTCGATAGCGACCTGGAGTTTTAACACTTAATCAATAAAATCAGAAAAAGGGATGGCAAAAAAAGGATCAGCTACCAGGAAATTAATAACAATTCTCGGAGTCATCGTGCTAGTCGCAGTGCTCGCAGGTGTTGTGGGCAGTGCTATGGGATGGTTCGGCGGCGGCCCGGCTGAGAAACAGGTGGAAACCGAAGCTGCTGAACTTCGCACCATCACGCAGCTGGTTTCTGCTTCGGGGCGAATTCAGCCGGAAGTTGAAGTAATTATCCGTCCCGATGTTTCAGGCGAAATTATCGAGCTGAATGTGCGTGAGGGTGACTTTGTTCGTGAGGGCGACCTGTTGTTACGCATCAAGCCCGATATTTATGAAGCCCGGATTGATGAGCTGAACGCGGTACTTCTCACTCAGAGGTCAAGAATGGAGCAGGCACGAGCATCCAAACTGCAATCAGAGATCGAGTATCTGAAAAACAAACAGCTGTACGAGCGGGAACTGATTTCGCAGCTCGATTATCTCAGATCTAAGAATGATTACGAAGCTCAGCAGGCAAACTTCAAAGCTGCAGAATACCAGATCGAAAGCGCGCGTGCTCAACTCCGGCGAGCCGAAGAAGAGCTGCAGCAGACGGTGATCCGCTCACCTAAGAATGGTACCATCAGCCGCCTGGCAGTTGAAAGGGGCGAGCGCGTACTGGGTCAGGCACAAACCGCCGGTACTGAAATGATGCGCATTGCCCGTATGGAGCAGATGGAGGTTCTGGTTGACGTAAACGAAAACGACATTGTGAATGTGAGCGTAAACGATACCACAGATATTGAGGTAGACGCATATCCAAACCGCATGTTTGAAGGGGTGGTTACTGAAATAGCAAACTCAGCCGAAGTTACAGGTGGCGGATCTGCAGATCAGGTAACCAACTACAAAGTTAAAATCCGGATAACAACTCCCCATAATCTGCAAAGTGGCAGCGGAGAGATGCTGGCCATGGATGTTCGGGAGTCGCCGGCGCAGAACTTTTCACCAAACTTCAAGCCCGGGATGTCGGCCACGGTCGATATCCGCGCTAATACGGTGTACGATGTGGTGTCCATACCCATTCAGGCCGTTACCGTCAGGGATTTTGCACGCGACCGGGTTGCAGAAAGCGACACCGCCGCTGTGAACGGTGAAACCAGAACCCGGAGAGCCGGAGCGCGGGAAGATTTTCGCAGGGTGGTGTTTGTGAATGATAACGGGGTTGCAAAACGTGTGGAAGTAGAAACCGGAATCAGTGATAATGCCTACATTCAGGTGATGAGCGGTATTGATTCAGGTGCCGAGGTTGTAACGGGCAGTTTTCGTGTTCTCTCACGCGAACTCAGCGATGGCGACAGAATCAATGTGACAACAAGAAATCAATTTGCAGCCCGGGGAGAGAACTGATTATGGCCAGAAAGATGATCGAAATACAAGATCTGATGCGTCACTATCAGATGGGCCAAACCGTGGTAAAAGCGCTGAACGGTGTCACGTTTGATGTAGCCGAGAATGAATATATAGCTATCATGGGCCCCTCCGGTTCAGGAAAATCAACCCTGATGAACATGATCGGCTGTCTCGATACTCCTACCTCAGGTGAGTATATACTGAACGGACATCGGGTGAGTGAGCTTGATGATGCGGAACTGGCACAGGTAAGAAACCGGGAGATAGGATTTGTATTCCAAACCTTTAATCTTCTCCCGAGAACCGACTGCCTGAATAATGTTGAATTGCCGTTAATCTATGCGGGTATTAAGAGTTCTGAACGGAAAAAACGCGCCATCTCCACTCTCGAAAAAGTGGGCCTTGGTGACCGAATCGACCACAAACCCAACGAGCTCTCGGGCGGCCAGAGGCAGCGTGTTGCTATTGCCAGAGCGCTTGTGAATGATCCCTCAATTTTGCTGGCAGATGAGCCCACCGGTAATCTCGACAGTAAAACCGGTGATGAGATTATGCACCTTTTCGAAGAGCTCCACAAGGCGGGCAACACCATAATTTTAGTTACGCACGAAAATGATGTTGCTAATCATGCTCGTCGGATAATCAGGCTTCGTGATGGAATCATAGAGTCGGATGAGAAGGTGAAAAATCCCGTTCTGGCAGAAGCCCCCATTGCAACTGTCTAAATGAAGATACGCTGATCGAAAAGATACGCAGGGCGTGAAGTGGGTTTTTACCTGACTTCCGCATCGGGGCACCAGTAGCCTGACAATTTCTTTTACGCTTGTCTGTATAATCATGGCCAACAATTCTCTGATCCCTTGCTTTAATGTCGCAGAGTGATTCCTGCGGGGTAAACGTGCCATGCCGTCGACTCGGGTCAAGGCGGCGAATTTCCAAAAACACTTCAAAATGCAATCACGCATAGAAGCTCTGATGGTAAGGTGGAATACTGAAATGTATTGGCTCAACAAAAAGATACTATTGAAATGAACCGGGATTTCAAATTCGTTGTTTGATGGGCATGAAAACGAAAAGAATCACTCAGGAAATTATAGTAATTGGCGCCGGAATGGGTGGCCTCACTGCAGCAGCACTGCTGGCAAGAGACGGATACAGCGTCACGGTTCTCGAGGCCGCTCATGTTGCCGGCGGCTGCAGCTCTTCCTACTATCGCAAAGGGTATATTTTTGAGTCGGGGGCAACAACGCTCATCGGTTTTGATGAAAACCAACCGCTTCGCAGACTGGAAGACGAACTTGGGATTTCCATTCCAAAAACAGAGCTCAATCCGTCTATGAGTGTTCACATGAACGGCAATACAATAACCCGTTGGCAGGATCGGCGTAAATGGATTGACGAAGCGGCATCACAATTTGGTGAGAAAGCGGCTCAAATCCAGTTCTGGGAAAAAGCCTTTGACATATCGGATGTGGTTTGGAAAGTTTCCGGAAGAAATCCGCTGTTTCCTCCGGTTTCAAACTCTGATTGGCTCGCATTGTTTAGGAACAATCCGCTGGATGCGAGAATACTACCTAATGCTTTTAAATCCGTAAAGCAGGCAGCTATTGACTGCGGCTTAAGCAATCAGGATTTTTTCCGTTTTTTAGACGAGCAGCTCATTATATCTGCTCAATCACTATCTCACGAAACCCCCTTCATATTTGGTGCACCTGCCATAACGTACACCAATTACACGAACTATTCAGTGCCGGGAGGGCTTCTAGAAATGGTGAAAAAAATTACCGGCTACATCGAATCAAAAGGCGGGCGTGTTTTGGTGAAAGAGAAAGTACTTTCAATTGGCCAGGACAATGAAGGCTACAACGTGTTTACATCGAAAAAACGAAATTATACCGCATCAACGGTCATTTCAAACCTGCCGGTCTGGAATATGGAAAATATCACGACCGGTGCAATACAAGAGTATTTCAAGGATCAGGCTTCCCGGTATGAGAAAGCATGGGGTGCTTTTACAATGGGCGTTGTTACGGATGATGTTTATGACAAAAATATGACGCTGCACCATCAGATTGTGCTTAACGATGGTGCGGAAATCCCTGGCCTCGATGCCGGCTCTGTTTTCGCTTCATTCTCTGCACCGGGCGACCATCAAAGGGCGCCTGAAGGCAGCCGGGTTCTGAACATTTCTGCGCATGCCTACCCCGATTTCTGGTTTGGCTTAAATGGCGATTACGAAGCAGTAAAAAAACGGACTGAGGAGAAAATCCTAAAGATTTTAAAAGAACGTTTACCCGGCTTTGGCAATTCTGAAATCAAACTTGCGTTTTCTGCCACGCCTGTGAGCTGGAGTAATTGGGTATATCGTAAAAAGGGCAGGGTAGGTGGTATTCCGCAAAGCATGGCACGTTCTCTGCTCGACTGGACCCCAAATCAAACTCCTTTTCAAGGCCTGTATCTTTGTGGTGATACGGTTTATCCCGGTCAGGGAATTCCAGGCGTAACTTTAAGTGGTTTTAACGTATATTACAGGTTCAAAAAAAATTACAAAAATAAAGCAGTTCATTGAATTTCAACGACAACAACTATTCACCGACAACGCAGTTTTCGATCTTTCCTCCCGCCGTTAAGCACTTGATCATTATAAATCTGCTTGTTTTCTTTGCGCTGACAAATCCCTTTTTATTCCGCTATCTCATGGAATTTGGTGCACTGTGGCCAATCGGCTCAGAACTCTTTGCGCCCTGGCAGCTGATTACTTACATGTTCCTGCACGCTGGGTTTGGACACGTCTTTTTTAACCTCTTTGCGCTATGGATATTCGGACAGGGTATCGAAAATTACTGGGGTACCAAGCGGTTTGCAACCTATTATTTTTTGACAGGAATTGGTGCTGCGCTCATTCACATGTTTATATCTGGCGGCGGTGCACCGACTGTAGGGGCCTCCGGAGCTGTTTTCGGCATTCTGCTTGCTTTCGGAATGATGTTTCCTGAACGATACATTATCCTTCTAATTCCGCCTATTCCCATCAAAGCGAAGTATTTTGTTGCTATATTTGGTGTATTCGAACTCGCCTCAGGCCTGATGAGACCCGACAGCGGTATAGCGCATTTTGCGCACCTCGGAGGTATGGTAGTCGGATTTATTCTGATTAAGGTGTGGGGATTAAAGGGAGAAGGACAGAATACCTATTAGCGGTTCGTTCCAAAATTGTGAGTATTTACCGGTTTCAAAATACAGTGAGTAAATAAACGACATGTACCAAAACGATTCATTTGGCAGTGCATTTAAGCGTGGTTTTCTGAGGATGCCCCCCATCATCAGAACCGTGATTGCCATCAATGTGATAATATTTATTCTGCAGGCAATTTTTGGCGGAATAGAGGTTGGGGGCAGATCGCTAAATCAAGCCATTGTTGAGTATTTTGGATTTGTACCTACCATTGGTACGGCGGTTACACAGCCCTGGAGATTTGTTACCTACATGTTTCTGCACGGCAGCGGATTCCACTTGATCTTTAACATGCTGTGGTTATGGTGGATGGGCCGTTCGGTGGAAGAAGCCATAGGGCCAAGAACTTTTGCAGTTATCTTTTTTGGGGCGGGTATCGGGGGTGCGTTTTTCCACATTCTGTTTTCGTTTTTATATGGTACCAGCGTTGTAATCGGTGCATCCGGAGCGGTGTTTGGAATCATGGTCTCGTTCGCCTATCTCTATCCGCGGGCACCCATTATGCTCATTTTTCTGCCGCCCATCGAGGCACGGTTCGTTGTTGCCGCCTTGATTGCATTAGATGTACTGTTTATCGGAGCGGGCGACAATGTTGCAAGGCTCGTGCATCTTGGTGGTGCAGGCATTGGATATCTGCTGATTAAAGCTCACTATCAGGGAGCGGATCTTGCAAAATTTATACGCCCCATCGAACGTATTTGGAATCCGAATCTGGCAAAATCCTCCAAAAAGAACAAGAAACCCAAAAACAAGAAGATGTACTCCATCAGCGATGTGGAGATCGTGGAGGAAAGCGATCAATCGGAGCTCGATGCTATCCTCGAGAAAATTTCAAAAGAAGGATACGATGGCCTTACCGCAGAGGAGAAGAAGAAGTTGTTTGAGTTGAGTAAGAGAAATTAACCATTCTGTAGAATGGGAATGACCAAATTACAAGCACCAAATTCCAATTACCATTTTCTAAATAAATCAAGATGGAGGAATAAATGGCAAAAAATAAACAAGAATTTGATCTTGAGGAAAGAACCTATGTTTTCGCCAGAAATTGCAGGTTGCTTGTGAGGGAAATTCCAAAAACCATTGAAAATATTGACGATTGTAAACAGCTTGTTAAAGCTTTGGGTTCAGTAAGTGCAAACTATATCGAAGCAAATGAAGCACTGAGTAAAAAAGATTTTTATATATCGTATAAAGATATGCAGAAAGGAATCTAAAGAGTCAAAACTTTGGTTACGATTACTGTCAGAAATAAATAATGACAAAAAGAATTTATTTTTACCCTTATTACAGGAAGCAGATGAATTGAGAAAGATTTTTTCGTCTATCCTTAACAAATCCGAGACAGCCGCCTGAAACCGTTTGGTATTTGGTGCTTGTTATTTGGAATTTTCAGAAACACATTCAAAGTACATATTAAGAACAAAATGTCTCCAATTAACCGAAGGAATTCCCAAACCGTTTACGTAGGTGATATCCCCGTTGGAGGTGATAATCCCATTGTGGTGCAATCGATGACCAATACCGATACGGCAGATATCGATGAAACCGTGGAGCAAATTGACCATCTTCACCAATGCGGTTCGGAGCTGGTCCGGATTACCGTGAACAATGATGCTGCCGCCAAAGCCGTACCGTTCATCAAGGAAAAACTTATTAACCGGGGTATAACCGTGCCCATCATCGGTGACTTTCACTATAACGGCCACATTCTTCTTCCGAAGTATCCGGAGATGGCCAAGTCGCTGGCCAAGTTCAGGATCAATCCCGGTAATACAGGTACAAAGACGCGCGACGAGAATTTCTGTACTATTGTGGAGCAGGCCATTAAGCATGATAAACCTGTTCGGATTGGGGTTAACTGGGGTTCGCTCGATCAGCAGCTTCTGGCCCAGTACATGGATGAGAACAATGCCCGCAAAGAGCCCAAATCATCCAAAGAAGTGATGCTCGATACCATGGTAGAGAGTGCGCGGCGCTCTACGGAGCTGGCCGAGGACGTAGGGTTGTCTTCCGATAAAATCATTGTAAGCTGCAAAATGTCGGGCGTACAGGATCTGATAGCCGTATACCGCCGCATTGCAAACGATTTAAAGTACCCGCTGCATCTTGGGTTAACCGAAGCGGGGATGGGCATGAAGGGGACCGTGGCTAGCTCTGTGGCGCTTGCCGTGCTTCTGCAGGAAGGAATCGGCGACACGATCAGGGTTTCGCTTACACCCATGCCGGGAGCCGACAGGGCAGAGGAGGTCCGGATATGCCAGCAGATTTTGCAGTCGCTTGGTATACGAAGTTTCATTCCGCAGGTAACGGCCTGTCCGGGCTGCGGACGCACCAAGAGCACCTATTTCCAGGAGCTTGCCGATGATATTCAAAACTATATCGTGGAGATGATGCCGGTTTGGAGAGAGATGTACCCGGGTGTTGAAGAGATGGACGTGGCTGTAATGGGCTGCGTAGTAAATGGGCCGGGTGAGTCACGCCATGCCAATATCGGCATTTCACTGCCGGGAACATTTGAGGAGCCGAAAGCTCCCGTGTACGTTGATGGAGAGCACTTTAAAACGTTAAAAGGTGACGGAATTGGAGCTGAATTTCGCAAAATTCTGGATGACTACATAGTCAGGAATTACAGCAGAGAAGCCGTAGAAGGGTAGAGCGTTCCCTTTTACTGTACTCGAAACAGAGTCAGACGCATGAGAGTCTCCGCAAGTGGCTGCTTTCTCAACTATACAAGGTAACAGTGTTTTATCTCAATTTTGCTTAATTGAATGATGGTCGCAGGAGTAGCCCGCATTTCACTACGTGAGGAAAAGATGAGCGTTTCACGGTAATCGCTTCGCTCGGCACTCACAAATAATACTTTTTTATTTTTTTAACTCATTCTAAATCAATGTCTTGCGGCAAATTATTCAGCTTTTATAAAATACAGTGTGTAAGTTCTGCGCATAGAGCGAATACGATTCCCACGCAGTGCCCATTTTTTGAACGCTACAGCGAAATTTGACCACCTGCTGCGCCCCGATGCTTCGGGGTGGTTTGCTCAGCGTACTCAGGTACGCTTCCGCCACCATTTTCAGGACGCCTTGCATGTGACCAAATTTCGCTTCGCGGGATAAAAGAGGAGCTTGGTGNGAAAAGCGGGGTAGGGTGTCGGATAGATATCACTTGCTGCAGACAGTAACTGCTTAGTCGTAGAAGCACTGCTGAATCATAAACTCAACAATTCATATCTGCTCTTCTTTGGCAAGTCTTCATCAATTGATAAAGATGTTAAACTCTCTGGTGAAAATTTTTTTCCTCTGGCACCTTGAATCGCAAAAATCTCAGAAAAGTATCATTGAGTTTTTACTGAAATAATTTTGCACAGAACTCGACGTATCTGAAAAAACTGTCCGTTTACAGAAATGAAAACACTGCATAATACCCATTCGTTACTGTGTGATGTTGTTGACCAATCACGCAGGAGTTGTTCTTGAGGCGCCAAATTTAAAGTTTTTCTTCACTTCTATAAGTTTCTTATGCACGTAAAGGGAAACTTGTTCGGACTATGGAAATACCGGGAAAATTATTTTCATAATACTGAGAAAATTTTGCAGATGAGTCCGTTTATCATTAAAATGATAAAAGCGGTTCCATATCGTTGCGCGCTATCAATTCGGGAATGTAGTTTGTATACATGTAACTAATTCGGCCGCAACACAGGGTCCGTAATCAGCAAGTAAGTTATGAGTGAATTTTTGATGTGTGAATCAAGAATCAAACACTTTAGGCTTTTCTGAAACAAAAAATAAACTTGAGGTTTTTACTATGACATTAAAGCAACTAAGCATTTTATTNATTGCTCTGATATTGCCNTTTGGGTTGATATCATGTTCGGATGATCCCGTGAGGGTGATNGATACCGACAANGGCAATGGAGATAACGGNAACGGTAACGGTGTTCCNCCAACGATAGAATTCCCNATTACNTTTGAGGAAGATATTCCATGGGATGATTTCATCGACAACTTCGATGGCGGTGAATTGACTGTGATCGATAATCCGGATCAGTCAGGAATCAANACCAGCGACAGGGTGGCCAGAATGGTTAAAGGCGAAGGNCAGCCATGGGGAGGGTCATTCATTGATTTACCGGAGGCAATTGACCTGTCTCAGGGAACAGATTTCGTGGTTTCNGTATGGGCACCGCGAGAGAACACAAGCATGCTTTTCAAGCTCGAAAATCAAGATAATCCAGATGAGGCATTCGAACTTAATATTGAATTCGAAGAAGCCCAGGAATGGGTTGATCTAACTTTCAGCCTTGGCGGCGCAAACCCGGATTTTACTTACGACAGGCTAGTTTTCATTTTCGACCTGGGTATTACCGGTGACGGTTCAGAAAACTTTACCTGGTACTTCGATAATATCCGACAGGAAGAAGCCGATGACGACGGAAATGGAGAGCCGGATGTGCCATTAACACTCCCCGTTGACTTCAACGACGAAAATGTAAACTACAATCTTGTAGATTTCGGCGGAGCTGCTTCAGAAATCGTAGAGGATCCAACAGATGCATCAAATAACGTTGCTAGAACGGTAAGGCTATCAGATGCCGAAACGTTTGCCGGAACCACATTAGGCGGCACGGTTGGTTTTGCTGATCCTATACCATTTACCGATACCGAGACAACCATGAGCGTTCGTGTATGGTCGCCTGTGGCGGAAGTACCGGTTAGGCTGAAGGTAGAAGATTCTGAAGACCCAACCATAAGCGTTGAGACAGAGGCGACGACTACCGTAGCGGAAGAATGGGAAACTCTTGTATTTAACTTCAGCAATGAAGCTACAGGAACAGCAGCACTGAATCTTGCCAATGATTACAATCTGGCAACCATCTTCTTCAACTTTGGCGCTACAGGTGGTGAAGCAGGAGAACAGACTTACTTCTGGGACGATGTGGAGTTTGGCGGTGATCCTGGCGATGACAATGGTAACGGTGACGACAATGGCGAGGCAGATGAGCCTGCATCCCCGGCTCCTATTCCAACTGAGGATCCTAATAACGTAATCAGCTTGTTCAGCAGCCAGGCTTACACAGATGTGCCCGTTGACACCTGGAGAACTGAGTGGTCTGCAGCTAACTACGAGGAGGTCACCATTGATGGTGTTACGACCAAGAAGTACAGCAACCTCGATTTTGTTGGGATTGAAACAACCAGCTCCCCAATCGACGCGACAGACATGGACTTCTTCCATATTGACGTATGGTCTCCAAACGCAACGATCTTCAGAGTCAAACTTGTTGATCTTGGCGATGGAGCTGTTGAAGGAGAACTGCCATTTGAGATTGCCCAGAGAGAATGGGTGAGCTTGAAAATCCCACTGGCCGATTTTGCTGATGCCGATAAGGTAACAGATCCTAGTAATTTGTTGACTGTTCGAAATTCTATGCAGCAATATATATTGTCAGGTACACCTACCGGAGAGCTTGTCGTTTTCGTTGACAACATGTACTTCTCCCAAGATCCGAATGGTGACGGAAATGGCAATGGTGATGGCAACGGAGATGGAAACGGTAATGGTAACGGCGGAGAAGAAGATGCTCCAAGAAGCCCGATCGACTTTGAACCGGGTGGATTTGGTGCCGACTGGACATGGACTGTCTTCGAAAACGCATCTAATCCTCCATTGGAAATCATTGAGAATCCGGACAAATCCGGAGTGAATACATCAGATAATGTAGCCGAGTTTACCGCGCTTGCGGCCGGTGGTGCATTCGCAGGTTTTGAGTCGTCAGTGGGCGACCTGGGCGAGTTTCTTTTCACAGAAGACAATTGTGTTATAACGTTGGATGTGTGGAAGAGTGTTGAAAGTCCGGTAACAATTAAATTTGATGCCGGTCCACCGCCAAATGATTGGGGTACAATAACCGTTTCTGCAACGAATACGGAAACCAACGCGTGGCAAACTCTGACCTTTAATTATTGCACAGTTGCTCCTGAACTGCGTAATCCGCCGGCACAGTTCGGTGGCCTGAAGAGACTTGCCATTTTCCCGGACAACGTAGAAAGAAGTCAGGACAATATTATCTACATCGATAATATAACCTTCACTTCAGAATAACTGTAAGCCTCAATCTAGCCGGTGTTATCTTGAATGATGACGCCGGTAGGCTGGGACTGAATCTTACCAAAGAATAACGCAAAGGGCTGTTGTGTAAAATCAACAGCCCTTTTTTTATGGTGTAGATGCCATGAAAGTAAAGGCCGGGGCCTTGCCTGTATCTCAGACTGATATTGTGCGCATTAGCGAATCGATTTCCACTCAATACTTATTTTGAACGAGACAGAAAAATTTACCCGCCTGTGGGGCAACCCGGTACGTGGTGAGCTCAGCATACTCAGGCATGCTTCCGCCGTTAGTTCCTGCGTCCCCACTTTTAGACTATTCGTTTAACCAAATCATACAGATAACCGGCTGAAATTGATTGCCAGTTGTTTATTTATTCGTAATTGCAGATATTAATGTAAGCGCTTACAGTAAGCGCTTACACTTTGCGGTTTTAAAAAATCGCATAAGTAACATTTAAACAATACTATAAAGTTTTATCAAGTTAACATTTAAGGAGTAATAAAATGAGAAAGTTTACCTTATTAATTTTTTCGATCATCGTAGGCCTTTCGATGATGTCCTGTGGCGATGATACCGGAGTCAACATTATCGATACCGGTAATGGTGAGGATGATGTGGAAGGAACGATTTATTCTATAACCTTCGATGTAGCTGGTGGAGATTCTTTTACCTTTTCTGTAGAAATGGATGGAGCAGTTGTTGAAGGTGATGACCTTCCTGACTGGTTCGAGGGAGAGAGGTTTGAATTTGACCCCGAAGAACATCGCGTATTTATAGCAGGTAGCTTAGGAGGCGATGCAACCTGGAACCAGCCCGGAACCAATAATTCACTGCGCCTTTCAAGGGCGGGCAGATCTGCAAATATTACTGTAGATCCCGGAACTGTTGAATTCAAGTTTTTTATCGTGTTTGACGGCATGGATTTTGAAGACAACCAAGGTTGGGGCATGGGTGAATGGGACGGAAACCCAAATCGAAGTGTCGAGGTAGCGTCTGGCGGTGATTTGCTGGTTGAATTTGGAGATCAGCCGGAAGTAGAGCCCAGCACAACCCCGGAAAATCTCTTCATGGTGGGCAGCGGCCTTACAGAAGATGACAGTGGCTGGGATTGGGATGTAGCTGACTTCCCAATGGTACCTGTGCACTCTCAGGATATGTTTTGGAAGATCGTATGGCTATACGAAGGCGGTGAGTTCAAGTTTGCCCCGCAAAGAGAATGGAGTAATGACTTTGGGGCTGACGGTGAAGATCCTGTAGATGGAATTACAGCATTCGGCGGAGATAATATCGCAGTACCAGGAGAAACAGGCTACTATATGGTTGTAGTAAACTTCGATACCGAAGAGATTGCCGTGGTTGAACCAGAAGTGTACCTGATTGGTGAAACTATCGGTAGTTGGGACACGGCCGCCGAAGCCGGTAAGTTCGATATCGACGGTGATGTATTTACGATTACCCGCGAATTGGCCGACGAAGAGTTAAGAATGTACGCATGGTTCAGCGGCGGTTGGTTTACCGACTGGTGGCAGTCAGAATTCATGATCTTCGATGGAGAAATAGAATTTCGTGGAGACGGCGATGATCAGGATAGAGTAAACATCGATCCAGCCGGTGATTATACCATAGAGCTTAATTTCAGCACAGGAGATGGCTCCATAGAGCAGCAATAATCAGACTTGATAGCAACTTATTCAGGTACCTGCTTTCAGGCAGGTACCTGAACTTTATAGCTTACTAGTCAGGTAAAACGGGAATGGTTTTTCCAAAAGCGTCTGCGATTTAGAGCTCCACGGCTCAATCAAATAGATACTTAAGCAGCATTTCTTTATCCGTATATTTTGTAGCAAGAAAAGCATCGGGGTTGATCATGAAATATGTTGGTTTTGAGAACCCGAATGGTGACCATTTCAACCTAATTACCTTGTTTTGCAAAAAACTATTTACGACATAGCCAAAGCTGCAGGAGTGAGTATTGCCACAGTGTCCCGTGTTTATAACAAAGCGGAAACCGTAAAGCCCTCAACGCGAAAAAAAGTGTTGCAGGTTGCGGATAAATTGGGATACCAGCCTCATGTATATGCACAAGGGCTAGCCAGCAAACAAAAGAATAGAATTATGATGCTGGTTCCTGTAATGTCGAACTACTTTCTTACTGAAATTCTTCGCGGCACCCAGGATTGCCTGGATAACAACAAGATTGAACTCACGATAGTCAACATCAATTCGGATGAACAGCCTTTGCCTCAGGTAGAAAACATCATTAAAAAAAGCTGGGCTGAAGGTTACATTCTTGTGTCGCTCCATATGAGTGAAGCGGAACTGGAATCGCTGAAGAGATATAAAACTCCCATCAGCCTTGTAGATGATAAAAGTGATCATTTTGATTCAGTAAGTTTTAACAACGAAGAGGGGGCATTTAAAGCAACAAACTATCTCATAAAGAAAGGCTTTAAGCGTATTGCCTTTCTATCCGGTAAAGCCGATTCAACTCCCGTTGAACAGCGGCTACGAGGGTATCGGAAGGCTCTTTCAGCGAATAAAATTGCATTCGATGCAGAACTCATTATTACCGGTGACTCCATGGAACGGGATGGTTTTACCGAAAAAAGTGGCTACGAAGCCATGAAAAAAATTCTGAAACTCAAACATGAAGCGGAGGCCGTTTTTTGCACGTCAGATATTAAAGCAATTGGTGCTCAGAAAGCTATGCGCGAAAGTGGAATCGTTCTGCCAATCATCAGTTTCGATAATCTGAGTATTTCTGATTACATCGGCTTGTCAACGGTGAGCCAGCCAATGTATTCCATGGGCTTTGATGCAACAAAAAACCTTCTGCACAGAATTAATCATCAAAATGATGAACCCACACATAAAACTCATGAACCGGAGCTGGTTATTCGGGATTCCTCAGAACCGGTGATTTCCAAAAAAGAAGCAATATGATGTTCAAGCGTTTTCCTTTGCTATTTCTCGTAGTATTTCTGAGTCCGGCACTGCTTTTATCACAAACAGTTACTACCACTCCCTCTCTGCCAACGGAAGGGCAGCCCATCACCATTACGCTTGATGCCACATCCACCGAACTCGATGGCTTCCAGGGAGAAGTCTATGCCCATACAGGTGTTATCATATCCGAGTCTGACATGAACTCCGGTAATTGGTCTTACGTGGTTTCCGGTTGGGGCGAAAACCTTCCTGAACTGCGCCTCACAAACGTGGGTGATAATTTATGGGAGCTCGAAATAGAAAATATCAGAGACTTTTATGATGTACCCACGAGTGTTGACAGAATCTATCAGCTGGCATTTGTTTTCAGAAGCGCAGATACCAACCTTCAGACAAGGCCGGATATATTTATTGACATTTTTCAGGATCAGATTTCAGTTCGTTTTCTCAATCCGGCCGTTACTACTCTCAATCCCTACTTTGCCGAGCTTAACGAAATAATTGATTTTGTTATAGAAGGTTTCAGTCCTGAAGGTACACTAACTTCCATTTCCGTTTTTGAAAGTGGTACCGAAATAGCCTCCGTAAACGACAGCGACATACTTGAGTTTAGTTATGAAGTAACCAATCAGGGGCGTACCGATTTTTATGTAATAGCGGAGGATAGCGAAGGTGACATTGCCGAGGATTCGGTATTTGTGATGGTGAACCCGGAGGTTGTTCTTGCACCGAGACCCAACGGTGTGGAGGACGGAATCAACTACCATGATGACGGTTCTACGGTTACGTTTTCCATTTTTGCCCCGACCAAAGATTTCGTGTACCTGATCGGTGATTTTAACGACTGGGAGATTAGTGAAGAGTATTTCATGAACTTGGAAGAGGTGGGTTCACAGCAGGCTCACTTCTGGCTAACGGTGGAAGGCCTTACGCCCGGCGAAAAGTACCGTTTTCAGTATTTTGTAGATGGTGAAATACGCATTGCAGATCTTTTTTCGGAGCTTATTCTGGACCCTAACAATGACCGCTTTATCTCTTCCTCTGTGTATCCCGACATGCCTGAATATCCCCAGGGGTTAACAGAGCACCCGGTAACGGTGATTCACCCCGGCAGAGAGGTATACGAGTGGGAGGTACCCGATTTTCAGCGTCCACCCAAAGAAGAGCTGGTGATTTATGAGTTGCTGCTGCGCGATTTTGTGGAAGAGAGCACCTTCGATGTTCTGGCCGACACTCTCGGCTATCTTGAGCGGCTTGGGATAAACGCTATTGAGCTGATGCCGGTTTCTGAATTCTCAGGCAATCTTAGCTGGGGTTACAATCCAACTTTCCACGGTGCACTCGACAAATCGTACGGAACCCGCCGTGCCTTCAAGCGCTTTGTTGATGAGGCCCACAAAAGAGGAATTGCGGTGATTTTGGATGTGGTTTACAACCACGCGGTAGAGTCATCTCCCCTTGTACGTTTGTTCGGTGAAAATCGTGCCGGTGTATTTCAGGCCGGAAACCCGCTTCTTGGCCCCGGTCACGCATACAACGTATTCAGGCACCTGAACCACGATCATTTTTACATAAAGTACTGGCTCGACAGAATGAATCGCTACTGGGTTGAGACGTACAATATTGACGGATACAGGTTCGACCTGACCAAAGGCTTCGCATCGAATGTAAACAACCAGGCTCTTCTCGATGGCCGTAACGAGCAGCGTATAGTAAACCTGAAACGGATGGCTGACGAATTATGGGCATTCGACAGCGAGGTGTACGTGATTCTGGAGCANTTTGCTGATAACAGTGAAGAGCAGGAGCTGGCGAATTATGGTATGCTGCTGTGGGGGAATCACAANAGAAACTTTAATCAGGCCTCAATGGGTTACACCACGAATTCCAATTTCAGAAGAATTCANTACAGTAACAGAACGGGCTGGCAATATCCACACCTTATCGGTTATATGGAGAGCCACGACGAGCAGTGGCTTATGTATCGNAATATCACCTTNGGAAACAATAGCAATCCCGATCATAATGTCATGGATCTTGACGTTGCATTGAACAGGCAAAAACAAGTGGCCGCATTTTTCCTTACCGTGCCGGGCCCGAAAATGCTTTGGCAGTTTGGTGAACTGGGTTACGGAAGCGGGCCGGGCGAGTGCCTTAAGCCGGGTGATGGGAGCGACGGGGAGTGTTCTGCAGGCGATCCGGGCCGTACGGCTGAAAAACCGGTTCGATGGGATTACTACGAAGATGAAGCCAGACACCGTGTTTATCGCTCATGGAGTGAACTTTTGAGGCTGCGCCACAGCAGTCCCACATTCAGCAGCGGTGAAACCGAATTTCAGTCAAGCTTGAGCGGCGAGGTAAAGTGGATACGGCTTCTGCATGATGATATGGATGTAGTAATAGTGGGTAACTTCGGTGTGGAGTTCAATGAAGCCGATCTCGACTTTCCTTCTGAAGGGGAGTGGTTTGAATTTGTGACCGGTACTTCGGTAGATGTTGATGCTTCCCTACAAAGAGAATATAATCTGGCACCGGGCGAATTGCGTCTCTACACGTCCCGATTTGTGGAACCGGCCGAAGAAAACGTCTTTTTCAAAGTGGGGCAAACCGGATTCCAGCAACTGCCCGATAATTTTGAGCTCGAACCGAACTTTCCAAACCCGTTCAATCCCTCAACTACGCTCAGGTACAGCGTACCCGAACAGGCTCCTGTACGCATCGATATTTATGACGTGCTTGGCAGAAGGGTATCCACAATTCTGAACGTGGACGAGCACCCGGCCGGAGTCAATTTCACGGTTAACTTTGACGCTTCCGGGCTCAGCAGCGGTCTATACATTGCAAGGATGGTGAGCGGCAGTACGTCGCGGGTTCAAAAGATGACATTCGTAAAGTAATCTGAGTTTTATTTCCGGTCGGAATATCTCATATTGATCGGGTTAAGAAATTGTAGGGCAAACTCCGGAATATGAATGCACTCGACTGGATTGTAATTGCGGTCTATGCCGCGGGGCTGATAGGGCTTAGTTACTACCTCAGCAAAGGGCAGAGCACCACCGAAGACTACTATCTCGGAAGCAAAAATTTTAAATGGTGGCAGGTGGGCCTTTCAACCATGGCCACGCAATTGGGTGCGGTCAGCTTCATATCGGCCCCGGCATTTGTTGGGCTAAGGCAGGGCGGAGGCCTTCAGTGGCTCACCTACGAATTCGCCGTTCCGCTGGCAATGATCTTCCTCATCATCTTTATTTTCCCGCCGCTTTATAAATCGGGAATCATCAGCATCTACTCGTTCTTGGGCAAGCGGTTCGGAGTGAGCACAACAAAAATTTTGAGTGCCGTTTTCCAATTCAGCCGTGCGTTTGCGGCGGGCATTACCGTGTATGCGGTAGCTATTGTGCTGGAGGCCGTATTCGACATTCCGCTTTGGATCAACATCCTCATTACCGGCATTGTGGCTCTGATCTATGACTACATGGGCGGGATGAAGGCGATCGTGATATCGGATGTGATTCAGATGGGAATACTCTTTATCGGTTTCCTTCTCTGCTGCTATGTGGCTTTCGACCTGATCGGCGGCTGGGGTGAATTTATGGATAATCTTGACCGCAGCCGGCTCGACGCGGTCTCATTTTCAAATCTTGGCATCGGCGACGGAGAGGAGTTTGGATTCTGGCCGATGGTGCTTGGCGGGTTTTTCCTCTACACGGCATACTACGGATGTGATCAAAGCCAGGCCCAGCGCATTCTCTCGAGCAAGGATATGAACAACGTTCGAAAGGCACTACTCTTCAACGGGTTTTGCCGCTTTCCCACGGTGCTTCTCTATTGCGTAATGGGGCTGTTGATCGGCACCTATGCCATCATGACGCCCGAATTTCTGGGAGCCATACCTGCCGACCGTTCCGACTACATGGTTCCGGTTTTTATTGTTGAGTACCTGCCAAATGGGCTAATCGGATTGCTGGTAGCGGCTATCCTTGCCGCGGCGATGTCGTCGCTCGATTCCGCCCTGAATTCGCTGAGTGCAGCCACGGTTCAGGATTTTGTTCTTCCTGCACGAAAAGAAAAAGTACCCATGGAACAGCAGTTCAGCCTGTCGAAAAAGTACACCATTTTCTGGGGAGTGA
>SL_3KL_010_SEDDRAFT_10000881_pt1 | contig 26455 bp, 15 predicted proteins | sample SodLakKL_010_SED_2_FD_10381 | JGI IMG/M metagenome (IMG submission 10381) | reverse complement strand
CTGACTCAATATTGTCAATTTGTGACTCCGTCAGGTTAAACAACCTCAGACGTTCGCGAGCTGCTGCATAAAGACGTGGGTTTTGCTCTTTGCCCCTCGCGGCACTGAGTAATTCCTGCTGGGCCTGCATCATTTCGGATGAATACACCGTTGCAAGCGTTTCGCCCGCCCGGATGAAACGGCCTGTAAAATCCGCAAACAATTCGTCAACCCGCCCGGGGAAATTGGCAGTAATATTCCGGGTTTCTCTCTCATTCACCGCAACCTTACCGGTCAGACGTACCTGGCTGACCGCTTCCCTGGCAGTAACCCTCATGGTCTGCACATTTGCCCATTTGTAATGACTTTCACGCATACTGAATAAAAAAGGATCATCCTCCTGGTGATCATCATCTTCTGAAGCCGGAATCAGTTCCATCCCACAGATGGGGCAATCACCCGGATTATCCTGCCTGACCTGGGGGTGCATGGAACAGGTATACTCAACCTCCCCGGCTTCTCCCACCACCTCGTGATCATGAGTGTGATCATCTGTCTCTCCGCCTCTGCCAAAGAGTAACCATCCCAGCAAAATACCAGCCAGTACAAGCAATGTATAACGTATGGTTAATTTTCTGTTGTTGTGACTCATAACTGTTTCTCTTTACCTGAAAATATTTTCTGCACGAAGTTTGTCCACTTCTGCCCATTTTTTGTGACGATCTACCAACACCTCCAGTAATCGCCATTCGAGCTCAATCAACTGATCCTGTATCCTGAGCAATTCATCAAATCTTTCATCACCCGAGGCATATCCGGTCAACACAAGTTCCTCTGTTTTGTAAGTGATATTCAGCTGCTGATTGAAAAACTCCTGGTCGCGCTGAAGGTTGCTGATGGTTCTCTCCAGCCTGAACCACTCCCTGTGTAACACATCGGCCTGTTCCTGCCTTGAAAAGGTCGCCTGTTCCGCCAGTAGTCGTCCTTCTTCCCGGGTAGCCCGGTTTTTCTTTCCGTAGATGGGAAGCGATACAGATACCATCGGCATCAGCATGTGCCCTCCATCCATCTGACCCATTGCCGGGTCTCCCGCACCAAACAAGGCATACTGAAGACCAACCCCGAATCTCGGCCTGGTTTCCAGGTTGCTGAGTTCTCCCCTTATGCGGGCTGCTTTTGCAGCAGACTCCGCCCGCAGAAGCCGGGGATTGTTGGCAAACGCCTCCCGGTTATTCTCTGGTTCGGGCAACGGCGCAGTATTTTCCGGAAGCGCTGCAGGTGTTTCAATATCGGCCATTTCCTCCCTGCCGGTCAGGTTATTAAAAATACGCCGAAGGGCGTGATGTTCTTCCTCCAGCTTATCCTTACGATTACTCAGTTCCGCTATTTGTATTTCCAGCCGATACAGATCAAGCATAAGTCCGGATTGGCCCTGCCCGCCGCCATACCTGGTGTATATGATATCTTCACGATCTTCCAGGACTTCTATGAATTCACTTAGTAACTCCATTTGGCGGTTATTCCGGTAGACTTCCAGCCAGATATCTGTCAGCTCCAGAAACAATCTGTTTCGTTCCTCCAAAAACTCGCTGTATTTGCTAATGGCAGCTTGTTCAGCGGCTTCCTGTTGCTTTCCCAGGGTCCCGAACCACGGAAATGGTTGCATCAGCCCGAGATCAAGGTAATGATCACCCATGAGACGCCCCATGGGTGGGGTATAAATGCCGGCAGTCAACTGCGGATCCGGAAGGGAGCCTGCCAGATGTATCCTGCTGAGTGTCGCCTCATATTCTCTTTGTTTTGCAAGCAGTGCGGGATTGTTTTCCAGGGCTTGTTCAAGATAGGCTTCAGGGTATACCTGTCCATGCGACGGAAGGGCCATGGCCAGGAAAAGGATAAAAACCCAACCCCATTTTAACCTGTTCCATTGCCAATTAACCACCGGAAAAGCAGTAATTACGGATGTGTTTTTGATTTTATGCATCATTTTGTGCATTTTGCTTGTTCAACAGGTATTCATTCCATCCGGCATACAATACAGGTACCAGGAAGAGGGTGATCAGCGCAATGGTCATACCTCCGAATGCCGGAATGGCCATGGGAATCATAATATCTGCACCACGGCCCGTGGATGTCAGGATCGGCATCAGGGCCAACAAGGTGGTGGCAGTGGTCATCAGCGCCGGGCGGACACGCTTCAGGCCAGCTTCCAGTATTGCATTATGCAGTTCTTCTTTGTTTTCCGGACGGTTCTTTTTAAAGCTGTTCTTGAGGTATGTGGCAATCAATACGCCGTCATCCGTGGCAATTCCGAAAAGGGCAATAAACCCCACCCAGACGGCTACACTCAGGTTCATGACATCCATCTGAAACAATTCCCGCATATTTGTGCCAAATACAGAAAAATCCATAAACCAGGTTTGCCCGTAGAGCCAGAGCATCAGAAACCCGCCTGAAAACGCCAGCGCGATCGCAGAAAGGATCATCATGGAAACCGCCACCGAACGAAACTGGAAATAGAGGATCAGAAATATGACAATCATCGAAAGAGGAATAACCAGCATCAACCGGGCCTCGGCACGCATCTGATTCTCATAGTCTCCTGAAAAATGAAAATTAACCCCCTGGGGGATCTCAAGTTCTCCGGATTCAACTTTTTCATTAATTACGTCTTCGGCCTGACGGATCACGGATAGATCAGCCTGACCGGCTATCTTGTCAAAAGTAATGTAGGCCACCAGAAAAGTATCTTCTCCACGGATCATCCCCGGTCCTCTCCTGTAAGAGATCTCGGCCACTTCCCCCAGAGGCAGCCGGTAACCTGCCGGCGTATCGATCCATATCTTCCCCAGGGCTTCGGGGCTGTCGCGAAACTCCCTGGCATACCTTGCCCTGATTTCATATCTTTCCCGGCCCTCCACTGTAGAACTCAGGGCCATCCCTCCGATGGCGGTTTCCACCACCCGCTGAAAGGAACCGATGGATATGCCATGTCGGGCCAGGGTTTCTCTGTCAGGCCGGATTTCCATATAAGGTTTGCCCACTACCCTGTCTGCAAATACCGTGGGATCATCAATATAGGGGACATCCTGCAGTATTCCTTCCATTTGCATGGCAAAACCCTCAATGGTTTCCAGGTCAGGGCCAAACACTTTGAGCCCCATTGGCGCCCGCATTCCTGTCTGCAGCATTACCAAACGCGTTTCAATGGGCTGCAGCCTGGGCGCCGAGGTAAGACCGGGAATCCGCGCTACCCGGGTGATCTCCTGCCAGATATCATCCGGTGACTGGATGTGGTCGCGCCACTGACGGTAATAGCGCCCGCGTGAATCGGGGATCAGTTCACCATCTTCATCCCTCAGGAATTCACCCTCACCGTCGGTCTTAAAACGGATCTTGCGTCCGTCCATGTCGGATTTGTACTCCGATTTATAATTGATCACATTTTCGAACATGGTCATGGGTGCAGGGTCAAGCGGGCTTTCCGCACGGCCGGCTTTACCAACTACCATTTCCACTTCCGGTATGGCCTGAACCCGTCGGTCAACTTCCTGGAGGGCCTCCAGGTTATATTCAATGCCGGTGTGCGGCATGGTGGTGGGCATCAGAAGGAAGCTCCCTTCATCGAGTGAAGGCATAAACTCTCTTCCCAGCCCGGGAAAGGCATGATAGAGACCGCTCCAGACCGTTGTGCTGCGGATATTGACCCCTGCCTGATCAAAGCCCCTGGCTACAAATCCGAATACTTGTCCGAAACCCATCCAGATATTCAATCCCAGCAGCAGCAAAAACACCGGGATAAGCAAAAATTGCTTCTTATGCGACAGGCACCATACCAGCAATGTTGGATAATAATGCAGAAATAAACGGAACAGACCCAATACCAGAGCAATCACAATGACCAGGAAAAGCACGTTGATCAGCAGGCTTCGTTCAACACCTATGGGAAGCCAGGCGCTGGCAAGAAGAAGGAGAACCACCAGCATCGTAATTCCCAGGTTGATCAGGTTGCGATTTGGTCCGATTTTATCGGGAAAAAACTGCTGAAGAATTCCTGCCGACCCCATCAGGATAATAAAAAGCCCCGGCCACCATAAAACATAAGCAGTAATCAATATGCCTGCTACCAGTAAGGCAACGTTTAAAGCCAATGAGATATAGCTCTTATAGCGCCATCGCCTGAAAAAGTCTGTGTTGATCTTGCCCGAAAACTGGTAGGCCAGCATTGGCATAAAGGCCATTGAGATGATGAGTGATGCCACCAGCGCAAAGGTTTTGGTAAATGCCAGGGGTGAAAACAGCCTGCCTTCTGCTGCCTGCAGGGTAAAAACGGGCAGAAAACTCACAATGGTGGTTGACACCGCAGTCAGGATGGCAGGAGCTACTTCCACAGCTCCCTCATACACGGTCTCGAGCCTGGACTTTCCCTTATCTGCAGCTTCACGCAAGTGCCGCAATATGTTCTCATTCATGATAATTCCCAGATCAACCATGGTCCCAATGGAGATGGCAATACCTGACAAGGCCACAATGTTGGCGTCCACCCTGAAATATTTCATCATGATAAAACTCATCAGCACGGCCAGCGGCAACAGCGCGGAAATAAGCAGGGAGGTACGCAGGTGATAGATCATCACAATGATCACAATGATTGAGATCAAAATCTGCAGAATGATCGCGTCATTCAGGGTTCCCAGGGTCTCGTAAATAAGCTGTGTACGATCGTAAAACGGGACGATGGTCACCTGTGCACTGGTACCGTCGGCCAATTCCCGGGAAGGAAGGCCTGAGCTGATCTCTTCAATTTTTTCTTTTACATTCTGGATCACCTCCAGGGGGTTTTCTCCGTAACGGGCCACTACAACCCCTCCGACTGTCTCCACGCCCCCTTTATCCAGGATTCCGCCGTGATTCCTCACAGCCGGCCCGATGTTCACCCTGGCAATATCACCGATGCGCACAGGTACATTGTCGCGTACAGCCACCACTGCCTGGCGGATATCCTCCGGAGACTCCACATAGCCCAGGCCCCGCACCAGGTATTCGACCATATTGTATTCAATGGTATTTGCCGCCGTTTCGCGATTGCTTTCCCTTATGGCACGGGCCACTTCCTCAAGTGTGATATCATAAACTTTCAGGGCGTCAGGATCCAGGTCTACCTGGTACTCTTTGACATGTCCGCCGACACTGGCAACTTCTGAAACACCTTCTACCCCGCTCAGGGCAAGCCTGACATAGAAGTCCTGTATTGAGCGTAACTCATGCAGATCCCAGCCTCCGACCGGCTCCCCGTTCTCATCCAGTGCATCCAGTGTGTACCAGAAAACCTGGCCCAGGGCCGTGGCATCAGGCCCAAGTTGAGGCACCACATCATCCGGAAGCAAACCGGAAGGCAAAGCATTCAGCTTTTCAAGGATGCGTGAACGGCTCCAGTAATACTCCACGTCCTCTTCAAAAATGACATAAATACTGGAAAATCCGAACATGGAAGTGGACCGGATGGTGCGTACACCAGGTATACCCAGCAAGGAGGAAGTCAGGGGATAAGTTATCTGGTCCTCAACATCTTCGGGAGATTGCCCCATCCACTCGGTGAAAATGATCTGCTGGTTTTCCCCGATATCGGGAATGGCATCTACCGGAACGGGATCACGTGGCAGCAAATCAATTTTCCAGTTGAACGGAGCCACAGATACGCCCCATCCAACCAGAAAAATGATCAGTAGCCAAGCCACGAGTCGGTTTTCAAGAAAAAATCGAATCAGCTTGTTGAGCATGTTGGTTTATTTGGTCACATAACAGATTGTTCTATCGTCATAAAGGTCAGCTACTGCAGCAGCTTCCCTCCTCAGCCTTTTCCGCATTTTTTCGCTCATATTTACAGCAGGCAGGCAGACTGTTATACACCTCATCATCTGCACGCACCTTTTCTGTATCGTGGCCCGCATCGGCAATGCGCTGATGGACTTTTTCCAGGTCAACCTGTCCGGCATCATAACGTAGGGTCAGCATCTGCTCGTCCTGCGACCATTCGGCAAATGATACACCATCAATCTTGGCTGCAGTCTCAATGCGTTCTTTACACATGCCACAGGCACCGTAAACCTTGAATTCTGTTTCTGTGGGATTGGCTTGTAGGGCACCCAGTGATGGCAGCAAAATGGCTGCCAGTAAAAATAATGTCTTCATAACTGAATTGTTTTGTTTGACAATGATTTGTTAAGTTTAATTCAGGTATAAAGGTACTTTATCAGAAGGTTACGAATGTATCACAATTATGGGAAAAAGATATGAAATTCACAACTCATCAAGGGATGTACGTTGGTTGTTATGAAGTTTCCGGAATTCTCCAGGGGTCATGCCGGTCACTTTTTTAAACTGGCTGTTCAGGTAAGAAGGGCTGCTGTACCCCATTTGCCAGGCAATTTCACCCAGGTTCATTTCGTCATAAAACAGCAGTTCTTTGACCTTTTCAATTTTCTGCCGTATAATGAATTGCTCCAGGGTAATCCCTTCCACCTGCGAAAACAGGTTGCTGATATAGCTGTATTCGTAAGGAATCTCCTTTCCGACCAGGTCAGACCAGTTGTGTTTGACGCCTCCTTCAGCATGGTGAATATTCCGGATTACAACCCCTTTAATTTTTTGTATCATCCGGCTGCGCCGCTCGTCGATCCTTTTGAATCCGAGTTCTTCCAGGGCTTTGTCCAGCCTTTCTTTTTCCGGTTCAGTCAACGCCTCCCTGTCCAGTACAAGCTCTCCGAGCGAAACATACAAGGGTTTCAGGTTCAGGGTTTCTGCCACATTACGGACAGCCTCGACGCAACGGGGGCATACCATATTTTTTATAACCAGTTTTACGGGCATAGACCGGGTGTTTAGTCGTTTCGCTGAATGATTTCTGCAGTGCGGTTCCCATAAGGAAGGGAGCCGCCCTCCTCTTCTCTCAGTTTTTTCCAGGCCCTTGAAATGATGAGTTCTTCCACGTCATCTTTTTCACAGGGAACCTCAACCACGTACTCCTCTATTTCGTAGGTGGCAATATTGCATTTCACAATGGCCTTTCCCATGTTGTTGGTTTATTTTGATGAAACGGATAAATTGACCGGCAGGCTGAAACTCCACTTCGGCACCCCGGCCTTTCCTTTCAAACAAATATACGCGACAAATTTGAATTTATCCAGTATTTACGGAAAATCATGCACTGCTGACAGTAATCTGCCACAGTGGAAGTATTCAAAAAAAAATAATGTATATTGCAACCGGTATCGGACCGAAGCGTTCCGCCATCCTTAATGACTAACCAAATCTACAACCAACATGATCAGAAACATTTTCTTGCTGGGAGCATTCATGTTCCTTTCGACATTTCTTTATGGACAGTATACCCCATGGTATTACTGGACATTTTTACCGGAGGAGCAAATGAACGAGATCATCGGCGAAGCATCCGGTGAAACAGCCTATCATACCATTATTGAAACGGCCGGATATACAAGAAACCGGCGGGCAGAAGAATACCGGACCACATTCAGGGAGTCGGCTTATATTTATGACAAGTTGCAGTTTTACGGTATAACCGAAGCTGATCTTGTAAGGGTTCCGGCCCGCAACGATGAAACCTGGAACGGAATCAGGGGTGATCTCTGGGAAATATCGCCGGGAAGATCAAAAATCGTATCCTACCGGGACAATGCTTTTCAGCTTACCCAGGGGAGCACTGATGCAGATGTCCGGGCAGAATTGGTGTGGGTAGGAAGAGGTTCACAGGAAGAGGTAAATGGCGCAGATGTAGAAGGAAAGATCGCCGTTGGCCACGGAAACGTATCTTACATACACAGAAACGCGATCATGGCAGGAGCTCTGGGTGTGGTGGCCATCAGCGATTCAAGGAATTATTTCGATCCGCTGCAGATTCCCGCAGGCCGGATCGGGCAAGTTCAAAATCCTGATACGGAGGAAATCCGCCCTGCAGGGTTTGCTTTTCAGATGAATGTACGCGAGGGACAATATTTGAGAAACCGTTTACTGAGGGGTGAAAGTATCGTTGCCCACGCCACGGTGGAAACCAGCATGGAACCCTACGAGATCCAGAATGTAGAAGCTACCATTGTCGGCCAGAATCCTGATGAGATCGGGGTCATTTTATCTGCACACATTTTTGAGGGGCTGGTGAAACAGGGTGCCAACGACAACAAGTCTGGAGGTGCCGCCATCCTGGAAGTGGCCAGGGTATTGAATACCCTGATTGAAGAAGGGCGTATCCCGCGCCCAAAGCGCAGTATTCGTTTTGTCTGGGGGCCCGAATTTTCCGGAACCCGGCCATGGGTTGAGATGAATTTTGAAGACATCAGGGATGCGCTTTGCAACATCAATATGGACATGGTCGGTGAATGGCTCAGCCTGAACAAATCTACCTTCTCCCTGATGCGCACTACTTTTGGCAATGCCCATTACGTGAATGACGTGGTGGAAAATTATTTCCGCTTTGTCGGGGAGGGAAATAAAGAAAAAATCCATAACAGGCGGGATACTTACCCGGTGGCCCAAAGGATTGTAGCTCCTTTTGGAGCGGATGAACCTTTTCGTTACAGCATTGAGCCTCATTACGGGTCATCAGACCATGTTGTTTTCAACAACTTCGGTGTCCAGATTCCTGGCGTCATGCTGATCGCCTGGCCGGATCAATGGTATCATACATCGGGCGATGTGGCCGACAAGGCCGATCCCACACAATTAAGGAGGGCCGTGGTGATCGCAGCCGCATCAGCCTATACCATTGCCAATGCCGATGATGAAATGGCCATTAAAATTGCCGCCGAGATCACCGGAAATGCCACAAGACGCCTGGGTCATCAATTACAGGTGGCCATGGATATGGTGAACAACAGTGATGCTGACAATCTGCAGGTACGCTACCAGGAAGCCAGTGAACTGCTTAAAGCCCACCTTTTGAACGAACTGGCCACAGTGGCATCAACCTATGAATTGGCGGAAGATACCGATCTGGTCAGCAACAATATTGAAGCGATGAAAACAAGTATTGAGGCTGTCGGGCTGAGTCACCGCAATGCACTGCAAGCCCGGATGCAGACCAGGTCCCGTATTCTCGGTTTGGATGCGGTATCGCCGGAAATAATCCTGACAAAAGAGGAAGAACGGGCCAGCAACATTATCCCTTCCTACACACCCGGTACATACAAAGGAGGGCCGAACATCCTGAATGAGAGCCTGGCTGCACTGTCAGAAGAGGCAACAGAAGAATATCCTGTAAAGGGGCGCATCGACCGGACTGAAATTGCACGCCTGGTGAATGGAGAATATTCCATTTATACGATCAGGACATTGCTGGATGCACAACAGGAAGGGTCAACCAATATGCGGGACATCCTGAACTATTTCGAGCAAATGAAAATCGCGGGATTGGTGGATTTTTAACGTTGCTTTATTTGCTGACTTTCCCGATACGATCTTCCACGGATCTGATCTTGCCTTCAAGCCGGTTACCTTTTCCTTTACGGATATCCAGCTTCATACTGGAGTAAATCCGGTTGCAGTCGGGTTCCAGCAAATCGTAGGCTTGTTCAATCACCCGAAGTATCTCAGGCATGCTGTCTGCCTCGACCACCGTACCCATAGGTGTCAGCCGGTAATTCAGCCCCGTCTCCTTAATCATCTTGATAATTCTGCTCACATAAGGACTCACACTCTCCCCTTTATCCGTGGGGAACATTGAAAATTCGAGTAATACGGACATGGATCTTATTTTTGTTTACTATAAAATTACAAAAGACGCAGGACATAAAAAATCAGGCTCAAGGTATTTCGTCTCAATAAAATGAATAATTTAGCCAATGAAAACGGGCTAATTGCAGGTAAAACACCGAAAAATATCCATACGAAAACTTTTTCGATCCGATATGAGAATAACAATAATTGGTATTATCTTTATTATTACCGTGATCGGTTGCAGGTCAACACGAGAGGGCGGAGATATGAATAATATAAATAACTGGGAAAACCCGGTGATCCATGTAAGGGATCACCCCGGAATTGAGAGGACTTTCAGGCAGGATGGTCAAACCCCGGATGACAATGGCGAATTGGGGCTGAATGATTTTCTTGACCGTAAAAACGCCAAATTCAGGGAAAGCGGGATCAGCCATGCGGAAGCCAGCCATGTGTATCAAATACTATACAACTCCGGCATTCTTTTTAATGAGCCGGTTGGCATGCCTGATCCGGATGAGCCGCGTACCCGTGAAACGGTTGACGACCTGAAAAGGCGGATAGCCATCCGCAAGAAAGACGAAAACACCTATTACATTTTCTTTGTCAGAACTTCCTGTGGGTACACTTATTTTTATGGATATTTTGACATGCCCGAAGAGCCACAAAATCTTAATTTGCAAGCTGTTGAAAGCTGGCGTGCAATCGTGCCCTGCTGACCCATTGCTACTGTAATTCACTTAAAGTCTCTTTTCGATGTATCCGCGTACCATCATTTTACTGCTATTCTGCCTTGCAGCCCCCTTCAACATTTTCGGTCAGCATGGGGCCGTTGAACCAACCGACCTGAAGTCGCGACAAGAAGCTCTGAAAGTCAAGTCAGCGGAGATACTGGTTGACCTGACTGCAAACAGGGAGCTGGCTCACTCCATTGCCGGTGAAAAAGGCTGGGTTACCAGGCAGGTCCTTCCCAATGGTGATGTGATCTCACTGGAGGGTGTGGATAAAAATGGCCTGCCCGTTTATCATACCACTGAATTTAATTTTTATGCGGCAGCGACCACTGCCACTGACAAACTTTGGGCGGGCGGCGGAAACGGTCTGAATCTGACAGGCGGCTCTCCGTTTATGGACGGTAAACTGGCTATTTGGGACGGAGGCAATGTACGCGGAGGGCACCAGGAAATTTCCCGCCGTTCCACCGCAAACAACCCGGATGCCGACCTCAGTAATCACGCAACCCACGTAGCGGGCACCATGATCGCTTCCGGGGTGAACCCTTTGGCCAAAGGCATGGCATACGGGGCAAATGAGATCAGGACCTGGGATTTCAGCAATGACGGGGAAGAAATGACTGAAGCAGCCGCAAGTCTGTTGGTTTCCAACCACTCCTACGGAAGAATTGCGGGATGGCGTTTCAATGGTGAAAGGGACGGGACTCCTACTGATCCTTACTGGGAATGGCGGGGAGATATATCTGTCAGCAAAGAGGAGGATTATGTGTTCGGTTATTATGACACCCGGGCTCAGTTATGGGATATGATCGCTTACTACTCACCCTATTACCTGATCGTAAAATCTGCCGGCAACAATCGTGGCTCCAACGGGCCTTCCGTAGGGCAGCCTTACTGGCGCTTTAACGAAACAGGAAACTGGACCCTGGATAACCGTTCACAGGATATGAGCAGCAACAGCGGGTACAATACCGTGCCGGCTTATGGAAATGCCAAGAACATTCTCAGTGTGGGGGCTGTAAGCGCAATCAAAAACGGGTATCGTAAAGCTGAAGAAGTCATCGTATCGGGCTTTTCCAGCTGGGGGCCCTCTGACGACGGCAGGATCAAACCGGATATTGTGGCCAACGGGGTCAGTGTCTATTCCGCCTCATCCAGTGGCAATGCTGATTATACGACAATGAGCGGCACATCCATGTCTGCCCCGAATACTTCAGGAACATTGTTTTTGCTCCAGGAACACTATCACCAGCTGAATGATACCTTTATGCTCAGTTCCACACTTAAAGGGCTGGTCTGTCATACTGCAGATGAAGCTGGCAATCCGGGCCCTGACTATGTATACGGTTGGGGGCTTCTGAATGCGGAAACAGCAGCCCGGGTGATCACCGGTAACGGTAACGAAACAATTGTAGAAGAAATGATCCTTGCTTCCCAGGATACTCTCACCATAGAGGTAACTGCCTCGGGAAAGGAAGCACTTTCAGTAACCATTGCCTGGACAGATCCGGAAGCAGATCCTTTGCCGGTTAACCAGGAAGTGTTGAACAACCGGACCCCCCGTCTGATAAATGACCTGGATCTTCGTATCACGGGACAGGATTCCATATTTATGCCATGGGTACTGGACCCGGAATACCCGGGAGCCCCTGCTGTAACCGGAGATAATTTAGTTGATAATATTGAGCAGGTGCATATTGCGCATCCTGTACCCGGTCAAACCTACACCATTGCCATCACACACAAAAAGGACAGCCTGGTAAGAGGTCCCCAGGTATTCTCATTGATTGCCACCGGCGTGGGTGGCAACCCACTCCCGGTTTCTGAAGCCCGGGAAGAAAAGGGTGTGTACATTCAAAGCTTCAGCCTGAATACCCTTTCCAATCACACGGAAGAAAGTTGTCATACTTACCGTGATTTTACCAGTTTACAAACCATCGTCCAGGCTGGAGGCAACTATTCTTTTGAAGTTACTACAGGGTATTGTGAAGAAGCCGGACCACACGCCGTCAGCATATATGCAGACTGGAACGCAGACGGAAAATTTGACAATGATGAAGTTGTGGCCACTTCTGCTTTAAAGGAATCCCCGGGCAGCTTTTCGGGAACATTGCAAGTTCCGCCCCACGTTAATCCCGGATCTGCGGCAATACTCCGTGTGGTTGCAAAGGAAACAGACAATCCGGATGCAATTACGCCTGATACCGCTTACCAACGAGGTGAGACACAGGATTACCTTCTTGTTTTTGATCGCGCCGGGGTGGATATAGTCATTTCAGAGATTCCGGCACTTACCGGTGTACTTTGTCCTTCCGAACGTCAATCGGTCGAGGTCAGAATTGACAACAACGGATCAGGCCCCGCAGAGGATATAGGCTTACAAGCTGTTTTGTTTAAAGAAGATCAACCTTCCGACACAATAACAGGTGTGTACTTCAGCAAACTGGAAGGACTTTCGTCAGCCATTTTCCGTTTTGCAGACACTTTTACCACATTGCCTGACACAGAATACCTGATTGAAATATCTGCCACTCACCCCGACAACGTGCATGGAGACCATGTAACGCTTACGGATGGTTTCCGGACAGGCAGCAGAACAGATCCACCTTCAGCACAGGCCATTGTTTGTGAGGGTGAAGAGGAGACCAGGCTGTCGGCCGGAGAAGAAGAGACCATTTACTGGTACGGCGATCCGGAGGGTTCAGACCTGCTTGCCGTCGGGTTCGATCCCGTGCTTGATTACCGGCCGGAATCCGGAAAGGTTTTTGCCGGGCTCAACAATTTGTATGCCGGTATCGGACCCAGGCACAAAGAGGAACATCCATGGACAAACGGGACATACACCCGCGCAACTGCCCATCCCATTTTCACTGCCCATGTACCATTGGTTATAAGATCAGCGAGACTATATGCAGGGCAAGAAGGAGAAGTCACCTTTTCTGTGGTCAACTATCATACCGGTGAGGTGGTTTCCATTGCCAACATCAATGTAGCCGCCACACGAAGTGCTCCCACGGATGAAGTAGGTGCCCCTGATGACCCCGATGACGAAGGCCGGGTTTATCAGTTAAACCTTGTTGTTCCCAGGCCTGGTCAATACAGGCTGCAAATCTCCTATGGAGCTCAAACCACCATATTCCGGTCAGCCGGAAACACCTCCAATCCTTACCCTTATGAAATACCCGGAGTTATGGAGATAACGGGAACATCAGCCAGCGGATCCACAGACTATTACTATTGGTTATATGATACAAAAATTGAAGCTTACGGATGTGCCAGTGAACTAAAGGCTGTCGAGGTTAAAGATGTGGAAAACCCTGAAGTAAGGCTGGATGACTGGTCCTATCTGGATGAAGGCCAGCTGATCCTGGATGCCCGCAATCCCGGGGCAGATTACAGGTGGAGCACAGGTGCCAGGTCACAGACCATTGCCCCTGTTTTCTCAGGAAACTACTGGGTGGTTGTCACCAACGAATATGGATGTCAGGCCAGGGATGAGATCCGGGTCACCGAAACTTCCGCTGAAGAGCCCTTCAGGGCTGAAGTCAACGTATACCCGAATCCTGCAGACCACCTGCTCACAATTGAATCGCCGGGGCACATCAAAGCTGAGTTGTTTACCATAGAAGGACAGTTGATCAGGATAGTCAGCCATGCAGGACAATATACTTCAATGGATGTATCAGATATTCAAACAGGCACATACCTGCTTCGCATAACGGATCAGGATACGGGAAAAATCGCGACATACAGGGTAATGATCCGCTAACCGCCTCTTTCCTCCGTTTTTGGCCTTTTCACCAGAATTGGCCCTTACCCAGCCACTATGGCAATGGCAGTGTCTGCCCGTTTACTCACCCTGTAAAAAGCGGATCCGCCCCGATGGTTCCTTCCAGGGACTTAAGATATTGGGGTGATTCTGCCCTTTTCAATGCTTCACGGGCATGCCGCAGCCTTTTTTCCAGCGAAAGCTGTGCTGTCACCGGCTGATTGATCTCCTGTGCCATGAATTCTTCCAGGTAGTCGATCTTGCGTTTCCACAACTCAATATCCTTCCGTTGCTTAATTTTAAGCCTTTCACGATACCATTTACTGGAGAGCAGGTATTCACGCGTGAACATCTTGCGAATATCAGGGTCACCCACACTTTTGCCCTCATAATGACCATGGGCCATAATGTGCAACAGGGCTTTCAGGGGCGGAATGGCTGATTCCACACTTCCCTCCTCAAAGTACTGAAGGGCCACCCTTTGCTGTGCTTCGCAAATGTTTTTGACCCCATCCACAAAATCTTCCATGGATTGCTCTTCGGGTCTCAGCACTTCCTTTGGGAAAATACTCATGGGTTCTTCGAAGACCCTGCCCAGGTATTTGAAGGCAAATGCTTCGTTGATCCGGTAACCCAGCCTGCTGGCATGAATCTTCTCACCCTCATACTCAAAATCATCAAGTTTTTCAAGCACCCCTTCTTTGAGCAGGTTTTCCGGGGTTTTTTCATCCGGATCCAGCCTGCACCAGATCTCGGGGATAAGTATGCTAAGGTCGTGATCAAAACGGTATTCGGGGCCAATATGGCCGGCTGCACTGGAAAACGCATTGTAGCCGGTAAGAATATAGGATACCAGGGCGTTATTCAGATCAGAAGTGGGTACCAGCATATTGAAAGGTCCTTTGGTCAGCGCTCCCTCTGAACCTGCTCCGGTGGTGGAAGGAGATTTCCCCGTCAGGCTGCAGATGAAATCCATGAAAAGCTCAGGAAGTTCCTGGTAGTGGATCGGTGCATAAACGCTCAACGGACGAATTCCCCGGTCTTTATCGGGCGGGTTGTTCCTTCTTCCCGGCAATACATCATCAATGGGAAACAGTGTGGGTTTATCAAGCGGGATTTTTCTCGCAAAACGGATTCCCACATGGGCCAGGTAACCGTCGGCCGGATTGTTAAACTCCGGGCGGGCCTGTAAATACCTCGGGTTTTTTGAAATGCTCCCATCCTCAAGCCGCCTGGGGTGTGACGGACTAATGAAATACAGCCCGCTCTCATCACTGGCCCCCTGTGTGATCAGATTCTGGATGGGTTCCGTATACTTGTCAAACTCAATGGCCTCTTCAATGATTTCCCGGCCATCTTCCGAAGTGAGGGGCTGGTAGTTGGTGGTGAAGTTGTTCATCTGAGACAAGTCTGATTCTGCCTCCTTGTCATATCCCCTGTTGATGGCTTCATCCGGTCGCTGGAAGAACAGATATTCACAATTCTCAACGAATTTTACACTCTTGCGTTTAACATCTGCACGCAAATAGGCCACCTGATCTGCCGGGAGTGTAAGCGTAGCCGAAATATCATCCTCCATTTGCACTTTGGCTGCTGCAATGAAATCAGGACGCAGCGAATACATATTCCAGGAGTCATCTTTGCCGAATCCCACGCGCAGGTAGGAGGTGCTGATTTTGCGGTTGGCAAACATCAGTGCATGACCTGTCCTTCCATTGACCTTATCCACGGTAAAATAATTCCGCCAGTCTTTCTCACGATGCCCCGTGGAAATACTGATCCGTTTGATCAGAAACACCAGGGCTTTCACATGGTCGGGAATCCCTGTGAGGAAATTGTTGTACGCATCCGAATACCCATGGTAGGGAGTCAGCAACTTAATAACAGACCCCAGCGACCGTTCCGGATCCAGCAAAGACCTTTGATCCTCCTCTTCGCCTGAGGGATCTTTCCACCGTTTACTGTAATCATAATTGATGATTTCCTCAGCAGCTGCAAAGTCTTTTTCAATATCGTCAATAAAAAAGGTATCGTAAATGATGGCATTAAGCAGCGACTTGGATATTTCCGACTTCCCTCCGCCTGACACAGTGCTTGGTTTGTGCAGGAAACTACCCTCTGCCTGAGTGATCACCAGCCGCCAGTCCGGGGCAAAGGGATGCTTCTCCATATGTACCTTAAAGCCACAGGGAAGTACATAATAGTGGTTTCTGAGCAGCTTGATCTCCCGCTTTTTTCCTTTGTATTTCCAGCTTATAATACTTCTGTACAGGTCAATATCGGCATTTTCGGGGATGTAAATCACCCCCGGATAATTTTTATCCACCCCGTAATTGTCTTCATGCAGATACATCATCGGGCCATAGTGCTTCTTGATGTCTTCAAACACATAAGAATCAGGGAACCGTTTTTGCAACCGGGCAGCAGAAAAAAAGCTGCCCATATTCCTGCGTGCAAAAGCCAATGCGCCTCCTGCGTGTTCTTCTTCGCAATTTCCACTCAGATTTGCAGCAAAAGACAGCTGGGTTTTCACCTCTTTCTTACTGTAGCCGAAATAGTTGTCTGCAATCAAGGTAACCACCACGCCACGGTCGTCACGGCATGTCAGCTTAAAAGGAACGCCGTCATTGTAAAACTCATTTTCGTCTTTCCAGCACATGCCATCCTTTCTCATTCGTTCGGTGGCATCTTCCCAGTGAGGGAGTCCGACGTCCTTTTTTCGAATCTGAGTCAGGTGGGGTGCAAGTATCACACATCCGGTATGTCCGGACCAGTGGGCAGTATCCAAAGCAGCATCATTCTGGTGGAGGTAGGGATCACCTGCATTACCGAAAATACTTTCCACAAAGTCCAGGTTACTTACAAACCCGGCCGGCGCAAAAAATCTGACCTCCATGGTTTTCTGATCACTGACTCCTTTTACCTCAGGGCTGACGACAGGCCTGAGCATCAAAGAAGCAAAAACCCTGGCCTTATTTTCCTGGGATGCAGTAAAAGGAAGAACCATAAAGTCTTCCGGCGGGTTCAATGCAGCATGCAGCATATGGGCAAAAGTGATCTTTGGCACAGCCTTTTTATCGGCGGGAACGGGTAGCCCGCCTTTGACAATATGGAAAGATCCTTTGGTGGTACGACGGTCATGCACTGGGTTGTGCAGGATTCCCTGGCGAATCCGGTAGGACTCATAATAGGGCGTACCGTAGCTGTTCCTGTCGGGGGGAAGGCTCACCTCACGGCCTATCCCGGGTTTGTCAAGCACAAAAGAATCAAAGGGGATTCGAAGCGATTTGTCAAACTCCAGGTCTTCCAGGTAAGTATTGATAAAGTGTTGTATGCGTCTGTCAACCGGGTTGATCACTTCAGTGGAAAGCAAACGCATTTTTTCTTTGTAATTGTTCAGAAGGCTCTCGGCCAGATTCACAAATTCCTGCTCACTCATTGAGTCTTCCGAAGGATTAATGTTTCCTTCAAAAATGGGCTGACCCATTGAAGCAAGTTTCATGTTGATATAGCGGATGACATCACGGCGGTTGCGGCCGGAAATGGGTTCGGTGGTGTGGTATTTCATTGATTGTTCCATAAGTAAGATATTGTCAGCGTTCGGACACTGAGTTTATTCAGAAAAAAGGCAAGTCCGGAAAATTTTCAAAAACTACGGCATTTTACAAATATAAGGAATTCAGGGTGATCAGGCCTCCATGCCTTGGATGATTATACCAGAAATGACCAGATAAATACATTAAAATGTATATTTGATTGTCATTAAAAGATTGTCTATGGAAAATGTTGAAAGGGATCAATTGAGGGAAACCTGTTTTGTACAAAACCGCTTTTTTGCCAGTCAGAAAACCCGCAATATTAAGTTCCGGAAAGCGCAGCTTGTGAAGCTCAGGCAAGCGATCAAAAAATACGAACAGGGGGTTATCGATGCCCTTTGGCAGGACCTGCGAAAATCACCGGAAGAAGCCTATCTGACCGAGATCAGCGTGGTGCTGATGGAGATCAGCCACCACCTGAAAAACCTGGATCGGTGGTCGCGTACCCGCAGATGCCCCACCCCCTTTCACCTGAGGCCATCCAAAAGCAGTCTGATGGTTGAACCGCTGGGCTGTGCGCTGATCATTGCCCCGTGGAACTATCCCTTTCATTTACTGCTGCATCCCCTGATAGGTGCAATTTCTGCGGGATGTTGCGCCATCCTGAAACCATCGCCGGATGCCACAGCCACTTCCGCTTTAATGAATAAAATGATCAGCGAAACCTTTGACCCGGAATACATCGCACTGGTGGAAGGTGGCCGCGACGTCAACACCATGCTGCTTGAACAACGCCATGACCTGATTCTTTTCACCGGCAGCACCAAAGTCGGGAAGGTCGTAATGAAGGCTGCAGCCAGACACCTGACCCCGGTTTTGCTGGAGCTTGGCGGAAAGAGCCCGTGTATTGTGGACAAAGATGCCAAGGTGGATGTGGCAGCCAGGCGGATCGCCTGGGGCAAGACCATCAATGCCGGGCAAACATGCATCGCACCCGATTATTTGCTGGTCCATGAAAGCATAAAAGAACAGCTCATATCAGGCATGATCAATCATTTTGAGTCAATGTACGGCAAAGACCCCCGTCAGAGTCCTTATTACCCCCGAATTATCAATCAAAAAGCCATGGAAAGGCTTCAGGGACTTCTGCAGGAGAGTAAAATCATTTACGGGGGTAAAGTGGATCCGGCAGACAAATACATTTCCCCCACCCTGACAGACCAGGCCGGGGAGGATAATCCCATTATGCAGGAAGAAATATTTGGCCCCCTTTTACCAGTGATTTCATTTAAAGAAATAGAGGACGCCTTAAAAATTATCAACGACAGGGAAAAACCCCTGGCCTTTTACTATTTCGGCAGCAATCACAAAGCAAAAGATGTTTTATCCAGGGTCTCCTCCGGAGGGGTTTGCCTCAATGACACCATCCTGCATGTTGCGAACCACCACCTGCCATTTGGCGGCGTAGGTCACAGCGGAACCGGCAGGTATCACGGGAAGGAAAGTTTCCTGGCGTTCAGCAACCGGCGTGCAATACTGGAGACCCCAACCTGGCCCGACCTGCCTTTTCAGTATCCCCCGTTTAAAATGTTCCGGTGGGTAAAAAAATACCTGGACAGAAGAGGGAAGTAACACGAATTTTTTATATTTACTGATGGAACAGAACCTGGTATTCGGCACCCTGCTACTGGTGCTTGCGTTATTTGCCTGGGGAAGGATCAGGCATGACGGAGTGGCCTTGATTGCTCTGTTCATCCTGGTGATTGCCGGGATTATCCCTGCAGAGGAAAGTTTTAAAGGCTTCGGGCACCCGGCAGTGATCACAGTGGCCGCTGTATTGGTTATCGGAAAGGGACTGGAGTTGTCCGGGCTTATTGACCTGCTCGGGAAGTGGGTAATGAAAGTGGGCAAAGGTCTGTTAACCCAGATCATCACCCTGTCGGTGCTCGTGGCCATTGCCTCCGCTTTCATGAACAATGTGGGAGCCCTGGCCATCATGATGCCTGTGGCCATTACCCTCGCCCGGAAAAGCGGCAATCCTCCCTCCTACATTCTGATGCCCATAGCGTTTGCCTCCCTGCTCGGCGGGATGACAACCCTGATCGGAACGCCGCCGAACATCATCATTGCCACCCTCAGGGGCGATGAACTGGGTACTTCTTTCAGCATGTTCGACTTCTCCCCCGTGGGAGCAGGCCTGGCGATTGCCGGCATCCTTTTCACCTCATTGATCGGTTGGCGGTTATTGCCGAAAAGGGCTGCACAAAAGTCCGCTTCTGAATTGTTTGATGTGGATGAGTATATCACAGAGGTAAAAGTAGGGCGAGATGCAAAAGCAAAGGGGAAGACCATCCACGAGTTACAGGAAATAAGCGACACTGATGTCCAGATCCTCGGAATGGTGCGTAAAGGCAAGCGGATCCATGCACCCGGGCCGGAAGAGGTACTGAAAGTCAGCGATGTGATTATTCTCGAAACAGATGCAGAGAATCTGAAGGAATTCCTGGACGATACCGGCCTGAAACTGGTGGGGGATAAAAAATTCCGCAAAGATGCGGAAGGATCAAAAAATATTCTGATCGCAGAAGGCATTCTGACCCCTGACTCACCAATCATCGGGCAAACCGCAGCCAAACTTCAGATGCGCAGCCGCTACGGGGTAAACCTCCTTGCCGTTGCGCGGAAAGACCAGAAAATCAGGCGAAGGCTCGACCAGGTGGTTTTTAAAACCGGAGACGTGCTGCTGCTGCAGGGACGTGAACACACCGTGGACAACGCCATGACTTCCCTGGGATGCCTGCCTTTGGCTCACCGGGGACTGCGTCTCGGATACAAACAAAAGATCCCGCTGGCCCTGGGGATTTTTGCAGCTGCCATTGTGATGGTGGTTACCGGGCTGCTGGCCGTACAGGTGGCTTTTGCCATGGCAGCAGTGGCCATGGTCCTGGCGCGGGTATTGCCGCTGAAGGACGTGTATGACCACATCGACTGGCCCGTAATTATTTTACTTGGGGCCATGATCCCGGTAGGAACTGCTCTGGAAACGACAGGTGGAGCGGAAACAATAGCCTCTCGTATTCTGCACTTTGCAGATGTGATCCCCCCATGGGCCATACTCACCATCATCCTGGTGGTAACCATGTTCCTGTCGGACATCATCAATAACGCAGCTACGGTGGTGCTGATGGCTCCCATAGCCATCAGCGTGGCTTCCGGGATGGGTTTCTCTGTGGATCCTTTCCTTATGGCTGTGGCAGTAGGCGGATCCTGTGCCTTCCTCACCCCCATTGGTCACCAGTCAAACACCCTGGTGATGGGCCCGGGTGGATACAAATTCACCGATTACTGGCGCATGGGGCTTCCCCTTGAGGTGATCATCGTAGTGGTGGGGGTTCCCCTGATCATGCTGGTGTGGCCAATGTAAGCAGCACCTGTTCACCAGCCTGTATTCGTTCACAGAACCACACCACCCTCCACTCAGCCTGGCCTAAACATAAGAAACTCAGGGTCCAGATCCGTCTCTGGCATGCCGGCAAGGCAGCCAAAACAATATTTACCCCGCATGTTCAGTACGCATAATAATTTCATCCTGAAGGTCTTTACTCAAATCATTGAAATAATCACTATAACCCGCCACCCGAACGATCAGGTCACGATATTGATCCGGGTTTTTCTGGGCAGCACGAAGGGTATCTGCTGACACCACATTGAACTGGATATGATGTCCTTTCATTCTGAAATAGGCACGTATGAGCGCCGTCAGCTTCGGGTAGCTTTCCCGGTCATCAAAAAAGGCAGGTAAAAATTTTTGATTCAGCAAGGTTCCCCCGGTTTTGACATGGTCAATTTTGGAGGCTGATTTCAATACAGCTGTCGGCCCTTGTTTATCACTGCCCTGGACCGGGCTTATCCCCTCTGAAAAAGGTTTTCCGGCCAACCTGCCGTCAGGTGTGGCGCCCGTTACGCTGCCAAAATAAATATGACAGGTGGTCGGAAGCAAATTGATGCGGAATTGTCCGCCCCGCCAGCAGGGAAGGCCGTCTACCGCGTTAAAGAACAGGTCAAATACCCGGACAGCCTGAAGGTCGGCATAATCGTCGTCATTCCCGTATTTCGGTGTATTAAACAAAAGCTTCTCACGGAATTCCTCATAATCTTTAAAATCAGCAGCTATTGCATCCATTATGCCCTTCATGGATATGGTCTTATGGTCATACACATGATACCGCAACGCAGTCAGGCTATCCGTCACGCTTCCCAGCCCCACACCCTGGATATAACTGCTGTTATAGCGGGCACCCCCGGCATTGTAATCCTGCCCTTTACCAATGCAGTCTTCGATAAGCAATGAAAGAAAGGGTGCAGGCAAGCGCCTGGCAAACAATGCCTCGATTTCCCGGTTACCCTCAATCTTTACGCTGGCAAAATGGGATATCTGCTGTTTGAAAGCCTCCATCAGGTCATCGAAGTTCGTCAATGCCTCCGCCTCCCCGGTTGTTGGCCCGATCTGCCGGCATGTTCGGGGGTCAAATCCGTTATGCAGGGTGATCTCCAGTATTTTGGTCAGGTTAAAGTACCCTGTCAGAAAGTAAGCTTCCGTGCCGAAAGCGCCGGATTCCACGCAACCGGAAGCCCCGCCGTTGCGCGCATCCCGGGTTGATTTCCCTTGTCGGAGCAATTCTTCAATAATCGCATCTGTATTGAATACAGAGGGTTGACCAAAACCCGTGCGTATGATCTCAAGCGCTTTGTGAATGAACTGGTCAGGGTTCTTCAGGCTTACCTGTATCATACTACCCGGCTGCAGCAAGCGCATCTCACCAATTACCTCAAGAATGAGATAACTCAGTTCATTGACGCCATCCTCCCCCCCTTCAGTCAAGCCGCCAAGGTTGACCAGGCAAAAATCCGTATAGGTATTGCTTTCCTGCGCAGTTACACCCATTTTGGGTGGTGCCGGGTGGTTGTTGAACTTGACCCATAAACATTGCAGCAGCTCCTTTGCCTGTTCGCGGTTCATACGCCCGTTTGCGATATCATTCCGATAAAATGGGAGCAGGTGCTGATCCAGCCTGCCCGGGCTGAATGAATCCCAGGGGTTCAATTCGGTAACCACTCCCAGGTGAATGAACCAGTAATGCTGAAGGGCCTCATGAAAGGTTTCCGGGGCTTGCGCCGGGACTTTCCGGCAAATTCCGGCAAGATCCCGAAGTTCCTTTTTCCTGATCTCATTGGTTTCAATGTAAGCCATCTGATCCAGGGCATCTGCATGTCGCAGCGCAAAATCGATCACCGATCGCCCGGCAATGATCATGGATTGCAGCTGTGCAGCTTTGGACGCTGCCTCCGCATCCTCCTTGCAATTAAGCGAGTGGGTGGAGGCCTCGCATTCAGCAATGAGATCAAGCACTCCCTTTTCCCAGCTTCTTTTCCCCAGCACGGTGTGCCCGGGCGCGCGCTGCTCCTGGAATTCGGTAAAAACACCCGCTTCATAGGCATTCTTCCATTCAGGGGTCATTTTCCGCATGAGGCAATCCCGGTTGCTTTTCCCATCCCAGAATGGAATAACCTCCTTTTCATATACCAGCCTGGTTTCGGGGGAAACCTTAAAGGAAACTTTCGGGCGGTTGTTCAGCACGTCGAGGTCATCCAGGGTATGCAGGCTGATTTCCGGGTAAGTTGGCGTGGCTTTTGGGAACGGGCCTCTTTCACCGACAATCAGCTCTTCCCTGCCGATATGCAGTTGTTTATTATTCAGGATATATTGCAGGCACCGGGCCCGCTGAACGGGGACCGGATCTTCTTGTAACAGACGATCCCGGTAAAAGGAGGTTACCAGAACCGCCCTCTCGTGGTGCAGAATATTTTCCGCTTCCAGGCTTTTTTTTCTAAGAAATCGGATACGCTCTGTCATCATCTATTGTTTTTGTTCTGGTATACAACCTGATCATCCGCCTTTTTTTACGCTGAACCCGGCATCGGAAAACACCTTCATGATTTCCGGCAGGGCCATTTGCTCATCTACGGATTGAAACTCCCCGGGGGGCTTCATTTGCAATGCTTCATATTTATGACGCCCCCATTTATGGTAAGGCAACAGATCCACCCGGAGTAAAGGCGCATGAATCTTAAAAAGCATATCCCGAAGGGATACCATTTCACTGAGCTGATCGTTAAATCCGGGAATTACAGGAATGCGGACAATCAACTCCGGCCCGTCTTCCCTGAGAGAAAGCAGATTTTGCAGGATTATTTTTTCATCCACCCCGGTATAACTAAGATGTTTTGCATTGTCTGTGGTTTTCAAATCAAACAACAACATGTCGGTATGGCCGGCGACCTGCATAAAAACATCCGCAGGGGCATATCCTGAGGTATCAACGGCTGTATGCAATCCATGTTTTTTGCTCAACTTGAGCAAATCCATTAAAAAACCCGGCCTGGCAAGTGGTTCTCCTCCTGTAAAGGTAACCCCGCCTCCACTCTCCTCATAAAACACACGATCTTTAATCAGCAAATCAATAATTTCCTTCGATTCCATCCATTCCCCGACTGTTTCCTCCACCTGCTTTTTCCTGCCATTGATCATTCTTTCTCTTGTCATTTGTTGCGGCCGGGGCAATATCCCTTCCGGATTATGACACCAGGCACATCGCATCGGGCAGCCCTTGAAAAAAACGGCAGTTCTGATTCCCGGCCCGTCATGCACGGCATATCTTCGAATATCGAATATCAGCCCTTTTGTCATATCAATAATTTCTTTCTCTTTCTTATCTTTACAAAAATAAACCAATTATTCACCAATCTGAAGTTGGAATGCAGAGCAGGTATTCTTTGAAGCTGGGTAAACCTTTCGGAATTCAGGTCTCCGTGCACTGGACGTTTTCACTGTTAATCGCATGGATTGTCCTGATCAGTGTAAGCCGCGGAATGGAAACCACACAGATACTGATGCACATTTTGTTTGTGATGGCATTGTTTGTTTGCGTGGTACTGCATGAACTCGGGCATTCCCTTGCCGCCATCAGGCTGGGAGGGGAAGTGAAAAGCATCACCCTGCTCCCCATCGGCGGGATGGCCCATATGTCCAAAATGCCGGAAAAACCAAAAGAAGAGTTTATGGTATCCGCCGCTGGCCCCCTGGTGAACATTGTCATTGCTGCACTTTTGTGGATATATTTGGCAACCTTCCATACAACGCCAATCAACCAGATGGAATTCGAATCAATTACCATCAACAATTTCCCACTGATGCTCATGGCAGCCAACCTTTTCATTGTGGCTTTCAACCTTATCCCTGCTTTCCCTATGGACGGCGGACGATTGTTCCGATCCGCACTTTCCATCCGGATGAGCCGCCTGAAAGCAACCCGGATCGCCAAAGACATCGGTCAGGTATTTGCCATTATTTTTATCATCGCGGGCTTATTCTTTAATCCCTTCCTGGTCATCATCGGTTTTTTCATCCTGCTGGGAGCAAAGGGAGAATATGAGATGATCAAATACCAGGATGTACTGAAAAATTATTCCGTGAATGACATCCTGAGCACTTCTTATGCGGAACTTGACGTTGAAGACAGCCTGGGGAAAGCCGCAGAAGAACTGATCCATATTTCAGACAATGGTTTTGTGATCAAATCAGACGGAAAGTACGCGGGCATTTTAACCAAGAATGATCTGATCAATGGTTTGAATGCCCACGGAAAAGAAGGCAGGATCCGGGAGGTAATGCGTACTGAACTGGATCACGTTGGCACAGAGACCCCGTTATTTGAAATTTATCAGTACATGCAGAAAAACAGAGAATATTTGCTCCCGGTTTTCTCCGATGATCAATTCAAAGGGGTACTTGACCTTGAGAACCTCAATGAATTCTTTTTGATCAAAAAAGCACTGGTTTAATTTTTTGGAACAGCTTCCTCTACAACGGGAACATCCGGGATTATCACGCTAAAGGTTGACCCTTCGCCGGGCCTGCTTTTCAGGTGAATATCCCCGCCCATCAGGTTGATCAGCTTTTTCGAGATGCTAAGACCCAGTCCTGTACCCCCGTATTCGCCGGGCGCCTGATCACTTTGCTGGAAAAATGGTTTGAATATGTTGTCGATGTCTTTCTGCTTAACCCCCTTCCCGGTATCTTCCACCCGGACAAACAGTTTCCCTGCTGAAGATCCGGACTCTGTTTCAAACCCGGCTAAAAGCCTGACCGTTCCGGCATGGGTAAATTTAACCGCATTATCAAGCAGGTTATACAGCACTTGCCGCAGCCGGAAAGAATCCAGTCTGACAAGTAAAGGCAGTGAATCATCAACCTTATAAACAAAATCCAGGCCTTTCCGTCCGGCCTTTTCAGCAAAGATCATTTCCATTTCATTGAACAGGGATGCCATATCTGCTTCCATCGGCGATATTTCGACCCTGCCGGCATCAATTTTCGAAAAGTCAAGCACTTCATTCAGTAATTCAAGCAGATGTTTTCCACTGTTATTGACCAGCTTGAGCATTCGCTTATTATCTGTCTCTTCCAGCCGTTCATACAACACTTCACTGAACCCCAGTATAGAATTCATGGGAGTACGTATTTCATGGCTGATGTTGGCAAGGAAGGAAGACTTGGCTTTTTCAGCTTCCTGAGCCCTTTCCTTGGCCAGAATCAGTTCCTGCTCATATTCTTTCAGGTCGGTAATGTCGGTCAGTGTGCCCTG
>SL_3KL_010_SEDDRAFT_10000880_pt1 | contig 26489 bp, 18 predicted proteins | sample SodLakKL_010_SED_2_FD_10381 | JGI IMG/M metagenome (IMG submission 10381) | reverse complement strand
GATTGATTACAGGCAGCAGAAGTTCCACCCAAAGCAAAGCGATAAACAGGGCAAACACCACGGTGAGCATGGACTCTGACAAAAACTGCCAGATCAGACTGCCTCTGTCGGCCCCCAGCACCTTGCGCACGCCCACCTCTTTGGACCGTCGGCCCGAGCGGGCCACAGCCATGTTCATATAGTTGATGGAGGCAATAACTGCCAGAAAAACAGCAACGGTAATAAACACAATGACAAACATCCGGTTTCCCTTGGCGGGGATACTTTCGGGATTTGCCGGTTCATATAATTCGCCCTTTAGGAAGTAAAGATCGCTAATGGGGTGCAAATTCAATCTGTATACCAGTTCCATATTCCCGGTGGGTTCACCGGCCAGCACACGTTCTTCGATAAAGTCGTTTAGCTTTTGCTGCATCTCCGGAGTGTTGAGGTCGCTGGAGGAGCGCAGATAGGTAAAGACATTGTTGTCGAAAAAGGAGTTGGAAGACATAGACCCTGCTGTCATCTGATTAAGCGAATTCCAGAACAACAACATGCGGAACTTCAGATGGGAATTCTGGGGAATATCTTCAATGACCGCTCCTACCTCAATGTTGAACTCCTGAGCCAGGCTGAATTGTTTTCCCACCGGATTGCCCGGCCCGAAAATGCGTTCGGCTGAACTCCGGGTAAGGACAGCCACATCGTTATGCCTTAGCGCTGCTTCGGGGTCACCATAAATTACCGGATGGGTGAACAAATCAAAAAAGTTTGAATCCACCAGTAGGATACCTCTTTCGTAAACAGCATTCTCATTGTATTCCACCAAAGCATCACTTAGCATCATATCAAGCGAAGCAAACCGCACAAAGTCGGTAACCCCCGGGAAATGTTCTTTCAGGGCAGGGCCGACAGGATAAGAACTGACAGCTGCTTTCACCGGTGGGCCGCCAATGCCTATCTCAATTCCGACACGATATAGTTCATTGTAATGTTCGTGATGCCTGTCAGCCGTAAGTTCATGCCGCACATACAGCAGAATCATGATGACGACAGCAAGCCCCATGGAGAGGCCCAATATGTTGATCGCTGAATACAGCTTGCCTTTAAGAAGGTTTCGAAATGCAGTAACAAGGTAGGTGGTGAACATGATTTATAAAATGATTAAAACCGATTGTTATTTATGAAAAAATATCAAATACCATGCATTTTGCTGTAGTAGATTGATTTATAAGTGTATGTGGAATTTGTTCTTGCCTGGCCAGCAGTCTTTTGTACGCTTGCGGACAGCTAATGACCGCAGTTGTACATTTTGCAGGAAATATCTATGATTAACTGTTTAACACACACACAACCTGCCCCGATCTTTCGGGAAGGATAACGGAAATGGATGTTCTGTTTTACCCATTATTTATCCTGAAAAGTTTTCCCAGGTTGTTCTGTCATAAACCATTGTATAATTATTGTCTAAGGGAAATTCGTCACTTTAAAAATGACAACCTTGTCAAAAAGGAAGATTCGTTTGAAGGTATAAAGAAGTATCAATACGACAGTAATGGCAATTTAATATCTGTTACCGGCAATGCCAGAAGGACCGAATACGAATATAATTCGGATAACAATATTACAAAAAGGCTTTTCTACGAGAACAACCAGTTTAGATCCTATACAAAAAATATCTACGAAGACACCCTACTTGTGAAATCTTACTCCATTAACAATCTAAATGATACAATTGGATATAGCTACTATTATTATAATTCGGCCAATATGAAAGATTCTGTAATTAGCCATCATGTGAACCGGTATTATTATTCAGAAGAAATGGATTCAATCATCATAAAGAGCAAGGAGAATGAATTAAGACTAAAAGAATTCAAAAAGCATGAGAGTGGCAGATTGACTTATAATGAAACCAGAAGTTTTTATGAAGGTGAACTGGGGAGAATTAAAAAAACAACAAATGAGTTCAATGACAAAGGATTGCTTACCCGAAGAATTAAAGAAGATATAAAAGTCATCCCTAACGTCACTTTATTTTCGGACACAAGATTTTTTTATAACAGCAATGATAATATTTTAAAGTCTGAAGAATATGATGAAGCCAATAATCTTCTTTATTATCGGAATTATATTTACGAAGACTCCAAGTTGACAAAAGTCGAAACCTTTGACCATGATGATAACTTAAATACATATTCAATAGTCGAAAATAATTGTGACAATAAAGTAATAATGCCAATGTGGTATAGCCAGCCATAGCCTGGCTTGGTCTTGCTTCCGGCGAGACTGCCCGGTGTGGTCTTTTGTAGTGGTGGATAGTTAAGCAGCCCGCAATCTTGCTGCTGTGGCTACGCCGGGAACGTGTGTGTCTTGAATCAACTCCTAGAAAAGGGAAGAATGCTGTACAAAAGATGGAAGACCTTTAGAGACGTTAAGACGAAAGCCGAAGCCGAGCGAACCGAGCCTGGGAATCACTATCATCAACAAAGGAAATGGCCTTCCACAGACGACTTTCAGGAGTAGTTTGCAACGGCGAAGCCCTCACGAACACCAAAAAAATCATTAAGAATGTGAGTAAACCACCTTATGCTGCGTTGGGCGGAACCGAGCTTTTCGCGAGCTCATGAACACCTTAAAAATAAACAATAGTGAATAAACTCTTTTTGTGGTGAGCGATAAGGAATTAAGCGATAGCGAATCACGAATACAATTAAAGAACAAGTTAGGATGAGTAAAAACGGGAACATGATTTCTGTAGGTGAGTATTGTCGAGCCGAATAAATTAAAGCAACCTAGAAGTCTCCTAAGGTAAAAGCGATGTCGAAAGCGGATGGTTACGTTCGTGTCCGTTAAGAGTCTAAAGGAAACCTGATTACTGTTTACATGGCATCCGGGGTAAAGTTGACAGGAAGTCAATTTAATAAAATCACAGCCAATTACCAGGGTTATGGTACTAAAGGCATACAAGAAAGTGCGAGCCAACAAAGGCAGAGGTGGTGTAGATGATATGGACTGGGAATGGTTGGATGCCAAACGGAAAACCCAGCTGTATAAACTATGGAACTGTCTAACCTCCGGGAGTTACTTTCCTATGTAAAGGAAGTACCCATCAAGAAGAAAGACGGAGGCGAGCGAAAATTAGGCGTCCCCACATTATTAGACCGCATAGCGCAGCAGGTAGTAAAAACCCATCTGGAACCTATAGTAGAACCACACTTTCACAATAGTTCTTTTGGATATCGACCCGGCAGAAACCCTCATCAGGCAATATCACAAGCATGCAAGAACACATTCGGGCATGACTTTGCCATTGATCTGGACATACAGGGTTTCTTCGATACAATCGACCATGAACTGCTCATGAAGGCGGTACGGTTTTATTGTCAGGATAAATGGGTGCTGCTCTATGTTGAGCGCTGGCTGAAAGCGGGCATAGTGCAACAAGATGGAAATTACTTTGACAGATTGACGGGCACTCCACAAGGAGGAGTAATCAGTCCGCTACTGGCAAATATCTTCATGCATGTATGCTTTGATAAATGGATGGAAATCTACCATCCTGAAAAGCCTTTTGAGCGCTATGCAGACGATGTGGTGGTGCATTGCAAAACGGAGAAACAAGCCATATTTATGTTGAAACAAATAGGCGCACGACTTCGAAAATGCAAACCAACACTACACCCCGTTAAAACCAAAATTGTAAATCTGATGGGATGGTCAGAAAAGAAATATTCAAAAGGATACGATTTTCTGGGATTCACCATTCGCCCACACTGGGTCATGGCAAACGGAAAATGGATGCTTTTACCCAGCATGTTTATGAGCCGCATATCCAAAAATAGTGTGATGGAAAAGTTCAGGGAACTGAAAATACATAAATGACGAAAACCTTTGGAAGCATTAGCAAAAGAGTTACGCCCCATTATACAGGGTGTCATAAATTTCTATTGTAAGTTTTCATCGAACCATACGCGGGATATCTGGAACTAGCTTAATGCAAGATTACTCAAATGGGTAAAATGGGAGAAAGGACTTTACAAGATGGCATCCGTGAGATGGTTAAAGAAGAAGTACAAGGAAGCACCTTTACTTTTTCCGCACTGGAAATTGGTATATCCGTAAAATAGAGATACTTTTGTGACTAAACAAGAAGAGTCTCGCCCATAGGCGAGAGAGACTTTCACGTACGGTTCTGTGAGAACATGAGGGTGAAATTCCCTCGCGTGACTCGATTGGTGGCAATTAAAAAGCAGGAAACATGATGGATATTAAACATAAAATAAGTGTGTTTTATGCTGCTATAGCCTTTATGTTTCTACTGGACGGCTGCAAGAAAGTTAATGAAATATCTTATGTTGAGGATTTTAATATCAGTCAGCCTGAAATTTTTGCGGATTTCAATGAGATTCACCAGATTGTAAAAAAAAACTACCCCTTTTTTCAGCATAAGGATATCGATCCTGACTCTCTGTATTCAGAATTTTATTCGCAAATCCAGTCTGCCCAAAAGGGTGAAGAATACATCAGGTTGCTGTTGCAATATTTTGCCAGACTTGAAAATAGCCATACAAATTTGGCCTTACGGAGATACGAATTGAATAACTTCGCAAAGTTAATTGATGATAGACTTTATTTAAGCTATGTGGGTGATGAGACCTTCCTCAATAACGGGATTCAGGTCAAAGATGAAATCATTGCTATAAATCAGATCCCTGCAATGGAGTGGTTGAATCAGGAAAGGTCTTACATCGGTGCATCCTCCATTGTATCTTCATTGGAGCAGGCAAGGATCAATGTATTTCAAAGCTATTTTCCGGAGGAACGACATTATTTAATCATTACAGAGGAAGGGTTGAAGGAAATATCTGTGGTTTTTCGCAGGCCTGAGCCTGTTATAGGTGCATCTTCTGCCAGCACACCCCGTCCTTTGGTTGATGCCAGCATAATATCTGATCACATCGGCTACGTTTCCATTGCTGCCATGCAAAATCGCGCGCAGAGGGAATTTATTGATGCGTTTGCCCAGGTCAAAAAAAAAGCATATCTCATAGTTGATCTGCGCAATAACATCGGAGGAAACTCCCCTGTAAGTGAAGAGATTGCAACCCATTTGTTAAAACGCGATCATGAGGCATGTGTATCGAAAAAGACTTTATCACCAGGAAAAGATGCCTATAAAGGCACGTTGTTATTATTGATCGGAGGGTTAACCTCTTCAGCAGCGGAAAGTTTTGTCATCGATCTCAAAGAAGGTGCCCAGGCCATACTGGTTGGAAAACCTACTGCTGGTGATACCGGAAGTGGTCCACGGTTTTTTAAAACCAATAACAATCTTAGGTTCAGGCTGGCTACACAACAACCATATGTTTCTGCCGGAGGATTCCCAATGGAAGGAAAATCAATTGAGCCCCATTACTATGTTGAACAATCATTCGATGCCTTTTTTCATGATAGAGATGTAGTATTGGATTTTATAATAGATATGATTGAGCAAGGAAAATATTAATATATAAATAACTATAATCTGCCCCTAATATTTAAAATATAATTGACCGCCAGCCCACAAGAGGTGCTGAAGTTATCATGTGGGCTTGTAGACTTCTCTTTTTTGTTATACTCTTTTTGGGGGAACTTAGCCCAGGAACGTTGCCTGCGAGCACAGAAAACAGAATGTGCATCGAATAATAACGGACAATACCCGTGGCCGCAAAAAGCCTGTTTGCCTGGCCGGAGAAATGAACTGCCCGCCTGAAGATTGCGGTGGTCAACATGGCTATGCTAGCTTCCTTCAGGTTCTGGCAAATCCTGACAATGAGCATCGCGAGGATTATATTGCCTGGATGGGAGGAGAAGAGTTCGATCCCGATTACTTTTCCCTGGATGAGGTAAATGCCTTGCTGAAAAGAAAAGACTTTGGTCTTTGGAGTTACTGGTAGAATCTGGTAGAATCATCGAGCCTTTGTGAGTAGACTGTTTTGGGAAATAATTTGTTGTCATGAAGGGGAAGGTGGCCTGGGTTGATCTGATGGGCTGATGTAAATTGCAATGCTTTCGGGCTTTGAAAGAGGCGATGTCACTTAGGGATGACTTGTCTGAGCAACCTGTAATTGACAAGTAACAAACAAACTAACATTTACCCCACCACATGATGTTTCCCGGTGGCGGAGGATGTACTTTTGAGTTGTCTGTTGCCGGGTTGACCAAAAATGGCACCTTATCTCAGCCTCCGCAACAAATTGGCATTGTTGATGGCTGCTTCAATCTGTTTGATGATAAGTTTTTTGAGGGGTACTTCTATATGTTGCAATTCACTTTCAGTAAAAAATTCCTTTTCATCGTCAATTCTCGGATAGCTTTTGTCTTGAAGATAGATGGGGCCCTGAATATGGGTCAGGGGGCGGCCGGTGGCAAAGAACAGGAATTCAAGCTGAATAAACACGTTGTTGTGCGATCGTCGCGATCCGTTGTATATGCCATAACCCGTAATATCTGTATCGCTCCAGTGTATGCCATCGGTAAAGCGGGGCGAATTGCGTATCACCAGGATGGCATCAATTTCAAAATCTTCTTTCAGGGTGTTGAACCAGTTTTGCCTGAAACCCCTGAACTCAGTGGGCCTGAGCTCCTCCCTGTTTTCTTCATAAACCCGAAAGTGATCACCCTCCATGGTGCAAAAATCCCACTTGGGGAAATTTTTCTCCAGCAATACCAGTGCGGTATCAATGGCATACAACTGATAATCGTTAGTAGCAGCATACCGCTGCACAAAATTGTCATCTTCCGATCTCCCGATATAGTGATGGGTCAGGCTATCTTCAATCATAACCATCACCCCTACATTTTGCGTAACCTGAGACTGGATGGATGTATAAAACATTAGCGTGATAAGAGCAAGTAGAATTTTTTTCATCAGCAATGAATTTGGTTAATTGATCTGTTAAAAGCTTGTCTTGCCTTTTGTGGGCGAACTTACAAGGGTTAACTTTATGGGTAAAAAGCGTTTTTCAGATGATTATGACCTCACTTCGTTTGGTTTATCTCCTGTTGGCTCCCCTTATCAGTATAATTCAAAGTTAGAACTTTTATTCATTATTCCAGCCATGGAGAAAGCATATCTTCCGGAAAGTGGGTATAACAATCAAAAAGATTCAATTGCGATACCTTTTGACGTATCCGCCCGGCTCTTTGTGGTTTAGCATATCAACCTGCCCATTACCGCGTGGATGAAATAAGGAATTATTTTTTAAAAATCAACATCCTGTTTAAAAATCACCTATATTTGTTTGAGTCCGTTTGTTACAGACAACGAATGACCCGGGACATGCCCCGGGAGGTTTTCTACTTATTGTAACAACCAACCAAACAGTCCGCATGTTGAATTTTTTAACACCTTGTATTGATGAACAAAGACAAAGAAATTCGCTCCGTTGAGGTTTTCAGAGGTGTCATCCACCAGGCACACATGGTAGCCAACCTGCTTGAAAATGAAGGTATTGAAGCCTATATTCTGGATGAGATTTCCGGAGGCTTAAACCTGCCCTGGGATGATGGAGCCGGTGTGGGGATGGTTAAAGTTGCCGTATCCAGTAAAGATTTTGAGAAAGCCCGTGATGTGGTGAAGGCCTATCAGCAAAACCTGGAGGAAGAGTAGCATCTTTCACGCCATCTGCCTCATAGACCCATTTCTCAACAATCCCATTGACCTTTTTTCCGGATAGTGACCTCCCGGGTCATTTTCTGCTTTTTCCCTCGTGGATGGCTTTTCTCTTTGCCAACCATTCACTTCTGCCAGCTATATGGGGAAAAAACATAAAAAACACCCTGACATTATTTAAAAATTGCTTATATTCGAAGAATACAATTGCTTGTAGAACGATAAAAGTATTTTGTCTTTGGGTGAAGAGTTGTGGAATATAAGCACAGAATCCATCAGTTTTTATCCGATCAACTTCGTGATCAGGGCTGCCCCATAAGAATTGTTAACGGTATGCCCGATCATATTCATTGTCTTTTTCTTTTAAACCCCACAAAATCCATTGCAGAAATCATTAAACAAATAAAAGGTACCAGCTCTCATTATGTAAATCAAAACAACCTGATTGCTGAAAAATTTGCATGGCAAACAGGTTATGCAGCCTATTCCGTTTCAGAATCGGGGGTTGATAAGGTATATGAATACATTAAAAACCAGAAAAAAAGACATCAAAAGAAAACATTTGAGCAGGAATACGATAATTTTATTAAATTACACGGATTTGATACAAATCATTAACCCTTGAAAATATTGAAGGGAAATGGATAAATCCATTTTACATAAAATACCATTCATCTATAGCCCACGGTTTAAACCGTGGGCTATAGATTGTGGGCTATGGAGGCTAAAACTAAATTTTTGCAGAATGAAAAACAAAAAAAGATTTTTGAGATTATCATTGCTATTTATGGGCGTATTTTTAGTATTTGCCATTAGCTGCGATAAAGATGGTGATATGAATAATAACAATGACCAAGAAGAGATCATTGTGAATTCTTTTAGAGACGCACGTGATGGCAAGTTTTACCGAACGGTAGTAATTGGTAACCAGGAATGGATGGCAGAGAACCTTGCTTATGCACCATCAAGCGGAAACTATTGGTCTTACGATAATGATGATGCAAATGTTGAAATTTATGGTTACCTATACGATTGGCATACTGCCCTGGATGCTTGCCCTCTGGGTTGGCATTTACCCACTGATGATGAGTGGATAGAGTTAATTAATTACTTAGGAGATAATACTGGGGGTAAATTAAAAGCAACCGGAACTATCGAATCAAGAACAGGCTTATGGCTTGACCCAAATACCGGTGCAACCAACGAAACCGGTTTCACAGGTTTTCCGGGCGGACTACGTGACCTCGCTGGAAAATTTGGCCTTATCGGTTCCTATGGCTTCTGGTGGAGTGCTACGGAATCCAAGGACAATAGCGTCTGGCTCCGGGAATTATTCTACGGTTACGATTTCGTAGGCAGATCCACCGTTGGTAAGGAGCTGGGTTCTTCTGTCCGTTGTTTGAGGGATTAGAATTTATTTGATTCTTTAGCGCGTGTTTCTCCTGTGAAATGCGCAGATTGACCGAAAAAAGACGGTGGAAAATACCATTCATCTATAGCCCATGGTTTAAACCGTGGGCTATAGATTCTCATACCACCACCTTAATACATTCATTGTTTTGTATTCATCCGGGGTTTCAAGGTCCTCGATGTTCATTAAGTGGTTTACAGCATCATTGTAGTCCTTGAGCCTTGAATCGTAATGGGTTTCTGCCCGGATGCGTAAATCATAGCTGAAAAAATTCCTGTAAAAATTATCGGGCATGATATCAAGTAATTTTTCGGGAAACGTAAAAGCATAAATATCATCAAAGCCCGGGGCTACCATATTCCAGCGCCTTTCGTCGAGCGTATTGTCTGTGGAGGCTAATTGTAAGGTTACATAACTGTAATCGGTGGAGGAATGGCTTATTTGAGGAAAATCGCCGGGAGTATGGTCAGGACTCAATGAAAAATCAACTTCGGGCAAATGGTAGTTGGTAACCACATGCGGTTGGTTTTTGTAAGAGACGCTCCTGATTGTTTGGTCTTCAAAGCTATCGCCAGTCAGGTTGGTGTCGAAGGTGGTCAATTCAGGAATATCCTCCGGTACAAATACATCGATGGTATTTCCCGGGAAGATGGAGCTGTCGGTCAAGCTAAATAGTCCTATTCTTCCTGAATATCTTGCAGGATTTTCTTCTGTATCTTCATAGCCATAAACGGTTATTCTTTTCTTGTAATCAGGATTTTTGGGGAAAGAATACTTTTTCATATTGCTGTTGAGCTCTGCCAGTGAGATGGTATATTCGCTCACATCGGGCATTTCTATCAGCTTGTAAGCGGCGTTATCTCCCTGCTGCAGGCAAACATAAAACAGGTAGCCCACCGGAATAGAGTTGCCCCCAATATTGGCGCAGGGTACTTCCAGCGTGGGCAGCGTATGGCAATGCCCGGTAAGAATCGCTGTGCGGGTGGCTATGTCAAAATCGGGTATATCTGAAAAGCTGATATCCACGAGGGTGTTGTTTTCAGACTTTTCTGGATTGCTGCATTTTTTGGGGTAGTTTCCCGTTCCGGTGGTCATATGGATTTCTTTGCCCGGTGCAATGGCAAAATAACTACTCACTTCTCCCACATCACCAAACTTATGGTAAATAAAGTGCAGATTAACGGTTTCTCCCCGAATACTATCTCCCCGTTGGATGCTATAGGATTCTCTGCCTTCCAGTTTCAAAAAAAACGGGTTTGTTTCCTTGTTTTCAATTACTACAAAGGTATTCTCAAAAAAATACTCCGTTAAATGAATGGTTATCACAACTTCCTCCGGGTCATAATAGGGATTGGTGTCCTCTTTTGAGCAGCTTATGATGAATAACACTGCCAGGGCCGTGAAACAAAAAAGTGCTTTTTTCATAACATGGGTTTTAAATGAAAAACTTTATACAAATATCGTTAAAATTTATATTAAAAAATCAAACAGAATTTTTTTATGCCACAGGGGTATTTGTGGTTGAATTATGGGAGGGAATACAACCCGGTGTAAAATACTTGCCTGTGCTGCCAGGGATGGTTGTAATCGTAAAACTACCTGATATAATAAAAATATTAATATTGTAACTTAATGGCAATAAATTTATATCTTTATAGCCGGGATTAAAATTATTTTTATAAAAATATAGGTATATGAAAAAAGCATTTAAACTATTGATTTGTATTATGTTGCCACTTTTACTAGGGGCGCAGGGAGTAAAAAACATTGAATGGACTGATGTATCTTCAGACTATGAACTACCCGATGGATTACGTCTTTTTCATGGTACCATCAGTGGCAACAGTACCTTTTTTGCTTATTATTACGAGGTAGACATGACTGTTCCCGAAATAGCTGTACGTCCTTACCTGAATGATTCCAACATACAGGTTGATGATTTTTCGGCGCAGGTGGGTGCATATGGGGCAATAAATGGAGGTTTTTTCTCAGGAAACAGCTCTGTTTCTTCGGTAATATTTCCCAATGAAGTGCCTGCACGCAACCTGATTTCGGTGGTAAGAGGTGGGCAAACTTTCCCGGTTATCCGACCTGTGTTTGCCATTGAAAACGACAGGTCTCCATCAACCCAATGGGTTTACCATCATTCTTATGCATTTGATGATATATACCTGTATGATGAACCCATGGATTATGATTGTAATGATACCCAGCCTTTGCCGGTCCCCGTTAAAGAGGATGGTGTTTTTTATGAAGATGTGGCCTATGGGCTGGGTGGAGGCCCCATGCTGGTGAAGGATGGTGAGCCGGTTTTCACCTATTGTGAAGAGATTTGGTGGGGTTCCGGGGTTGATCTCAACGTAAATCGTCCGCGAACTGCTGTTGGGTATACCCTTGATGACAAAGTTATCATGCTGGTAACCAACAGCCTGAAAGTAGAAGAGCTTCCTGAACTGATGCTGGATTTGGGTTGTCATGGTGCCATTAACCTTGACGGAGGCGGATCAACGGCCATGGCAGCCGGAAGTGAAAGCATTTATGACCAGGGCAGGGCAGTACCTACCATTCTTGGTATTGTACATTCCGACTCGTTGTATTTGCCCGAAACACCCCTTTTTGAAAAGTTTATTGATACAGGTGATGAGGGGGTAACCTCTTCGGGCAATTGGTTTGAAACGGCCAACCCCGGATCGTGGGATAGTCCTTCTATGCTACATGAGCTTGCTTCCCATGATATGTATTATGAATTTCCGCTCAACCTTCCTGCGGCAGGGGAATATGAAATATACAGCTGGTGGACTTCGCACAGCAACCGGGCCAGTGATACACCCTATTTTATTACCCATGCCCAGGGTACGGATCAGATTGCTGTTGATCAGTCTGTCAGCGGATCGATGTGGAATCTTATCGGGACTTTTGAATTTGAGGGCTCACAAGAAGAAACAGTAAGAATAACTGCCGGAGCTACAACCAATGATTTTGTGGTGGCTGATGCCATACGTGTTGTCTCTTATGATGAGCAGTTTTTGCAAAATACAATTGTTGCTATTCATGATGTGGAAGATATTTCTGTACCTATAGGAACCTCTGAGGCAGATGCCCTGGAGTTGTTGCAGGAGAATACCACCATTGATGATGCGGAGGGGAATACATGGAGCGTTGAGCTGGACTGGTCGGTAGAAAACTATGATGCCCACGTGGCTGCAGATTATACAGCCACCGGTACATTTGAACTACCCGAAGAGGTTGAGCAAACTTCTCCGCCCACCCCCCTTGAAGTAAAAGCAACCATTACCATTATGGATGATGATACCTATTTGTCCGAACCTACTGCTATTGGGCTGGAGGTGTATCCCAACCCCGGAAAGGGAGTAGTGAATATTGCGGGCAATACACCGGCTGAATTGACTGTGAAAGTTATTGCCATGGATGGCAGGGAGGTTTACCGTACCCGGGTAGAGGATAGTTTTAACGAAAGAATCGATTTATCTGCATTCGGAAAAGGGCTATACCTACTTTTCATGTCTGGTGAACAGGGGCTGTACCGATCAAAAATTGTTATTCAGTAATGACCCTGTTTTCATTAGCCAATAAGAAATCCTGGAGGCAAGTTTTTGCATTTGGGGATTAATAATCTTCTCTTCAATTTAAGTTTGATTGTGTTTTGGTAAAATCCCGTGTGTGAACTTTAGTTTGTGCCCGGGATTTTTTTATGCCGTGGTAAAGCAATAAGCTTTCCGTTGGTGGTGGTAAGCCACAGATTGTCATTGCCCGGGTGGTCATTGAAAAAGTTAACAGCTGCATTGCCTGTTTTGTGTTTCCACCGTACAGTTGGTTTGCTGCTATCGATAGCAATGACCAGGCCGTTTCGGGTAGCGGCATACAAGGTGCTTTGCTGTTCCACCAGGGGAATGGGGTTGTGATCATAGCCAAAGCCTGCGTCGATTACCCAACGGGTTGCCAGGCTGTCTTCACGGGTTTCAACAGCTATTACAGAGTCATTCATGAGCTTGGCAAACACCAGCTCTCCGTTTTTGGAGCTGCCCATTGATTCCCGTACCTGGTGCTTGTTGCTGCGCCATAGCTCTTTTCCGGTGGCCAGTTCCAGGCAGGTCATATAGCGATCCGGGGCGACAATGAAAACTTTGTTGTTACTGACAACAGGTACCACATTGCCCGGCGAGAGCAATACCACATCCCTGCCATTGTTCCACTTCCACTTCAGCTGTCCTGAGTGCTTGTTGAGGGCATACAGGTGCGTGTCCCAGGCTGTAAAAACCAGGATGTCGTTGTGCAGCACAGGCTCAGCCTGAATCAGGCCGTCAACAGAACCAAACTCCCATACTATTTGCCCTGTTTGAATGTCAATCTTAAACATTCCCTGGGTACCCACTCCGATATAAAGATGGTTTCCTTTGATGAGTGGTTTGGCAACAATGGGAACATCCCAGCTTAACTTCCAAATAGGAGTACCTGTTGCCGCCTCAAGGGCATAAAGATTTCCTCCTGTATCTGCTGCTATGATAATGTTGGAAGCATGAACAGGTGTGGTAAAAACGGGTCCTGTCATCTTTTTTTCCCAACGCAGTTTTTCTCCGGGGAAATTGTAAGCCTTTAGCCATCCGGCAGAATTTGCATAAACGACCATGGTATCCGATAGAGCCAGCGGACCAGTGAATATGGATGCCGTATCTATGAGCTGGTAAACGGGCTCTATATCCGGATAAGCTTTATTTACCGTATAGTCGGGGAGGGGTGAAGCGGGAATGTCATCCAGGAAGCTGGTGTTATGACTAGCAAACTCAATGGCGGGTTCAGAAAGCGGCTCACCCAGAATTTTTTCATAGACTTTTATAAAATCGCTATGGGCCTCCACAATATTGTACCCCGGTATGTTTTTTCCCCTGGGCACAAGGCTGCGGCCCATAACACCGGGTGTTCCGTTGAAGTTGAGTAATTGCAGTTGGTGACCATGCCCGCAAAAGGCTATGGCGCCGGGGTAGTTTTTGAGAATGTCGGTAACCAGATACCATTTATCAAGCCCCTCAGCCAGGGGATAGTGCGTGAAAAACAGAACCTGCTTATCAGGGGTTGCTTTTGCTTTCAGTTCCCTTTCTAACCAACTGATATCTTCCACTTTTATATGCCCGTCGCCCATACGCATGAAAGGGCCGGAGTTAATCCCTGCAAACACAAACCCTTCTTTAGTGAATATAAATTTATCATCACCCCAAAGTTGCTTGAAAGTCCTTCCTGCACTTTCCGACCAGTTGTTTTCATGGTTTCCCGGTACGATATAGTAGGGGATAGTGAGTTGATCCAGAATATTTTTTACATGAAGTAATTCCTTATCTGAACCTGTATTGCTGATATCGCCATTGATGATGACCATGGCAAGGTCTGAGCCGTTTACTTCGGCTACCAGGTCTTTAAGTTGCTGTGAGCTTTCTGCATCTGGTAAAACATGAATGTCTGTGAGGTATGCAAAACGTAAAGGGGTTTGAGTCTTTGTTTGGTTGTTTCCCAAAACCAGGCTTGTCCAGATAACCAGTAGTAAAGTTGCAGCTGAATGAAGCGTTATAAATGGTATGTTGTACTTTTGGAAAAGGGAAATCATAAGGTTTTGTTTTTAAAATACTTGACCAGATGTGGTTTTACAGGTATTATTTTTGCTCTATACAACAGGTTGGGATTATGCCAGGAGAAAATATGCGGTTATATTTTTGTGTTGGACCCGGAACACATATTATATCCACTGAACCAGTTGATATATGCAGGCCTTAAGCTTTTTCAGTCATTCCATTTGTGGTCCATAGGATAATTATATTTCCGTCCTGGAGAATAAACCATAATTTTGGTTTGTTCAATGTTCAAATTTACTATTTTTGTTTCATTAAAAAAATTAAAAACTTCAAGCAAAGGTGTTTTTACCAGGCCGCGATAAAAAAGATTGTTTGGGGTAAAACTATTACAGAAAAGAAATGGTAAAACGAATATAAAGCTAAAGCTATGAAATTACTTAAATCAGGTTTTGTTATTGTATTGATAAATGTTATGGTACTTTCCTTACACGCACAGGTAAAAACGGGTATAGAGATGCTCCGTGAAATGAATTTTGAGCCACTTTTGGGCAAAAGGGTGGGGTTGATTACCAACCCCACAGGTGTGGATAGTCAGCTGCAGTCTACTGTTGATATCCTGGCAGCCGCCCCGGGTGTCCAACTGGTTGCATTGTATGGTCCTGAACATGGTGTCAGGGGAGATTATCCTGCCGGAGAGTATGTTGAAAATACCAGGGACCCACACACTGGTGTACCTATGTTTAGCTTGTATGGTGCAACTCGTAAGCCTACCCCTGAGATGCTTGAAGGAGTCGATGTACTGGTTTATGATATCCAGGATATAGGTTCACGCTCTTATACTTATATCAGTACCCTTGCCCTTGCCATGGAGGCGGCAGCGGAAAATGATGTGGAGTTTGTGGTACTGGACCGTCCCAATCCGCTTGGGGGTAACAAGTTTGAAGGTCCGTTGGTGGAGGAGGAGTTTATTTCCTTTGTCAGCCAGTTCCCCATAACTTATGTGCATGGATTTACAGTGGGTGAGCTTGCCCTTTTTCTCAATGGCGAAGAAATGCTTGCCGGTGGTGTACAAGCCCGGCTCACTGTGATAGAAATGGATGGGTGGGAGAGAGATTTTACTTTTGAAGATACCGGCTTGCCCTGGGTGATGTCTTCGCCCCACATCCCTCATGCCCATTCAGCCTATTTTTATCCCGTTTCGGGCATACTGGGCGAATTGTACACCATCAATATCGGTGTGGGTTTTACATTGCCTTTTGAGGTTTTTGGTACCCAGTGGCTGGATGATGCGGAGTTATTTGCTGCCAACCTGAATGCTTTGGATTTGCCAGGTGTTATTTTCCGGCCTATTCACTTTCGTCCTTATTATACCGATATGAAGGATAAGCGGATGAGGGGCGTCCAGGTTCACTTCACAGATATGAGCAAGGCATCGCTTTCTTTAATCCAGTTTTATGTGGTACAGGAGCTTTACAAGCTACACCCTGAAAAAAATATTTTTGAACTTGCCCCTGAAAGGCTGGATATGTTTGATAAGGTAAGTGGTACAGACAAAGTAAGATTGTCTTTCCAAAAAAGGTTTAAAGTGGAGGATATCCTTGACCTGTGGACAAACGATGTGGCAGGTTTTATGGATAAAGCAAAACCCTACTTTTTGTATTAAAAGGGAGTGTTTTTTCACCCGGGTTTTACAAGTAAAAAGGATATCCGTTTTCTTGCAACCAAAGAAAAGAATCCATATAATGTTTGTGTTCTCCCGGGGCGAATGCCCGGTTAAGTTTAGCTCAGCAGCATCGTCTAGATTTTGTGACTGTACTTTCATATGAGGTGCCTGAAAGGGAAAAGTAATACGTGTGCCAGGCATACACTATAGTCGGGTAGGGTAGGGATTCATCCGATTCTAAACCCAAAAATTCTAACGCACCCACTCCGGAGGACCTGTTCTCTTTGGTGTTATTGACTGTATCGTGTCAGTATTGCAAATAATCATAAAACTAAAAAAAACAGGTTGTGTATCCAGAATACACAACCTGTTTTTTTTAGCAAAAAGAACGCTGTTGCGTCTGTCTTTCTGTATCTGTTGAAGTATTAAACTATTTGATAACCTGTAGTTTATGACTTGCAACACCTTCAGAGGTGAAAACTCTTACCAGGTAAAACCCTTGGTTAAGCTCAGAAATGTCCAAAGAATAATTATTACGAGCTGGCTTCTGTTGGTATATTTGCTGTCCGGCCATGTTGTAAATATGAATATCTTCTATACTGAGCTCGGAAACAATATTTACCATTTCACGGGCAGGGTTGGGGTATACCTGAGTCATTCCAGCCTCCAGTTCCTGGATGTAATTGGGATCATCATCAATAAACCCGAATACATTAAAAACAGAGGTATCGCTTTCCACTACAAGTGTTCTGTTGTCTCCACCAGGCCATTCACCGCCATCCCAACTGGGTTGGTTGAAGTATTTATACTCATATTCTCCCGCAGGCAGATTGAAAGTTGTGTGGAACAAGAAAATATTGCTTAAATCGGGATCCATTTCCTGCTCAGGTAAATCTCCGGGTGTAGCCCAGTTAATATCAGGAAAGTTTCCATTGATATAGACTGTTGTTTCTCCTGGTGCAAAGTCATCATCATGCTCCATGGTTACGGTAAAGTTAACTTCATAAACCGGAATTAGCTCCATGATCACCTGAAGAGTCATATCCTGATCGGTTACTTCAAATGTACCTTCGGAAGGGACATAACCTTCTGCCATAACTACATAATCATGTGTTCCGGCAGGAAGTTGAATTACTGTAGCACCTTCTGGGTAGGTAATACCATTTACAGTAACTGTGGCATTATCCAACACCTCTTCATCTTCATCGATAACTTCAAATTCAATGGCATACAAATTCGTATTGGGAACATGAAATCCGTTGCTGAACAACCAGTTGTCGGGGGTTAGATCGCCATGCGAATCGCTTCTCATTTCACCATGGTAGGGGTTTGTTTCATCTCCCTCTCCGGTGATGGCAAAATACCAATTCATGCCGTCATTGTTGGCATCTACACTTTCCCATCCTTCAGGAAGCCACTCCGGGTCATACTCTTCAGAACCGTCATCTGCGGTGTGGTCATATCCCTCCGGAATTCCTCCACTGAAGTCTTCATCCATTAAATAAACCAGGGTTTGTGTTTCGGCAGTTTCATAGTGTACCTGTACATGGGTTATGGCCAGATGTTCCATATCTTCCACATCATGATGGCGGAAAGCCACACGAATATCCTGGTTGCCGAATTGAGAAATATCCACTACTCTTTCCTGGAATTCCTTATCTGATTCTGATAGTGTTTCGGTGAATACACGGGTAAAATCTTCAGGCTGGGTGCTGCCTTCGGCTCCTACATATACACTGTAATTTTCCCCTTCTACAGGGCTTACATGCCAGCTTAGGAATACATTATCGGTGGCCATTTGGGTTAAGTAAACCACGACCGTTTTATCTTCAAGCACGGTGATCTCTCCCTCGTATTCAAGGTAATCATCACGGGTAACCGTATAGGAGTAATATCCGGAGCTGGGTACCGTAAAGGCATAATCACCGGCATCATTGATGGTTTCATTGAGGGTAATAACCGCGTCGTCGATGGCCTGACCTGTTATATCAGAGTATACATCAAAGTTTACAGCTATGGGGTCGTCTTCTCCGTCAGACAGCTCAACCTCTACCTCAACATCTTCATTGTCTACATCAAAAGTGCCAAAATAAGTTTCATATCCTGGCTTGTAAGCAAAAAACTCATTTTCAGTGGGAAACACAATATCTTCGAAGGATACATCTCCTTCTTCATAATAGGTGCCATTGAGGGCTATAACCACATCATCTGAATCTAAATCCGTACCACCCTCAACAAATGAAAAGGTTACACCGAAGGGATCAACAATACGGAAATCGTCGAAATAGTAGGTTCCTCCGTCAGAGGTTCCGTCTTCACTGCGGGTAAAATGAAAAGAGTCAAAATAAAAATGCTGACCTTCTTCCCAGTCCATAGTGCCATCCCCAGTTACCCATCCATGTACATTCTCATCGATATTGTAGTTCCAGGTAAGCCTTTTCCAGCCGTGCCAGTCAATTGTTATCCAATGTGAACCTTCCAGCTGGTTATTGCCATCCCTGGCCATGAACTTGAAACGGTTACCGCAGTTTTCAGCATACATCCAAACCTCAACGGCCTGGCCCGGGTAAAACCTTTTACCTTCTACGTCGGCATTACTGGGTTCAGACCACATTCTAATATAATGTGTTGCAAATCCTGCATCAGAGGGCTCTTCCCACTCAATATCATCATCCCAGGCCATGTAAACTTTCATGGCACCAATACTACCGCTGTTGGGGTTAACTTCTTCATCGCTCCATTCGCGATTGGTTAACCATTCCCCATCCTCATCCTGGTTGATAATACCGGTGGTTTGACCTGAACCACTGGGCACCCTGAAGAAGGTTTCATCTCCCTCCTCGTTAAAGTTGGTGATGTAAGTAAAATTGGGATTGTCGCTTTCATCATAAGGACCTCCGTTATCTTCTTTGGTAAAAGAAGCATAACCATTGGAGACTGTTCCCAGCAGAAACATGGCCGCCAATAGCATCGAAATTGTAATTTTTTGTCTCATTTTGTTTTGTTTTTAGTTAATAAAATGGGGTAAACAAACCTTCTTGCGTAAGCACTACCCGTTTTTGTTTTATAAATATACAAAATTTATGTATGTTAAAGAATAAAAATATGGTTAATGGGTAAATAATTATTTTATTTGCTGACACCCCTTTTATCTTTTTTGAATCAGNAATTTCTTATAAACCACCTGTTGGTCTACGGTAGCCCTGATCAAATACACCCCGCTACTAAAACCATCAAGAGAGATTTCTGCTCTGTTCTGCCCGGGATAAACCGTTTTCATCTTCCTACCGCTGAGGTGGGTAATGGTTATCTCCGATATAACTTTTTGAGCTTCAATGTAGGCGGTTTGGGTTGCCGGGTTGGGAAATACTGTAAGTGGTTGAGGATCCATATCTTTAACAAGCGTGGTTTCCTCTTCAAAGTGTGCTTTGATCAGGAAATTGGATTCAGGCATTTCAAAGGTGTATTGCTCCTGATCTGACAGAAACTCGTCCTGTGCATTGGTCCATTTAACAAATTCATACCCGGGTTCAGCATCCGCACTCACCATTACTTCTTCTCCATCCATATACAAACCTGCGCCATCAACTGTACCAGCGTATTCTTGCTCACTCTGTACCCAGAGTACGTAAAGTTCTCCGTATTGTACTGCCCTGATTTTATCAAAATACAACGCTCCCTGCATGGCAGCAGCATCTGTATGTCTGAGGTGGATGCCGTCAATATAAAAATTGTTTCCATCCAATACACCGTCGCCCCCAAACCAGGGTACAACCGGGTCATTAGCAAGGTCCCAGGAAACCAGCTTCCAGCCTTTCCAGTCAACTTTTTTCCAGGGATGTGTTTCCAGCTCTTCGGCACCGTCGCGAATTACAATCCGAAACTCGTTGCCTGAACCATCGCCATACATGTAAAACTGCAAATTGTCATCAATGTTAAAACGGTTATTGTTTTCAGAAGCTCCCGGAGGTAAATACTGGCGAATGTAAGGGGCGGCATGACCGGGATCCCATGCATAATTGAGCCTCATACTTTGTGTGCTGCCGGCGGCATAATTATATACCTCTTCATTCACCGAACGCGATACCAGATCGGTAATAATACCCGTTGTTTGCCCGGCCTGTTGAGGATGCCACCAATTATTAACGCCTTGTTCGAAGTCTGTTATGATAATCTCCTCTTTTATGGGGTCTTCATCCATGGAAAAGCTCAACTCTTCCTGTTGGGTGGTGTTGCCGTACAAGTCTGCAAAGCCCTCTTCAATATTAACAAGATACTCTCCTGTGCGGTGAAGTTCTTCATGGGGGAAAAAATGCACAATGCTTTGGTTGTTTATCACCTTATGGTGAATCTCCCCTTGAAAAATTTCGTTGGTATTTATGTCGGTAAGGTAAATAGAATTATCGGATATGGTGTTATCATCAATGGTTTCATCATATACCAGACGGATAAATGGACGTATTTCGGTGGCCTCTCCTGAATCATGGGGATAGCTTGAAACCAATACCGGTGGCTCCAGGTCTTCTTCCATAATCTTAATGACTTGCTCAAACATTCCCCCTTCTTCTCCATCATAATTACCGTCCAGGAATTGATCCGTCAGGAGGTTTTTGGCAATACCTCCGTCGATATAAAGGGTATATTCCTGCTCAAATTCGAGCTCAAAAATATCCACCAGCAAAGTAAATTCATCCTCCCAGGAGAGGTTAACCTCGTTCGATACACCTTCATTAGTGGGTACAATCTCAAAGGCCTCTTCCACGCTTTGCTGGTTCATCTTTCTGTCAAAAATGATTTTCACGGGTTCCAGGGGAAACAAGTCCATTAAATTATCCTCCGGTTCAATTGCATCAACAATGGAGGGGGTGTTGCGGGTGAGCTGAACATCTGTAAAGGTGATGTTTTCACCTGTGGTTCCCTGGGGAGCATTGGCCAGTTGCACATCATGGGTAACCAGGTCGTAGTTTTCATGATTAAAAACAACCTCCAATTGGGCTTCCGGCTCAAGACCCTGGATGAAATAAAATCCATTGCGTAGTTCGTCGGGGTCATTGGAATGGTTATGAAATAGAGATTCATAGGTATCGGTAGTATATTCAATGGTGTCAATACTTACGGTGGCACCGTTGATAGCCAAACCCGTTTCGATGTCTGTTATAATGCCCGCAATAACTCCTATTTCCGGGCGATCTATATCATACCATTCCAGAAAAGACCTGTAAGCCGAGAGGGCTTCCAATACTTTCCATTCAGCGTTGAGGTTAAGCTTTTGTTGTGCGGGATTGGTGTGAAACCCCGCTTCACTTAGCAACGAAGCCATATGGGTTTCCCTGTTTACCCAGAGAAATGGGAATTGGCTGGTATGGTGGTGCTGATCTCCCTGAAAAAACACCCTGTCTGCATAATTGCCCCGGTTATCAATTCTCATGGCACTGGTGAGGTCAATATCCAGGATAGCCCCATAATCTTTTCCTCCTTCGGGTGTTTTTTCCACCAGCTCTCCATTGCTCTTCCATCCACCGTAAAGCATTAAGGTGCTGTTGATATCCGGTGGACCGGCATCACTGTGTATGGAGTAGTAAAAATCGGCACCCCAGTTGTTGGCTGCGTCGGTTCTTTCTCCCAGACCTACATATTGCTCATCGTTTTCTCGTGCCAGTAGTAAATTTTCCTGCGGCATATCTGTTTCATCCAGCAGATAGTCTCTTAAGGCCCATGCTACCCTTAGCACTTTTTCAGCTTCAGAATAGTTGTATAAACCCATATTCTCTGTTTGAGAATGTCCGGGGTCAATGAATAGCCGCCAGTCGTCTAACCCGGTTACTTCCTGTGATGCTGAAGTATGAGAGAGAGATAGACTAATGGTTGCTAATGTCAGAAGATATATGTTAAATTGTTTCATGATTTTACAGTTATTTAATTTCTATATCCGCAATATAAATGTTTCCATCTATGGGGTTTTGGAAGGAAAGTTTGGTTCCACAGGGGGATACCGCAGGGCTCATGGCCGGAAACGCTATGTTATTGGTCAGTTTCTGAGTTTGGCCGGTCAGGGCATTTAATACGTACAGCTCAGCGCCGGTAATTCTGTAGCCATCGTCTTCATTTATGGAGTAAACCAAATGTTCTCCGTCCGGAAACCAATCGGCTCTCTCGCCCCCGGGAATATGTATATGTTGTTCAATTGCTGAGTGCCAAACAAACATTCCTTTGCCCAGCACCTGCCATGCAAGTGCATTGGCTGAGGGAGAAACACTCAGGTTAAAAGCATGCCTCGACTCCGTGTCCTGGATAATTTTGTGGGTTTTTGCTGTTAGGTTGTATTGTGAAATCTTTCCATTTTGAAAATAATATACCAGGGGAGGGGTAGGATGGTCCTGCCTTATTAAAGAAGCAGGTTTTTTTTGCCTGGAAATATCTTTGATTTTATCCAGGTGTAGTTCGTTGCTTTGTATATAACCTACCCGTGAACCATCAGGTGCCCAAAATGGCAGTCCCTGAATATTGCGGGCCTTTTGCTGCAGGTAAATTTCTTCGCCCTGGTTGACGGGGTAAACCTTTATCTGGCTGTACCTTCTTCTGTTTTCAAAAAAAGAGGGGCGTGCCAAAATAAAATCTCCATCAGGCGACCAGCTAAACCCAAATCCGGCATTTGCGTCATCGGTAAGTTTGAAAACTTCCCCTGAATCAAGATTTTTAATAAAGATTCCTTTGTTTTGGTTGGCTGTAAAAGCAAGCATCTGGCCATTGGGAGACCATTTGGGTGTGCTGTAAACAACCCCAGGGTCGCTTTCTATAAGCACCCGTGGTGTATGCAACTGGTAAGACTGGGCCAAGACGGAGGGTTGCATTATTACAATAAAGAGCAGACCCATCAGCCATTTTTGGGGCTTGATTACCCGGGTGGTTTTTTTTTGTAGCATCATGGTAAGTGTTTTAGGGTTTTATAAGTTTTTCTTTACAATTTTAACGGCAAATGAACCCCCATCTTTCGTTTTTACCATCACTGTGTAAAAACCTGGTGGAAGTTGGGTCAGGTCAATTTGATCTTTGCCTGCTGTATTACTTAACTTTTTTTCTTTCAACAACCGGCCATCAAACGAATAAACCTGCAATAGTCTTTTATTCAGGGGCGAGTTATACGTCAGGTAAAAGATGCCTGTGCCCGGATTTGGATAAACCTTCGCTTTTAGGGCGTAGGGTTCATCAATGGTAGCGGGGTCCAGGCGTGTTTTAAAGCTTACCGAACTCCAGAGGGAGAATCCACAGTTATCTTCTGCTCTCACACGCATAAAGTAGCGTGTGTTATACTCAGGCAAGCTGATGGCGTGCATGTTGCCGGTCAGGTTGTTCATATCAATGAAAATGGAGGACTGGTCAAAAAGTGAATCGGTAGCCACTTGCATGTGGTAACTGGTGGCTCCTTCAACGGAATTCCACTGGGCTGTGGTTTCCAGGCTAATGGTTTCACTCCCGTCCTGAGGGCCGTTAATGGTTGTAGCCATGGGATAATTGGCGAAAAAGTGGGTGGGTGCCGACAAGGAAACGGCATCTTCTGTTTTGGCCATTATGCGCATGATGTGGTTTTCCTGCCCTTGCAAAATACCACTTTCCAGTGAATAAGAATTATCGGATATCCAATCAGACTGATAGGCAATTTCCCATGGCCTGGAACCTGTCATGACCATAAACGTATACTGGGCTCCGCTTTCTGACGTACTCCAGCTGAAATTCTGCCCATGACAAACCTCATGTGGAACATCTGCGGGTGATACCGGCTCAAGGTAAAACATTTGTTGGGGTTGAGAAACCTGCCCGGCGAAGCGATTGCGGTAAAAGGGGGCCACGGTAAAATTGTTATTCTCTTTCCCGTAAAAAACATTGAAGTCTTTTCCGAAAGTCATCTGTTGGAAGGGCAGGTTGCTCTTACCGGGGAGGGATTGTCCCTGCAATAAATACCTGTCAGCGTGCTTATGGTCAACAACCATAAACAGGGCATCGTCTGCATCTCCGGCGGCTCCAAGCTTTGCTATATCAGGGGCCTCATCCTGGGGGTTGTCGAGCCAGGTAATATGGGGAAAGATGCTTTTCTCCTGGTATACCTCCTGCAGTAAGAGTTCGCCTAGGTCGGGCAATGTCCATACGGCCTCTCTTCCTCTGTAAAATATGGTGCCGAAAACATTGTTTTCTTCATTTTCTCTGTTGGCCTCAATTTGGTCGATTATCTCCTGGTAGGTGTATTTGGGTGCTTTGACCATGAAATTTTCGTAGTCAGAGCTATCGTGGATTTGCAAATGAGGAAGAAACTTGGCAATGCTGTCAAAGAGCTTGGCATCCAGCATGAACTTTTCATCAAGACGATAGGTTCCTAGGCTGGTATAGGAATGTCTGCCTCTTCTTTCTGCCTCTTTGCCCCACCATTCAGTAAGGGTAACAAAATCCTGTGGCCCCCCGATTTTCCAATACAGCTGGGGCGAAATATAGTCTACGCTCCCTTCCCATAGCCAGGCCAGAGGGTCACAGTTGATCCGGGAGTAAAAATCATTGCCAGTGATTCCTTCGGGCAGTTCTGTTCCCCATTGATGTGCCGCGGAATTGAGGGTTGAATAGATACCTCCCGGGCTTACTCCAAACAAAAGGGACGGGTTGACCGACTTGATGGTGTCATTTACTTCACGAATCATGTGATTAACGGCAGCCCGCCTGAAATTACCCCGCGTAACATGACTGTAATAATGCTTTACAAACTCATCCGTTGCATATTCATCGTAGGTGTGTTGATCGTAACTTGTCGGTAGGTCTGATGGATAGAAATAATCGTCAAATATAACGCCGTCTAAATCGTAATTGGTGACCAGCTCTGCAATGATTTTTTTTAGCAATTGGGTTGTGCCAGGTTGGCCGGGATCGAAATAGGTCCGGTTGTTATAGGTTATTATCAAATCGGGATGGGTTTGGGAGTAATCTCCGGGTTGTCCGGAAAATTGCCCTGCAACATTTTCAAAACGATATGGGTTGAGCCATGCATGAACTTCAATACCTCGTTTATGAGCTTCCTGAATAAGAAAGGCCAGTGGGTCGTAGCCGGGATATGCTCCCCGGTTTCCGGTTACCCAATGCGACCATGGGTCGTAGGAAGATTTGTACAGTGCGTCTGCATTGGGCCGTACCTGGAAAAAGACAGCATTCATGTTGATGTGCTCCATGTTATCCAACATTCCCAGCAGCCTTTCTTTTTGTGCTGCAACTGAAACGTTGTTGCTATGGGGCCAGTCAATATTATAGACACTGGTCAGCCAGATACCTCTTACCTCTTTGGGGGGGTCTGCATGCAGGGTGCCATAAAGGGAAAAAGTAATCATTAATAACAGGGTAAACTTTTTATTCATAGTGTTAGGGTTTTATGAGTGAGGGTGTGGTTTAAAAACTGGGTGCATGATTATAATGTATTTAAAAAAAAAGCGGCAGAGGCCGGCCATACTTGCCTTCTCTGCCGCTTGCAATTGTTATCTCTTAACATGGTCGATGCCAATCCCAAAAGGAATAACACCTGTGACATAAAATTCAGGTTCCCCTGAGCCATCCATTTTCCATCTTTTAATTCCGGAAAGGTTGCCATCTCCTACCATCTCCCCATCAATATTCCAATCTTCTTCATGTCGGAATGGATAGTAGATATAGCCACCGTCAGAATCAATAACCAGTTCTGTAACGTAGGCTCTTTCTGATTCCCCTCCCTGATCGGAAAAGTCAGGCAAGTCGTCAATCAGTTCAATGTTAGTACCGTCAAGGTTACATCTGTAGAGTCCTTTGGATTTACCTCCGGAGTCAATATTGATGGCAAAAAAGATTTTGCCGTTTTCCAGGTCCACCTCAAAGGTCCGGATTTTGTAATCAAACAATGGCTCAATCTTATCAATATAATCACCTTCGGGGGTAAACCTGTATAAGCCTCTTCCTGTGCCATGCTTACTATACCATAGCTCTCCGTCAACATACCGGATGGCTCCATCAGTCCATCCATAGGCAGAAACCACACCAATGGCTTCTGCCAGTTCACTTCCCTCCGAAGCAAAATCAAAGACAAAGGGTTCGGGGTACTCTGCATCCTGTTCAGAAATATGCATTTTCCGGCCTCCGTTAAACCGGTCGAGCCAATAAACGGTACCGTCAGGAGCAACATCACCCACAAAGGGG
>SL_3KL_010_SEDDRAFT_10000879_pt1 | contig 26492 bp, 21 predicted proteins | sample SodLakKL_010_SED_2_FD_10381 | JGI IMG/M metagenome (IMG submission 10381) | reverse complement strand
GCAATATACATTCATGGTTTTCCTCCTTGGGTTTGTTATAGGTAGTTTTGGAACCGAAATGTACGGATCCGGGAGGAGGCCATGAACAATATCAGACAAACCGATGAACCGATGAACCGAGAAAGTTTGATGCTGAAAATATAATTGTGTATAACATTACTTTCTCGGTTTGACATTTCTCTGTTTATCAGTTTTCCATATCCGAATGTAAAAATCCGAATGTAAAACATCAATCCAACTAAAAGCACGATGACAACCTCAAAAAACCAAACAGTAGAAACCAAAGAGAACGAGATTATCTTCACCCGAACGTTTCAGGCTCCGCGTGAACTGGTTTTTGAAACCTACACAACTTGTGAACACCTGATGAACTGGTGGGGTCCGCGCACCTGGCCGCTCAGTTATTGTGAGATGGATTTCCGGCCGGGCGGAACCTGGCATTACTGCATGAAAGGGCCGAATGAGGGGGATGAATCATGGGGAATTGCCAAATACAAAGAGATCACCGAGCCCAAAAAAATTATCTATAACGATTACTTTTCGGATAAGGATGGAAACATCAATACGGAAATGCCGGGTTTCGATACGATCATTACGTTTAAGGCTGAAGGAGAAAATACTGTTATAAAAATGGTCTCAAAGGTAGGCTCCAAAGAGGAGGTCGACAAACTGGTGGAGATGGGAATGATTGAAGGCTTTACCGAAACCTGGGACCGGCTGGAAGAGCATCTTTTACATCTAACGGCCAATCTTTGAGTTTTTTATGTCAATAATTTCAGGTAGAGGCTAATCCGGAAAAATGGTAGATGGGTGCTAAACTGAATTGAAATAATCTGTTAAAGAGCATCCTCAAAATCATTCATACCGGCTGGATCATCACAAAAAAATGACTGATGGATTATCTCTAACGAAAATTTCATGTATGCAGATCCATTTCGGTGTATCCTGGCAATTAAACTACATGTTGATGGGATTTAGTTAAGCCCGGTAACTTCATTATCTGTTTTGCATAATTTTATGATCTCTTTTAGCTTTCCGCCACATTTAAAATAAATTTATGAGTGAATGGAACCCTCAAAAAACGTATTTGGCGAACCTTTAGAAACTTGCAACGAAGATCCCATGACGGGATTTTACAGGGACGGATGCTGCAATACCGGCCCGCAAGACCACGGATTGCATTTGGTATGCGCAGTTATGACTGATGAATTCTTGAAATTTTCTAAAGCCAGGGGGAATGACCTGTCAACTCCGGTGCCGCAATATCGTTTTCCCGGATTAAAGGCAGGCGACAAATGGTGCCTCTGCGCATTGCGCTGGAAAGAAGCTTATGATGCCGGTGCAGCACCTAAAGTATATCTTGAGGCAACACATGAAAAGGTATTAGACCACGTACCGATGGAGGCACTTCTGGAACACGCATTAAGGAGTGAACCTTCATAAAAAAAGCCATTCCTGATTAGAAGATCTGTATCTCACATCCTGGCAGAGTCCCCGACAAGCTGTACGTGTTAATTGGCCTGAATCAATTAAAAGCTGGTTCAAGCGTCCGCTTGTCCCTGGGGCTTGAACCAAATCGGACGGCCAACTACTCTTCCGTGTGTATGCCTGCTCCCCAAGCTTTAGGTTTATTTACGCCAAGCCTGACAAGTGGATCTGCCCCGCTTTGCGGCGCCATTAAGTGCCATTAAGTTGATTGCTATGCACGGCACACTAAAAAAGTAGCCCGAAGCCAAACGGTAACGGGCTGCTCAGGAATCCTGATAATTACTGATCGTTGGCATACTGACACGATACACTGGGGTTCCAGTCGAAAAACATGCCTGATGGGTTTTCTTTCTCTGTCCACACATGCAATGCCCAAATTCCCAACTGATGGTTTTGGTGATAGTTTTCACCCAGTATCATAGGCGGCTCTGCATCTTCGGGATGAATATCGAACGGAATGATATATTCCACCCCAATAAATTCGAAACTGCCATCTTCGAGAGGTTCATACAACAATACCTGTGGTTCCAGATGGTTTGTGCGCCCGTCCAGAAATTCCATTCTTCCCACATGATAGCCCATTCCACCCAACTCGGGATGTTCCACGCAGGGCGACATAAACGTATCCCAGCCGTCAGCAATGGCATTATCGATGTTGTGATACGGCTCGGTGACTGTCCGAACCTCATTAATCATTACATCCACCTCGAACTGACACGATACGTTGGGATTCCAATCAAAGAACATACCCTTCGGATTTTCCTTCTCTGTCCACACATGCAATGCCCAGATTTCCAACTGGTGATTTTGGTGATAGTGTTCACCCAGTATCATCGGTGGTTCAGCATTGGCAGGATGAATATCAAACGGAATAATATATTCCACACCAATAAATTCGAATCCCCCGCCCTGAGTTGGCTCATAAAGCAGCACCTGAGGCTCAAGGTGATTTTTACGCCCGTCCAGAAACTCCATTCGTCCGAGATGGTATCCCATCCCTCCCTCCTGGGGATGCTCCACACAAGGAGACATCATTACATTCCAGCCTGCTTCCCTGGCTGTTTCTATATCATGATACGATTGTGTTGCTGTCCTGATCTCAGTGATCAAAGCATCTATATTATCCTCTTCATCATGTTCTGCCGAGGTAGAATCCGAACAGCCCTGAAAAAGCAGTCCGGCGCCCATTAAGATGAACAGAAAAATGGATACATAGTTTTTTGCATTTATTGTTTTCATTGTTTTATGATGGTTTTGATTTATGTTAAAAAAATGTGATAACTCAGACTTTGCTTATGACTTCTATTCATCGGTCCCATGCTGAGTTACGTTTTGTTCGTTTTGGTTGAATGATGAATTCATAATTTTTTGATGTCTTCATTATTGATCAGTTAATCTCATATACAGATTTTTTTTGCACTACAGATCAAAAAATGATTGAGGACTTGTAAATGATTGGTTTTTGGTATAATAAATTGGGTGAGCTGGAGCATTTGACGAGATCAGGCAGGAAAAATCTCATATCATACTCTATACTTTTCCGGTACAGACAACCAGTCTTATTTTAATTCCGGCCGGAAAACAAAACTATCTATAATTCTCGCTCGATAAACAACGGAAGGTATTCTTTATCTGTACGGAGATGAGTGCCGGGAATAGATTCTTGGGTTTCAGGCCAGAACTTTTACCTGTCTCTCTTAAGCTTTTTCTATGTATCAACTTTTTTGGATTCTGGCAAACATAATTGTTTGATAAGTTCAGACGCTATCCATCTGTCCAATCATACAGAGCATTACATAGCTGGCAAGATATTTTCCATCATCATAATTACTTTTTTTAGTACATTCCATGTGCCCGGTAATGGTGAATATGATTGTGACGTTTTTTAAAAATAATGTTTGGAATCCTGAAGTGATTAACCGTAATGACAGTGCATACTCCTACATTACTCATACAAAAGTTTTCTGACGGAGACGTCTCAGCTCTAAACGAATTATTTGAACTGGTATATGATGAGCTGCACACTTTAGCCAAAAAGCAACGAGGACGCTGGACCGGGGCAGAAACATTAAATACGGTTGCTTTAATTCACGAAACCTACCTGAAACTGTGGTACAATCAGCCCAACAAAATTGAGAACAGGCGTCATTTTCTTGCCATTGCCGCAAAAGTCATGCGGCAGATATTAATCAACTATGCGGAAAAACGGTCAGCTCAAAAACGAGGTGGTGATTTAACTCCCATTGATTCCGACAGCCTGAATCTGATTGCCGATGACAAAGCGGCACGTGAACTATTAGAAATGCACGAAACCCTGAACCGGCTCGAAAAATTAAATAAGCGGCAGGCCAACGTTTTTGAGTGCCGTTTTTTTGGCGGAATGACGGTGGAAGACACTGCATTTGCACTTGATATTTCACCAGCTACCGTTAAACGCGACTGGCAGGCTGCCTGCAACTGGATTTATAGTGAGTTGAACCGTTGAGCTTCTTTACGGTAATTTCCTGTATACACTGTTGAACTGAATGGTAAAATGGATTCCAATATAAATAAAACCGCAAAAAAACTGGCTGAGCGCCTGCTCGACTATCCTGAACAGCAGTGGGACCAACTTATTGAGGATTGGTGCAACGGAAATGATGAATTACAGCAGGAATTACACCGATTAACCGAACAAAATCTGAATGCCCGCAGTTTTGTTGAAGAGTTTCAGAAAAGAATTTATTCGCTTACAAAATCGTCTTTGTCGCCGGATAGTGCACAACCTGACCAAATTGCGGGGTATAAAATTATTGAAAAACTGGGCACCGGCAGCAGTGCAACTGTATATCTGGCAGAAAATGAAGTTGGAGAAAAAGGTGCGCTGAAACTTTTACGGGGAATCGGGCTGGATTCCTATTCGCGTCAGCGTTTTGAATCGGAACAGCACATCCTTGCTTCGCTCGATCATCCGAATATTGCCCGGCTGGTTGAAGGAGGAATCACCGAAAAAGGCGACCCTTACGTGCTAATGGAATATGTGGATGGAGTCCCTATTGATGAGTGGTGTGACCGGCACAGACTGAATATCCATGATCGGATATTACTATTTCAAAACGTATGCAAGGCAGTGCATTATGCCCATCAGAATTTGGTTGTACATCGCGATTTGAAACCGGAACATGTGCTGGTTAACCGTAATGGTGAAGTGAAGCTTATTGATTTTGGCATCGCCAAACTACTTCAAACGGAGCATCCTGAAATTACACCATTCCATACCTGGACCGGAATGAGAATAATGACTCCTGAATTTGCCAGCCCTGAGCAGGTTCGTGGAAAGCATATCACTACGGCATCTGATATTTACTCCCTTGGAATACTGTTGTACCTGCTGCTTACCGGGCGCAAGCCGTATCGTATCGGCACCACATCCATGCTGGAGATCGAAAAAATTGTTTGTGATCTTGAGCCGATCAAACCAAGCGAAGCAGTTGCCGGAGGAACCATCCATCTTGCTACAGATATCCCGGATGATTTCTTCAATCCTGAAGAAACAGCTAATCGGCGGGGTATGGATCCGGAGCGGTTGCGAAAACAGCTTGCCGGGGATCTCGACAAGATTGTTCTGATGGCCATGTGGAAAGAGCCGCACCGCAGATATGCATCTGCATTATCCCTCTCGGATGATCTTGAAAATTATTTAAAAGGAGAACCGGTGGAGGCCAGAGCTCCCACAATTCGCTATCGCATCAGAAAATTTATCTACCGGAATAAAATTGCGGTTGCAACAGCAGCAGTCGCCTTACTTGCACTTACAGGAGGAGTTATTGGTATTTTGTGGCAGTCGCACCTGGCAAAACTCAATGCCGAACGTGCTGAAATACAGGCTGAGCGTGCCGAACATGTTGCCGCATTTCTTGTTGAGTTATTCGAAGAATCTGATCCAACCAAAGCCAACGACGGCTCCAAAACCGCCCGGGAAATGCTTGATGAAGGTTTTGACAAAGTGCAAACCGAACTGGCCGGACAACCGGCTGTACAGGCACAGATGCTGGGCATAATCGGAAAAGTATATCAGAATCTCGGTTATTATGACCAGGCCAGGCCTGCACTTGAAATGTCCGTTGAGAGCTACAGAAACATCGGTGAACGTTCTCCCCAGTATGTATCCGCGCTGCTGGAACTGGCCAATCTGGAGTACCGGATGGGATTATTGGAACAGGCCGAAATATCAACCCGGGAAGTTCTTGAACTGAATACTGAATTTTACGGGCCGGATCACCCCGAAGTAGCGAGTACACTAAATACACTTGCCATTATTTATGAAGGCAAAGGGGAGCTGGAAGTGGCAAAGGAAACACTTCGCCGGGTAGTGCAAATCAGGCGGCAGGACCCTGAACCCGGAAGCAACCTCGCAGCCAACCTGAACAATCTTGCCATTTTGATGCACCGGACCGGAGAACTGGAAGGGGCTGATGAACTGTTTGAGGAAGCAATTGCTGTGGTGAAAAATATATGGGGAGATGTGCATCCATACATGGCATTTACTCTGAACGGCTATTCAGGTGTACACCAGGAATTGGGGCATTTCGACAGGGCTGAAGAAGACCTGAAGCGTGCACTCGATATCGGCATGCAGGTATTTCCAGAAGATCATCCGTTTATTGCTGTGGTATTACATAATATCGGCAAACTTTTTGAGGCAACTGAAGATTATTCCGAAGCGTTGCAATATTACCAGGAAGGCCTATCTCTTCGGCGCCGTTCGCTGCCCGCACAGCATCCGGATCTTTCCACATCACTGGACGGTGTTGGGATGATGTTGACAGAACTTGGACAGCCTTCCGAAGCTGAACCACTCCTTCGGGAAGCTCTTGAAATCCGACGTCAAGCATATGGGAAAAACGACTGGAGAATTGCCCAGGCTGAGGCACATCTTGGACGGTGCCTGCTTGAGATGCGTAAATTTGATGAGGCAGAACAAATTTTGCTGAAGAGCTATTCTATTCTGGCAGAGGCACGCGGACAACAGGACATTCTCGTACAAAACATAATTCGGGATTTAGACCTGCTTTACTCGCTAACTGGCAAGCCAAACCCTGTTGTAATTCACAACTAAGCTTGCAATTCCCGAAATGAAGAAGATGAACCACGGTCACATTATTAATATTTCATCCGGATCTTCGTATGGCTGAACTTATCTAAAAGCAGTCCGAGACTGTCAGGAACGCTCCCAAAAGATTACGTGAGCGCACTCAGCCAAGCCGAATCGAAAAAAACATTCAAAAAAAGCCATTCCGTTTTTAAGCGAAATGGCTTTTAAACTGAGTTTGAGACAATAATGATTATAAATGGTTAATCACGTCATATTGAGCTCAATTCCGATTGTGCTTTTCAGCGGAATGAAGTCGAAATATGGGGTTTTCGACTTCGTTCCAACCTAAAAAACGGCCGAAACTGCGCTCAAACTGACGATACCATTAATTTTATCTTGAACTCACGTTTTTATGAATTTATTTGGATTTAGTCATCCAGCGGCTCAACCACATAGAGTCCACCGGGATTTTCATCAGTTACTACATAGATATTGCCATCCGGGCCTTCACGTACGTCGCGAATTCGTCCTACTTCGCCAAGAAGCAGTTCTTCGTCATGAATCACTGTATGCGCACCATCATACACTTCTATATACAATCTTCTGATTCTTTCAGCAACCAGTCCGCCAGCGAGTAAATTACCCTTCCAATTCGGGAAATTATCTGCTGTTACCAGTGCAAGGCCGGAAGGAGCAAGTGTTGGCAGAAATTCGTACACCGGATCAATCATTCCTTCAATGTGGCGTGCTTCTGTACCGGCATGGAATTCATGCTCATCACCATAGTCACGGCCCAGACTTGCCCGGGGCCAGCCGTAGTTTTCTCCGGGTTCAACATAATTCAGCTCATCACCGCCTCTCGGGCCGTGTTCGGTTGCCCATATTTCATTCGTTTCAGGATCAATTACAAGGCCCTGAATATTGCGGTGGCCGTAAGAGTAAATTTCATCCGCTACATCAGGATCGTCTACAAACGGATTGTCGGATGGAACGGATCCGTCATCATACATACGGAGCAGTGTACCGGCATGGTCACTCAGTTCCTGTGCTCTCGGCGGTTCATTTCCCCGATCGCCTATACTCATATACAGATATCCGTTGTTGTCCCATGCAAGTTTTGATCCGTAGTGGCGCCCGGGCTGAGAATACCGGTTCTGAATAAATATTTCTTCCTGGTTCACAAATTCGTTTCCTTCAAGCTGCCCTCTTACAAGTGCAACCGCCGTTTGTCCTTCGTCATTTCCTTTGGAGTATGTCAGATAGATCCAGCCATTTTCTTCGTAGTTCGGATGAACTGACACTTCCATCATCCCGCCCTGGCCGCGTGCAGTGGCTTCCGGAATTCCGTTAACATCGGTTACATTTCCGTTTTCAACTAATTTCAAACCTCCGGGACGTTCGGTAATAAGTTTACGGCCATCCGGCAGAAAATCTACTGACCAGGGGTGCTCTAAACCGCCAACCAGCCTTGTTAGCCTGATGTCCTCGTATTGAGTTCTCAGCTCTTTGGTCTCCCATCTATCTGCGGTTTCGGCGTCAGCTCGATCAGCCGGCTCCTCTGCAGCACAGCCAAAAGCTGCTAACAAAAGAAATAGTGATATAGTGATTGATATGATATTTTTCATAACGGTTATTTCTGAATGATTTTAATTATGGATGTTTAATTTATGCAAAACGATGGTATATCCGTAGTTAAACATTAAAAAATTTATTCCTGAAGATATGTTGTGATAATATTGATTATTTGCCATCTGTCAGGAGTAAATTCATCCTGAAACGCACGGTAACTGAGCTTTGGTAAATGTCAATAAAAACAATTCGATTCCATTGCGTGTCAAACACCACATGCTTTGCAAATTCACTGCTTCAGTAATCAACTGAAATTCATGATCGGATGTTCAATTCCTGCAAAAATGCATCAGAAACAGCGAAATTACTGCTTTTCCTGTGTCTCTTTTTCGCGTTTCCAGTGCCTTAAAATAGAGATGCTGAATCCGGCCATCAGCAGAAATGTACCGAGCCAGACCACTGATACGAATGGTTTTTTCTCTGCCACTACCAGAATCCAGTCTTCCTCAAAGTTTTCATCCAGACCATGCACGGTAAGTTCTATGGAATCATTTTCGGGATGAACTCTGCTAAAGATAACATCCATTCCCCAGCGTTCAATTTCAAGTGGCGGCGTGTAGGTGTAGCTTCGTCCTTCGTCGGTATAAACAGCAAAAAGCGGCTCCACATCGTAGGCATTACCACTTGGTTCGTGCTCAACACGAATTAATGACCGGATACCAATCTGTGTATTTTCGGGGATTGATTCTTCACTGGCAGGTATAAATTCTTGAAAAGTAAAATTAAATGGGCCTGCAGAAATGGTTTCACCCATCTTTATTTCGATAGTTTGTACATCGTTTGATTCGCCATTTTCATCACCAACCGGCATCATAGCATCCGGGCGGCTGCGCCGTTCGAGTTCCTGGTTTCTCCGCTCCACATATTGACTTCCGGCTACATAGAGATAAATATCGCTGAACCATCCGGTCCGTACATGCGGGTCAACCGACCACTCAATATTATCTGCACTTGATGTGGTGAGCATGGGATACACAACCGGGTCCATATAAAAAACGGAACTGCCGTCTATAGGTTCAAAGCGCAGGCGATAGGTTTGTTGCCCCGGGCGCGGAGAGTCGCTTACTTCGTACCCTTCGTAAGTTACCATATATTTGTTGTTGATCAGTTTGGGCCGGTTAATCTCGAGCTCAAACATCTCTACAGGCTGTGTAACCGGGAAACCTTCCTCATCAAAAACATCTCCGGCTATCACGCGCTGATTGTAATCCGCCGTGCGCTGATCGAGCAGCGGTTCTGTGTAAACAGATGATGCAATCACACCCAGCAAGAGGGCTCCAAATCCGATGTGAGTAACCGTGCCTCCCACCAGTTTTGGATTTTTCTTGAGCAAATGGAACATCACTGACGCGTTTCCGATAACGGTAAACCAGGCTGCAAAAATGAACACCATATAGTACAGGTTCCGAACATCACCTAAAATAATGGTTAGTACAGTGGCTATGGATGTGATCAGCAGCGGGAAAATAAGGGCGCCGGCCAAAGACTCCCACGTATGTTTTTGCCAAAAAAGGTATTGGCCAATTACAGTTGCAAGAGCCATTATGATGGCGATTGGCATGCTCCAGTCGTTATAAAACTGAATATCGGGCGGAGTGGGATTGGGAACAAAAAGTTTACCAATGATTGGAGAACTGGTGCCCAGGATTATGACAAATCCAAGAATAAAGAGCAGCATGGAACCGGTGAATGTCATAAACTCCCGGCTGAGGAATTTTGATTCTTCCTGCGGACTCGGCAGTTCTCTGTACCTGTACAGGTAAAAACCAATACCGATAACTACCATTACCAGGATAAATGCCAGTAACTGTCCATATAGTCCGAGGTCCACAAAACTGTGCACCGACTGATCGGCCAGCACACCGGAACGGGTTAAAAATGTTTGATAGATAATGGCAACGTAAGCCAATATGGCAAAAAAGAGGGATGCCTTGTGTGCCCGGCTGCTTTTTCGCTGAATAATCATGGCGTGAATGCCAGCCGTGCCTAACAGCCAGGGTACCAGCGAGGCGTTTTCAACCGGGTCCCATGCCCAGTAGCCGCCGAATGAGAGGGTTTCGTAAGCCCAGTAGCCGCCGAGAAAAATAGCGGTTAACAGCGAGAGGTTGGCTGCCAGTGTCCACGGCAGTGCAGGACGAATCCACTCGTGGTAAGTCTTGGTCCAAAGTGAAGCAATTGCAAATGCAAAAGGCACGGTCATCATCGCGAAACCGATAAAAATGACCGGTGGATGAATCATCATCCAGGGGCTTTTCAGCAGGTCGTTCAAACCGGAACCGTCAGACGGTACAAAATCGGGGTTTGCTTGAACAAACGGTGCATTCGGCATTTCCTGGGCAATGGTTCTGAATGGGGTGGCCCCTATCTGGGTGAAGTTGAGATCCCAGCCTACAACCATTGAGAGCAGGAACATCTGGGTGAGTGTCATCACAAACATCACCGGAGCACGGTAAGGTTTTCGTGTCCATTTTATCAGCCCCAGCCCTACGATAAATGCACAAAAGATCCAGAGCATAAAACTGCCTTCCTGGCCGCCGTAAAATGCCGAAATCAGATATTTGGTTTCGAGATCCAGGCTGGTGTAGTTCCAGACATAGTAGTACTGGAACTGGTGAGTCATCAGCAAATAGATGAGTGCTATTGATGATATTCCAAGAAATATTCCTTTGAGTCCCCAAAGCCAGTTGGAGATTTTCTCAATGGTTTTATCTTCTTTAACAGCCGCAACCGCATACAGCACAAGTGCAGCAATTGAAGCAATGAAAGCGCCACTGAGAAGCAAGTGACCAATATTTGCGATCATATCAGATTAGCTTTACCCGCCTGTAGCAAGTTCAAATTCGGGGTTTTCGTTGTATTTAGACGGACATTTCATCAGCATTTCGCTGGCATGAAATACATTGTTTCTCATCTCGCCGACGACTACAAGCTGGGTTGCTTGTTCAAAATTATTGGGTTTGGGTCGAGGATAAACCACTCTGCGCACATTTCCGTCATCATCTTTCATATGAAAAGAAAATTGCATTGTTTCCCGGGAAAATCCATAATCCTGAGAATTATCCCAGGTGCCAATAACATGGGAAGTGGATCTGTTTTCAGCTTCTTCAAAATTCACATACGTGCTGATACTGTTGCCAAAATTGTACATCAACAACGATGTAAATCCCACAATGGCAAGCACGCCAATAATCAGTTTAGGCTTCATTTTCTTTTTCTTTGAATGATTCTTCGAGTTTTGAAACGTTTCGGTCAACTTTAATAAGGTAAAACAGAAGTACGAACCAAATGATCAGGCTCACCCCTAAAACTACAAAAATCAGGTCATTCGATGCCATCAATTGAATAAAAGCTGATGACTGCTCGATAGACTCAGTTCCCTCCCATTTGCCGGAGTAACTTTGTGTGAGTGTATCAACGGTGCTTGACGTTGATTCTTGTATGAAATTTAATCTCATATTGAACCGGAGGTCTTTAATTGAAGCTGCTTATAGCGCTTCACAATATCCATAATCCAGATTGCCAGGCCAATAAAGCCGATAACTGCCGGATAGAAAATGATCCGTAGTTCCGGAGCTGTCATATCACTAAAAGCAGGATTACCTTCTGCTCCGGGATGCAGGCTCGGCAACTGACGCGGAATAATGTACAGTAAAAAAGGTATCGTGGTGACTCCAAAGATATTATAAATTGCAGAAATTTTCGCTCTTTTCTCGCGGTCATTGAATGCCGACCTCAAAATAAAATACGCCACAAAAATGAGCATGGCGAGTGCCGACAGATTCATTCTGGGCTCAGAAAATGTCCACCAGGTCCCCCAGGTAAACCGTGCCCAGAGCGCACCTGTAAACAATCCGCAGAGTCCAAAAAGTAATCCCACAGCCGTTGCGGTTTCTGCTTTGATGTCCCAGTCGAGATGCTCATCATTCAGATACCGAATGCTGTAATAAAAAGCCATCGCAAAAGCCACCATCATGGTAAACCACATGGGTACATGAAGAAACAGATTTCGGGCAGTCTGTTCGAGAATGGCTATTTCGGGTATTCGAATCAGAAAACCGGCTGTAATCACAACGGTCATCCAAACAGCAACAAAATATTTCCAGGGTTTCAACGTCAGAATCGGCTTTTATCAATTCAATTTTGAGAGAAAAAAGATACGTAAAATGAATGGTTTTTTTGTACTGTTTATGAATATTTACATTTTCGGAGCAGGTGGTCTTTTTGTAATGTTTGATTGTTATTGAAGCCTGCATTGGCCTAACACAGGCAGTTACTTATAGCGCAAACAAATAGAACAAACGCCTCCTTTGTGCTCGTCAAGTCCTGGCGCAAGCGTCCACTTCTGCCATATTTTCGTAATAGAGGCAATATTTGAGTATAAATGCCAAAGACACAAGTAAAATATTTGATCTATGTTCAAGTTTGGGTTTTAGGGAGGCACAAGCAGACGGTTTTGCCAGAGTAAGGTTCTTTTTCCAAAAAACACGAATGGCATCAGCGCATGAATCGTTATATTCCCAAATCAAAAAGAAAGATTATGCCTGATAAAAAAATCTATCTGCAACCGGATCTCAAACACAATTTCTGGTGGTACGTTGCCGGGGTTTTGTTGATTCCGCTTCTCGGTTTGGGAATTTACATCATCATCAAAAAACGCCGGGAGATAGCGTCCATCACCTGCGAAATTACCGATCACACCATCACCGTTGCTGACAATTCGTACTCGCAAACCATCGACCTGGTAAACATTACCAATATTGCTATTCAGCGCCGATGGATTGATAAAAAGTTTGGTATCGGGACGTTAACCCTTCAAACCGATTCCAGGGAAGTTAAGATGCCGGGCATGGAGAATCCCGATAACCTGGCTGAGCTGATCCTGAAAGCAGCAGAAGCAGAACGTATCCGTCTTCAAAAATTAAATAAAACACGGCAGAAAGAACCTGAAAGCCGGAACATTTCCAAAGACAAACTGGACTATCTTACCGGCCTCTGGCAGCAAGGGCTCATCTCGAATGAGGATTTTGAAAAGGAGAGAAAACATTTCGAATCCTGATTTTAGGATTTTGTCTAATGATCACTTCAGCCGATCCAGCACCTCCAGCAATGCCCGGACTGTATGATAATTTCCTTTCCAGACGTGGCTTTTTTTTGATGTTATGCTTTCCGGCGTATTATCGATCCCGTCGTTATACCATCCACCGTGCTCAGAATCGGATAAATAGGTTTTAATGTATTCCCACTGCCTAAGAAACTTTTCGGCATAATTCATTGGGTCATCCGGGTAAAGATCGGCCATTATGGCCAGGGTATTTAAACCTTCAGCCTGCGCCCACCAGTTTTTTCGGTCGTCAAGGATGTTCAGGTCATCATCTTCACCGAAATAATACCCAGCCTGAAAAAAGCCTCCTACCTGCCTGTCCCACCCGGTTTGCAGAGTATGGTCGGTCAGTTTTTTGGCTATTCTGAGTGTGGTTTCATCATCTTCCATACCAAGAGCATGGGCGGCCTCAAGCAACAGATAGGCCGTTTCTATGTCGTGTCCGGGAGTTACATGATCGTAATAAAGGTTTTCCATCAAGGCACTTTCAGTGGAATCGCGGTATGAAAGATGCGTCCAGTCTTCGCTGAAATAGAGTTTCAGGTATCCGGGGTCTGTCACCATCGTATCACGAACAATGTAGAACATCTCTTCCAGCCGCTCCCGTACTTTTTCATCGGGCCAGGCTTCATAAAATTCAGTCAGTGCTTCCAAAATATGAATGCCGCTGTTATAATCTTTCGGATAGCCCGACCTGTCCGAAGTTCCGTCTCTGTCAAGGGGCTGAAAATATCCTCCGTGAACCGGATCGTGCGAATGTTCATCCAGCCAGTTAAACAGGTTTTGTGCAAGTTCAAGAACTTCATCTTTCCCGGAATAACTGTAATAAGCCGCAAGCCCGTAGAGTGCAAACGCGTTTCCGTAGAGAGTTTTTTGAAGCTCGCCTTCATCATCGGGAACAGGCTCACCCTCCTGCGTCACCAATTGAAAGAAACCGCCGTACTCATCATCCCACATGACCTCTTTCAAAAATTCGAATCCGTGTGCGGCATGTGTGGCAAAGTCAGGATTTTCAGGAAACTTTTCGGCAATTTTTGACAGCGTCCACAAATGACGTGCTTGTGTAACAATCATTTTGTCCTGTGTTTCATCCGGGCGCCAGTCGTGAGAAAAATTACTCAAAAAACCGCCATACTCTTTATCCAGAACCGTGGGATACCATGCATTGAGTTTTACATTCAATTCCTGCTGAATTTCTTCTGCAATCTCATTCTTCGAATCTGTTGCGGCATAATCACTCTCTCCGGCGCAGCTTGCGAAAATCAGTATGAAGAAGAGCAGTGCGAATATGGTTTGATGGGGAATGAATTTTTTCATGATAATTTTTGAGCTCTCAGTTTTGTTCTGGCCAAAAATAAAATTAGTCAGAATCAATTAAATATGAGACTTTATACCATAAACAACAATCTGAGTTGCTTAAAACCAGATCTGGGATGATTTTATGATGATTCTGCCCCCTGCTACAAATGCGGGCCAAGCACACTGGCTGCCCAGCCTACAAATTTTTCCCAGGTACGCCTCTCTTCAAGTTTTTCAAGTGTATATAATTCTGATTGACGCAGATCATCTTCAAAATACTCAATTCGCTTTTCGGCAAACTCCCGGCTCAAAATATTTACATTGGTTTCGTCATTAATCCGGAATGAGCGATTATCCACGTTTGCCGATCCAATGCTGACAAACTTATCATCTACAATCAGCAGTTTTGCGTGATACATGGAAGGCTGGTACTCATAAATTTCCACACCGGCTTTAAGCAGATCGTGCCAGCGGTTTTTGGAGGCTTGCCGGAAATATCCCTGGTCTATATTTTCTCCCGGAACAATAATCTGCACTTTTAACCCTCTTTCAGCGGCATCGGTCAATATCTCCAAAAATGCGGGATCGGGATAAAAATAGGCTGCATTTATCCGGATGCTTTCAGTTGCCGAGGCAATTGCGTAGAGATACTTTTTTCGAATAAACATCTTGCCTTCCCGCGGATGGCTCGAGGTAACCTGCATCAGGTAGTCTCCGGCGGGTTTAATTTCGGGATAAAAGTAACTGTTGGTTAAAAGCTGCCCGGATGCAGCTACCCAGTTTTCCGAAAACGCTTTTTGAATTTCGTTAACTATCGGGCCTTTTATTTTGTAGTGATAATCCCGGAATCGGTACGGGTTCTCTGATATTCTCCAGTCATCTGCGGTGTTGACCCCTCCGGTAAATGCAGTTTTTCCGTCAACCACAAGCAATTTTCGATGTGTGCGGTGATTGAACCGTGACAACTGAAACCAGGATGGCTGCCGCCAGCGAATTACTCTGACACCCGCTTCTTCCATCTGTCTGATCTGGTTACGCGTTGCTTTTCTGGAGCCCACATAATCCATCAGAAAATATACTTCCACACCTCTTTGAGCGGCATTGGAAAGTTCTTCGGCAAAAGCATTCCCGACTTCCTCACCCCAAAAATTGTAGGTTTCTTTTGTGATGGTTTGTTCAGCCCGGCGGATATAGTCCAGCATGGCATCAAAGATCTGTTCACCTTCATCCATAATCTCGATGTGATTACCCTCAACCCAACGAGTGCCTAAAAGCAAGCCGGATTCATGCCTGAACTCGTCATCAGACACCGTAAACTCTGCATAAACAGGTTCAGTAACCAGAATATTTTTGGGAGTTGCATTAAAATAGAGAAGGCCGCCAACCAGGTATATCAAAAATAACCCTGCCAGAATCAGTGGCAGATACCAAACATTAACCCGAAAACTCATTTAAAAAGAAGATAAACTGAAATAATTTAATATTGATAACTCGCAAATGTAACGTTTTCGGGTGATAAAATAGTTTAAAATTGCATACCTGAATTTTTCGAAAAAAAAGCCGGCTGATCTTAAGCCGGCTGAAAAGACGATGTTATTTAAAAAAGAGAGGTTATCTGTTTTCCAGCTTGTAGTCTACAGAATATCTGCCGCTTCCAAGCATAAAAAGTGCAAGACTTGTTAAGAGCAGCATAATATCAAGCCGTGCAGCGCTGAATTCACCACCAAGCTTTGTTGTTAAAAGTGCAACTACCATAATGATTGCCAGCAGTAAATAGGGAATTCTGGCGTATGCCCCCAGCAGCACCATAATTCCGCCGAAAAACTCTACAATAGCAACAACCCAAGCCATTATAACAGGCAAAGGAATTCCAATATTTTCAAAAAATCCGATCGTGCCTTCAATTCCTGTTAGTTTACCCCAGCCTGCTACAATAAAAATAATTCCTACACCAATTCTAAGCAGTAATAGAGCAAGATCACTATATTTATTTTCTAAATTTGACATATTATTCGGGTTTAATTTTGGGTTAATTTGTAATCGTAGTAATAATTCAATACCACTAATTTAAACTGTACAAATTTAATTACAAACTTATAAGGATTTAGATTTTTTTAACACTTTATTGATCTTTGCATTCTATGCAATTCATTTAAAAGTGTTTATAACTAATTACCTTGCTTTATACTATATAATAAAAAATGGAGCTTTTATGAATCGTATCATCTCACTAATATTTATTCCCTCAGCACTTTTAATGCTTTTTTCAGCATCACTTTTCGCTCAATCGAGCGACAAGACCCTCTATCTGAAAATTGATTATTTAAAAGTCCAGCCCCAACAGATCACTGAATACATACACGTGAAACAGGAACTCTGGAATCCCATCCACCAGGCCCGTGTGGATAACGACATCATTCTCGGCTGGAATTTTTACTCGGTTTTTGTGGGAGAGCCGGATGCACCCTACAACTACATTACCGTAAACGTTTTTGATGATTTCAATAAAATTGACTATTACGGCCTTAACGAGCTGATCTCGCAGGTGTATCCGGACAAAGACCTGGATGAATTTTATGAGCAAACCAGGTCATCACACGAAGTGGTTCGAACGGAGATCTGGCAGGTGGACGGTGTTATCCATGACGATGACACTGCAATACCAAACGGCAATTACATCACCAAAAATTTCTTTGATGCCCGTAGTGGCACCGGCGAACATGCTGCCATGGAGCTTGATTTCTGGGGAGGAATCCACGAAGTGCGCGTTGATCAGGATATCCTGAACGGCTGGGCAATGTACACCCTCTACTATCCCGAGGGAGATGTTCGCCATTACACATACAGCACGATTGATTATTATGAAAAACTGGAACACCTGACGATTGGCGCAGGCATGGAACTTGCCAGAATAGCCCACCCGGAAATGGATGATGAGGAACTTAGCGATTATTTTAATCGAACCGGCGCCTCTCGCAGCCTCTTCAAAACCGAAATCTGGAAACTGAAAGATTCGGTTGGGTATGATTGAATCCAATCGTCTGACGGCTTCTGCGAAATGGCTAATCAAAAGACAACTTTCTAAAACCTTTTAAATGAATACAATCTCTGCTAAAGGAGCCGTCTGACGAATTTTTAAATAACACCCACTCGTCTCACGGCTTCCAAGAAATGACATTCCAACAACCAACTTTCTAAAATCTTTTGAATGAATACAATCTCAACCATCAGAGCCGTCTGACGAATTTTAACAACAAACCACAACAAAAAAATTACACATACAGAATATATGAAATCACTCAGACTCGGATTTATTGGAGCCGGTTTTATTGCAAAATTTCAGGCCATTGCCATGAAGCAGGTTCGTAACTGTGAAATTTCCGCAATTTACGATCATACAGGAGCAGCCGAACTCGCAAAATTTGTGAAAGAGAATGCACTGGGAGAGCCGAAAATCATCGATAGCATTACTGAAATGTGCAGCCATTGCGATGCGATCGCCATTTTTGCACCTAACTATGTGCGTCTCGAAATAATGGAAAAGATTGCCGATGCTGTAAAAAAAGGTGCACCGCTAAAAGGCGTAATTTGTGAAAAGCCGCTTGGGCGAACGGTGGAAGAAGCAGAAAAAATGGTTCAGCTCGCCAAAGATGCCAATCTGCTCACCTCCTATTTCGAAAACCAGCTTCATATGAACGCGATCAACAACGCACTGCACCAATTACAGCCACAGCAGGAAGCTATGGGCAATTTCACTCTTGCACGCAGTACGGAAGAACATGCAGGCCCGCACAACGGCTGGTTCTGGGATCCCACCCAACAAGGCGGCGGTGTACTCTCGGATATGGGCTGCCACAGTATTGCGGTAGCGCGGCACATCCTCACACCGGCAGGCAAACCCACCACATTCCTGGAACCGGTGGCTATGCAGTGCGATACCTCTCTGCTGAAATGGGGACAGCCAAAATACCGTGAAAAGTTAAAAGAAAAGTTCGGTGTGGACTACTCCAAAACACCGGCTGAAGATTTTGTTACGGGTATAGTGACATTCAAAAACCCCGAAACCGGTCAGCTCGTTAAAGGGCAGTTCACCAACTCCTGGATGTACGATAAACAGGGACTGCGGCTCTGGATGGATGCCATTGGCCCCGGATATGCGATGGAGGTAAACTCGCTGGTTTCCCCGCTTGAAATTTTTGTGGGAGATGAAGCTGCCGACAGCGTGGCCGATGCAGAAACTGCACTCGAAAAATCTACCGCATCCAGGGGGCTGTTAGCAGTACATCACAACGAGGCCGACTTTTACGGTTACACCACTGAGCTTCAGGACGCCGTTGAATCGTTTTTGAAAGGTAAAGACGCATTTCTCGATTTTGAGTATGGTGCGGAAGTTACATGGCTGGTTCAGGCCGCTTATATGGCAGCCGAACAGGGCAAAACATTAGACCTGACAGACGAAACTGTGAAGAACGAACTGAAAACCTACCGTTCGCTGATTGCACAGGGTAAAGGAGCTGAAGTGCTGTTTTCTTAAACAGGGTAGTGTCATGTCAATTATAGATTGGCAGGTTGGGAAAGACTTCCGAAGTCTTTCAAATATTTATTAAAAGATTGGCTGATTTATTATCTCAAACCTTCAAGCATTTTCTATGAAGACTTCGGAAGTCTCATACATGTCACTCTATATGATTGACACAACAGTAGCTGCGGATTTACGAGAAATCAATCAGTTTTTTCCGTGACTCCGTGGCTATTTTTTTTGATTTACCTTAAACCTCGATATTCTTACAATTATGCTTTCCAAACCAACTTTTATTTCATCGATCACTTTAATTTCTGCTTTCCTGATCTTTGCACCAGCATCACTTTTGGCGCAACTTTCAACCCCTGATTCCCACCCGAATCAGGACATCACACAAAGCAACACAGAAATCATCACCGGCGAGCAGGAAATGAAATGCCTGGTAACCATGTGGAACCACAGGCGGGATCTGGATATTACCGACCTTGTCGCAGAGCTTGGCACCAATCTGATCTGGTCTCACGATGATGCTTACGAAGGACAGGCCTGGGAAGACACCCACATGTACCGGTTACTTCAAATTCCAGGTGTGGATTATGTGCTGGCTAAAGTGGAACGGGCTGCCTGGGGATGGACGCATGAAATGTCGCTGAGACACGCCCGGTGGGTTGCACTGCTTTCTACCATGCATCCGGAAATTATCGGAATCTATCTGAATGATTTTTATGATGAGGTGGAAGACGGCTACCGGACAGAAGAAGAATGGCGTGAAATTATCGATGCCGTGAAAGCCATTAACCCCGATTTACAGCTCTGGGCGCCCCACTATCCGCATCGCGACCAGGGACGGCACGCCTTCGATTTTGAGATCGACACGATCATTCTGAACCTCTGGGGTAATGATCCGGAATTGCTGGCCAGAGCCGAAGAACATCTTGCTGCCGGAATTGCGCATCACCCTGACCGGAATGTGATTGCCGGCCTCTATTTACGCGCCGGAATGGATGGCGGCCGATGGCTGACCGAGGAGGAATTCCGCAATGTACTCGGCCACTTTGTGGACATGGTAAATGAAGGAAAAATTGCCGGCCTCCGCATCTTTGCAGCTTATCAATTTCTCGAACGCCCCGAATATATCGAGTGGGCTAAAGAGATTTTAAGCGGAATTGAGTGCCGATAAATCGGATTTTGTATTTAGGATCGATAAAAGACTCTACTCGCTTTTACTGAGGGTGTCCAAAAAGATCGTCATCCCGCACCTCAAATCGTCATCCCGTGCTCCGACACGGGATCTCCACCTTTTGCATAGAGATGTCCTGGAGAAACGTTTGGAGATTTCACTCCGCTATCGCTGCGTGTGCAAAAAATGAGCTGATCAAGTCAGGAATGACGGGTTTTGGCAGGAGATACCAGCCTGTCTCTTTGGGAGATCGGGGTCCGGTATGACGAAATTGATTATGTTTTTGCATTTATTCCCATTTGGTGTCAGCGCCTTTCCTCTGCGCCTAACCGCGCCCCCTGCGGTTTATCAACCCGGATCATTTTTATTGATGTGTAATTCTCAGCAATTTGCACATGTTCCTAAAATTGGCACAAACGGATACTTCGGCTCCGCCTGTCTAATTAAGCGTATAGCCAGACAGGCTCAGTACAGACGCTTGTGCCAGTCATACAAATAATTTAGACAAGCATTTAAATCAGAATCAGAGCAACTATTATTCCGGGAATTACTGCCAAAATCAGCAAGCTGATAAGTTGAAGGCTTTCTTTAAGGCCAACGAAGAAAGCAAAAATAAATCCTTTTATGATAGTATTTACTGACGCGGCTATCACTATTCCCATCACTGCAACTTCACTGCTCAAATCACCCAGTGCCAGCCGTGCCAATGAGAGGGTAATTGCATCCACATCCATCAAACCGGAAATTACAGAAAGCACGTAAATACCCTGGTCGCCAAAAATGTCCTGCATGGCAGCGGCCAGAACCATAATCACCGCCAGTAAAAAACCGAATTTTAGAGCCATCCCAATCTTGAACGGGTTGTCGAGCTCAAGTTCCGGCTCAACGCTGGTGCGGTCGCTGCTTCCTCTCCAAAGCCAGTAACCTCCCAAAAGAACTCCGGCAAACATAATCACAACCGGAATCCAGAGTGTGGTTAAAAGCGAAGGATTCACAACGGCTACTTCCACCATCACGCGTATAAACATGATGGATGAGGCGATCATCACCCCGCCCATAAACAGCTTTTTGGCGGTATATTTTTTTGCAAATTCTGCCAGGCTCAGCGTAACCGCTGTGGAGGATGCCAGTCCCCCAGTGATTGAAGTGACCAGCGTACCGAGGCGGTTGCCGATGTGTTTGATCGCAAAATAACCCGTGAATGAAATTCCACATATCAGCACTACCATCAGCCAGATCCAGTAGGGATTAAAAGCTTCCCAAGGCCCAAATCCGCGGTTGGGTAACAGAGGCAGTAAAATCACAGAAATAATCAGCAGTTTAATTCCGGCATAGATTTCTTCCGTTTCAATATTGCTGACCCATTTGTGCAGCACTGGTTTCATACCGAGGAGCGCCACGGCAACAACGGATGCAGGCAAGGCATAATTATAATATCCCATTGCAGCCCAAGCAGATAGTGAAAATGTAAGCATCATAGAAAATGCGGTTGTGGTGCCAAGATCTCCGCTTTTTCGGGCGTCCAGCACATGAGCCACGATAATCAGTATGGAGATTGCCAGAAATGCTGCAACGAGAACCCACTCCCCGAATTCGATGGAAATAATTGCCCAAATTCCACCCAGTAAACCGATCAAACTGAATGTACGAAGCCCGGCAATTCGGACACCCTCTTCCTCCTGCCGTCCGCTCCATCCCCTTTCAAGGCCAATGAGCAGGCCGATGGCAAGTGCCGCCAGCAACTGGATAAAAATTTCGTAATTCTGTTCCATAAATAATTATTCTAAAGCCTATTCCTTTTTTTTTTGAATATAAGATTTATTTCAGGCTAAAAAGTAAAAAACGCGTTAATCCAGCTTACCTGAAAAATTCGCTGTTAATCATTCAGCCTGATTTCTAACATGATCCAGAATCTCATCCAACTCTGCCCTGTCTGCAAAATTGCCACGATACACCACACCTTCAATATGCTCTTTGAAGGGGATGGTTTCAAGCGGATTGGAGCTCAGCAAAATCAGGTCTGCCCTGTACCCGGGCGTAACTTTTCCTGTTTGATCTGGCTCTTCCAGGTAAACACCTACATTCACCGTGCCGGTTTTTATGGCTTCATAGGGCGAGAGGCCGGCATCAACCAGTAATGCCAGTTCGCGGTGAGCCGAGTAGCCCGGTGGATTAAAAATTTGTGGAGCATCGGCCCCAAGCATCAATCCGGCTTGGTTTTGGAGCAGAGCATAAGTCAGCTTTTTACGGATTTCAAGAAACTGACACGCCTGATCTGGATCGTAAGCATCAGATGCCCGAATTTGGTTCACGTAATTTGTCCAGTTTTCCACGATTCCAGACGGAATGAACTCCATCCCCGGCCAGCTTTGCATCTCTTCCGGTGCCAGGTCCGGATTGAATACATTTTCGAGAAGAGTGTTTGTGGGCACATTCCAGACACCGGCTTCGGCAGTAATCCGGGCGGCTTCATCAATCCTGTTTTCGTCCACATGTGGCGTTAAATCGTAGCCAAAAAAGATAATGGGGGGATCATCACGGTCGGCTGCATCTCCTGCCAGAAATTCCATGTAGCGGTCCAGGTGGTCGATGGAACCTTTCCCTGCTTCCAGGCTTCGCTCCAGGCCTACATCAATGGATATGTGGCCAGAAAATTCGATTCCGAGATTGTTGGCTTCTTCCGTGGCCGCCTCAAAGTTTTCGAGAGAAATACCGGGATGAAATTTCAGCAGGTCATATCCCGCCTCAAACTGTTCGCGAACCATCTGCCGGGTGGTTTCCGGATCGGTTGCCGTGTTACCGCTGAATGAGGGACCCGAAGTAAAAATTCTGGGGCTGAAGAAATCTCCCGATTCGGCGCGTTCCCTCAATTCAAGGTGAGCGGGGTCACCCAGCATACCGCGAATTGTTGTGATTCCCTGCGAAAGATAAAGTGCCAGTGTGTTTTCCATGGCATCAATCCCCTGGTTTGATCCCGGAATATGAGCATGCATCTCCGCCAGGCCCGGCATCACATAAAAATCCCCTTCAACAATCAAGGCGTCCTGCGGGATATCTGCATCGCTGTGCGGGCCGATCCAGTCAATAAATCCATCACGAATGATGATAGTTTGATTTTGGGCAATCTGATCGCTTTCCATCGTCAGCACATTCACATTTTTGATGACCAGGGGTTCTGCATTGAGAAAAGTGGTAATCAGCAAAAGCGTAACAAGGATTCCGATGGTTTTTTGAAATAAAGATTTCATAAGATCTTCGGTTTGGTTGAAAATTGAGATATTTGCCTGCAACACAACAACAAACAAATTTTTCATATTATTTCAAATCTATCCGCAGGCAAATCATTCATTCTCATCGGTGTTGTTTTCATCATCATCCTTAATTTTTTCCCTGAGCTCACTGACTCTCTTAGCCAAAACACTTCGCTGGCCTTTCACTTCATCATCTTTTGGCCTGCCAAGCAAGTACCCAAAATGGTTCAGTGAGTCAACCTCATCACAAATTACTTTCAGAATGGCGCCAAGCGGGATGAAAAGAATCATACCGGCCAGTCCCCAGATTTGTGCGCCGATAAAAATCAGCAGCAGTGTAGCCAGGGCGTTCATGCTGACCTGACTGCCGACAATGGTTGGGGTAAACAGATTGCTTTCAAATAGCTGGATGATATAAAAACCGAGCAGAATGATGATAGGATAAATGAGCGAATCCATCGTGATGAGAGCGTAGAGAATCGGCAGGATGGAACCCATAATCGGGCCGATGAATGGTATCACGTTCAGCATAGCTGCAAATACCCCGAAAAAAATGGCGTGATCTACCCCGATCACGATAAGCATTATGGAATTCAGCACAGCTAAAATGGCGATAACCATCAGCAGGCCGGTGATGTACTTCTGAACCAGCGTTTTTACTTTTAAAATGATGTTGTGCACTTTGAGGGTGCTCTGATCATCTCCTCCGCCAAAAGCACGAAGTGCAAAGTTTTTTAGAATATCGCGGAACAGCAGCATCAGGTACATATACACCGGCACCAGAAAAATGGATGCTATGGTTGTTGCCGCACCGGTAATGCCCCGCGTAAGTGCTGTAGCGTTTTCCTGGATCCATTCAAAAATGGCAGAAACAACCCTATCGAGGTTAATCTCCCCTTCTATGGCAAACCAGGTAGCCAGGAACCCTTCCATCGAAGCAAGCAGTTCTTCGAGCCGTTCTGCAAACATGTCAACATCTCGCACAAAGGCCGTCATCTGGTTGTAGAAGAAAAATCCGATCCCAAACAATACCAGCAATCCAACAAGAATGGCTGCAAATGACGATAAAAACCGGGGAACTTTATAACGCTCAAGCCATCCGGCTACCGGCGATAGAAGTATGGAAAAGAAAAGGGCAAATAAAAGGGGCAGCAAAATAGATTTTGCCACAATCATGGCAAAAACTGTAAGAATAAGCGCTGCCAGAATGTAGGTATATTTTACATACCATTTGGTTGTTGTGTCCATAGAATAATTATTCATTTAAACTCTTCTTGTTGAGTAACTTAATAAACATCTATTTTGTGTGAAATTCTACAAATATGGAAATTACTCTGAGATTTTTACTTTTCGATTATTAAGTTAAGTAAAACCATACAGATTATTTTCTGAATTGGTGGAATGTGGAGTGTGGTTTGTGCGCATTAAACTTTTATTTTAAAATGGACCTATCTGTGCCAGTAAGATTGATTACTTTTTTGCTGACCGAAAATATGATTTCCTCAGCATTGATAAACGAAATTATTCTGAAAAAATATATCGAACTTTTGGAATGATCTGATCAAACAAAGTCTAACTCAAACCTGACTCAGAAAATTTGAAAAACGAACTGCAACGCTCAATCAGAACACCCGGGGCAATTATGATGGGGCTTGGCTCCATTGTGGGAACCGGAATTTTTGTAAGTATTGCCATCGCCACTCAAATTTCAGGCAACGGGATAATTCTTGCCATCGTCATCGCAGCGATGCTTGCCACACTTAACGGACTGAGCAGCGCCCAGCTTGCAGCCGCACATCCGGTGAGCGGCGGAACCTATGAATATGGCTACCGTTTTCTCGGCTCTTACTTCGGCTTTAGTGCCGGTTGGATGTTTATGATTGCAAAATCGGCATCGGCCGCTACCGCAGTTTTAGGTTGTGTGGGATACCTTTTCTATGCTTTTAACGTCGGAGCAAGCCAAACCGCCCTGGTTTTAACAGGACTGGCTGTGCTGTTTTTGATGACGATTCTCGTATCGGGAGGAATCAGACGCAGCAATACTGCCAACAAAGTGATTGTGACAATCACACTAATAGGTCTGGCCTTGCTCGTGGCGGCCGGATTATTTGTGAATGGTTTACCGGTTGAACCCATCCAGTTTGCACTTACCGATACATCTGCATCGACCATTTTATACGGGGCCGCTTTGATGTTCGTAGCCTACACCGGGTACGGCAGAATTGCGACGCTGGGTGAAGAGGTGGCTGAACCCCGAAAAACCATACCCAAAGCGATCATTTTAACGATGGTTGTTATTGTGATTCTTTATCTGCTTGTTGCACTCACGGCAATATCAATCATGGGAGCAGAAGCATTCGGGCAAACGGTTGACGGTGAAGCCGCACCTTTAATGGTGGCCACACAGGTACTTTCTCTGCCGATCATCGGGCCTGTTGTGACTATTGCCGCTATTACAGCCATGCTCGGTGTTTTATTGAACCTGATTCTCGGCCTTTCCCGCGTACTCCTGGGAATGGCCCGCAGAAAAGATGTGCCCGGCCTGCTGTCCCGCATTAACCCTCAGACAAAATCTCCGGTAGCATCGGTTTTGGTCACATCAGCAATTATTGCTGCCCTGGTTATTTCCGGTGATGTGGTATTCACCTGGTCTTTCAGTGCATTTACGGTGCTGATTTACTACTCCATCACCAACCTCTCTGCACTGATGATGCCTGATGATTTGCGGCTCTACCCCAGAATAGTACCCTTAATCGGGCTTTTCGGATGTCTATTTCTCGCCTTTTGGATTGAACCGAAAATCTGGATATCCGGCCTGGCTCTTTTAGGTGTGGGGTTGATCTGGCACACGGCAGCACTGAGAATTGCGAGGAAGAATCTGGTTTAAAAAACACGAGCACAAACGAGACGTTTGCACCATCTCTGACTTTGATACATTGAAGAGTCGT
>SL_3KL_010_SEDDRAFT_10000878_pt1 | contig 26511 bp, 30 predicted proteins | sample SodLakKL_010_SED_2_FD_10381 | JGI IMG/M metagenome (IMG submission 10381) | reverse complement strand
AGGCGGGGCAGACGTTCAGCTTCGTTCCCTCCACGAAAATCGGCTTGGAGGCGCCGGTCTCCTTTCCGCATAACTCACAACGCATGGTTAATCACCTCACATTACATCCTCCCACTTATAATTGATGTTGGCAAGGAACAAGTTTTCTGTTTTTTTCGAAAACATCATATATTCTTATCTGATAGACTAGAAAGGAGTTAGGTCCATGGATGACAGGCAGCAAGATGAGTTCGTAACTGAGCTCCGGGACAAGATAAGGGTTCTGGAGGACAGGAACACAAGACTCATGGAGGAGGTCCGGATGGCCGAAGGAGAGAAGCGCTACGTAGAGAGCGAGCTCTTCCGTCTGCAGAAGGACGTCAAGCGCCTGCGGGCGGAGATGGAGCGCTTGAAGAGCCCTCCACTCATCATAGGTACGTTAAAGGACCTGTTACCGGACGGGAGGGTCGTCGTAAAGAGCTCTACCGGACCGGATTTCATTGTTTCAATATCAGAGTATGTCCCCCCTGAGGACCTCATAGCCGGTGCCAGGGTCTCTTTGAACAAGCAGACCCTCGCGGTGATGGGCGTCCTGCCGCAACCTCTGGACCCCATAGTCACCGGGGCGGAGATCATTGAGAAACCGGACATATCCTATGCCGACATAGGCGGGCTGGACGAACAGATACGTGATGTCAAGGAAGCGGTCGAAGACCCCCTCCTGCGTCCCGAGTTGTACAAGAAGGTGGGTATAAACCCGCCCAAGGGCGTTCTTTTGGTCGGTCCTCCCGGAACCGGGAAGACCCTACTCGCCAAGGCGGTGGCTCATGCCACCGACGCCACCTTCATACGCCTGGTGGGCTCCGAGCTGGTGCAGAAGTATATCGGTGAGGGTGCCCGGCTGGTGCGTGAGCTCTTCGAGCTCGCCAACGAGAAGGCGCCCAGTATTGTCTTCATCGACGAGTTGGACTCGGTAGGGGCCAAGCGCCTGGATGTCGCCACATCCGGCGACCGTGAGGTGCAACGCACACTGATGCAGCTGTTGGCCGAGCTGGACGGTTTCAAGCCTACCGGGGATGTCAAGATCATCGGTGCCACGAACCGCCCGGACATACTCGACGATGCTCTGCTGAGGCCGGGGAGGTTCGACCGTATCATCGAGATCGGTCTTCCGAACTATGAAGGCCGCTTGCAGATATTCAAGATACACACCGACGGCATGAGCATAGGTGAGAGCCTTGACCTCAAGGACCTCGCCATCCGCTCCGACGGGGCTTCGGGAGCTGAGCTCCGGTCCATCTGCACAGAGGCGGGTATGTTCGCCATACGCGACAACCGCGACACGGTCAACATGTCGGACTTCGATCAGGCGTTGCGCAAGGTCCTTGACAGTGACCAACCATCGATGATGTCCTCAGGCCTGATGTTCGCCTAGGCATCATCGACCATATCGGCGTCGTCACCGCCCATGAAGATCAACTGCAACTGATTGTAGAGGTCCTCGAAACCGTCGAAGGTCTGAGCCGATACCGGAATGAGTTCCTGGTAGACGCCGACGTTCTCCATGGCCTTGAACAACTCTATCCCCATCAAGGTCTGGGTGTTTATGTCGTCGTCCAGGAGGGCACCGTATAGGGCGTAGGGGTCCATCGACCAGAGGCGCAGTTCCTCCAGTTCCTCCTCGCTGAGCACATCCGACTTCGACAGCAGGTTGACCACCGGTAGCGAGAAACGGAACTGCGTTAGGGCGCAGAGCATCATATTGGACACGAAACCGTTGGGCGTCCGTGAGAGGCTGGGGTCACTGAGGAAGACGAAGACGGATTTCTCCCGCCCCAGGGCATCCACGATTATGTTCGACGACTGGCGGAAGGTGAAGAGTTCCATCTGACCAGGGGTGTCTATGAGAGTGAACCTCCCCCGATACGACTCCATCGCCGTGGTCAATTTATCTATACTCAGGGCCATCAGGTCAGCGCATACGATCTGTGCCCCGTTGGGTCCCAGGGAGTACTCGTCCATCACCTCGCCGAGGTGGATCCACTCCCGGATGTCCACATCCGCATCGTAAGGGACGGAGTCCGCACCGGGGTCGAGGTTCACCAGGACACAGTCCAGGTCACGACTGTCCATCCAATCCTTGAAAGCATTGACCAGGGTGCTCTTGCCGCTTCCAGCGGTGCCGATGATGTATATGTTGTACATTGGAATCCTCATCACCCTATTCCCGAGGTGGTTAAAATATGGTTCTCCTCAGAGAGGGAAGGAGAATATCCAGTCCGTACGGCTATCATCGCCACGGGTCACCGTGCCGCCCATCTGGCTTCCGATTATGCGTTGGATCATGTCGAAACCCTGCTTCGAGTCCCCGCCCATGTGCCGGTTGCATCGGAAACGGAGCTTCTTGTCATCGTTCTCGCACCACATGTCCACTGACACCCGTGTGGATCCGTCATCGCAGCTCATCCCCTGCAGCACCGAGGTCAACAGCTCACTGAGAATGAAGCTACATCCGGTGGCCTCGGTGAGTCTGAGCTTGATATCCCCGCAACTCACATCCAATTCCAGGTCGGCGTCGGGGCAGTAAAGGTCCGTTATCTCACTGAACATGGAACGGAAATGGGATTCTGCGTCTATACCCTCCAGGTCGTCACGCCCATACACACAGCCATGGGCCAGGGCCATGGCCATTATGCGGGCCTCGATGGCCATCAACTCTTCGCGGGCCTTGCGGTCCCCGACCTCCAAGAGTCGCAACCCTATCATCGCCTTCAGCGTCTGGAGGTTGTTGTTGACCCGGTGGTGTATCTCCCGGACCATCTCGCTCTTCTCTTCCACGGAGGCCCTCAGACAATGCTCCGTCCTCTTGTTCTCCTCGATGTCCTGGTTGAAACCGATCATCTTGGGATTCTGACCGTCGTTCACCACCACGCCCATCCCGAGGAACCATCTCCATTGTCCTCCGACGTTAAGGCGGTATTCGCAACGATAATGTTCGGTCAGGCCCCGGTGGTGTGCATCCACCTCGCGCAACAGCTTGGGCAGGTCCTCGTTATGCACCCGGGAATAGAAGGGGTCGCTGTCAACCTTGTCCTTCACGAACACCCCGTCGATGTAAGCAATGTCCTGAAGGTCACGTTCCCAATAACTCAGTCCCGCCCCGGAGATGGCCAGGTTGAGCTCCTCGCTACGATGGCGGAGAACTGCCTCCGCCCGGCGTGAAGAGGTGATATCCTGAAGATGGATGATGAAACCGCGACCACCGTCTAGGCTCACAGCGTGTATATCGAGGATGCGGTCCATTCCACCGCATTCGTCCTCCAAGCTGTGAGGCAGCATGTCGGCTATCCTCCTTTCAACGTTGGCCTCTTTCTTTGTTCGCAAGCTCTCCACCCTCTCGGAACTGACCCCCAACACCTGGAAGAGGTTGATTTCCTTGTTGAGGATGCAGGGCAGGATCCTGTGCGCAGCGGGGTTGGCACTTATCAATGCACCATCGGCGTCCAGAACGATCACACCGATAGGGGATTTTTCGAACACTGCCTTGTGCATGAGACAGTGGACCCCCTCGGTTGTGGTCCGCAACGACAGCGGGACGCCTTCACTTTCATCGACTGGGAACGTCCCATTGACCAAAACATGAGCCTCCATCGGATTGTGTGGTTATGAATGTGGGCTGTTGTTTTTATGGTTAACTGAGGAATAACTAATAATTTTTATATCCTCTGAACGCATTATATAATCATGTATCAACAGGTTCTGAGGGAGCCTCGGAACGTTGCATTGCTTGGCTTCATCGGGGCCTTCGGCTTCTTAGTCCTATGGCTTGTCGCCGTTTTCGTCGATGGTTCGTGGGTGTTCGGGCAGATGACCCTGAGTGAACTGGGAGACCCTTCAAGCCCAGCTGATGCCATATTCAACATCGGCTGCATTCTCGCCGGCATCGTCTTGGTGCTGTTTACTCTGGCAATGCGGCCGTTGCAGGAGAACCGCATACTCAGACTGACATTCGGCGTGGCAACCTTGGCATCCTTCTTCCTCATCGGAGTGGGGCTGTTCCCGATACACGTCGATTTGTGGCACAACCTGTTCGCCTGGGCCTTTTTCCTGACCATGATAACGGCAGTCATCATATCCATACCAGGGGACTGGCAGCGTGGCGGCAGGGCGAGGATGATGGCGGCGGCCAGTCTCTTCATGGCCTTTGTTTCTGTCGCTTTACTAGGATTCGTCGCTCTGGCCCTCGCCGAGGCGATAGTGGTTATCTTCATCATGATCTGGGTATTGCTGAGGATTCTTGACCTGATCCTTTAGGGGCGGCACCGACTGCGACGATTCAAGGCGTGAGTGCCGTTCCCGTTTTTACTTCAGGCGGCGATGCCGCCTCGGGACTTGAGCCGTGTCATCCATCAGGCGTTTTGACTTTTTATCCGGCCTGTATGGCCTAAGGCCCTCGCGTGCCGTTGATACGATTGCATGGGCGATAGTAGGGTAAGTGAAAATGACTGGAACCGGGCTAGCGGAGACTCAAAGGGATCCGTGTCCAGGTCCATCGCTTGGACCATGGATTCTAACGACCGATTTCGACCGTGGCCTTCAGACCATGAGCAGGGCGGTTGATGAAGGAAGGGAGGCCGCCACTTTCCACGGCGGCCGGGATATGCTCAGCGCCGCTTGCCGAAGAACTTGTCCCTTTTGTATGGATCATCGATGTCATTACGAGGGTCGTACTGAGAGACGCCGTCGCGGCTGTCATAGCGGTCCTTGGCGGCCTGGTCGTCCAAGGAGTAGCTCACGTTCTGCCAACTGTCGTCGTCCTCCTTTTTTCGTCCGCGCTTCTTCTTGCGGGAAACGATGACCACGATTATTATCAGCCCCACGATCAGGACGACTATGCCCACGCAGACCATGCATACCAGTTCGATGAGCCCCCAGATATCGATGAGATCGACATTGGATTGGATCTCGAAGCTGCCGGAGGCGCCGGTGTTCAACAGTACGATGTAGTGTTCACCGGAATCAGTGGTGAGATATGGGCCGGACAGAGGGTCGTTGACCTCGGCGACGCCCCACGTCAGATTGTCGTAGGGGCCGTCATTGTCCTCGAAATAGGCGTACTGGGTGGCGTTGAAGATATAGAACTCCATCGGACCCCCGGCGATTGCCTTCACCTGATATTCGAATATGAAGCCCTGTTCCATATACACGACCCAGGTCACGTGTTTGTTGGCCGATAGCGTCCTCTCCTCGGAGTAAGACATCAGTGGGGAGAGTTCGCATCCTGAACAGGTGGGGCTAACATCGTCAGTCTCGGCCTGCGCCGGCACAGCGGCCAGGACCAGACTGAATATCAATGTCAGAGCGAATGTTACCAGCACCAGCCGGCCCAACGGTTTGGAACGTCGTTTCATACTGGGTGAAAAAGCATCTTACAAGTATTTTTCCTTATCTAACCGTGTTAAGGAAATCGGGGTAGGGAAAAAATCAGGGCCATTGGCGGAAACGCGGCCGCCAGAGGCCGAATGTTGTTTGTATCGCCCTCAGATCCTCTCGTAGAGGTACCAGTACTTGGAGCTCTCATCACTGGCCATGAACAGGGAGACGGCAGTGAGCACCAGTATCAGGAAGACCGCCAGGGCGCTTGCGAAGTCTAACACGATGGCCGCCAGGCCGAAGACCATTATCAGAACTCCCGCGACCATGGTCAGCTCCCAGGTCCACTGGGTGCCCTGCATGAACCCGCCCGCGTAGGCGAGCAACATCACGCCCAGCCCCAGAAATGCGGCGGTGGCGTAGAGGTCCTGCACCGTTATGCTGTAGAATGCCATGACCATCGAGCCTACCGCGGCTACGAGGGCCAATGCCGAGGATATGACTATATTCTTCGGTCTATCGTCCATATATACACCTGTGGGTAAATGCGAATCCTGGTTTAAAACCTGTTCTCCATTCAGAGTACTTCCGCCTTGATTATCTTGATGTCGTTCAGGGGCCGGTCCTGTGCTCCAGTGGGGGCGACGGCGATCTTGTCGACGATGTTCATCCCCTCATCCACCTCCCCGAACACGGGGTGCTTGATGTGCGGATACCTCTGGTCGTCCCAGTCGAGGTAGCTGTTGTCACCCAGGTTGATGAAGAACTGGCTACCGCCGCTGTTGGGCTGACCGGTGTTGGCCATGGCCATTGTGCCACGGACGTTGGAATGGCCTTTGACGAACTCATCCTCTATGTTGTATCCTGGACCGCCGCAGCCGGTACCGGTGGGGTCGCCTCCCTGGATCATGAAACCGCTTATGACGCGGTGGAAAAGGATGCCGTCATAGAAACCCTCGGACACCAGCTTGATGAAGTTCCCGCCGGTGATGGGCATGTCGTCGTACACCCTGATGACTATGTCGCCGCGGGTGGTGGTGAATCTAACAAGTCTGCCTTCGCGCATGCCACCGCCAATCAGTGATGACAGTTATATTTTACTCACCCGTAGATGCTTGTGTTACCGTTCGCATAGTCGTCATCGAATTCGCTCAGCATCTCCATGTACTCGTTGACGTAGCCTTCGCTGAGACGACTGGAGTAGACCGACGAGGCCAGCACCACCGCCACCAGGCCCAATGCGAAAATGAGTACCGTGCCTTCGAAACCGGGTACCACTGCCAGGACCAGCATGAGCAGGGCCGATGCCTGGGCCTGCAAGACATAAGGACGGAGGTCGTTGAGTCTCTCTATCTCCCCCAACAACAAGGCGCTGTAGCCGACGGAGGAGCGGGCCCTCTCCCACTCCTGTTTCGCAATGGCGGAGACCGGCAGTCCGCCGATGTCCTTGATCCCCCGGAGTTCACGGTAGCGGCCGATCTCCTTGCGGGAGTGACGTACCGTGGCGACCATCCGGGGCACTGAGACCACCGCCAGGAGCAGGGAGACGAAGAAAAGCGCCAGGAACAGTTCATCTTGCCCTATCGTGCTCATATTCAGATAATGCCTCCCTCCGTTTAAATAAATGGCCCGACCGTCAGACCCAGTCCTGTAGTTGATGCTGCTCGTTGAAGAACGATTCCCGGGCCAATGTGACCGTTGCCAACGACGTTATGACTCCACCACCCACTATCATCAGGAATATCACCAACTGGAACTGCGCCGCCACCAGGGGTTGAACCCCGGCCATGATTAGACCGGCCATGGCACCAGGGATGAAGATTATCCCTAGGGTCTTCATGCGGTCTATGGTCGGTATCAGCGCTGTTCGGATAGCCATGCGGTCTATTTCCTCTACCGCCTGTGACGATGTGGCGCCCAGGGATAATCGGGTCTCAATCATTCCTCGCCCCGTTTGGAACTCCCGAGTCATGCGGTCCAGGGTCAGGGAGCATATGTCCATCGAGTTCCCGAAAGCCATTCCCGCCAAAGGTATCACGAATTCCGGTCGGAGCGGAATCGCGTCGGCAACGAGTAAAACCGACAGTGAGAGTACGGAACCTAAAGATATGGATGCCGCGGTCGTGCGGAATGCAGATGGCATGTCGGGTGAGCGCCTCGCGGACCGTGCTGCTGATATGATTGCCATTCCTGTGATCATCACCGCGGCGGCGGGAAGCCACATCGTACCTTCGCCCTCCCATTCGATGAGGGCCATCAAGATAATGGATACCAGAGCCAGCTGCGCTCCGCCGACCATGAACCCTTTGGTCATGTCCTTCCCAATCCCCACTCGCTTCCAAGACGATACCAAGACGACCAGGAAGAACAGTATGGACACGGATGCTAGGATTACGAGTCCTTCCAAAGGTGTCTGCGCGAAACCCGGGTTCAATATACGCCACCTCCTTGCAAATCCCGGCCGTCTGACATCACGGCCTCACCGTCCTTGACGTGGACTATGTGGTCGGACACCCTCTTCGCCTGCTCAATGTCGTGGGTGACCCAAACGACCGTGGTTCCTCCGTCCCTCATACGCATGACGCTCTGTTCTATGATATCTGAGCTTCGCGGGTCGACACCTGACGTCGGCTCGTCAAGCAAGAGAGCATGCGGCGATAATGCAAGGGCCCGTGCCAATGCCACCCGTTTGCGTTCCCCTCCCGAGAGTCTTTCCGCATCACGTTCCAGATATCCCGTCGATAGTCCCGCTGCCTCCAGGGCATCTGCAGGGTTGAAATCCGTGATCCTGTGTATCCTGGTTGCATAGCACACGTTGTCCTCGACGCTGCCGGGGAACATCGTGCTATCCTGGGGGACGAGGGCCGCCTCCTTCCTCAAGGATACGGGATCTTTTGATGTGATCGCAGTACCGCGATAGGTCAACTGACCGGAATCCGGCTCCATGAGACGGTTCAATAGTCGCAACAGAGTGCTCTTCCCGCTCCCTGAGGGGCCCACCAGCGATGTTATTCTCCCTGCAACGATGTCGAGGTTCACGTTATCCAGAACCATTCGGCCTGACAACGCTTTGCCAACCCCTCGCAGTGAATAGAGGTTCATTCGTTCAGCTCCTTGTACAACTCTTCCACTTTACTCTTGAGCGATTCTAGGACGGAGCGTCCTGATTGCGTGGCCCTGTACACTTTCCTGATGCTACCTCCTGACTTCTCCTCGTTTGATGAAAGCAACCCCGCAGATTCCATATCGGCAAGGATCGGGTAAATCGTTCCCGGGCTGATTTGATAACCGTGATGCTTCAGCTCCTGTATCATCCACAGACCGTACGTCCCTTCTGGAGATGTTGCGTGATGAAGAATATGGATACGGACGAAACCAAGAATTAGCTTTCTCTCATACATCGTTATCGGTTTTCGATAACGTAAAACTGTGATAAGATGTTTCTTATGTTAAAGAAAATTAGAAAAATGTTTGATAACGAACCTAAAGATCCTTGGTGGTGAACCACCAATCGTATCCCTGACCGCGGCGTTTCTTGGCCTCTTCGATGGTCGCGGCGGGCGGGATTATGACCTTGCTCCCCAGAGAGAGCGACTCGTTCTCGGGCCAGTTCTCAGGCATGGCGACCTTCTTATCGTCAGCGGTCACCAATGCTTTGAGTGATCTCAGCACCTCATTGACATTCCTGCCGACCTCCTGAGGGTAGTAGATTATCAACCTGATGATTCCCTGAGGGTCGATGATGAACACCGCTCTAACGGTATTACTGGCCTTTCCGGGATGGACCATCCCCATCTCCTTGGCGAAATCGCCGTGGTCGGCGATTATGGGAAAGTCAATCTCCACATCGAGGTTGTCGGCTATCCACTCCACCCATTTGATGTGTGAGAACACCTGGTCTATGGAAAGGCCTATGAGTTCGGCGCCGAGCGCCTTGAACTCATCGGCTTTCTTGGCGAAAGCCACGAATTCGGTGGTGCACACTGGGGTGAAGTCGGCGGGGTGACTGAAGAGCACGAACCATTTTCCCTTGTAAGCGTCCGGCAACTTCATCATCCCATGGGTGGTCTTCACTTCCACCTCGGGGAACTTGTCCCCTATCAGGGGCATTCCCTGCTTCTGTTCCTTATCGTGATGCATTGTTTACCTCCTATATGGTGTTAAGATTATTATGTCCGATATTTTTCATTGTCGATTTCACAACGGTATGCGTTGAAACAAAGTGTGACGTGGCGTTCCTATCAAATATTATGGACTGGATTCATAGCCGATAAAAATGGATTCCCATTATCTCATAAGCTCGGAATCGGTGACCGAGGGCCACCCTGACAAGGTATGCGATAGGATATCGGATTCGGTCCTCGATGCCCATCTGACACAGGACCCGATGGCCCGTGTGGCCTGTGAGACCGTGGTCACCACCGACAGGGTGATCGTCCTGGGAGAGATCACCTCAAATGCCGATGTTGATGTTGTCGCCATCGTCAGGAAAACCCTCCAGGACATGGGCTACGATGATGAGGGGGTTGGATTCAGCTACGACAGCTGTGATATCCATGTGCTGCTCAAAGAACAGTCCGCGGATATCGCCATGGGCGTGGGTTGCTCCGAGGAGGAGAAGGCAAGCCCCGGAGAGAACGAGGCCAACAGCATGGGTGCTGGTGACCAGGGCATGATGTACGGTTACGCCAGCAAAGAGACCGCCGAGATGATGCCCCTGCCCGTCCTCCTGGCGCACAAACTCACACGCAGACTCACAGAGGTCAGGAGGGAGGGTCTGATAGATTATCTCCGCCCTGATGGTAAGGCTCAGGTCACCGTCAGATATCTGAATGGTGCCCCGGTGGGCGTGGAGACCGTCGTGGTCTCCGCCCAGCATCGCGACTGCGTCACCCACGAGGAGATACGTAAGGACATAATGGAGAAGGTCGTAGCGGCGGTCATACCCGCTGAGCTGGTAGGCAGAGAGACCAGCTACCACATCAATCCGACGGGGCGTTTCGTCATCGGCGGACCGCAATCCGACGTGGGCCTGACGGGTAGGAAGATAATCGTCGACACCTACGGAGGCGTGGGCCGGGTGGGTGGAGGGTGCTTCTCCGGCAAGGACCCCAGCAAGGTGGACCGATCCGGTGCCTACGCCGCACGCTACGTCGCCAAGAACATCGTCGCTGCCGGATTGGCCGACAAATGCGAGGTCGCCGTGGCCTATGCCATAGGCATCGCCAACCCCGTCTCCGTCTGGGTGGATTGCTTCGGCACCGCCAAGGTCGACGAGGGTGAGATCAACAGGATGGTTAAAGAGGTCTTCGACTGGAGGCCTTACTCGATAATCAAGAGGCTGGGCCTGCAGGCGCCCATCTACAGCCAGACCTCCAGTTACGGCCATTTCGGCCGCGACGATCTGGACTTGCCTTGGGAGCGCATTGACCTGGTTGATGCCATGCGTGACTGGTTCGCTTAAACCTACGGACCTCTCCCAACCTTCTATCCGCAACACCTCCCAGCCGGGGCTTTGAAGTTTTCTCAGACGTCATTAAATATCTGTTTTGAAATCAACTAGTATTAATTGATAATAAAATCAAATAATCAAATCCATAATCAAGGTGATGTTATTCCAGAGGGTGATGGGGTTTCCAGGGACGAGGCGGTTGCAGCCGCATTGAACGGCGGCAAGGCACAGTTCGAGTTCCGGCCGGAGACGGCGAGGTTGATGGGCAAGAACGCCTGGAACGCCTTCCTGGGGATCTTGGTGGTGGTTTTGATATGGTGGTCGGTGGCGGAGGCGATGATGTTCCTGCGCGGAGTTCCCTTCCCCACCCCGCCTGAGACATTCCATGCCTTCTGGCAGGCGCTGATGGGTGCCGATGTGCATGGCGAGGGCATCTTCGCCCACACCAACGCATCCCTCCAGCGTTGGGGACAGGGGTACCTCATAGCCCTCGTACTGGGACTGACACTGGGGCTGGCTTTCGGCACCATGCCCCGCCTTCATGAGGTCGGCATGGTGTCGGTGTACGTGTTCCAGATGATACCCGGTCTGGCGTGGATACCCATCGCCATGCTGATTTTCGGATTGGGTGAGACGGCCACCGTGTTCATAATCGTCATGACCGCCATACCTCCCTTGGTGATCAACACCGCCGGAGGGATCCGCGAGGTTCCCGAGGTCTACACAAGAGTAGCCCGGATGTCGGGCAAGGATGATAGCGCTCTTTTCATGAATGTCCTGCTCCCCGCCGCCTCGCTGTCCATAATAAATGGGATGCGTATCGGACTGGCCAACGGTTGGAGGGTCCTCATCGCCGCGGAGATGGTCGTCGGTGTGGCCCTCGGCCTCGGCTTCTCGATATACCAGTCACGCTACAGCCTGGACTTCACCGCCTCATTTGTCAGCATCATGGTCATTTGCATGATCGGACTGACGATAGAGAAGCTGCTCTTCGTGAGCATGGAGAACCGCGTACGGAACCGCCTCGGCCTGGACAGGGAGGACTGAGATGATACTGGCATCCATGAGGAACGTGTCCAAGGTGTTCACCGACACCCGTAACGGGCGGGGCCTGGTGGCCCTCAATGGCATCGACCTCGATATCAAAGAGGGCGAGTTTCTGTGTCTGGTGGGCTCGAGCGGATGTGGGAAGAGCACCACCTTGAACCTGTTGGCCGGTTTCGAGTCCCCCACCCGAGGAGATGTGTCATTCAAGGGCGGGAAGGTCAACGGCCCTTCGCCTGAACGCGGTGTGGTATTCCAGGAGCCCAGCCTCTATCCCTGGATGTCGGTACTGCAGAACGTGATGTTCTCCGTCCAAGGGGATGAGGGCAAGGAAAGGGTCGCCATGGAGTACCTGAGGATGGTGGGGCTGGACGGTTTCGCCGCATCCCGTCCTAGCGACCTCTCCGGCGGCATGAAGCAACGTGTGGCCATAGCCCGCGCTCTGGCCATGGGACCAGACCTGTTGTTGATGGACGAGCCTTTCGGGAGCCTCGACGAGCAGACGCGGAGGAAGCTGGACAACGAGGTCCTGAGGCTGTGGAAGGACGGCGGTAAGACGGTGGTCTTCGTCACCCACAACATCGAAGAGGCTCTGATGCTGGGGACCAGGATAGTGCTCATGTCCGCATCGCCGGGGAGGATCGAGAAGGAGTGGACATTGGAACCGGGATGGCCACGGGACCTGTCCAGCCCATCGATGGTGATGTTGAAGGGGGAGATCATAGGGATGTTGCAGGCCTGTGCCTGTGCCAACGGGGCCGCTCCCGCGCGATTGGTGACCATAGGGGAGTGAAAGAATGAACGCGGTACGGTTTTTCTCATTGGTGCTGGTCGGTGCTCTCCTCCTGGCCGGGGTGGCGGTCGTGCTGCCTATGATCGAGGACGATACGGTCACGGTCGCATTCAGTGATAAGTCGAACTACGAGACACTGATAATCGCCAAGGAGACGGGCATGCTTGAGGATGCGGGGATAAGGCCACTCCTGGTCACAGGGGGGATAAGAGCGGCCGAAGCTCTGGTGACCGGATCGGCAGACATGGCGGCCATGGGGGACGGGCCGGCGGTGAGTACCATAGCTAAGGATAACGGCGCCATGATAGTGGCGCGGTTCATCAACGGCGAAGGCATGCACCGTTTCATCGCCCACACAGACATCTCGGAACCCAAAGAACTGGAGGGTAATAAGGTGGGGTTGCAGCAAGGGTCGAGCAGTCATGGAGCATTCCTGCGCTGGATGGATGCGAACGGGGTCGATCCCGACAAGGTTACGATTGTGCCCATGGACCCAAAGAACATCCCCCTTGCCATGCAGATCGGGGTTTCGGGGCCGGACCGCGACGGGATCGTGGCTATGGCAGGCAGCGAGCCGTGGGCGATAGCCACGGAAAGAGAGTGCGGGAGCGCGGTCTATGAGATCGGCAACTCATCTGGCCAGGGCACGACCTTCCCCATGGTGCTTGTGGCCTCTCAGAGGATAATGGATAGGAATCCCGCCGCCGTCTCCGATATGATCGGGATTCTCGTCAAAAGCAACCAGTTCATCATCGACAACTGGTCCGAGGCCATGGAAATCTGTGCTTCACGTACCGGCGCGGTGAATGTGACGGAGCAGGAATCGTGCAGCTTGCTGCAGAACTACGAGGTGGGGTTCGATGAAAGCGACCTGCAGAGCCTGGAGATGGCGGCCCAGGTCATGTTGGAATTCGGCAGGATATCCGCCCTGCCGGACATATCATCGCATATCGATAAGCGTTTTCTGAATGGGCTCGATGCGTGATCGGACTTCACCCGAGTGAACTAAGCATCAAATACCATTGACACGGGAGAAGGGAACCAGAAGGATACTGGCGGGCCCGAAGGGATTCGAACCCTTGGCCGATCGGTTAAGAGCCGATCGCTCTACCTAGCTGAGCTACGGGCCCGTGTGAATCGGGAGATTACCTTTTTGTTAATAAAGGTATCGAAATCACACCCTTCCATAGAACATCTGGGTAGGTGATTCGGTGGAATGTCCGTTACCATTGGATGCCTTCAAGAAACAGTACTGGGGAACTCTCAGATTGGAGCGCGTAAACGGTCATCCAGTACCTCCCAGCCACACCAGCGGCAGTTCTCGTCACCGACGAATACCTTGCCATTGCACTGTGGACACCTGCCGACATATGACACCGGCACTATGTCGTCAGGGCCTTTCCGCGGCCTCGTGTGATGGCTGTAAGGCCGACTGCCGTTGAAATTCCTTATTATGGTGTAGTACAAAACCCCGAGTCCCATCAGCACGGGAGGCCACATTATCAAAAGGAAGAGTTCCGAGCCGATCTCTTGACCTATGAATGTCACGTACAGGGTGGTGGGGAAGAGAGCCGTCCCGATCACCATTACCGCCCTGGCGCCCAGGCTGTCTCCGATGGCCTCATAATCCTTCTGAATTATCTTTATCTGCTCACCAAGTATGAATTTCATCGGTCCTAGATAATCTTTTACAGGTCTGTGCTGAAAATTCATATACCGGGGTTGTGGATTAGGAAACATGAGCAGCCTAAGGGTGAGGGACGTAATGACCACCAATCTGGTCACGGTCCATGCGGAAGACACGATCAAGCAGGCCACTCTCAAATTCGCCCTCGGCGGGATATCGGGGGCGCCGGTTGTCGATGACGACAACCGACTGGTCGGTGTCCTGAGTGAGACCGACATCCTCGAGCTGGTCATGAAATATCAGGACAAACTGCGCATGGGACATCCTTCCCTTAACGTCCTCAGCATGCCCTTCGACATTATCGGCGATGATAGTGCCATAGAGACGGTTGAGAAAATTTCGAAGACCCCCGTGAAAGAGGTGATGACCAGGGCAGTACTGACAGCGGGTCCCGACGCGCATATAATCGACACCGTGGAGAGGATGATAGAGAAAAAGGTCAATCGGGTGCCAGTGATAGAGAAGGACACTCTAGTCGGCATAGTGACCCGCGGCGACATCATCTTCGCCATATACCGCAACAAAGGAGGATGACCGTATTTTCACTGAGCTCCAGCATCCCTTTATCACTGTCTGGGCTTCTCGCGTGGTCTGACCATGATAGAAGTCCATGTCCTGGCCAGCGGTAGCGACGGCAACTGCGTGGTGGTGAGGACCCCGGAAGGGAGCGTGATGATAGACGCAGGACTGAACGGCAAGAGGCTCACGGAGCTGATGGGTCGCGTCGGTGTCGATAGTGAGGAGATCTCCGCCATCATCCTCAGCCACGAGCATGTGGACCATGTGCGGGGGGCCGGTGTACTCTCCCGGAGGTGGAAGGTGCCGGTCATGGGGAACATGAACACCCTGGCCAACGCCACCATCGGAAAGGTGGAATACGGATGCTTCCGGACCTCGGAGCTCTTCAGCATCGGGGGCATAGACATCATGCCTCTGCCGACGTCGCATGACGCCATGGAGCCCAACGCGTTCCTTCTGAGCCAAGGCGACAACAGGGTGCTCATCGCCACCGACACCGGCATAATGACGGCCCCGGTCGAGGCGGCCCTCAAGGACGTCGACGTTGCGGTCATCGAGTCCAATTATGACGAGAGGATGTTGCAGAATGGGCCATACCCCGTATATCTGAAAAGACGCATATCGGGAGAGTCCGGTCACCTGTCAAACATCGATTGCGGGATATCCCTCCGCAACACCATGGGCAACGGGAGGAAGATATTCCTCGCCCATCTCAGCAAGAACAACAACACCCCCGATGCGGCCCGGGACACGGTGGCCCGNATCACCGACATCAAACGGATGAACATAGACTGCCTGGAGTTCCCTGGCGACTTCCGGACCCTCAAGTCCCTATAGGCGGGGTCTGACCTCCACGGCCGCCTCACGACTTATAAGCGCCTCCGCCAGGCTGCGGGGCATCAACACCACGTCCTCCTTGCGCAGGGTGTAGTCCCGGTACGGACCTGAGAAAGTGGGCAGGTCGTGTAGGATGCGGATGACCAGGTTGTCCTTCTCATCGTCATCGATCGGGGTTTCGCAGGTCTCGGCCGTCTCCTCTTCAACGTGCACGGGATCGTCCTCGACCAGCTGCTCGATCGGTTCCGTGACGTCGGTCGTTGACTCCTCGGGGACATCCGCCATAACTGGTTGGGCGGGAGGGGCCGGTTCTGCCGAAAGCTCTGCGATGCGGAAATCCCTCCTCCGGAGTTGCGGTAAGGCCTCGCGGTGGGACCGGAAGGACTCCAGTATCTTCTGGTAAAGCGCCCTCTCCTCCGCTGTGAGCCTCTCGAAGGAGTTTCCGTATCCCACGCCCCCCTTCAATGCCATGGACGCGATCTTGACCATGCGGTCATCGATGATTCGCTGTGCGATGTCCATCATCTTCTTACGTCTCTGGTTCAATCCCTCGCAGACGATGGAGTCCGGATCGTGGGTCAGGGCCTTCTCGTACTCCTTCTGGGTCCGGGTGATCATCTCTGCCAGAGCAGGGTAGAAGTCGTGCCTCAGATCGGATAATGAGTTCGAGGACCTCTCTTGGCGATAGAGCGAGGTGAGTTCCTCATATACCATCGACTCTGCTGGAGGCGGGCCCATGTCTCTCATCATCCGGTTGTCCGTATATGATTCTTATGAGAGATGGGAAACATCATTAAGTGATATCGCCTATGGTAATCATGCATCTCGGCAAGGCTGTCAGATCGGTCGAAGGGGGCTCGGAGCTTGACATACTGGTGTCCCCGCGTTCGGGCAGTTCCAAGGTCGAGGGTTTCGACCAATGGAGGCAACGGGTCACCGTCAAGGTGAGGGCGCCTCCCGCCGATGGTAAGGCGAACCGGGAGATCGTCGGCCTCTTCGAGTCGCTGACCGGTTCCGAGGTCAGCATAAGCCACGGCGCGGGGGGACGGATGAAGACCCTGCGGATAGGCCTGGAAACGGTCGATCTGGAGACGTTGATGGGGAGGTTGTGATGAGCGCCGTTGCCGAACGCTTCGAGAAGTTGACAAGGGCCCTTGTGGAACTCGAGGACATGCCCGAAGACTACGTGGTCCTGGTGGAGGGGCTCAAGGATCGCAGCGCCCTCGGGATACTGGGCGTACAGCGGGAGATACGCACCGTACAGGGCGCCGGAGGGATGTTCCATATAGCGGAGGGACTTTCCCGGGAGAACAGGAAGGCCATCATATTGACTGACTGGGACCGCACCGGGGGACAGATATCCCGTCTGCTCAAGGAGGCCTTGGAGGCGAACCAGGTACAGTATGACGACACCATACGCGCCGCCCTCTCCCGTATATGCCGCAAGGACATAAAGGATATCGAGAGTCTGCCGGCATTCTACTCCCGTCTGGCCACAGAGATGGTCAGGCGCCGGGAGCAATGACATCACGCTTATATAATTCGCAAACTGGTCAATGGTGATTGCATGGACAGGCAGAGGATGATGGAACACATAGGCATCGGTTTCGAGGACGAGCTTTTCAAGGACGTGCCCGAAGAGGTGAGGTGTCATCTGCCTCTGCCGAGAGGGATGTCCGAGAAGGATGTGGTAGCGGAGGTGGGCCGCATTCTTGCAAAGAACCGTCATGCCGGAGAGGTCCCGTCCTTCCTGGGCGCCGGTTGCTACGACCATTACGTCCCTGCGGCCGTGGACCATGTGATATCCCGCAGTGAGTTCTACACCTCCTACACCCCATATCAGCCGGAGATCAGCCAGGGGATGCTGCAGGCTCTGTTCGAGTATCAGAGCCACATCAGCGAACTCACCGGCCTCGACGCCGCCAACTGCTCCATGTACGACGGGGCCACCGCCCTCGGCGAGGCCGCCCGGATGTGTGCCCGGCTCAATGACGGCAACGTGTTCCTCGCCCCCCGTGCCATAACACGGGAGAAGCTGTCCGTACTGCGTAACTACCTCACCGGCACCGGCGTTGAGCTGGAACTATACGGATGGGACGACGACGGGGGAGTGGACCTCGAGGACCTGGAAAGACGGGTCACGGGCGATCTCTGCGGCCTATACGCCGAGAACCCTAATCTATTCGGTGTGATCGACGCCCGCGTCCCGGTACTGCGGGGAATGACCGACGCCCCGTTGGTGATGGGCGTCAACCCCCTCGCGCTGGCGTTGATGCGCCCTCCGGGCGACATGGGGGCGGACATCGTGGTCGGTGACGGGCAGTGCCTCGGTTCCCCGATGAACTACGGCGGCCCGGGCCTGGGGGTCTTCGCCTGCCGTCAGGAACATGTCCGCAAGATGCCCGGCAGGGTCATAGGCCTCACCGAGGACAGCCACGGCGAGCAGGCGTTCTGTATGACGTTGCAGACCAGGGAGCAGCACATCCGCCGCGGCAGGGCCACTTCCAACATCTGCACCAACGTCGCCCTGGTGGCGGTGGCGGCGGCCGTCTTCCTGTCTTATCACGGCCGTGACGGCCTCGTAGAGCTGGCGAAGGAGAACATCGACCGCGGCCGGCGGTTGATGGATTTGATCTCCGACATCGACAACGTCCAATCCCCGGTCTTCGAGAACTATCATTTCAACGAATTCCTGGTCGAACTGCCCGTCAAGCCGGAGAAGATGAACGGCATCCTGTCCAAGAGAGGGTTCCAAGGAGGCTTGCCGATGTCGGCGCATGTCCCCGAGATGGGGGACTGCATGCTGCTCACCACCACGGAGATGCATGACGATACGGTCCAGGACTCCTTCGTGTCCGTGCTGAAGGAGGTGCTGTGATGCGCCCTGACCGCAGGCTGATAATGGAACGCCCCGTCAGGGAGGGTTATCCTGATGTCGATGGTTACGTGCCTGAAGGCATGGAGAGGGCCTCGTTACACATACCCAAGGTGGATGAGCCCGAGCTCCTTCGCCACTACACCGCCCTGTCGAGGGACAACTTCGGGACCGACAGCGGCCCCTATCCGCTGGGTTCCTGCACCATGAAGCACAACCCCAAGTACGCCGACCGGTTGGCATCGCAACCCGCAGTGGGAAGGATGCACCATCATATGGAAGAGGAGCATGCCCAGGGCAGCCTGGATATCATGAGGCGGATGGAGAGGGCCCTGGGGGAGATCAGCGGCATGGACTCTGTATCACTACAACCCTCGGCAGGCGCGCATGGCGAATACGCCGCCATGTTGATAGTGAAAGCGTACCACGCCTCCCGGAACGAGGAGAGGGACGAGGTCATCGTCCCTGACAGCGCCCACGGCACCAACCCCGCCTCGGCCGCGATGGCGGGGTACAAGCTGGTGGAGATACCATCGGGCGATGACGGTTGCGTCGACCTCGATGCCCTCGACGCGGCGCTGAGCGATCGGACCGCAGCCCTGATGCTGACCAACCCCAACACATTGGGCATCTTCGAACGGAGGGTCAAGGAGTTGGCGTCCATGGTCCATGGGAAGGGGGCCCTGCTGTACTATGACGGAGCGAACCTGAACGCCATCATGGGGAAGACCAGCCCGGGGGCCATGGGCTTCGACCTCGTTCATTTCAATCTGCACAAGACCTTCGCCACCCCCCATGGCGGCGGCGGGCCGGGTTCGGGGCCGATCGGCGTCAGAGCGTTCCTGGATGATTTCCTGCCGGTTCCGCGCATCATCGACGAGGACGACCGGCTGGCCTTGGATTGGGCGATGCCGAGGAGCATCGGCAAGGTGAACGGGGCGATGGGCAACTTCGCCATAGTCCTCCGCGCTTACGCCTACATACTGAGGCAGGGCGGTGACGGCCTCAAGGGATGCAGCGAGAGGGCGGTGTTGAACTCCAACTACCTCAAGAAGAGACTGGAGGATCATTACGAGGTGCCCTTCGCCGACCCCCGCAAGCATGAATTCGTGGCCAGCGCCAGGAAGCTGAAGAAGGACAAAGGCATCCGTGCCCTTGACGTGGCCAAGCGCATGATAGACCACGGCATCCATCCCCCGACCATCTACTTCCCCGCCCTCGTGGAGGAGGCGTTGATGATAGAACCCACCGAGGACGAGACCATGGAGAGCCTGGACCGCATCGCCGACGTGATGATATCCATCGCCGAGGAGGATCCGGCCACGGTGTTGGCCGCACCGCACTCCGCACCGGTGGGCAGGGTGGATGAGTCCAAGGCCGTCAAGGACGCCGTCCTCAGCTATCGGCGCATGATGTCACTGCGCGAGGGGAGCCGATGAGGGGCCGTTTCATTGTCCTGGAAGGGATAGACGGTGCCGGCAAGAGCACTCTGGCCCATTCCCTGGCCGAGCGCTTGTCCGCGACAACGGAAGTGACCCTCACGGCCGAGCCTTCCGATGGACATGTCGGTGATGCGCTGCGACGGGCGGTCTCGGAGGACGGCCATCCTCTCTTGGAGTCGTTGCTATTCGTCGCCGACCGCGCCCACCACACACATTTGATCGAGGGTTGGCTTGAGGACGGTGTAACGGTGATCTGCGACCGCTACTACGCTTCGACACTCGCCTATCAGACCGCCTCCCTGGGGGAGGAGCTCAGACCTTGGCTGCGGGAGATGAATGACCGTGTCATCATAACACCGGACCTCACCATTCTCCTGGACATCGAACCCGACGGGGGCATGGACCGGGTGAACAGCCGCGGGGAGAGCAGTAAGTTCGAGAAGACCGAATACCTCCGCGAAGTCAGGAGACAGTATCTGAGACTGGCGGAGGAGGATGGTTTCCGGGTGCTGGACGCATCCCGGGGGCCGGGAGAGGTATTGGAAGAGGCCCTCTTACACATACGTGGCATAATGGAGTTGATATGATGCATCCTTCCGAGGAGATATTCTGCGCCCTGAGCAGCACCCTGCGGGGCAGGACGGTGATACTGGGGATAAGCGGCAGCATCGCTGCAGTGGAGTGCTTCGCCCTCACCCGCGACCTGATCCGGCACGGTGCCAAGGTGATACCGGTGATGACCCGTTCCGCCATGGACATGGTGACTCCGATGGCGATGGAGTTCGCCAGCGGTGTGACGCCGATATGCGAGCTCGGTGGTCAGGCCGAGCATGTGTCACTGATCAGCGAGGCCGAGGGGGGCGCCGACCTACTGTTGATCTACCCTGCGAGCGCCAACACCGTGTCCAAAGTGGCCATGGGCATCGATGACACGGCGGTGACCAGCATGGCGACCGTGGCGATAGGCTCCGGTACGCCGGTGATAATGGCGCCAGCGATGCACAACTCCATGTACCGTAATCCGGCGGTGCAGAGGAACATCGCTCTTCTGAACGACATGGGGGTCACCCTGGTGGGTCCGAGGATAGAGGACCTCCGCGCCAAAGCCGCCGACCGCGAAGAGGTCCTGGCGGCCGCCCTGCGGGCATTGGGACGCAACGACCTCCGCGACCGTAAGGTGCTGGTGATAGGGGGCAGGGGCGAGGAGCCCGTTGATGACATGAGGAGCATCAGCAACCGCAGTAGCGGCATCATGTCCCTGGAGATCGCCGTGACGGCCCATCGCCGCGGGGCGGATGTGGAGATGTGGATGGGGGCGCACGATGTGCGTGTGCCCGATTACCTGCCGATGCGCAGGTTCCGGACGTTGGCAGACCTCATGGAGATGGTCGAGACCGCGGACCACGACATCGTACTGGTGCCAGCGGCTCTGCCCGACTACTCTCCGGAGCGTAGACCGGGAAAGATCGACAGTTCGGCACCCACGCTGGACCTGAGGCTCAGTAGACTGCCCAAGATGCTGCCCTCCCTGGTGAGGGCGGGAAGGACCGTGGTCGGTTTCAAGGCCGAAAGCGGAGTGGAGGACGACATCCTGGAGGAGAGGTCACGTTCCCGACTCAAGGAGTACGGCCTGGACCTGGTGGTCGCCAACGACGTGAAGGTCGCCGGCGAGGATATGTCGAGGGTCCTTCTGGTGGATGAGAAGGGCACGACAGAGGTCAAGGGGAGCAAACGCCACATCGCGGAGAGGATCCTCGATAAGGTCTCGGAACGGTGATGAGAGCCACCGCCTTCTGCCCCGGCCATGTGACCTGTGTGTTCCAACCGCACAGGGTCGATGAGCCATTGCGCTCAGGATCGAGAGGCATCGGTTTCTGTCTCGAACTGGGCGCGAGGGCCGAGGTCGTGGACCACGACCGTCTCGAGGTCCACGTCAACGGTGTGGCGGAGGATGCGGCGGTCACCCGTGAGGCCCTCGGTATCATGGGAGCGGACGGCCTCCTGGTGCGCATAGAGACCGACCTCCCCGTATCCCAGGGCTTCGCCATGAGTGCCGCCGGCACGGTCTCCGCCTGCCTGGCCGCGGCGTCGTTGCAGGGTTCGACGTCCGAGGCGGCGTTCCACGCCGCCCATGTTGCGGAGTTGACACGGGGAGGCGGCATGGGGGATGTCGCGGGCATAATGGCCGGCGGTGTCTCCGTGCGCAGGTCCCCCGGACCGCCGCCCTACGGCGAGGTCGAGAGATTGGACCTGCACGGCGATGTACTCCTGGCCGTACTGGGGCCACCCATACGGACAACGGACATACTCTCGGACGACGTCATGAGACGGAGGATAGAGAGCATGGGTTCCGAATGCATCGGGTCCTTCCTCAAAGAACCGGGATGGGGCTCGTTGTTCACGCATTCCCGGCGATTCTGCCAGGAGACCGGGTTGCTGGATGCTACGGTGGAGAAGGCATTGGATGCCCTGCAGCCCCATGGCGAGGCCTCCATGTGCATGCTGGGCAACTCCTTGTTCTTCCGTGGTGACCTCGCGGCGGCACGGGATGTGCTCGGCGATGATACCTGGACCTGTGGCATCGACCTCGCGGGGCCGGGGATCACGAACGAGGGACGGACCGTCAATGAGAAAACGAATCACAACGTTGATTGATAAGAGGGAGGCCGTATGATACTGCGGGTCAAAGGTAAAGGTCTGGAATCATCCAGCCCCCGGCTGGTGATCCATCAGGCCGACATGATGGGGCTGGAGATGTCCGGGCCGGGGATGGCTAGCATAGTTCAGCCCAAGGAGATGAGGGTCCGCATAGGCTCCACCTCCACCCTCTTGGACCCGGGGGAGGTGCTCGTCCCTGACAGCGTTATGATCCTCCAGGGACTGGGTGACGGGGACCTTCTGGAGTTGAGACCACCGGAACTCCCGCGATCCGTGAAACTCATCAAGAAGACCATGGACCGCGTGCCCCTGAGCTCCCCGGAGATGTTCATCGTACTCGAGGACATCATGCAGGGCCGCATATCGAAAGGGGAGATCGCGGCCTGGCTCACCGCCCTCTACGTCAACGGACTCAGCGAAGAGGAGGTCTATGACCTCACCCTGGCCATGACCGGCACCGGCGATGTCCTGGAATTCGAACGCGGGCCGGTCTTTGATTTCCACAGCATCGGCGGCGTCCCCGGGAACAAGGTCACACCCATCGTGGTCTCCATAGCCGCTGAGGCCGGACTACTGTTACCGAAGACGTCGTCGAGGGCCATAAGCAGCGCCTGCGGTACCGCCGACTTCGTGGAGGTGTTCTGCGATATCGAGTTGGGCGGGTCGCGCATCAAGGAGATATCCCAACGTACCGGAGGGGTCTTCGCCTGGGGAGGGGCCATGAACCTGACCCCGGTGAACGGCCTCATCATCGAGACGCAGTACCCCTTGGGCATAGACCCGCAGTCCATCATGATGGCCTCCATAATGAGCAAGAAGATGGCCATGGGCGCCAAGCGTCTGGTCATGGACATACCCATGGGCCCGGGGACGAAGATAGGCAACATTGACGATGCCACGCGCTTCGCCCAGTCCTTCATATCATTGGGTAAGCGCCTGGGCATGGAGGTGGAGTGCGCCGTGACCGACGGCAGGCAGCCCCTGGGCACCGCCATCGGTCCGGCACTGGAGGCCAGGGAGTGCATAAGGGCCCTGGAGTGCGAACGGGGGCTGAAAGACGTGGTGGAGAAGGCCAGTGAGCTTGCGGGCATGCTGTTGGAGATGAGCGGGATGCACGACGGCACCGCCCGTGCCATGGAGATATTGCAATCCGGCCGTGCTTTGGCCAAGTTCCGAGAGATCGTCAGCGCCCAGGGTGGTGACCCAGGGATCTCCTCCGATGACATAAGCGTCGGTAAGCACAGCATCGAGTTGTTCGCCCGTCGCTCCGGTTATGTGAACTCGATAGCCAACAAGAGCCTGGTGGCGATCGCCCGCACCGCCGGTGCGCCCCGTTTCAAAGGAGGGGGCATCATTCTGCACAAGAAGATCGACCAGCGGGTGGAGGAGGGGGAGCTGCTGATGACCCTGTATTCGGACAACAAGGAGAAGTTGGACCGTGCCATGGGCATGGCGATGAAGATGAAACCCCTCTGGGTCGGCGGTCTGGTCCTAGAGAAGAAGTCCCATGACGTTAGGGGCGCGGGGATCTCCCGTAACGGTCACTCGTAGAGGGTGAAGAGCTGGTCGTCACCATCCACGTCGAAGAGGCCGAGGCGGGCGCCGCAGTCCAGCCATCCGTGGGCATAGTTGACGGAGGCGAAGGCGTTGACCTTGTCCCCGCTGTCCCTGAAGTGGATGGCGTCACGGTAGTACGACTCCGCCATCCGCAGGAAATCGTCCGCCAGGACCTTGGCGAAGGACCTCTCCGGTGCTGCCACCCTCAATTTCTCCAAGGCCTTGGCAGTGGTGTCGATGTACCTCCCCAACAGCTGGTCGTCGATACTGTCCCGGACCGTCGCCATGAGCGGTATAAGTCTGAGGAGGGTAAATAAAACAAACGATTGACGGCGGGGTATCAAGTAGATATTATATGGGATATGGAGATTCACCGGTCATGATAGTCGTCGGGGGCTCATCATCGAGGGACATGGCCAAGGAATTGGCCATGATCCTAAAATGCAGATACGTACAGGCCGCAACCACTCGTTTCCCCGATGGGGAATGTTACACCAGAGTTGATGACGACGTCATGGATGACCATGTGATAATCGTCCAGAACACCTATCCGGACGAGAACCTGGTCGAGATGTTCCTGCTCCAGGATGCCACCAAGAGGCTCGGAGCTAAGTCCATAACCTGTGTGATACCGTACTACGGATACGCTCGCCAGGACCGCATCTTCAAACCGGGTGAGCCGGAGAGCGCCAAGGTGATGGCGCAAAGACTGGAGATCCTCTGCGACCGTGTGCTCACCATCGATATCCATAAGGTGGATGTGCTGCGGTGGTTCGAATGCCCCGCCAAGGACATCAAGGCCTCCAAGGCCATAGGGGAGTATTTCCACGACCGCGGTATAGACATGGTTCTGGCCCCGGACATAGGCGCCGCCCAGAGGGCGAAAGAGATCGCCGGTTTCATCGGTGTTCCCTACGACCATCTGGAGAAGATCCGCCTCTCCGGCACAGAGGTACGCATAACACCCGCCAAGCTGAACTGTGCCGGAAAGCACGTTCTCATAGTGGACGACATAATCGCCACCGGCGGGACCATCATCGCCGCCTGCGAACAGTTGCGCAACCAAGGAGTGGCCAGCATCAGCGTGGCCTGTACCCACGGCGTCTTCTCCAAGAACGCCCTGGAGAGGCTCGCTGGCAGCACCATAGACAGCCTGCTCTGCTGCAACACCTTGGAGAACGAGGTCTCCAACATATCCGTGGCACCCTTGGTGGCCGAGGCCATCAACGAAGGATGGTAGGTGATTCTCATCCAGAAAGAGGAAAATTTCTCCGATTGGTACAACGACATCGTCGAACGTGCCCAGTTGTCCGACAAGCGCTACCCCATAAAGGGCATGAACGTCTGGACCGCCTACGGCTGGAAGATAATGCGGCAGATAGACTCCTACATACGCCAGGAGCTGGATTCCACCGCCCATGACGAGGTCAGCTTCCCTCTGCTCATCCCCGAGACGGAGTTCCAGAAGGAGAAGGACCACATCAAGGGTTTCGACTCCGAGGTGTACTGGGTCACACACGCCGGCGACAACGAGCTCGACGTGCGCCTGGTACTGAGGCCGACCAGTGAGACGGCCATGTATCCGATGTTCGCCCTGTGGGTGAGGTCGCACGGCGACCTTCCCCTCAAGGTCTACCAACTGGTCAACACCTTCCGTTACGAGACCAAGCAGACGCGCTCCTTCATAAGGGTCAGGGAGATCCATTTCTTCGAGTCCCACACCTGTCATGTCGACGAGGAGGACGCACAGCGTCAAGTGGAGGAGGACTTCGTCATTCTGGAGAGGATAATGCGGAGGTTGTGCCTTCCCTACTCCCTGCTACGCAGGACGGAATGGGACAAGTTCCCCGGAGCGCATTACACGGTGGGCATAGACGCCTCCATGCCCAACGGCAGGAGCCTGCAGATCGGCTCCATCCACCACTATCTGACCAACTTCTCCGTACCCTACGAGATCAGCTACGAGACCGATGACGGGGGCAGGGAGTTCGTGCACCAGACCACCTTCGGCATGAGCGAGAGGCTGGTGGGTGCGGTCATCGGCACACACGGGGACGATAAGGGGTTGGTGCTGCCTCCGGACATCGCACCGTTGCAGGTGGTCATCGTACCCATACCCAAGAAGGGCAAGGCGGAAGAGGTCCAGAAGGCTGCTGAGGGACTGCGCGATAGGTTGGGGTCCTGCGGGCTGAGGGTCAAACTGGACGACCGCGACGAGAGGCCGGGCAGCAAGTTCTTCGACTGGGAGATCCGTGGCGTCCCCCTCCGGCTGGAGCTGGGGATGAGGGACCTGGA